>Ga0209130_1000138_pt1 | contig 116297 bp, 107 predicted proteins | sample AraplaMF_Cvi_mLB_FD_184264 | JGI IMG/M metagenome (GOLD analysis project Ga0209130, IMG submission 184264) | Arabidopsis root microbial communities from the University of North Carolina, USA - plate scrape MF_Cvi_mLB (SPAdes) (version 2) | ecosystem: Host-associated > Plants > Roots >... | reverse complement strand
CCTCGGCGAGTTCCGCGTTGTCGGCAAGGCCGAGATAGTTGTTGGCGCAGAAGTTGAGCACGCGGTCGCCCGAGGCGACCTCGATCGCGCCCGCCTGCTTCGAGGTGATGACACGCTCCGACTTGTAAAGCCCGGCCGTCTTCAGGCCCTCGAGTTCAGAACGAAGATGGGAGAGGAAGCGTTCGTTCATTCAGACGCTTCCTTCGGCTCGATGCGCCGCCTCTGCGGGCAATTCGGCTGCAACCGGCGGGAAGCCGCTGCGGCAGAGCGCATCGAGACCTTCGAGATCCAGTCGCTCGAGCCCCAGTTTCGGAAGGATGTCGTTCTCGCCTTCGAAGTCCCGGCCGTACATTGCCGAGAAGATGCGGATACCCGATTCATGCAGGATCGCCGGGCAGCCGGCGAGGCGCGCGAGCTGCGCCGTGACGACCAAGCCAAAGGGGACATCTTCCGTCACGTAACGGCTGTCCGCTGTCGCGGGGCCGGTGCCGCAGTGGCCGGCCTGGTGCATCTCCTGGTTCATTTGCGAGATGTTGCTGACCGGCACATGGAACGACAGGTGGAAATGCTGGAAGATGTCGCGCACATGTAGTTGCAGTCTCTCGGCAACGGCCAGACGCTCGCGATCGAGCGTTTCCAGGAGACGGCCGATGTTGGGGGTGACGTTCTGGGCCTGGATCCAGCTCTCGCCGCGCTCCATGCGCGACATGTTGCCAAGCGCGATCCCGAGATGATTTTGCGGGTTCAGGTTCGAGAGAGCGATCGCCAGAAGGTTGCCGCGATCGACAAAATGTTCGCCGAAGAGCGCCGTGCAGACTGCGTATCCCCTGGCGCTCTCCGATGCCGGAACGGTCGCCAGATCAACCTGCTTTCGTATCGTGTTCACCTGGACCAGCGCCGGGCCGAGCTTCCTGCCGCTGACAATCGTCGTCCCCCAGGCAACGATCGGCACGGTTATGCCGCGCGCGGCCAGAAGCGATGAAAGATAAAGCGCTCCGAACGAGGTATGCGAACTGAAGATCACCAGCTGCCCGGCGGCAAGATACGGCGCGATTGCGTCCAGCACGAACCTGTGACCGTAGGCCGGCAGCGCGATGACGATCGCATCTGCACCGCTGACCAGATCTGCTGCGCTCTCAGCGACCGCCGGATCGAATACGCCTTCGACGGCACCCTCGGCCGTCAGGCTTTCTCCCTCGGTGAGCGCCAACGTACCTGTACCGGACGGCGACCAGAGCGTTGCCTTGTGTCCCAGTTTTTCAAGAAGTGCGGCGGTGCCAAAGGCAATAGAGCCCGCACCCGCGATACCTACTCGCATGTCGTTTTCCATTTTAACTGATATCGGGTAACGGGCGCCGCCAGGCGCCCGTCGTTAAGACGCTGCGGCTATGACGCCGCGTTTCGGGAGGGGATGAGTGTGGTCGCTTCGGACGGCCAGCCAACCCAGATGTCGTCGCGGCTGAGGCCTTCCACTTCGCTTGGGTGAACGAGCGCGTTGAGCAGGTGTCCGTCGCCGATCTCGACCTTGAGCGACGTGTGGTTGCCCTTGAAGACGCGCTGGCGGATCCGCCCTTGCACCCGGTTTGCCACGCTCGGTTCGTGCGCCGAGCATTGGATTGCCTCAGGCCTCAACACGACGTAGATCGCGTCGCCTGGCTTGGGAGACAGCGCGCCGGCAGAGGTCTTGATCGTCACACCGTTCCACCGCACCGCGGCTTCCCCTGCTTCGGTGCCGACGACATCGGAACGCAACAGATTGGTTTCACCGAGGAAGGTCGCCACGAAAGCGGAGCCCGGCCGATTGTACAGGGTCGCCGGATCGCCCATCTGCTCGATCCGGCCATTGTTCATGACCACGATCGTATCCGACATGGTCAGTGCCTCTTCCTGATCGTGGGTGACGAACATGAACGTCTTGCCAGTCTGTTCCTGGATCGCCTTGAGCTCGACCTGCATGGTCTGCCGAAGCTTCGCATCGAGTGCAGAAAGCGGCTCGTCGAGCAGGAGAACGTCAGGATCGGGTGCGAGCGCCCGCATCAAAGCGACACGCTGGCGCTGACCGCCCGACAGCTCGGACGGAAGTCGGCTTGCGAACTCCTGCAATTGTACGAGCTCCAGAAGTTCCGATACCCGCTTCTGGATCTGCCGGTTGTCGACCCCCTTCAACTCCAGGCCGAAGGCAATGTTCTTCGCGACCGTCATGTGCGGAAACAGTGCATATTCCTGAAACACGATGTTCACGTTGCGCCGGTTCGGCGGAACCTGGGTCACGTCGCGGCCGGACAGCAGGATGCGGCCGCTCGTGGGTGTTTCAAACCCACCGAGCATACGCAGCGTCGTCGACTTGCCGCAGCCGGAAGGGCCGAGCAATGTGACGAATTTGCCGCGCTCTATGTTGAGGTTGAGATTATCGACCGCGACAAAGCTGCCGAAGCTCTTCCTGACATTTTCGAACTGAACAACCGGTTCCATCAGCGGATCCTCGAACGACGTGTGAGATATTCTGCGTAAAGGCCGACCACGGCCGTCACGACCAGGACGAGCGTGGCCATGACGTTGATCTCCGGCGACATGCCGGACTGTACGCGAGCGAAGATGAGCATCGGCAGCGTCGGGCGGTAGCCGCCGAGGAAGAAGGTGCGGACGAAGTCATCGCTCGACAGCAGGAGACAGAAGATCATGCCGCCGAATATGGCCGGCCCCAGGTAAGGAAGGGTGACGCGGAAAAAGGTGACGATGCTGTCTGCGCCGAGATCACGCGCGGCGTCGACCAGATTGCCCGGCATCGAACGCAGACGCGTCAGCACCATGACCACAACGAAGGGCACGGCATGGACGACGTGGCCGAGAATGATGGCCGCCGTGCCGGTCGGAAGATCTATGGTCGTGATGAAAATGCGCAGCGAGATCGCCGAGATCATACCCGGCACGACGGCCGGCAGGCAGGCCACGGCGAAGGCCACGTATTGAGCGGCACCGCGCAGCGATCCGATCAACATCGCGATCCAGACCCCGATCACCGTTGCGATGGCTGTCGTCGCCGCGGCGATCATGATGGTGTAAAGGCAGGCGTCCAGGAACTGCTTGTCCTGAATAACCTTGGCGTACCAGTCGATCGTCAGGTTTCCGAGCGGGAACGAGATGAAGCTCGCATCCTTGAAGCTGACCGCGACCATCAACGACAACGGCAGAAACAGATAGAGGACAAACAGCCAGTAGAAGGACTTGAGGGCCAGCCCTGGCCAATCGAGAAACACGGCGCGCATCAGAATGTCCTTTGCTTCGAGCCGCCGACGACCCGCATGAACAGCCCCACGGTTACGAGGGATGCAGCCAGCATGATCATTGCGAAGGCAGCGCCCGCCGGCCAGCGGCTGCTGGCACCGTGGAAGAAGCTGCTGATCGTCTCGGAGAACATGCTGGTGGTCGGCCCGCCAAGCAGGATGGGGGCAGCAAACACGCCCATGCAGGTGAGGAAGACCAACGAACAACCGGAGACGATACCGTCGCGCGAAAGCGGCAGCACGATGCGGCGGAAGCGCGTGAACGGCCCTGCCCCGAGGTCGGCTGACGCATCAAGCAGGGATTTCGGGATCTTCTCGATCGCCGAATAGAGCGGCAGCAACATGTACAGGCAGACCATGTAGACCAGGCCGAAGCTGATCGAGAATGAGGTGTAGAGCATCTGGATGGGGCGGTCGGTCAGCCCGATCTCCCGCAGAAGCACGTTGACTGCACCACGATTGGCCAGAAGCATGATGACCGAGAAGATGCGGATGATTTCGCCGGCCCAGAACGGTGCCAACAGCAGGAGCAGCGCTCGCGACCTACCCCCGGGCGAGACCACCTTTGCCACGTAGTAGGCAACCGGATAGACCACGATCAGGGTTACCGCAGTTGCAATCGATGCGTAGACGAAGCTACGCAGCAGCGGCATCCAGTAGAGTTTCTCGCTGAAGAACAGCGCGTAGTTGTCGAGCGTGAAATTCGCCTCCACGCCAGGCTCCGGCGGATAGCTGGACAGAAGACTGATTCGCAGCATCTCGTAGATGGGGCCGATATGCATCATCAGCATCCAGACAACCGGCACGCCGGCCAAGAGCAGGATGCGTCCGTATCGCCACTCGGCAACGGCGCCCAACGTATATCGATAGGCCGGCGAGTGGATCACCCGGGCAATGCCTGTCGAATATTTCATTTGAGCGGCATAGGCGGGGATACCGCCATCCGCTGTGCTTGTTCCCACGGCCATTGAATTGTCCCAAACCTTGACCCGTTGGGCGGCGACCAGACGTGCGTCGTCTTACTGACCCCGTCGCTACAACGGGGTCAGGGCCAGTCGCCGCTCTATGGTAGCTTAAGCCGCCTTCAGTTCGGCGACGGCACGATCAATGATTTCGTTTTTCAGCGAACGGTTAGTCGAGCTGAAGAAGGTGACACGTTCAAGTTCGTCCTGCGGCAGCGTCGACGCCAGCCGCTCCTTGTCGTTGAGCAGCTTGTCGACGCCCGAGATCGTCGAGCTGAAGCCGGAGGTGCGCGTCATTGCCGCTCCGACCTCAGGATTGGCCAGGATAGCATCGAACAGTTTGTAGGCGTTCTCGGCGTTGGGCGCATTGTTGACGATGTTCAGCGTGTAGCAGAACCCGTAGGTGCCTTCTTTCGGCACAGACAGCTTCACTGGCACGCCGTCCATGATCAGCTTGGCGGCCGGGCCAGACCAGGCTTGCGCCAGGTGGATATCCTCGTTGATGAACATCTGCTGCACTTCGCTGGCTGCGTCGTAATATTTGCGAACCATATGCTTGTGCTTGATCAGGAAGTCACGCGCCTCGTTTGCAGCCTTGCGGGCCTCTTCGGCCTTGTCGGTATAGGTGACGAAATCGCCATCGTGGCCAAGATATTTCATGGTGATCGACATAAAGTCGCCCGCCAGGTACGCGGTCAGACCCTCGTATTTCTCGTCGAACATGATGCCCCAGCTGTCGGCCTCCGGCACGTAGTCCGTATTGCGGACCAGGCCTTCGTAGCCAGCCAGGATCGGCAACCCCCACAGGTTGCCCTCGTAGCGCGCCCAGGCCGCGTCCTGATAGGCCGGATTCAGGTTGGACCAATTGCGCAGCCTTGCTGTGTCCAGCGCCTGCACCAGCTTCGAGTCGATGAACTGGCCATAGCGATGGCCCGCAACGGTGACGATGTCGGTGGTCGGATTTGCGCCTTCTGCCGTGAGCAGATTGTACTGCTTGCCCTGGTCGTCCGTCAGACGGATGCGCACCTCAATGCCGCTTTCCTTCTGGAACTGCTCGATGAAGTCCTGCGGCAGGAACTTGTCGTATGTGGTGATGTTGAGAACCGAGCTCTGCGCGCTGGCCGGCCGGATGATGTACGGCGCTGCGAGCAGCGTCGCGCTGCCAGCTCCCAGCAGCTTGAGTGCGTTCCTGCGATTGATCTTCTGCCCGATAATCATTTGTTCCTCCTCGCGCCTCCCAGCGTGACTTGATGAGCGTCGGTCCGTGCGTGGCGCAATGCCGGGCCGATCGCCAATCGCGCAACCGGATCGATCCGATTGCAGCCTGCACCTAGATAGGCGCAGCGATTTTGACCCGTCTAATTGTTTTTGAGTCTGCGTCTATTCCAAAAGGTTATAGGATTGCGTTCCCCTTCGCGGCGCCGGGTCCCGGTGTTTTCAAGCATAGCGAGCAGTCACATTGTCAACATCCGGTGCCGGAGCTAGGGTGATTGCAGGCCGCCCCTGTTGAGAGGTTATGGAATGAAGCGTGCACCGAACCTCCGACAAATCGAGGCCCTCAAGGCCGTGATCGAATGTGGTACGGTCAGCCGTGCAGCCGAGATATTGCATATCTCGCAACCTGCGGTGAGCAAGCTATTGGCGCATTTGGAAGAGGATACGGAACTTGCGCTGTTCGATCGCGTCAAGGGCCGGCTCATCCCTTCGGAACACGGGATGCGGCTCTACAAGGAGATTGATCGTGTCTTTGCCGGCATCAAGCAGATAGAGCGCGCCGTCGACCTCATCCGGCGCGAGGAGCTTGGGCAAATTTCCGTTGGCGTGATGCCGGCCCTGTCCGGTCCCTTCATCAGCCACACCAACAAGCGCTTTCTTGCCAGGTATGGCGATGCCTATATTTCCGTGGTGATCCGCAGTTCGCAATTCATCGTTGAATGGCTGCTCTCCAAACAGGTCGACATCGGCCTGATCAATCGCAATACGGACAACCCCTATATCGAATGCGTTCCCCTACGCGGCGGCGACCTTGTCTGCATAGCGCCGGCGGGCCATCGCTTCGCGGCGAAACAAGAGGTCGAGCCGGCCGACATCGATGGCGAGCCCTATATCGGCTTTGCCGCCGACAACCGCATCCGGCAAAAGATCGAGAGCACACTTGATGGCTACGGCACCCGCCTGAATTACATCATGGATGCGACCCTTGCGCCGGCGGTGTGTGAAATGGTCGCCAACGGGCTCGGGATTGCCATTGTCGACCCGGTGTTCGCCTACGGCCAGCGCGATCACCTTACGATCAGGCCCTTCCGCCCCAACATTGCATCTGATCTCAGCCTCTGCTGGCTTCGCGATACAAAGAATCGTCATCTCGTTGATGCCTATGTTGAGGCGACGCGCGCCACCGTGCAGGAAATGCAGCTCGGAATGGGTGTGACCAGCCAAGCGACTGAGTGACATGGAAGTTCTCGGGCAGTCGGCGGATCGCCGACTGCGATAAGGTGGGTCTTGCTTCAGACGAGTTTGATGAGAGCGACACCCGCAAGCAGCAGCACCACACCGGCAAGACGCAAGCCCGACACCGACCTTTGCGGGAGGCGGAACCAGCCGTAGCGATCGACGAATACGCTTGCGACCTGCTGACCTGCGACAGTGAAACCAACGGCTGCGGCAGCGCCGATCACCGGGATCGCAGTAAACACCGTAGTGACATAGGTCGCTCCGGCGAAACCGCCGAGCCAACCCCACCAGGGCATGGTCTGCACGCCGCCGATGTTGGGGCGAGGTGTCTTTTGCCTGGCGAGCGCTACCAGCATCACCGCTGCCATGGCGAGCGTGGCGACGAAGAACGAGATCGCGCCCACCGCAAACGGCGCACCGCCAAGCTCCTGGCGCAGCAGCGCATTGATCGCCCCCTGGACCGGGAGGACCGCGCCGGCCACGAGTGCCAAGGCGATCCATCCAAGCTTGTCGGCTTTGAGATTGTCCTTTCCGCCTTGGCCGAACACGACCATGCCGACACCGATGAGCACGACAAGCGTGCCAGCCGCGGCTCCGGCTCGAAGCCCGGTTTGCGCCACACCAAGCAGGCCGAAGCTATCGAGTGCGAGAGAAGCGAGCATCTGCCCGGCGATAAAGAGGCCGACCGATACTACTGCGCCGAGGCGGGGAAATAGAACAATCGTCGAGACGACGTAGACGGCCGAGGCAGTGCCTCCGATGAGATGCCACCACTCCGCCTGCGGAACCGCGCCAAGCACGGCGACCGTCCCGGTGAACAGGGCGACGAGAAACAGCAAACCGGTGCCAATCGCGAGCTGGAGCGTGGTCGCCGCGAACGGTGATCCGACCGCTTTCGAAAGCTGCGCATTGGCGCCGGCCTGAACGGCGAGCAGACCGCCCGCAACCAGAGCCATTGGGACGAACAGGGTCTCCATGACGGGACCTCCTTGATGAGAATGACATTGAGCGTGGATAGGGAGAAAGGATCAGGCGCTGATGCTCTCGCGGGCCAGCAGCCGCGGGACGACAAGTCCGCGCAGCACAGCCGGGCGGGCACCGACCGCCATGTACCACCGGGCGAGATTGCGCGTTGCGTCGAGCGTGAGGCCGAGCTTGGTGAGACCGGCATGAATCCATGGCCAGGTCATCACGTCGGCAATGCCGTATGCCTCGCCCGCGATGTGGGAGTAGCGCGCCAGTTGCCCGTCGAGCACCCGGTAGACACGGTTTGCTTCCGCCTCGAAGCGGCCAATGACATAGGGGATCTTCTCCGGTGCGAAGACCTTGTAGTTCCAGAGCTGGCCCAAGGTCGGGCCGACATGGGCGGCCTGGAACAAAGTCCAGCTTTGAACCTGGATGCGCTCCGCATCGGAGCCGGGCAGGAGCACACCGGATCGCGCGGCGAGATAGGGCAGAATCGCGCCCGACTCGAAGACGGTGCGATCCTGATCCGGATCGACGATAACCGGTATCTTGTTGTTGGGATTGAGGGCCAGGAACTCCGGTGTCCTCTGCTCGCCGGCCTCGATGTCGATGACGTGAACATCATAGGGCAGTCCGGTCTCCTCCAGCATGATCGAGGCCTTGTGACCATTCGGCGTCTGGTAGGTGTAAAGTTGGATGGGGGTCATCTTGCGTATCTCCATCGACCGGTCCGCCCGATCGTGGATACTTAGTTAGACCGTGCTTTCTCGCAGCGCGATCTGTTGCTTTGCCGTCTGACACTGCATATTTGCACACCAGCAACGCGGCGACCAAACACCAAGGCGCCTGATCGTGAGGGGTCGGCTTTGCCGATCCGACCGAGAATGGGGACAGCGCTGCAACTTCGCTCGCCCGGTCCGCTTCCCTGTTGTAAGTTTGCGCAATCATGCACAGCCACCGCCAAATCGATTGGGAAGATCTCCGCTTTGTCCTGGCGGTCGCGGAGACGAATTCTCTGGCCGCTGCCGCCCGCGCGCTCGGCGTCAATCACACCACGGTGCTCCGCCGCGTCGGATCGTTCGAACAGAAATTGGGGGTTCGGCTGTTTGATCGCCTCCCGTCCGGCTACACGCTGACTGCCGGAGGCGAGGAACTGCTCGCGGTGGCGCGGCAGATGGCCGAAACGGTCACTGAGCTCGAACGGCGCCTGACGGGACAGGATCTGCGTCTGGAAGGCAGTCTGCGGATCACCACCACCGATACGCTCATGGCCTCGATCCTGCCGTCGATATTGGCTGCCTTCCAGCAGCGCCACCCCGGCGTCCTGCTTGAGGTGAGCACGTCGAATGCTCTGGCAAATCTCTCCCACCGCGACGCGGACGTCGCCATTCGGCCAGCCGTTGATTCCCCCGATGCCCTCGTTGGCCGCCGGATCGCGAGTGTTGCCTTCGCCGTTTATGCGGCGCCTTCCTACCTTCAGGAACGCGGTTTGGCATCAGTCGACGAGATCGACTTCGCGAGGGAACGCTGGGTTGGGCTCGGCGACGCGCTTGCTTCCACAAGCGTCGCACGATGGATGCGCGCGACGCTGCCGGCGCCAGCGGTGCTGCGTTGTGACTCGCTGGTTACGGCGCGCGAAGCGGCAGCAGCCGGCATCGGGCTTACCGCTCTCCCTTGCTATCTCGGCGATACGACGTCCGGCCTGATGCGCATCGGCCCGCCGGTTGCTGAAATGACGCGAGAACTCTGGCTTCTCACCCATGAGGATCTGCGCCGCACGGCCCGGGTCAGCGCCTTTACCGAGTTTGCAGGCCAGGCGCTCGCGAAACATCGCCCGCTATTCGAAGGGCATCATCCCACCGACCCCTCTCGTTAGAAAATGCGACTGGCCCACTAGTCCACTGCCGGGTCCTTCCCGCGCTTTAACCGACCGAGCGCTTCGGCATGGAGCATCTCGTTTGCTGCCATGAGGACTGTCTCGTACCGGTGCGTGTCATCCAGCGGGTGGCCCTCCCAGTCCGTAACGATACCGCCCGCCCCTTCGATGATGGGTATCTGCGGAAGTATGTCGTAATCGAACACGTTGCTCTCGACCAGGAGATCAACGCTACCGAGCGCGAGCAGGCCGGCAGCGTAGCAATCATGAGACATGCGCGTGAAGCGCGCCCCGGCGGCCAGTCGCGAGTAGCGCTCTTTGGCATCGGGATCGAACTGCTCCAGCGCCGATGTATAGACGATCGCCTCCTTGAGGCGGACCGTATCGCTCGTTTGGACCGGTACACCGTTGAAGAGGGTCGGGCATCCGCGCTGGCCAACCCAGCGTTCGTTTGTTACCGGCTGATCTATGATGCCAATGAACGGCGTGCCCTGATGCAGGAGAGCGATTTGGGTACCGAAAGCCAGCGAGCCGGACGCAAAAGACTTCGTGCCGTCAATCGGATCGAGCACCCAAACCCATTCCGCATCCGCATTGGCGGCACCAAACTCCTCTCCACGAATACCGTGGTCAGGAAAGCACGTCTCGATCATCTGCCGCATCGTCATTTCGGCAAGGCGATCGGCTTCCGTAACAGGACTGCTGTCCGCCTTGGCTGAGATCTCCAACCGTTGGCGGAAATAGGGGCGTATAACGGTGGCGGCGGCATCGGCCAGTTCGTGGGCGAATGCCAGAAACGCCGGCGGGCAGACGTGTTCGGCCGTCATTCTTGGACCTTCTCAGCTTGGGTTATGATTTTCTGCAACAGGCTTCGGATGGTTTCGACCTGCCTGTGGGCGGCCGCTATCTCCTGGCGCAGCCGCCTCTCCTGATTGCCCGTTCCGATCGTCGTGAAGCTTGGCGAGCGGGCGGGAATGAACGGGTCCCCGGCCTCGGAAGCAAAGCGGAGTGCAGGCGCGAAGTAGCCCTCCTCCTCTTCCAGCCCGAAGGCCAGGACCTGGGGCCTGTCGCCGCCAAGCAGCAAGAGTTCCACCAACATCGCGAGCATCGGCAAATCGCCGTTTCCAGACAGGCAGGCGAGATGCGCCCAACCGCCGCGGTCCGCCCGCACGAGGCAGTCCTTGACATGTACCTCGGTGATGTATGGCGCCTGCGCTGCCAGGGCCGACATCGGTGCTTCGAACGCATTGATCATGTTGCCGAAATCGAACAGGAGGCTGAGGCGCGGGTTAGCGACCGCCTCGATGATTTGGATCAACTCTGCTGATTTGAGATCCTCATGCTGTTCAAGCGTGAACCGGAGCCTGCCTTCAGGATCGAGTAACTCAAGCCGCCTGAGATCTGCGATCGTCCACGCAACGATCTGCGAGATACGCCCCTCGTAACGCGGATAGCAGCGAAGCGAGCTGGCTCCGGTCAAAAGCGCAATGCGCACCGCATCCGAGAGCCCGGCAAGCTCCGTCGTGCTGGTCTCGACATGCAATTCCAGGCCGAACTCGCTCACCGCCGCGCCAAGGGCGCTCAACGCCTCGTCCGGCATTCTGGCGAGACTTGCCTGCTCGCCGTCCTCGACATGAATCTTGAGGCCCGCGAGACGCTGCCCTCTCGCGAATTCAACTAGATCCAAGGGTTTCATGCCGCCAAAGCGGAAGTTCAGGTGAAAGGCATAGGCATGGGCAAACAGCGGCGCGCGTCGTGCCCGTGCAGCGAGCCGCGCGCGACTTTCGGCCGACAGCCCCTCTATCCTCTGCCTCCAGTTCGGACGATGCGTCATTTCCCATGGCATATCGGTCACCATCCCGGTTCCTTCACGAGCTTCGTCAGGCGGCAAGAACGAGTAGGTCGCGATCAGAAATGCTGACCTCGACCGGCGTGCCAATTGAAGGCGGCGGCGTGTCGGGTTGATTGAACGTATCGAGGGAGACGATCTGACCGGCAACCGCGACACGGATGCGGATTACCGACCCCAGGAAATGCACCTCCGCAATATGGCCGGAGAGAACGACGCTGCCCTCGTCTTTTCGCCCCAGCACCACTGTTTCCGGCCGCAGCGCCAGGCTCAACCGGTCACCAACCCGGCCGGGCAGTTCCCGGTTCAGCGCCACCGGGATATCCCCCAGCCCTACCCGCCCCGCGGCTGCGTCGAGGAGGCGGGCGTCGAGGAGATTGAGTGTCCCCACGAACTGCGCCACGAAACGCGTCGCCGGCCGATTGTAGATTTCAAATGGCGTGCCGACCTGATCGGCTATGCCTTGATGCATGACCACTACGCGGTCCGACATCGACAGCGCCTCTTCCTGATCGTGCGTCACGAAGATGGTGGTGATCCCGAGCTCACGCTGGATGCGGCGGATCTCCTCCCGCAGGCTCGTGCGTATCTTCGCGTCAAGGGCCGATAGAGGTTCATCAAGCAGCAGAACCTGCGGCCGGATTGCGAGCGCACGCGCCAAGGCTACCCGCTGCTGCTGGCCGCCGGAAAGCTGGAACGGGTAGCGCTCGCCGAGTTTCGGCAGGCCGACCAGCTCCAACATTTCACCAACACGCGCGCTGATCGCTGCCTTTCCCTCGCCCTTTATTCGCAGGCCGAACCCGATGTTCTGCTCAACCGTAAGATTGGGAAAAAGTGCATAGGCCTGGAACACCATCCCGATGTTGCGACGGTTGGCAGCCAGGCCGCTTACATCGCGCCCGTCGATGCAAATCGCGCCGGACGTCGGCGTCTCGAACCCGGCGACCATACGCAGGACCGTGGTCTTGCCGCAGCCGGAAGGCCCGAGGAAGGAGATGAATTCGCCTTTCTCTATGCCGAGATTGAAATCCTTGACGACGCGCTGCGCACCGAAGGACTTTTCCAGATGAAGGATGTCGAGAAAGGCCATGGTCAACGCCTCACGGTAGAGAATTTGGAAAAGCGGGTGAAAAGCTGGATCAGCCCCATGCAGGCCCAGGTAATGGCAAAGGCCACCACCGCGAGCGCCGATGGCTCGTAGGCGCGGTTGCCGCCCATCCAGACCATGTACGGACCGAAGGACCCGACGTTGAGCAAGGCGGCGAAGACATATTCACCGATGACGATCGCGAAGGTCAGGAAGGCCCCTGAGAGTACCGAGACGAAGACGTTCGGCAGGATGACGACGGCGAGAATGCGCGCCCAGCCGGCCCCAAGGCTCTGTGCCGCCTCCGTCAGGCTGCCGATATCGATGGTGCGAAGGCCCGTGTCCACCGAGCGATACATGTAGGGTAGCGACAACGTCGCATAGCCGAACAGAAGCAGGAGATTGGTGCCCCACCAGCTTCCCGTCAGCGGCAGGACCGAGGACGTGTTGTAGATGCGGATATAGCCGAAGACGATGACGATCGGCGGAATGACCAGTGGCAGCAGCGTCAGGAACTCGACGATCGGACGCAACCCGGGAAAACGCAGCCGCACGAAATAGGCGGTCGGGACCACGATCAGGATACCGAGTGCAATCGTCAGCAGTGCCAACACGACCGAATAGCCGAAGGTCTGCTGGAATTGCGGATCGGCCAGCACGACACGATAGGCTTCGAAGCTGTAGCCATCGCGCTGCATGCGCATGGAGAAATCGAACATGCCGACGAGCGGCAGCAGGAAGTAGAGCCCGCCCAAGGCGACGGCGAGCCAGGACCAGAGGCGTCTCTCCGTCATTTGACCCACCTTTCCGCACGCATGCGCAGGAGGATGTAGATCGCGTTGGCAATGGCGGTCAGCAGGATCATGGCAAAGGCGATGGCGTAGCCCAGATGCGGATCGTTGAGCACGTCGCCGCGGATCTGCGCAAACAGTACGATCGGCGCGATCGAGAGTGATGAGCCGGTCAGTGCGATTGCGGTCGCAACAGCACCAAAGGCATTGGCGAAAAGCAGAGCGAGCGTACCGAGAAGCGAGGGCCACAACACCGGCAACGCCACCAGTCGCCAGTATTGAAAACCGTTGGCGCCAAGGCTCTCTGCCGCCTCTCGCCATTCGCGCCGCAGCCCCTCCAGCGCCGGCGTGATGATCAGCACCATCAGCGGGATCTGAAAGTAGAGATAGGTGAGCGCCAGGCCGAGGAAGGAGACGATGTTGAAGCCTGCGCCGTAGAGATTGATGCCGAACCAATGGCGCAACAGCATCGTCACCAAGCCGAGGCGACCGAGTGTTGCGATGAAGGCAAAGGCAAGCGGCACGCCGGCAAAATTCGAGGCCACACCCGAGAAGGTGAGGATGGCACTGCGCAAGGGGCGCGGGAGGCCGCCAAGGGTGATGGCAGCGGCGATGAGAAAGCCGAAAAGGCACCCGAGTACCGCCGTCAGCAGGCTGAGCTCGATCGAAATCCAGAACGCCGACCGTATCGAGGGCGCCAGAAGCTTGCCAAGGTTGTCCAGCGTCACCTGTCCCTCAGCGTTGCGGAACGCGCCGAGCACGATGTTGAGTGTCGGCAGGATGAGGAAGAGCGTGGCAAAGAGGAAGAAAGGGGCAACCCCGAGCCAGCTGAGAACCTGCCGCGGCCTGAAGGCTGCCGGCAGGGATGCGACACTTGTCGTCATCGGATTTGTCCCTGGAATAAAAATTGCGCCAAAGGCGGGCGAGAGGCTTCCTGACAGGTAAGCCTCTCGCCGACCGGAGGAGTTATTTCACGTTGGCGCCAACCACCTTGTCCCAGCCCTCGACCACGGCGGTCTTGTTGGCGGAAAGTTCGTCGACGGTCGGGAAGATCGCCTTTTCATAGGCTTCGGCCGGCGGCAGCTTGTCGAGCAGCTCCTGCGGGAACTTGCCGGCCTTCAGCATGGCGTTGAAGCGCGCGGGGTGGCAGTAGCCCTTCAACCAGCCGGTCTGGCCCTCGTCGGAATAGAGATATTCCATCCAGAGCTTGGCGGCGTTCGGGTGCGGCGCATAGGCCGAGATCGCCTGCACATAGACGCCGGCGACGACACCGCTTGCCGGCACGACCACGTCCATCGGCGGATTGCCGTTGAGCGCGTCTCGCCAGGCCAGCAGATTGTAGTCCCAGGCAGCGACGATCGGCGTTTGCCCCTGTGCGATGGTGCCGGCCTTGCCGAGCACCGGCACGAAGTTGCCGGACTTGTTCAGTTCGGCAAAAAGCTCAAGGCCCTTGCCGCCGGATTCCGCTCCAGGCTTGGCGCCACGCGAGATGCCTGCCGACATCAGCGCCAGGATCGCCTGCGCCGAGGACCGCGGGTCGCCGGTCAGCGCCACGGCCCCGGAGTATTCAGACTTCGACAGATCCGACCAGTCGGCCGGTGCGGTCTCAAGCAGGTCCTTGTTCACACCGAAGGCCATGACGCCGTAGTAGTCGCCGTACCAATAGCCCTTCTCGTCCTTGATGTTGTCCGGGATTTCGTCCCAGGTCGCCACCTTGTATGGTTGAAGCAGGCCCTCCTGCGCGGCGGCCGGCGCAAAGGCCAGACCGAGATCGACGACGTCGGGTGCCTGCGAGCCGGTATTGCCCTTGTTCGCCCGGATTGCTTCCAGCTCATCGGCCGTACCGGCATCGGGGTTCAGCTCGTTGACCTCGATGCCCGGATATTTCGCCTTGAAGCCGGCGATCACCTCTCCGTAGTTGCACCAGTCGTGCGGCAGCGCGATGACCGTCAGCGTGCCTTCCTTTGTGGCGGCGGCCACGAGTTCTTGCGAAGCCTCGGCGCAGGCAATACCCGGCAGCGCCGCGGCCAGGGCAAGAGTGGAGAGGAAGGCGCGGCTCGTTGCGCGCGATACAAGCTTCTTCATGAAATTCCTCCTGTTGACCGTCGGCGACGGATCGTGGGCGATGGCTACTTCTGTCCTTGCATCCGGTCGTCGGCACCGCCGTCAGTTCCGGTTCCCCCGCACCTTGTCTGCGTCCTGCGGAAGGCTGCATCGGTGCGTTTTCGTGTAGGGACAGCATGTAACAATTGGACGACGAAGAAACGTCCACTATGGTGCAATTGACTGTACCAATTTTGGAGACGTATCGGTGGTCAAACAGCTTGAAGGCCCGATCCTGCCTTTCCTTCGCCTCGATGCCTCGATTGCCCTGCCGAAATTCCGCCAGGTGCAGGACCAATTGCGCATGGCGATCCTCAAGGGACACCTGCGGGCTGGAACACGCCTGCCTGCCAGCCGCATCCTTGCCGAGGAGTTGGGCCTGTCGCGCCAGACCTTGGTGCGAGTGCTCGATAACCTGAAGGCAGAGGGCTATCTGGAGGCACGGCAGGGAGCCGGTACCTTCGTATCGACCGCCTTGCCCCGCCAATCAGCGAAACACCAGTTCGCCCCAACGCCGCGGGGTGCCGCAGAGACTACCCCACCGCGACTGTCGCGTATTGGCGACCTGTCACGCCGGATGTCCGCTGATATCGGCCAGATGGAAGACAGGCCTTTCCTCCCCAACCGTCCGGCGCTCGACCGGTTTCCCTTTGCCGTCTGGCGGAAATGCTGGAACTCGGTGACGCGCGGCGGCAAGGCTCTGGCCATGGGCTATGGCGACGTTGCGGGCGAACTGATTCTGCGGCAGAGGATCGCCGAATATCTGGCCCTCCATCGGCGCGATCCTTGCGATCCCGAGCAGATCGTCATCACGCCCGGTGGGCATGCCGCCTTCACGCTCGCAGCTCTGGCGCTCGCCGACGCCGGCGATGGGATATGGTTCGAGAATCCGGGACCTGTGACCACCAGCAACCTGTTCCGCACGCTCGGGCTGCGGCTGTGCCCGACGAATGTCGATGCAGAGGGTATGGATGTCGAAGGCGCCATGGCTCGCTATCCCGATGCGCGGCTCGCCTTCGTCATGCCCTCGCGCCACCACCCGCTCGGCGTCACCCTGTCGTTGCCGCGCCGGCTCGCCCTGCTCGAATGGGCGCGGGCGAACGATACATGGATCATCGAGGACGACTACGACAGCGAATTCCGCTACGACGGCGCGCCACTGCCTTCCATGCGCTCCATCGACGGTAACGACCGGGTAATCTATGCAGGCAGCTTCAGCAAGGCGCTCTATCCGGGAATTCGCGTCGGCTATCTCGTCCTGCCACCGCAGCTCGTCGGAGCCTTTCGGACGCTCTCGGGATTGATCCATCGCAGCATGCCGGTCGAAACCCAGCTGGCGCTTGCGGAGTTTATCGGCGGGGGGCATTTTGCCAGTCATCTGCGCCGCATGCGCGGCCTTTATGCCGAGCGCCGCGAGGCGTTCATGCAAGCCGGGCGGGACGCCCTTGGCAGTCTTGCCCGCGTCGACTGCTCCGAAAGCGGGCTCAACGCACTCGCTTGGCTGCAAGACGGTCGTGAAGACCAGGCCTCGCACCGCGCCGTGCTCGATGCGGGGCTGCAATGCTATCCCCTGTCCGACTATACGATCGCCACGCCTCAGCCGGCTGCGCTCATTCTCGGCTATGCCGGTGTTCCGGCCGATCGGATGAGACCTCTTCTTCTTCGGCTGGCCGAAGCGATCGCTCGAAAATAGCCCCTCGGCGAGGACATGTTCCAGATCGCTCACCGCGCAGCTAGCGCCGTATGCGGCGAAGAACTCTGCGCGCGGCGCCGCGACTAGGCCTTCCCCAGAATGGCTTCGGCCCGGCTTTGTGCCAGGCTTCTTCTGGCCGATGGCCCGAATTGGCGCGGAGGGCGAGCCTGCGCCCTCCGCCTTTTCACGATCGTCAGGCCGCCTTCGCCTTGATGTTGGCGGCAGAGAGAGCGATTTCGGTGAGTGCCTTGTCAGTGGCCGCTTCTTCCTGAAGGGTTTGGTCGAGCAGCGGCACCGCTTTCTCCAACCCAAGTTGCTTGGCCCAGGTCTTCAGGGTGCCATAGCGCGCGATCTCATAGTGTTCGACCGCCTGAGCCGTGGAGATGAGGCCGGCGTCGAGAGCCGGGCTCCCTTTGAACTCCTCGATGATCTCCTCGCCCTCGGCGATGATCCCCTGGATAGCCTCGCAGGTCTTTCCCTGCGCGCGCTTGCCGAGGATCTCGAAGACCTGTTGCAAGCGCTCGACATGGCCCTCCGTTTCGTCCCGGTGCTTCTGGAACGCCGCTTTGCTGTCGGGCAATTGCGCGGCGCGCGCCATCTTTGGCAGCGCTTTCAGTATCTGCCTCTCCGCATAGTAGATGTCCTTAAGGCCGTCATAGAACAGCGCCTCGAGCGTCTTCTCCGGCATAGCAAGCTCCTGTGCCATCTGGTTGGAACGCCTCCAACGGCCGCGGCGCCGAAAGGTTCCAGACGGAAACAATACTTCGCCGCACCAGTTGGAACCCGGTCAGCGCCCCATGCATTGATGAGACCCGGCATGCTCGATCCGGCCAGCGCACACACAATGGCCGCCGGAGCATTCGAAACATCCAGTCGCAAGGAGAACTGGTAATGAAAGACAATGGCTCCGCCCCGGTCCCGGGCACATCAGCCAGAAAATGCGCGCCTGGAGTTCAATCTCGTTTGAGGCGCAATACTTCGAAGCCGCCAGATGCCCGACAAAGGGAAGTGGCGGCCTCACCAGGCGACGGCGAAGCGTCGCTCGCCGCGACGGATGGCACGCAGCAGCCCTCCCCGCGATGGGAACCGATGAGCGGCAACTGGCAAAATTGACCGCGACGACATTTCAATCTCCCACGCTTAAGCCTCGGAGATAAAAGGGCATCGGCAATTGGCAAGGGCCCTGATCCCTCTACCGCGGCATTCTTCGGGTTTGACAAGCCCGATCGTCGCCCCAGTTCATGGTGATGGCTTTAAGTGAGGTCGTGCGCAGCAACGCACAACGAACAGCAGCACTGGTCAAATGGACCCTCGGTCGGGAACGACCGCGCCGGAGCAGCCCTGTTTCCTCCATGCGCAGCTTCTGGGGCCTGTTGCTGGCCTACTGGCTCTCCGAACGTTGGCGCGAGGCCTGGGGCTTAACCTTTTTCATCCTGCTGCTCACCGGATTGTCGGCGCAAGCAAGCGTCTACTTCGCCCTGACGTCCGGCGAGCTCGTCAATCGGATCGCCAATTTTCACCATCCCACCGTGCCCACCACGCCTTCGTCGCTCCTGACCACCGCAGCAACGCTCGCGGCGATCGCGATCACCAGGGATGCCGGGTTCACTGCGGTCCGTCATTTCTTCTCGACCACGCTCCACCGGAAATGGCGCCAGTGGCTGGATGAACGCTTCAACCAGGCGCTGCTCGATTCCAACCATACCCATTTCCACCTTCAGCAGAACGGATTTGGCGCCGCGACCGAAGGCGAGAGTTCGTCGCCCGACAACATCGACCAGAGGGTACAGGAAGCGATAAAGGGCATGACCGGCGGTGCCATCGGTCTTGGCGTGGGCATCGCCGGCGTTGTTTTGTCGCTTGGCTTCGTCGGGAGCAAACTGATCGAAACATCGAGCCCCGTCAGGGGGCTTGATCTGCTCGGCAGCTACGGCAGCGCCTGCCTGATGTTTCTGGCGATCGCGATCTACGTGCCGCTCAATACGTTCATCGCAGCCAAACTCGGCAGTGTCCTGCAGGGCCTGTCCACACGCATTCAATCGGCCGAGGGCAGCTATCGCAGCGAATTGAACCAATTGTTGCACCGTAGTTTTCATGTTGCGGTCATCAAGGGCGAACCGGCGCAGAAGGCCATCAACGGGCGCCGATATCGCGAGATCGACCACACCTGGACGAGGCTCAACCGCGTGACCGCCGGCTACATGGGCTTCGAGCTGGTGCATAATTTCCTCGGCTCACGCATCGTCGCCTATGCGCCAGGGCTACTCCCCTACGTCGACAAAACGATCAGCCTGCAGGACTATGTCACCGGCGCCGAGCTGGCGACGGCTCTGATCAACGAATGCTCGTGGTTCATCCATGCGATGCCCGACATCGCGACGCTCAGGGCGAATGCACACCGGATCACCGAGCTTGCCCAAGCAATAGAAGCGGTGCAGCAGCCGCAGAATTACTATGCTCGCAGCGGCCCCTCGGTGTTCGAGTACAAGACCCAGGACACCGCGCGCGGACTTACGATCCAAGCGGTCGAGCTCATGCATGCCGGCGATGACCAGGCTTTCCTGACCGCTGACGAACTCATTTTCCTTCCCGGAGAGTGGACCTTGGTGGTCGGTGAATCTGGAAGCGGCAAGACTTCGCTTCTGAAGGCAATCAACGGTCTGTGGGCACACGGACGCGGCACGATCACGACGCCGGAGAACGTGCGAAGCCTCTACGCTGCCCAGGACGTCAAGCTCCAGGGTGTTTGCCTGAAGGATCTCGTCTGCCTGCCGGATGAGGCTGACGCCCATGACGTCGCCTCTGTCGTATCGGCGTTGGAGGAAGCCGGGCTCGAAGAAATTACGGAAGGGCTTTCGAGCGATGGTCGTGATGGGCAGAACTGGGACAAGCTTCTGTCGGGAGGCGAGAAGCAGAAACTGGTCCTTGCGAGAATCCTGCTATTAAGGCCAGGCCTGCTCTTCCTCGACGAGGCGACAAGCGCCCTTGATAGCGACGCGGTTCGGGCGTTCCATCAATCGATCAAGGGCCATTGCCCGGAGGCGACGGTGATCGCCGTTATGCACGACACCTCGTCGATCCAGTCAGAAAGCGGGGTCGATTTCTTCGATAGCGTGCTCACCATCGACAACGGCATCGCGACGAAAACGCCAATTACCGACTGGCGCGATACGCAGGAGTAGCTGCCACCGGCGGCCCGCCCTATTTCTTGGGTCATGTGCCGCGCATTCATTTTGTGACGCGGCGTGAACAGCGATCAAATTCCCCCGAAGCTAGGAGCCCCAATGCGTATTGCCCTCCTTGTCAACGCACTCGAAACCGAAGCGCCGGCCTATACGACGACCGCATTGGCGCTTGCCGCGCTCTCTCGCGGACACGAGGTTCTTTACGTCACGCCTGGTGATTTTATCCTGCGCCCTGACGATACACTGATGATACGGGCGGCCGGTTTCGTCGGCACGCGACCGAAGAAGCCCGAGACGCTCTTGCGAGCGCTTACCGACGCGGACAAGACCATCGTCAACGTCGAAGAAGTGGACGTTCTGCTGCTTCGCAACGATCCGTCGGAGGACGCCGAAAACCGACCCTGGGCATCTCACGCCGGGGCGAATTTCGGCCGTCTCGCCGCGGAGCGCGGTACGATCGTTGTCAACGATCCCTGCGGCTTGGCATTGGCCCAGGACAAGCTCTACTTCCAGGATTTCCCGGTGACCGTTCGCCCGACAACCTTGATCTCCAAGGACATCGATGAAATCCGTACGTTCATTGACAGCCACCCCGAGGGGGTGATCATCAAACCGTTGCAGGGTTCTGGCGGTCGAAACGTCTTCCGGGTGGGTACCAGCACGGAGGGCAATCTTACCCAAATTGTCGAGGCTGTCGGCGTCGTCGGCTATCTTATCGTGCAGAGCTACCTTCCGAAGGCGTCGGACGGCGATACGCGGTTGTTCCTGATGAACGGACGACCGCTGCACAGGGGCGACGTCTATGCTGCGTTCAGACGCGTGCCGCCCAAGGGAGACGTCCGCTCCAACATCCACGCAAGCGGCACTCCAAAGCCGGCCAACGTTACGAAGGAGATGCTGGCGATCGCCGAGACGCTACGGCCGAAGCTCGTTGAAGACGGCATGTTCCTGGTCGGCCTTGATATCGTCGGCGACAAGCTTCTCGAGATCAACGTATTCACGCCTGGCGGCCTCCAGACCATTCGCGAACTCCACGACATCGATTTCTGCGACGAGATCCTGGACTCGCTGGAAAACAAGGTGGACATCAAAAAGACCTATCGGGGATCACTCAGCAATCGGATCCTGTCGACGCTTTGAATTGGCGGCCCAATCCGTCGCGCGCTCCACTTTCGCGCAATGTGTTGACGGAACAGAACCGCCGATCCGGATGTTACTGTCCGCGAGTGGCAGGCAGAGCCCGTTTGCCGCAAAGGGCGACAAAGGAGATAGCGTTTCTGTGAATTTTCTACACCAGATTGTCTCTGACGTGCAGTTGATGCTTCGCCGGCCGCCGCGCATGCAGTACGCGGCCTTGTGTTATCGCTTTCGCAAAGACAACACACTGGAGATCCTTCTCATTACCAGCCGGGACACCGGACGCTGGGTCATTCCCAAGGGCTGGCCGATGAAAGGAAAGCGCGCGCATGAGGTGGCTGCGAGAGAAGCCTATGAAGAGGCTGGCGTGAAGGGCACCTGCCAGAGGTTTCCTTTCGGCCACTACTTCTACAAGAAGAGGCTGGACCATGGGCTCAAGATCTCCTGCAGGGTTCAACTCCACCCCCTGGAAGTCACGCGCATGCGCGGGAAATTCCCCGAGAAGGGAGAGCGAAAGCTCGCCTGGTTCGACTATCGGGAAGCGGCGAAGCGTGTCGCCGAGCCTTCGCTGCGCGACCGGATACTCCGTTTCGGACAGCAACGCGTTCCCTAGAGCCCCGCGCGTTTGGTTTCCAGAGCATCTTTCCGCTTCAAGTGATTCCACTTGAATGCGGGATGCTCTAGTGGACGCTGGCGACCTTGACGGCGTGGGCGAAATCCTCCGCCACCAGCTCACTGATCGCGATCAACACCTCCTCCACCGAAAACCCGGAGTCGATCGTCTCGCGGATCAAAAGCTGGAGGTCAAGTTCAACGACGTCCCGGCAATCCTCGAGCCGTTCCTCAGATACCGTGATGCTCTGCAGTTCTTCCATCGCGAGACTCCTCTTGACGTGGATTCTGCTGGTTCGCCCTCGCAAGCTTGTTCGCACGACCTTCCAACCCTTGGGAGGAGGTTTGAGTTCCGGCGAGAACTCCTCGAAGAGATCAAAGAAAGAGATTCGCTGCAACGCCTTGCGGTCGCATTGAGCCGCCTACCGGTCGCGGTTGCCTTGACGGCGTGACCGCCCTGCATCTCTCGACGGTTCTTCCGGCCCTTCCCAGCCAAAGACGCTGCGACCGCCGAACTCTTGCGATTGTCGAAACTCGCCGGCCACGATCTCCTTGAGATCCGGGCCGGTCACGTATCTCTCGAACTGGCGAGCCTGATCGTCGAGGCGCTTGAGAACCTGCATCTCTTCGTCACGACCGAGCTTCGCTTTCGACACGGCGGACTTCATCACCCGGATCGTCTCGTCGTAGACTTTCAGTGGAACCGGGAACGGGTGGCGATCCTTGCCGCCGTGGGCGAGCGAGAAGCGCGCCGGATCGGCGAACCGGCATGGCGCACCGTGCACCACTTCGGCCACCATCGCCAGCGCCTTGACGGTCCGCGCCCCAACGCCCGGCACCAGCAGGAGATGCTCGAAATCCTCTGGGCCACGGTCGGCGGCCGCAGCGAGCGTGGCATGCAGGCGTTTCATATTGACGTCTTCTTCGCGCACGTCGTGATGTTCAGGCATTATCAAATGCGGCAGCATTGGCTGCGCGCTTTGCTTGGTCACCCGCCTTGGCTCGATGGCCGCGACCTCCCGGACGATCCGATCCGGCCCCAGCGAAGCCAGAAGATCGAGCTGGCTATTGCGCGAGGCCGCGGCGCGGCGGTCGGCAAGGTTGACGATCTCGCCCTGCCGCGCGCCTTCGATCGCCGTGTGGGGCGAATCCACGAAGCTGGTGATCCCCTCCGAAAGCCAATGGTAGCGCCGGGCCTGCCGCTTTTCGCCGTTCATGCCCTGTTGCACGATGACCCATTTGCCGTCGTCGGTGACGATAAAACCGTGCAGGTAAAGGTCGAAGCCGTCTTGAACTGCTGCACTGTCGACCTTTGCGACGAGGCGGCTGGTTGTCGCCAGGCCACTTCCATCGAGGCCCACGCGCTCGCCAATTGCAATCAGCTCGCCGGGGGTCTCCCGGGAGTTCCGCCCTCGACCGCCACAGACATGAATACCGAGTTCGCCTGACAGAGGCGACAAACCACGCTTCAGGGCGCCGATGACGCTGGTGGTGATGCCGGAAGAGTGCCAGTCCATGCCCATGACGCATCCGAAAGACTGAAACCAGAACGGATGTGCCAACCGCCGAAGAAACTCGTCTCGACCATATTCGATGACGATCGCCTGGGTGATGATCGCACCAAGTTTCGTCATGCGCTCGCCAAGCCACCGGGGAACCCGGCCACCGTGAAGCGGAAGATCTGCACTGCCTGCTCTCTGGACCATCCGGCTCTTATACACCGGCAGATGGTGCAGTCACACAGGAAAGTTCTCTAAACGTTCTCATTTGCGCCGGCAGTCGGCGAGACCACGGTCGCAAGCCGAATGGTCATGACGAGACCTTGTCCCCAGGAAGGTTCGACTGCACCAGCTTGAGTAACCACCAACACTACCTTTGCGCTTAAGATTGGGTTCAGCAATCGGCGATATGCTCCGCACCAAACGGCATTTGAGCAGGGTGCAGAATGAGTGAGTTCCAAAACAGAGCTGTTCGATTGATGGTTGCCTCCATAGGCGATGCTTCGACCAGCGATATCTCCGTGCGTCGCACGAACGTTCTGACGACTGCGATGGAACTCTACGTTGCTTTGGGGGGATCGCACGAGCAGCTTGAGACCGCCATCGCGAAAAAGGCGAAAAAGGAAAGCGACGCGCCGAGACGTATTGATCTGGTAATCGGCGATCTGATGATGGAGATGGCAACCATAAGCCACATTCACGATATCGACGTCATGCAGGCAGCGCACAATGCTCTCGACAGCGGCGTCCGTGAAACGACTTCCGCCTGAACTCCGCCCGTCCCGGCGGGTTTCTCGCTGCTCTGCGCCTTGCGCCCTTGGTGCCGTCGATTGTCGCTTGAGTAGCCAACCATTCCCTTGGGAGGCAGAAATCCTCGGCTTCCCGCTTCTCCGGCACCGCGTAGCAATGGTCTGTTAGAAGCGGGCGGCCAGGAAGTTCAATTGGACGTTCAACCAATACCGGGCCTGTCTGGTCGCGGATTGAACCTCATGCCCAAACTCCTGGGTGTAGCGGCCTTCACACATCGTCGTGTCGACCACCCACAATCCGCCCGCGTAAATCGCCATCAGCAGGAAACCGCGCATGGCGGAGCAGAATGAACATTCGATATTTCTAAATTATTAACGCGGGACGTGATCTGCGATTTATGTCGAGAGGACCGCCTCCGGTCGGCTACCGCCCACGCCCGCGTCCAGAAAAAGAGCCTCCACCAACCAAGCAGAGGCCCAGAGTCAGGTGCTTGCGACTGGCCGCTGCAGCGGGGACTGCGACGTCGGCGCAACCGCAATCGGAAAAGGCTGACAGAGGCTTCATCGGAAGGCAATGAACCTAAACGGACTATTGGATAACCAGCCGGGGCTAGACGGAACACCTCCAGGGCAGTAGCGATCGAACGCCCACAGGGCGATCCGCTGGCGTGCGCGCGAGATTGTGCGGCGGCCTCCGCGCTCACGGCCCAATGATGATTTGATCGCTCAGCGTTACCTTCTCGAAGTCATTGATCAGAACATCGGCACGTACCTGCCAGGTGCCCGCCAGCGGTATGTTCACGCGCTCGATCCGCCAATCTGCGTCGCCGCGCCGCGCTGCCGCACGTTTGAACGGCTCGATGCCGGAATCAGGCTTGGATAGGACGAGCGTCACCTCCTTGGCGGCAAGCGGTTCGACTTCGCCCGTGGCGAGGTTGATCGATACGTCGACCTCGCCCACCCGTCCGGGCAAGACCTCAACGAGGGCCACCGCCTTGTCCGTGTGGATGTGAACGCTTGCAGGCTGAGCCGCCAGAGCTAAGAGCGCGCGCGACGGCGGCGTGAAGCGCCAGCAAGAAACGGCGCCGAAGATCAGGACGACGATCAGTGTTTCCGCGGCGATCGAGCGGACCAGCCGCTTCGCCGAAGCCCGATCGCCAGCCATTACCGGTTCCGTCAGGCGCCAGCGATTTGCAAGCGCCAACAGAAACAGTCCGACCAGCAACGCCATCTTGACCATCAGCACCTGGCCATAGGCGGTTTCCAGCAGCGCTTGCGGCTTCTCCACCTGCACAAAGGCCAAGATGAAACCCGCTACGATAAGAACAACGAGCACGTAAGGGATGAAGGCCGAGAACCGGCCGAGCGCCTGAAGAGCCATCGGGTCCTTGCGCCGCAACGCGAGGCCCAGGGGAGCCAGCGCTCCAACCCAGAGACTGATCGTTGCGACGTGCAGGAAGACCGCCGGACGCATCAGCCATTGCGGCTCGGCTGTCGATGCATGGCCGCTCAGCGACAAGGCGACGGATGACGCGATCAGCGCGGCGAGAGATGACAGTCGAGCAGACCGACCCTTCGCCCGGAGAGCGATGGCGGCCACACAAAAGGCAGCGAAGGCGGCAATGGCCGTACCGCCGAAGCTCGTTGCCATCGCCGTGGACCAAACGACCGGCTCGACAATTTGCGTCACGGAAACGCCCAGTGCATCGAGCCCCTGAAAACCCACAGCGGCAAGTGCGCCGAGGAGCCCTATACCGAGCGCTGCTGCGACGACTTTGCACCCTGATCGCGGACCAAAGAGCAGCCAGTGGCGCGAAAACACACCGCCGACGCCGATGAACAGCCCCACGTAAAGCGCGAGCTTCGATAGGAGGAGACCGGCGCGGACGGCCCAGTCGATCTTGTCTTCCGTCGCGTGCGGAGCGGTGCTGGCCGCGCCGATCGAAAAGACGACCGATCCACCGATCGGATGCCCGTCGGCAGAGGTCACGCGCCAGCTGAGCACATGTGTGCCGTGCCCAAGATCGGATGGCGCCGCGATCACGACCACTCGATCCTTCAGGTCGAACCGCTCGAGCGGGATCGCTGTTCCATCCGGTCTGACGAGCTTTAAGGACAACGGCGAAACCGGCTCGCTGAAGGTCAGCACGTAGACCGATGGCGCGGTGCCGACGACCGCGCCATCCTGCGGTTCACTTGTGTTGAGCGATGCGTGGGCGAAGGCCGCGGCGGCCTGCATGAGGACCCCGCAGAGCGCGATCACCATCAGCCTCGCAAGACGAGTGAAGCTCGATGATACGTGCATCATGCGTGATCTCCGGTCACTTGGCCCTCGCCCCCACGTTGCACTGCTCAGTGCCCGCTTTTCTTTTCAAGCAGCTTGATGCCGGGCGCCGGATATTCGAGATCGTCACCCGACTTGCCTTCTGCCGGGACCTCGATCCAACGCTCGGTCGCGCCATCAGGGCACTCCTGCACCAGCGGCACGTAGAGTGTCTTGCCGACTGGCAGGCCCTCAGTCAGAAACGCGCGGAAGACAAACTCCTCATATTCGTCGTCGGCCAGGCTGCCGCCCTTCCAGACGACCTCCTTCACGCCCTCCTTCATCGGCGTGCCGAAGTAGTCATAGGACTTCTCGTAGGCTCCCTTGACCTTCTCCAGCGTCCAGCCCGGCTTCGGCATCGGCTTTGCGGCGATCATGCCTTCCGGGATCTGAACGCGCAGAGCGATGGTCGGCTTGCCGTCGCATCCATGCGGGACGCGGATGACGGCCTTGTAGGACGCGCCGACATGCGCCTCCGTTGTTTCGAGCGTGGAGTGGGCAAAAGCTGCCGTGGTGCCTATCGCGATGAAGGCAGCGGTGGTGATGAGTTTCGACAACATATGGCTATTCCTTTGAGATTATTGAGCTTGTGTTGGGTCGCGGGAAATCCCCCCGCGGCTGTCAGGGATTGGATGCAGTGATCCGGAAAAGGTTGCCGACATTCTTGGTCGGTGGCGGGCAGCGATCGCACAAGACGGTCAGTGCACGGGTCCCCGTTGGCTCAAGAGCGGCCTGCAGTCAGTCTTGGACCACGCTGAAGGGACGTCGGGATGCGCCGAAGATCGTCGCGATGGGGCCGGCGGACGCCAGGGGAGGATATCCCTCCCCCCGACATAGGCTGGAGCGAACGCAACCGATCAGGCTAGCAGCCGAGGGGGCGCGCGAGGATAGCCGAGGCGATGTTCGCCCGTCGGCAACGGCTCTGCCGCGGACCAAAACGTGTGCACCGCTGACGCGACTTGGTGGTTAAGATCGTCGCCAGGCTGCGGAGTCGCCGCCAAGACCTGCGAGGACACGCAACATCCAAGAAGGCAGCAATCGGCAGCCTTGCCATGGCCGCCGTCGTGATTGCCGTCGTGATTGCCGTTGCTGGCGTGATCAGCGCTGATGCACAGTGCATTGCCGAAAGCGTCGAGTTGCGAGAAGGCAGGCATCGAGCTGAAGGCAAATGCGCCGGCGACCGATTGCAGCACGAACAGGCAGGCAGCGATGAATGCCAGTCCCCAACCGTTGCGTCGCCTCACCACAATCAAGCTCCTTCTACGCTGTCTCCGAGAATGTCCGGAGCCACCGCATAGCTAGCCGGTACGCCCGCCCCCTTCCTTGCTCCACAGCAAGCATCCGAGTGACGTTCAGGGTATCGGCCAGTTGAGTGGCGCCATTCTTCGGGCTCCCCGGCAAGAACAGACCTGCCGCAACCAGGGAGCGCGCCGCCGCCTGACAGCGTAATCAAACTTTCATTTTTCCATCATGCAGATTGGCAAGGACTGTCACACTCAACTGTTAGCAAGCGCCCGGCTTCATTCGTGCCACCGATCCTGGTGTCCGCCAATCTGCAAGGAGCGTTTTGCAATGAGAGTCTCCGTCACTACGTCCGTATTCATCGGCCTGATGGCAAGCGTCGCGTTTGGCGCGTCGGCGGCCGCAGCCGAAAAGACGAAGTTCGAATTCTGGTACGGCCTTTCGGGTGATCTTGGCGAACGTGTCCAGGATGCCTGCAAGAAGTTCAACGACAGCCAGTCCGAGTTCGAGATCGTCTGCACCTCTCAAAATGGATACGACACGACCCTGCAGAACACGATTGCCGCCTACCGCGCCAAGAAGCAGCCGGCAATCACCCAGATCTATGATGCCGGCACCCTGGACATGATGCTGTCGGGCGCATTCGTGCCCGCCAAGAAGCTGATGGCCGACAACGGCTACACCATCGACTGGAACAACTATTTCGGCGGCATCGCCAACTATTACGCCACGGCAAAAGGCGAGCTGAATTCCTTCCCGTTCAACTCCTCGACGGCCATGTTCTATTACAACGTCGACGCCTTCCAGAAGGCCGGCATCGACTTCAAGCCGGACACCTGGGAACAGGTCGAGGAAGCTGCCCGTAAGCTGAAGGCCGCCGGCTACGGATGCCCGCTCGCCTTCAATTTCGACACCTGGCCGCTGATGGAGCAGTTCTCGGCCATCCACAACCAGCCGCTCGCCACCAAGGCCAACGGTTACAACGGGTTGGACGCCGAGCTTGTCGTCAACAAGACCAAGTTCGTCGATCACGTGAAGTTCTTCAAGAAGATGGCCGACGAGAAGCTCTTCGTGGTCAAGACCAAGCAACTCGGCATGGACATCGTCCCCGCCTTCACGTCCCAGACCTGCCAGATGATACAGACCTCGATCGCCGACCACGGCACGATCGGCAAGACCCTTCCCGAAGGTGTGAAGTGGGAAGTCGCCATGTTGCCCGTATGGAAGGGCACGGAGCGGCAGAACTCGCTCGTCGGCGGCGCATCGCTCTGGGTGCTCGCCGGTCGTCCGGAAGCGGAATACAAGGGCGCGGCCGCCTTCCTCAACTACCTTGCGACGCCGGAAATGGCCGAGTGGTGGTCAACGGTGACGGGTTATATCCCGGTGACCAAGACCGGTTTCGACGCCATGAAGGCCAACGGGTTCTACTACAAGGCACCCTACAAGGGGCGTGAACTCGCCATCCAGAGCCTGTCCTTCACCCCGACCTCTGAAAACACCCGCGGCATTCGCCTCGGCGGCTTCACGCAGATCCGCAAGGAGTTCGCGACCGCGCTTGAAGCGATCTTCATGCAGAACGCAGACGTCCAGGCTGAGCTCGACAAGACGGTTGAACGCGGCAACGCCGTTCTGCGTCGCTTCGAGAAGACCTACGCCGGACAGACCCTGAACTAGCATCTGATCCGCCCGGAGCCTGCCGCAACATCGGCGGGCTCCGATTTCTATTCTTGCGCATCGGAAATACAACACATGGACAAGCGTGCGGCCTTTCGCAGCTGGTGGCTGCCCAGCCTATTCGCCCTGCCACAGATCATTTTGATCCTGCTCTTTTTCTATTGGCCCGCAGTTGCCGTGTTGCGGTGGGCCTTCACGCTCGAGCCGCCATTCGGCGGCGCCGCTGAGTTCGTCGGTTTTGCCAACTTCCAGGAAGTATTCGCCGACCCGCTCTACTGGAACTCCGTCGGCGTCAGCCTGGCATTCGCCCTTTGCGGCACGCTTGCCACCATTTTCATTGGCCTTGTTCTTGCCCTTGCTGTCGACCGGCAATTGCCGGGCTCCGCACCGTTCCGGTTCCTCTACATTCTGCCTTACGCGATTGCGGGGCCGGCTGCCGGCATGGCTTTCCGTTTCATCCTGTCGCCTGAGCGCGGGCTGATGGCATCGGTCAACGCCACTTTTCCGGATTTCTGGAACCCAGCCAAGTACGGCAGCCACGCCCTTATCCTCGTCATCGTCGTCTTCGCCTGGAAATGGGCGGGCTACACCTTCATCTTCCTTCTTGCTGGTCTGCAGTCGGTCCCTCGATCGCTGATCGAGGCGGCAGCGATGGACGGATGCGGCCCGATCCGCCGCGCAGTCGACATCCAGATCCCGCTGCTGGCGCCAACACTCTTCTTCCTGCTGGTCATCATGATGACCGAAGGTTTCGTCGGCGCCGATACCTACGGCATTGTCGCCCGCACGACGGATGGCGGCCCGAACCACGGCACCGACGTGATGGTGTACCGCATCGTCGAGGAGGCGTTCCGCGGCTTGAACTACTCCGGCGCGTCGGCCCAGAGCCTCGTGCTCATCGGCCTCATCATGACCTTCACCTTCATCCAGTTCCGCTTCATCGAGCGCCAGGTCCATTACAAGTGAGGCTTCCATGATCCAGCGGACACCTTTCGCCAACGCGCTGACCTATGGCGTCATGATCTTCGGCTTCCTGCTGCTGATCGGCCCCTTCATCGTCATCGTGTCGGGCGCCAGCCAGACATTCCAGCAGGTCAACGCCATACCCTTCAGCTTCGTGCCGCAGGACCGCCTCTTCGAGAACATGGGCGCCGCCTGGTCGCGCGCCAACCTCGGAACAGCGATGCTGAACAGCTTCGTCATGGCCAGCCTCGTCACGGTCGGCAAGGTGGCGCTGTCGGCGCTGACGGCCTTTGCCATCGTGTTCTTCAGAACGCCGCTGAAGGGCTTCTTCTTCTGGATGGTGTTCATCACCCTGATGCTGCCGCTCGAGGTGCGCGTGGTGCCCACCTATGCGGTCGCTGCCGACCTGTTTCAGCCGGTTCGACTGCTGATTTCCGCCGTCACCGGTTTCGAAGTTTCCGTCGATTGGAACCTTCTCAATTCCTATGCCGGCCTCACCTTGCCGTTGATCGCGACCGCGACCGGAACGTTCCTCTATCGCCAATTCTACCTGACCCTGCCCGACGAACTGGCAGAGGCCGCGCGCATGGACGGGTCAGGCGCGATCCGCTTTTTCATCGACATGTTGCTGCCGCTCTCGCGCACCAACATGCTCGCACTGACCACCATCATGTTCGTCTATGGGTGGAACCAGTATCTCTGGCCCCTCCTGATGGTGACGGACCCCCAATACAAGACCACGATGATGTCGCTGGTCGCACTCCTGCCGTCCGACAACGGCACGCCGGACTGGAACGTGACGCTCGCCGGATCGCTGATCATCATGCTGCCTCCGCTCATCGTCGTTGCCGTCCTGCAGCGGTGGTTCGTTCGCGGCCTCGTGGCCACGGAAAAATGACCCCGCTTTCCCCAAACAGAACAGACAGAGAGGTCCGCGCCCATGGCTGACATCGCAATTCGCGCCGTGCGTAAATCCTACGGAAAGAACCCCACCCTGCATGGCATCAACCTCGCCTTTGCATCGGGAGAATTCGTCGTGATCCTCGGCCCGTCCGGCTGCGGAAAATCCACGCTTCTGAGGATGATCGCGGGGCTTGAGGACATCACCGCTGGCGAAATCGCCATCAACGGCAAGGTCGTAAACAGGCTTGAGCCGCGGGAACGCGGTTGCGCCATGGTGTTCCAGAACTACGCCCTCTATCCGCATATGACAGTCGCGGGAAACATCGGCTATGCCCTGAAGGTGGCCGGTGTCCCGAAGGCGGAGCGTTTGCGCCGGATCGAGGAAACGGCGAAGATCGTCGGGCTCTCCGATTATCTCGATCGCAAGCCGGCGGCACTTTCCGGCGGCCAGCGCCAGCGCGTCGCCATGGCGCGCGCGATCATTCGCGAACCGAAGGTCTTTCTGTTCGACGAGCCGCTGTCGAACCTGGACGCCAAGCTGCGCGTCATCATGCGGGCCGAGATCCGCAAGCTGCATCAGCGTCTCCAGGCAACGTCCATCTTCGTCACGCACGATCAGGTGGAAGCGATGACGCTGGCGGACAAGCTGGTCGTGATGAACAAGGGCGTGGTCGAACAGGTCGGCCAGCCGCTCGACATCTACCACCGTCCGGCAAGCATCTTCGTCGCATCCTTCATCGGCTCGCCGGCGATGAACCTGTTCGAAGCCGCCGTCGACGTTGACGGCGCCTGCCTGGCGTTCGGCGGCACAAAGATGCCGATAGACCGGGCGCTTGCTGGGCGACTGGGCGCAAGGCACGTCACGGTCGGTATTCGCCCGGAACAATGTGTCGTTGCGCCTGAAGCAAAAGGCGTCTCGATCAAGGTGGATTTCGTCGAGGAGCTCGGCTCCGGCCGCGTCATCCACTCGGAACTGAATGGCCATCCCTTCGCCGCCAGTGTTGACGAGCATACGCGCGCCCGGCCGGGCGATCGGATCACCCTGGAGCTCCCTCTGGCGCAATTGCATCTCTTCGACCAGGAGACCGGCCGGCGGATCCACGTCGATCTGGAGCCCCGCGCCGTCAGCAGTGCCGCCAGCCATCCGACGCTCCAAGCAGTCTGATCACTTCAATAAATCAGGAGAAACCGTGATGAACGACATCATTTCCGCCGTGGGATTCTGCAATCGAACGGGCAAGGGCGATCTTTCGAGCCTTGACGCCTCCTTGCGCGAAATTGCCGAGACCGGAGCCGACGCCTGCGAGATCGGAATCTATGGCGAAGAGATCGTCAGTGGCGGCCGCATCATCGAAGACCGTGTACAACGCGTCGCCGAGATGGCGAAGAAGTACACGTTCAAGAAACTTTCGCTGCACGGCCAGATCGTTTCCAACTTCATGGACCGCCAGCATCACCATCTGCAAAAGAAGGTCGTGAGGGCGATGCTCGAGCTTTGCGACCGGCTTGGTGCGGGCATTCTCGTCCATCACTCCGGCGCAGCACAGCTTGCCCCCGGAGAGAATGCCGCTGATCTCGACAAGATGGAACGCGACGCACTTGCGGAGATGGCCGAGATCGCAAAAGGATACGGGGTCCGCATCGCGCTCGAGAACATTTTCACGACAGAAAGCGGCCAGTATCGACAGACACCGAGCCAGGTCGCCGAAACAGTGCGAGCGATCGGTTCCAACAACGTCGTCGCGCTCATCGACTTCTCGCATGCTTATATCGAGTCCACGCATCGCGGGCTGGATTTCCGTGACGAGCTGAGGGCAATGGCGCCCGTGACGGGCCACCTGCATGTTCACGACAGTTTCGGCCTGCCCTATTCCATGAACCGCTTCTATCATCCGGCCGAAGCCACCGCGCTCGGCATCGGCGATCTGCATCTGCCGATCGGCTGGGGCGACATTGCCTGGGATGACATCTTCTCCGAACTGACCTTCCTTCCGGATACGACGCTGATCATGGAAATCGGCGCCGAGCGGTTTGCCGATCAGCAACCTGCGTGCCTGGAACGGGCAAGGGGTCTCGCCGCAGCGGTCGGACTTCGATCCGCCGCGTAATATTTCCGGTTGCCCCGCCGCATGTGTGGTGGGGCAACCGGATTGCACCCGCTCAAAGCGCACATTCCGGCCGCGTGTTGCGATAAGGCGGCCCACAGTTCCCGGCAGACCCGCAGTCGGTCAAGAACGACCCTGAGGCGACAAGCACCAGGACCGAGTGAATTGTGGTCGCGACTCTAAACGTGCCACCTTGATCAGCAGCCGGGGGGCAATCCAATGACATTCCATATTGCGCACAATAATTGAAATAAACGTATACAAATTTGCGCTTATCCTGTCGACATTGCCTTCCCTTTCGCCGACACTTGCGGAATAACTTGGCTATCGAAGGCATTTCGAGGATGGGGTAGGACAGCATGGACGGGACGCTGGCAAGGCGCGACAGCAATTTATTCGACAGGCTCGAGGGGATCATCAACCGGCTGCCCGAGCCCTTCACATTGCTGCTCGCGCTGGCGGCGCTGACGGCACTGGCATCTTTCCCATTGGCTCAAGCCGGGGTGTCGCTGGCTTTCTCGACGGTGGATCCGGCCACGGGCCAGGCCGTGGCAAAGACAGTCGCGATCGAGAACATCCTGACGCCGTCCTATTTTGCCAACCTCATCGTCGAGTTCCCGAAACTGCTGGTCGGCTTTCCGCCGATCGCCCTGACACTGGTCGTGATGATGGGCATTTCGGTTGCCGAGCATTCCGGCTTCCTGTCCTCGGTCATTCGGGGGCTTTTGCGCCGCGTTCCGAAATTCGCGATCATCAGCGTCGTCTCGTTCGTGGCAATCAACGGAGACCTTTTCGGCGACGCGGCGATGTTCGTGCTGATGCCGCTTGCGGCCACGCTCTTCTACCAGATGGGGCTCAACCCGTGGCTCGGCATCATCCTGGTCTTCGTCGGCAACACGGCCGGCTTTTCTGCCTCCCTCGTCATCAATCAGACGGATACGGTGCTCTCGGGCATTACGGCGAGCGTTCTGCCGCCGGAGGCCGCGGCCAACGTCTCGCCGATCATGAACTGGTATTTCAACGCGTTCAGCGCCTTCACCGCGACTGCAGCGATGTTGTTCATCACCTACTTCTTCGTTCCCTCCAAGCTCGCGCCGAACCGCGTGAGCGAACTGGAAATCGAAACGGAGGTGGCTGATGAAGCCGGCACCGGCCATGGCCGCGAAGGGCGGGGCCTTGTCGCGGCCGGCATCTTCACCGTCATCTATCTCGGCCTGATCCTCGCATCCCTCCTGCCGGAGGGTGGGGCGCTGCGTGGCGAAGGCGGGCAGATCGTGCCGAAGTCCCCTTTCATGGGCGGCATCGTCGTCCTGATCTCGCTGTACTTCGCGCTGTCGGGCGTCGCCTACGGTTGGGCCTCCGGCCGGCTGAAATCACTGGGCGAGGCGGCGGAGTGGATGAAGAACGGCATTTCGTCCATGTCCTATTTCCTCGTCGTTTCCGCAGCTGCGGTGATCTTCCTGAAGCTTTTCAACGACAGCCATATCGGAGAATATATCGGCAGCTACGGCGTGGTGATGCTGCAGGGCATGCAGGCCTCGCCGGGTGTTGCGATCTTCCTCTTCCTGCTGCTCGTCTCTGTATCGAACCTCTTCATCATCTCCGGCAGCGTCCTGTGGATCATGTATGCGCCGATCTTCGTGCCGCTGATGCTGGCGCTCGGCTACAGTCCGGCGGCGACCCAGATGATCTATCGCATCGGCGATGCGCCGCTGAACGCGATCTGCCCGGTCAACCCCTTCCTCATCCTCGTGATCGGCCTGCTCAACAAATGGCGGCCGAAGGGTACCGAGGCGGTGAAGGTCGGAACGCCGCTCATGCTGGCCATGCCCTATGCGCTCGCCATCCTCGCGGTTCTCGTGCTGCAACTCGTCTTCTGGGTGCTGTGGGATCTGCCGCCTGGCCCCGGCGTAACGCTGATGGCACGGTGAGCCGTGATGCGCTTTCTCAGTGAAACCGAGGTCCTGGCGTGCCACGAACTGCGGCGGGCGGGCGCGCGCCGTTGGCTGCGGCTGGAGGTTGCCGGCCTTGCCGCAGCTAGCCCTGGCGAGACCGTGCTTTTCTCGGAGGATCGCCACAGCCCCCGCTGCCGGATCGCGACGGTCGATAGATTTTCGGGTGATCGTGCCGTGCTGGTCGCAAAGTTCGAGGCCGACGATCTTGCACCCGCGGCGGGCAACGGGCTGACGGTCTGGTCGAACGAAAACCCTGCCGTTTCCGTCGGCGCGGGTTCGCTCATCGTGACCACCTCGGCCTTCCTTTACCGCGTCGCGCCCTTCGCGCTGCGCGGGGCGACGGTGCTCGTCGAGGAGGCGGGCACGGACCTCTGGCAAGACTTGCGCCGGCGTGTCGAACGCGGCCTCGCCTGGACCTCCGTCTTCCTCGCGCTCGAACCCGTGCGACTTCAGGCGTTCGCGGCCGAGTTCCCCGACGCCAACCCTTATCTCTTTGCCAATATGGACATGAGTTGCGGCATCGGCGCCTGCCGGAGCTGTCACGTGACCGTTTCGGACAACAAGGACGGCGAGGCGAGCTGTCGCGTCGGTCCGTGGTTCGCGCTGCAGCGGGTGAACCTGGTGCGCCTGCAATTCGCCTCCGCCCCCTTCATTTGAGGATCGCCGCCATGGACCTTTCCGTAACCGTACCGATGGGCGCAGGCGGCGTGACCTTCAAGAACCCGGTCATGTCGGCCGCGGGCACCTTCGGCAACATCGTCGAGTATCTCGATGTCTTCGACATCACGCGGCTCGGCGCAGTCGTTGCAAATTCCTTCCTTCCCTGGCAGGGCGAGCCGAACCGTTGCCGTCGCTTTGCGCATACGGAGAGCGGCTATCTCTCGGCCTTCGGCATCAACAACATGACGCTCGACCGCTTCATTGCCGAGGCGCTGCCGCGGCTGCCGGCGGAGGACGTTCCGGTCTTCGTCAACATCAAGGCACCGACCCGCGTGCAACTCGTGGACATGACCCGCGCCTGCGTGGAAAGCGGCCGCATTGCCGGCGTCGAGGTCAATGGCAACTTCCCCTATGCCGGCCGTGACGAACCCTCCTACTGGGACAATCCTCAGCAAAACGAGGAGATGTTCCGCGCGCTTTCAGCTGCGGCAGAGGGCAAGGTGCTGCTGTGGTCGAAGGCGGCCACGTCCGCCAAGATGATAATCGAGGACTTCGTATCCGCCTCGGAGCGAGGCGGCGCGGATGGAACGGTACTGTTCAACGCCATTCCCGGCGCGCGTATCGATATCGAACGGCGCGCCTTCGTCTGCGGCTCCACTGGCTTTGGCGGCTACTCCGGTTCCGGCGTGAAGCCCTTCGCGCTTTGGCGCTGCGTGCAGGCAGCGCGCGTCGCCACGCGTCCGGTGATCGCTTCGGGCGGCATCACCACGGCGGAGGATGTGGTCGAATTCATCATGGCGGGTGCCCATCTGGTGCAGATCGGCGCCGCCAGCATGAGCCGACCGGATTACTTTCCGCGCCTTCTCGATGATCTCTACGCGCTTATGGAACGCCTCGGCGTGCGCTCACTCGACGAGATTCGCGGGTGCGCCCGCGCAGAGGCAGCACCTGAGACTTGAGCCGCCGGATGGTAGAGCTTCGCCGCTCGGCATGAAACCGGCCTCCCGCAGCGCCCCGTCGTATCTCCGCAAAGATCCCACCTTCGACATCCCTGATATGGGTGCAGTGTCCCTGGTCGTACGGTCAGCACCGACGCCAATCCATCGGCCGCGCGTTTTTCTAATGCGGCCGAATGGCTCAGCGGGCGGCCGCGACATCACCCGACTTGTCGCGGGGATAGGCGTAGGCACCTGCCTTTGAGGTCCGAAAGCCGCCACTCGCCAATGCCTCGGCGAGCTTGACGGCCGCCACCACGCCATCGATGACGGGTACTCCAGCTTCGCGGGAGAGCCAATCGCACAGCTCCGCCATGCCGGCACAGCCAAGGACGATGGCGTCTACGCCATCCTCGCGTATCGCCGCGCGCGCTTCGCCGAGGAGTTTGGTCCGCGCACTTTCCGGGTCGGCTTCCAGAGCTAGAACAGGCAGGTCGACCGAGCGCACGCGCCGGCAGCGCGCGGCAGCACCATATTGCTTGACGAGATCCTCGATCACCGGCACCGACCTCGGCAAGGTGGTGATCACCGCAAAGCGGGTTGCCACCGTCATTGCCACCTGTACCGCCGCCTGGCAGATTCCGATGACCGGGCCAGTTGCCACTTCGCGCGCAGCCGCAAGGCCGGGATCATCGAAACAGGCGATCACATGTGCCGACGCACCCCGCTTCTCCGCAGCACGGATCGCCGCCAGCATCGCAGGGACGGCCATCGCCTCGTCCGCGTAACCTTCGATCGAGACGGGCGTACCGATTGCGGTCTCCGCATCGATCACAGAGCCTTCCGATCGCACAGCTTCGGCGGCCCGTGCGATCTGATCGGTCATTGATGCGGTCGAGTTCGGGTTGATGACATGTATGCGGATCATTGGGCGGCCCTCTCCGGCCTTGGGTTCACTTGCGCGAGCTCGAGAGGCAGCAGTTCCTCCGGCTTCTTAAGTTCGAATTGTCGATCTGAGGTGATGTAATTGTCGGCATGCAGCCGCGCGATCGGCTGATAGGTCTCGGGGTTCGCATAACGCCCCGCGGGATCGAGGCACCGGTCCTGGATATGCATGTGCACGACCTTGCCGATGACCAGCACGCGCTTGTGATAGTCGAGGATCTGCTCGACCCTGCATTCAAAGCTGCAGGGACTTTCAGCGATACGGGCGGCGTCGATCTGGTTGCACGGTATCGGCGTCAGGCCCGCGAAATCGAGTTCATCGACCTCCGAGGCGAAATTGACGCCACAGACGATCATCGCATCGGCGAGCGCCATGTCGACCATGTTGACGACGAACTCACCGGTTCGGCGGATGTTCGCGACCGTGTCCTTCTCGTCGCCATTGCCACGGTTCTGGATCCCCAGCACCACCAACGGCGGTTCATGGGAGAACACGTTGAAGAAGCTCATGGGCGCTGCGTTGTTGTGTCCGGCTGGCGATCGCGTGCCAACGAGCGCGATGGGGCGCGGACCGATGAAGTTGGTCAGCAGTCGATAGCGATCCGGAGGCGGTAGCGTGGTGAAATCTATGTTCAAGTCCGGATCTCCTGCTTGCCTGTTGATAAATTCAGCAAAAAACCCCGACGCCCGGCGCGGCGACAATCGGGGCGGCAGCGCGCACGCCCGCCGTTGACTACATTGGGGAATGGCGTCGGTGAACGGCAAACGGCAGCCAAAAGCACTGATGGCTCGAGCGCGCAGACACGGCCGACACCGGCATACATCCTTCGGTGGGAACTATAGATTCTCAGGAAAGCATCGCCGTCCCTCCGGTTGGCAACGGGTACGATGCGCATGCTGCCCTCCCCGACAGTGCCAATCCCGACGTTCAAGCTATATTGCATCCATTATAACGTCAATCTCGTACACGAGAATTGCATACAATAATGGGAAAGATTCGAGAGAGGGACCCTTCTCCAGCAAGGCAAGAAACTCGCCGCGGAAAACTGGCAGGGATATATGAAAAGAAATCAGGCTCTGCCGCGATCAAGCGGCAGATAGGGCGTGTAAAGGCGGAACCACGCTACTCCTCGCACGCGGCAGACTTGGACGAGCTTCCTTGATCGCGTGGTCGAATGAATTGCATACAAAACGTGCGGGTGCGCATCCTCGAACGTGAGCTTCCGCAGGCAAGCAACGTCCGAGTGGGCGTTACGATCTAAAGGCCCTCTTCCTTTGCGTAGGCAGCAAGGAGATCCGGCAAGCCGTCCTCAACGTTGCTTTTCAGCAGAGCTCGGGCCGTGATGGCGCCGATGTGGTGGCCCATCAGCGCGCATGCCTTTTCGCGATCGTTCCGCGCAAGGGCGGCGATCAGGGCGCGGTGCTCGGATACGGCGCAATCGGAAGAATGGGGGCGTCCATAGAGCGAAAGGATCATCGACGAGCGCGAAACGAGTTCCGTAACATAGCGCAATAGGGTCGCGTTCTCAGTCAGTCTTGCGAGCAGGACGTGAAACTCACCGGCGAGTTGAATCGAGGTCGACGGATTGCTGACCCTTGCCTTGTCCTCGGCATCGACATGCGCTTCAAGCTCCTTGATCTTCGGCGGCGTCAGCCTGCCGATCAGGCTATCGACCACCAATGTCTCCAGGGCTCGCCGCACGGCAAAGATATCGTGTCCATCCTCGAGGCTGGGATGGCTGACACAGGCGCCCTTGTTGGGACGCAATTCGATCAGGCCCTCGCCGTTCAGCCGGGCCAGCGCCTGGCGCACGATCGTGCGGCTAACGCCGAGCCGCTCGCCGATCGAATCCTCCGGAAGCTTCGTTCCCGCAGCGAAGGCCTGGTCTAGGATCGCGCGCTTCAGGATGCGATAGACCACGTCCGACTTGGGAACCGAGGATTTTGCATTGCTGTCGCTGGGTTTGGGCGTCGTCATGAAGAACCTGAAAAATGGCGGGGCGTGCGGTCGAAAGAGTCTGCCGAGGGATGGACCGCAAACAACTATCATCCCCCAATCGGAACGGCAAAGGCGCGACCGACCCCTTCGGCCGACCGTTCCTGCGATTGCCTGTCGACGTCTCGACCGGTCGAACTCTCCTTCGTCAGCCCGGTTGCCGATCTCATCAACAAAGCGTCACTCGATGGCCGGCAGGTCACCTGCCAGTTCGCCGCCGTCCACAACGACGCGGCCGCGCCGGATAACCGTGCGCTTGCGCGGGGTTAGCGCGACCGCCTCCGCCAACGTGCGCGCCGGCACCAGCACCAGATCGCCGAAACAACCTTCGGAGAGACCATAACCGCCGAGCCCGATGCCTTCCGCTCCACCGAAAGTGCAGACGCGGGCCGCATATTCGAGATCGACATCGTTGGCCATGCCATTGCGCTGCGCCAGGTACTTCGCCCGCTCCAGCATGTCGCCATTTCCATACGGCTCCCAGGTGCCTTGAATACCGTCGGAACCGGAGGCGACGGTGAGACCGATCTCGCGCATCAATCTTAATGGCAATGCAGGCGCCGATGGACTTCCCACGGTCATAACCGCGATACGCTCGGCAGCCAGCCGTTCGATCAACCCAGCTTGACGTGAGGCATCGAGCATCCCCAGGCAGTAGGCATGGCTTACCATGACCCGCCCTTGCAAAGACAAGGCGCGTGTGCGTTCGATGATGAGATCAAGGCAAAATGCACCGAGGTCACCCGGTTCGTGCAGATGGATGTCGATCGGTTTTGCATGACGTTCCGCAAGACCAAAGGTGGCATCGAGATGACGCACCGGATCGCGCTCGATGGAGGCAGGGTCGATACCGCCGACGATATCGGCGCCGGCGCTGAGGGCCGCGTCCATCAACTCGAGAGTGCCTGCACGCGGCAGCATGCCACTCTGCGGGAAAGCCACGATCTGCACGTCGACCAGATCTCGCATCGCCTCGCGCGTTTCGAGGACACCCTCGATATTGGCAATGCCGATCTCGGTATCGACGTCGACGTGGCTGCGAATGCTCAAAACGCCGTAGGCAAGCGTCTGCATGATCTGACGGGCCGACTGCCTGCGGGCGTTGATGCCAAGTTCGCGCTTGGCGTTGCGGTCGGCCAGGATCCGGTCATTGCGGGTCGGGCCAACCCGGTTTTCGAACCAGTCCATGCCGATGAGTGTCTTGTCGAGATGGGTATGAGCCTCGACAAGCCCCGGCAGGGCGACATGTCCGGCCGCATCGATCTCGACCGCGGTTCGGGCGCGATCGGCCGCAACGAACCGGCCGTCACGGATGAAAAGGTCTTCGAGCGGGCCGCCGAAGGGACGGGCATTGCGGATGAGTAGGTCTGCAATCACCTTGATCTCCTCGCTTGTCCCAGTGCTTAACGACGCTCGCTTAGTCCAGCACGAGCCATCGCGAGATCAAAGGCGCGCAAGGCGCGATCCAGGATCGCGCCTTCGTCCTGACCAACAAGGCGCCGCCCGCGCATCAGCACCCGTCCACCCACGATGGTCGTATCCACGTCCGCCCCGTTGGCGAAGCGCGCGATGCGCTGCACCGGATCGTGCGGCGGCCAGAGATGGGGCTGACGCATGTTTACGAGGAGGATGTCGGCGCGCTTGCCGGCCACGAGCGAACCGAGCTGATGCTCCATCATCAGAGCGCGCGCGCCCTCGATTGTCGCCATCTCAAGCAGCTGCAGCGGCGGCAACACGGCATCGTCTGCGAAATGGCGCGCGTGGTAGCGGTGCGCCTGGAACAGGTTGCGAAACATGTCGAAGGGCCTGTCTGGTGCTGCGGCATCGGTGCCGAGGGAAACCGTGACGCCGTCCGCCATCAGCTCCGGCGCCGGGCACCGACCGTATACCGACATCAATGCACTGGGATTGTGTGCAACCTTGGCACCGGTTCGTTTCAGGACTGCGCGGTCGGCCTCGGTCAGGTCTATGCAATGGGCAAGCAGCGATCGCTCGTCAAAGAGGCCGAGGCGCACGTCATTGGCGGCGATGGACCCGTTGCGGTGTCCATCCTGTACCAGGAGGCATTCTCTTTCCCGCGCACGATCTCGAACCTTGCATGCAATTCTGTATACCGTTTCGTCTCGCAATTCCTGCTCATCGAATACGGGCAGGGAAAAGACGACCTGTATCCGCTCGTGACGTCCGGCCCAAGCATCGACCAACTCCGTGGCCACGTCGATTTGCCGGTCCGGGTCGACGACGATGTCGCTGTGGGACGTCGGCGTATACTGGCGATACACATGTTCCTGTCCTGGACGGTTCGGCCCCACTGCCAGAACCTCTCGCACGCCCATGGCGGCAACGGCGGCGAGGTGCGCTTCGGCTGCCTCCGGCGCCTCGCTGCGCATGATATCCGGGCCGCCGCCAAACAGCAGCGCCGCAGTCGTCGTGCCGCATTTGATCCTCTCGGCGGCCGACAGTGCCGCCTCCGCCGCCCAGAATTCAGGATCTGTCGCGGTTGCATAGATACGGCCGGTCACGGACATCCAATCCTCGGCCTCACTGCCCAGCCCCTTGGTCAGCATATGTCCGGCATGGGCGTGCGTGTCGATCAATCCGGGCATCGCGACCATGCCGGCGGCGTCGATGCGCTCGGCATGTGTTTCTCCAGCAAGGCTTCCGTCGCCGATGGCGGCGATGCGTCCATTCTCAACCAGGATATGGCCGCGATCGAGAACCCGCCGTCCCGGATCCATCGTGATGATCGTGGCATTTTCAATCAGTAGTGCGTTCGTCATGGAAGATTCCCTCTCCGGCTGCCGGGTTTGACGTTCTTTTTTGACAAAGCGCTGCCAAATCGACTTTCGCCATCTTGATATTGTTTGCATCAGATGTACACTATTTTTGGGAACATTCGTATCCAATAGCAAAGACAATATGTATACGTTAAACGGGAGAAACCAGTGAAAACCTCTATAAAGACCCTTCTGACGGGACTCGCCCTTCTGGCGCCGCTGCCTGCGCCCGCATTTGCCGAAACGCTGCGGTGGGCCTCATCCGGCGATGTCATTTCCTACGACCCGAACGCTCAGGTCGACAGTTTCACCCAGAGCGTTCATCACATGGTTTTCGATCCTCTGGTGCGCCGCAACAAGGATCTGAAGCTGGAGCCGGCGCTTGCCACATCCTGGGAAGTCGTCGAGCCGACGCGCTGGCGCTTCAAGCTACGCCAAGGCGTGAAGTTTCATGAGGGCCAGCCCTTCAACGCCGACGACGTGGTGGCAACGATCCAGCGCCAGATCGATCCCGGCGCGCGCAACCGCGAAAACCTCTCCACCGTCGTCGGTGTCGAGAAGGTGGACGAGTATACCGTCGACCTTATCCTGCGTGCCCCTTACCCGCTGCTCCTCAACGATCTTGCCGCCATCTACATCATGAGCAAGCCATGGATGGAGGAGCATGACGCACTGAAGCCGGGCAATGCTTCGACCGGCGTCGTCACCTATGCCAGCAACCATGCCAACGGCACGGGCGCCTTCAAGCTGAAGGCCTACGAGCCGGACTCGCGCTCGGTCTTCGAAGTGAACAAGGAGTGGTGGGACAAGCCGCAGCATAATCTGGACGAAGTAGAATTCCGCCCGATCGCCTCCGACGCGACCCGCGTCGCGGCCTTGCTGTCAGGTGAGGTCGACATGATTGCGCCGGTTCCGCTGCAGGACGTCGACCGCATTGCGGCCACCGACGGTCTGAAGGTCGTCGAAAACCCGTCGCTGCGTACCATCTTCTTCGTCTTCAGCTACCGGCCGGAACTGCATGCGACACCGGGCCAGCCTAACCCGCTGCGCGATGTGCGCGTGCGCCAGGCACTGTGGCAGGCGATCGACACCAACACGATCCAGAAGCGCCTGATGCGCGGCAAGTCCCGTACGGCCGGCATGCTTGTCGCACCGGCGGTGACCGGCTACGACGAAGACATCGATGTGCCGCTGCCTTACGACGTCGCCAAGGCCAAGGCGCTTTTGGCCGAGGCTGGCTATCCGGACGGCTTCAAGACCGGCCTCGCCTGCCCGAACGACCGCTATATCGCTGACGAACAGATCTGCCTTGCCGTTGCCTCCATGTGGGCGCAGATCGGCGTCCAGGCCAATGTGAGCGTCGAGAGCAAGACGACCTATTTCCCGCGGACCGACAAGGGCGAGTTCGACATCTATCTTCTCGGTTGGGCCTCTTTGCCGCCGATGGATGGCTTTAGCCCGCTGCAAGCGCTGCTCGCGACCAATGACGGCACCTTTGGCGGCAGCAACGCCGACGGGCTTTCCAATCCCGAGATCGACAAGCTGGCCTATGCTGCTTCGACGGAACTCGACGAAACCAAGCGCGTCGAGGATCTGAAGCAGGCGTTCCGCATCACCCATGATCAGGTTCTCTACCTGCCGCTGCATCAGCAGCCGGTCGCATGGGCGATGAACAGCAAGGTCGACATGCCGCAGTTCCCGGACGAGTATGTCCGTCCGTGGTTCGCGCAGATCAAGAAGTAATCAGGACTCTCCCAGGGCCAGTCCCGGCAAGCGAAAGCAAGCCGGGACTGGACCGCAAACCGGGTCAACCCTCCAGGACCGGCGACGGCACGGAGGATGCGGGAGCGCATAAACCCGGCGGCCGCCCTTAGGGCAAGATCGCTCCCCGTAAGGACTATCCGATGATCAGACTTCTTTCAGTCAGGCTGCTTCAGGCCATCCTCGTGATGGTCGCGGTGACGGCCATTGCCTTCGTTATGTTCCGCTTCGTCGGCGATCCGGTCGCCTCCATGGTGCGCGAGGGGGCGACCCAGGCCGAAAAGGACGCAGTGCGCGTCGCGCTCGGTCTCGACAAGCCGGTCTTGGCTCAGTTCGTCAAATTCGTTGGCCAAGTGCTGACCGGCGACCTCGGCACAAGCTATCGCTACCAGCAGCCCGTGACGACCCTGTTGCTCAGTCGCCTTCCCGCCACGCTGGAACTGGTGATCGTTGCCACCGTGCTGGCACTGTCGCTCGGCATACCGCTTGGGGTGCTCTGCGCGCTGAAGCCGCACGCCTTCTTCTCGCGGCTGACCCAGTCAGCGACACTTGTCGGCATTTCCATGCCCACCTTCGTCACAGGCCTGCTGCTGATCCTGGTTTTCGCAGTAAATCTGCGATGGTTGCCATCGTCGGGACGCGGAGATCTTGTCGACATCGGATTCTGGCAAACCGGCTTTCTCTCGCTTTCGGGCCTGAAGTCGCTGATCCTGCCTTCGATCACACTGGCATTGTTCCAGCTCACCCTGATCATGCGGCTGGTGCGCTCGGAAATGATCGACGTCTTGTCGTCGGACTACATCCGCTTCGCCTTCGCACGCGGCCTGCCGCGGACCTACATCTATGGACGGCTCGCGCTGCGCAACGCATTGATGCCGGTCGTCACCGTCACAGGCCTGCAGATCGGGCAACTCATCGCCTTCGCGATCGTCACCGAGACGGTGTTCCAATGGCCGGGCATGGGCCTGCTGTTCACGAACGCCGTCGGCTATCCCGACGTGCCGGTGCTGGCTGCCTACCTTCTCTTCGTGGGCTTCCTGTTCGTCATGATCAACATGATCGTCGACATTCTCTACACCTTCATCGATCCGCGCCTGAGGACACGATAATGGCTACGCAATCCCTGATGCGCCGGCTTCCGCCGGTTTCCGTTGTCATCGCCAGCCTGGTGCTCGTCGTCATGCTGGTCCTCGTGATCTTCGCCCCGATGATCGCGCCCATGGACCCGCGCGACGTCGCCTCCTATTCGCTGATGGATATGGAAATTCCACCTGTCTTCATGGAAGGCGGAGATTCGCGGTTTCTGCTCGGCACCGACAACCAGGGCCGCGACCTCGTCTCGGTCATCCTGTTCGGCTTGAGGATCTCCGTCGTCATCGGCCTCGGCGCAGTGGTCTTTGCGGCCGTGCTTGGCGTCGTGCTCGGCCTCGTCGCCGGCTTCTTCGGCGGCGTGGTCGATAGCATCGTGATGCGGATCGCCGATATCTTTGTCAGCTTCCCGACTATCCTCGTCGCACTGCTCATCAGCGGCATCGCCCGCGCGCAGCTCAGCGCCGAGACGATGCTCGCCTGGGCACCGCTGGTGCTGATCTTCTCCATCGCCATCAACGAATGGGTGCAATACGCGCGAACCGTACGCGCCTCGACCATGGTGGAGATCGCGCGAGACTATGTGCGCGCCGCCAAGGTCATCGGCCTGCCGTCCACCCGCATCATGGGCCGCCACATCCTGCCGAACATCATGAGTTCGGTGATGGTCATCGCCACGATCAACCTCGCCGGCGCGATCCTGACGGAGGCAACGCTCTCCTTCCTCGGCGCAGGCATGCCGCCGACCTATCCTTCGCTCGGCACACTGATCCGCATCGGCAACCAGTTCCTGTTCTCCGGCCTCTGGTGGATCGCAGTGATGCCCGCGACAGTGCTGGTCATCCTCGTGCTGGCCGTCAACGTGATCGGCGACTATCTGCGCGACCACTTCAACCCGAAACTGATGGCTCGATGAGATGACCGAAACAACGCGCCCCGTTCTCGATATTCGCAACCTCCGCGTCGAGTATCCTCTGGCCAACGGCGACACGCTTGTCGCCGTCAAGGACATCGATCTCACGATCCGGCCCGGAGAAATCCACGCTCTCGTCGGCGAATCCGGCGCCGGCAAGACCACCGTCGGCAATGCGCTGATGGGTCTCTTGCAGGCCCCCGGCAAGATCGCCGCCGGTTCGATCGTCATTGCCGGCAAGGAGATCAACCTGCGCACCGGCCGCACCGAAGGCATCGTGCCCGGGCGCGACGTCGGCGCGATCTTCCAAGATCCGATGACGAGCCTCAACCCGCTCTTCACGGTGGAAAGCCAGCTGTGCGAAGGCATGCTCACGCATCTGAAGCTCTCCTCAAGGGAGGCGAAGGCCCGCGCACTGGAGTTGATGAAGGCCGTCGGCATCCCGGAGCCCGAGCGTCGGCTCGGCAGCTATCCGCACCAGCTTTCCGGCGGTCAGCGCCAGCGGGTGGTCATCGCCACAGCACTCGCCTGCAATCCGCAGCTTATCGTGGCAGACGAGCCGACCACCGCACTCGACGTCTCGGTGCAGGCGCAGATCCTCAAGCTCATCCGGGATCTTGCCGATCAGCGGGGCGTCGGCGTGCTGCTCGTCACCCACAATATGGGCGTCGTCGCCGAGATCGCCGACCGCGTCACCATCATGCAGAACGGTGCAGTCGTGGAAAGCGGCCCGACGCGCGAGGTGTTGACGGCGCCGAAGGCACCCTATGCCCGCACGCTGATCGCGGCAGTACCACCGATCGATACGCGCCTAGATCGCCTGCCCGTGCCGAGTGAAGAAACACAGGTGACGCTCGACGCACGCGCTACGGTGCGCCGCAAGAGTGCGAAGAGCGAGACCGGCAGCCGCGACGAGGTCGTGCTTTCCGTGCGCGACCTTGCAGTGGAATACGGCGGCCGCGGATTGCTTCGCAAGACATTGGTCTTCAAGGCCGTCAAGGGCGTGTCCTTCGATGTCCGGCGCGGCGAGATTTTCGGCCTCGTCGGCGAATCCGGCTGCGGCAAGACCACCGTTGCCAACACCATCGCCGGGCTTGTCACCCAGAGTGCGGGCTCCATCGATTTCGAGGGCACGGCGCTCGGCGGCCGACGTGAAAAATCGATCCGTCAGTCCCTGCAGATGGTGTTCCAGGATCCCTATTCGGCGCTCAATCCGCGCCTGCGGATCAACGCCGCCATTGCGGAACCGATCCTGTTCTACAAGCTGGCCTCGAATGCGGATGAAGCCAGGCAGGACGCAAAGACATTGCTCGAAGCGGTCGGCCTTCCCGCCGATGCCGGCGCACGCTTCGCGCACGCCTTCTCCGGCGGCCAGCGCCAGCGCATCGCCATTGCCCGCGCTCTGGGTCCGCGCCCGTCGCTGCTCATTTGCGACGAGCCGACCTCAGCGCTGGACGTCTCGGTGCAGGCACAGCTCCTCAACCTCCTCAAGGATCTGCGTGATCTCGCCGGGCTCTCCATGCTGTTCATCAGCCACGACCTCGCGGTGATCCGCCAGATGTGCGACCGGGTCGCCGTGATGAAGGCTGGAGAGATCGTCGAGCTTGCCGATACCGAAACCCTCTTCACCGCGCCCAAACACGAATATACCCGCGAGCTTCTCCGCCTTGCCCCCTCGGTCGAGCGCATCATGGGGCGGGAACTGGCTTCGGCGTAAGCGTGGATGGCAAGATCTTTGCGGACTTTCCGCGCCGGCCAAACCTCAACGGCATTGGCGACCTGTCGCCGACATCCTTTTTGGCCGGCCACTGTCCCGGCTTGCGCTGGTGACCTTGGGGGGCTGCCCATCGCGAATGACTGACGCGCCATCGCGCAAGTGCCTCTTCGGGCCACAAACAAGAAGAAGACGTAAAGGAAATACCCGATCATGCCCAAATCAACCCAGCCCACGACGGGCCGCCAATGGATGCTGCTCATTCTCGTCGTGCTGGTCGCCGTCAATCTGCGGCCATTTCTTACCGCTCCGGGGCCTGTGCTGTCCGAGATCGTCGCCGATACCGGCATGGGATATGGCAGCCTGGCACTGCTGACATTGTTGCCGATAATGCTCATGGGCGTCGGTGCCTTCGTATCCCCCTCGCTGCAGGCCTTGATCGGCACGCGGCGCGGCATTCTCGTCGCTCTCGTTGTGCTGGCGGCCGGCTCCCTGCTCCGGCTTGTCGCACCGGGCGGCATAGCGTTGGTGATGACGGCCGCCCTTTGCGGCGCCGGCGTCGCCTTTATCCAGGCGGCCTTCCCGGGCATCATCAAGGCGGAGTTTCCGCGCAGCATACCCGTGGTCACCGGCCTCTATTCCGCCGTCCTGATGGGCGGCGGGGCTTTGGGCGCGCGGCTGACGCCATTCCTCGTCAGTGCCGGCTACGGCTGGCGCCCGGCACTTGCCTGGCTCGCGGCACCGGCGCTTGTTGCTCTCAGTGCCGCGTGGCTGATCCTGTCGGATTCGCGCAGCGATCGCCCGGACAAGGCGCTCACCGGCCGGCTGCTCCGCCGGCCCCGGACCTGGACGCTCATACTCGCCTTCGGCCTGGTCAACGCCGGCTACTCTTCCGCCGTCGCCTGGCTCGCCTCCTATTACCAATCTCTCGGTTGGAGCAGCGGAGATAGCGGCAATCTCGTAGCGCTGATGGCCATCTGTCAGGCGGCTGCCGCCCTCGCCCTGCCGGTCTTGGCCCGCCGTAGCATCGATCGCCGCGCCTTCCTGCGCCTGACGCTGGCGATGCAGGCGATCGGTTTTGCTGGCATTGCGTTCGTGCCCCAAGCGGCGCCCGCGATCTGGGTTGGCCTGTGCGGTGCCGGCCTCGGCAGCAGCTTCTCGCTGGCAATCGTCACCGCCCTCGATCACTTGCCGCGACCGCAGGAGGCCGGTGTGCTGGTGGCATTGATGCAGGGCGGCGGCTTCCTGATCGCGTCCCTCGGCCCCTTCGCCACGGCATTTCTGCACGACATCAGCGGCAGCTTCGCCCCTGGGTGGACGCTGCATCTCGGCTGCGTCGTCGGCGTTTTCTTCCTCTATACGCGCTTCAACCCGTCACGCTACGCACAAGCCATGCAGTCACCGATCTGAGCGAAATATTGCTCTCCCGATGGGTTTCGACCCTTGGGCCCGCCTCGTGCGGGCTGAACAGCATCTTGCTAGCGAACTCGGCCAGAACACGAGAGGCATCACCTGGCGACAGGCCTTTTCGTTCTGCGCCCACCGCTGTTGCCTCGGGTCGATGCCAAATCACTAGACATCTCGCCGTTTTGTATGCAATTCGAGGAGACAATTGCTACGGCTTGGAGTGACCAGTATGGCAAAAAAAGAGAGCGAAGGCGGCGGCGGCCGCGCTCAGGCCGTTCATCGCGTCCTGAAACGCGCAATCCTTGATCAGGCGCTGTCTCCAGGATCGAAGCTGCCGGAAGATTCGATCGGCGAAAGGTTGGGTGTCAGCCGGACCCTGGTGCGCGAGGCGCTGGTTCGCCTTAGCGAGGAAGGGTTGGTGGAGTTGCGGCCGAACAGGGGAGCCGTGGTCGCGCGGCCGACACTTGAGGAAGGGCGCAATCTGTTCCTGACCCGAATGGCGCTGGAGCGGCTGGTGGTGGAGACGCTTTCGGGAAAATTGACGAGCGAACAAATCGGCATTCTTTCGTCTCATATCGCTGCCGAGGAAGCAGCAAAGAAGGAGCGCGCTCCGTCGATCCGTCTGGCGGGCGAATTTCATACGCTGCTGGCACAGATGACGAACAACGCCAGCCTCATCCGCTACGTGAACGAACTGGTCGCCCGCAGTTCCCTGATCCTTGCACTCTATGGCCGACCGCATTCTTCGGAATGCGCCGTATCGGAGCACCAGGAGCTTCTGGACAAATTGATCGCCGGCAAGACCGACGAGGCGGCAGCCCTCATGGCGCATCACCTCGACTCGGTAACGACCCGGGCTTTGCTTCCGACCGACGGAGACAGAAACATCAAGGAAGTGCTGTCTGCCTACGCCGTTGCGGAGGGCCTTGCCTAGGCGAAACGCAGCACTCCCGGAGGATACCCGGGAGCCTTGTGCACAGTCGGCGCGCGAGCCATTCCTTTGACACACACGCTACCAGCTCTTGGAGCACTTCGACGTTCGGCAAGACACGGCTGCTGGCCGGCTCGTGATGACGAACGTCGTCGTGACACCCAAAGCAGAGCTTATCAGGCTTCGCCAACCCCACCCGACACGAGACGCCCCTTGTGGAAGGTCGCAGTCCTGGCGGGCACCCGGGCCACCGCCTCTGCCGAGCAGCTCGCTCCGACGAGCGTGAACGAGGCCTCATCGCCGACATTTGGCCAAGCGCGTTTGCCCTTGTCGTCGAGGGGCAGAATGCCGCCAGTGGCGATAGACATGGACCGGGACAGACGGAATTCGTCCGAACCACGATAAAGCTGCGCGTAGAGATATGCCTTTTCCAGCATGTCCCCGCTGCCGAATGGCGACCAGTGGTCGATGACGCTGTCGGTTCCGGTCATGACGAAAACCCCCTTCTGGGCCAGCTGCGGCAAGGGCATCATCAATCCACCGATCGGCACCGTCGAGGCAATCGAGATCTTCTGTTCCGCCAGGCGCGAGGCTGTCTCTTCCAGAGCCTCCGGAGCAAGTGTGGTCAGTGCGAAGGCGTGGCTGATCGTGACCTTGCCGCGCAGAGCGGGATTCTTCTCGACGGTATCGATCATGTAGTTGACCGCCGCCATGCCGGCGGGGCTCGTTTCATGCAGATGAATGTCCACGCCCTTGCCAGTATCCAGCGCGATCTGGAACATGGCGTCGAGTGACTTTTCCATGGCGCCGTCGACATTCGTCGGGTCCAGGCCGCCGACATACTGAACGCCCATCTGCATGGCTTCACGCATCAGGCCATCGACCTTGGAGTGAAGCAGGCCGTGCTGGGGGAAGGCGACGATTTCACACACGAAATCATCACGATGGTTTTCCAACGCCTGCTGCAGGTGCTCAAGGCTTTTGAGGCCGCTGACCGGGTCGATGTTGCAATGGCTGCGTGCGACCGCGCTTCCCTTGGACTGCAGGAGAGCGATCAGGCCCTCCGCGCGCTCTCGCGAGGTCGGCAGCAACTGAGGAAGCAGCTTCTCCTCGAGAGCGATCATATCCATGATGGTTTTGCCCTGACGCGGGCGCGGCGCCTGCCATGGACCACCATAAAACGTCTTATCGAGATGGATGTGCATATCGCGCATCGTCGGCAGCAACAGTTTGCCGTGCGCCTGATAGCGCGGCACACCTTCGGGCAGGTTCGCATTCTCAGCGTGCAAGGCGACAATCGCGCCGTCCTTGATCTCCAACGCGTAGAGCGCAGTCCGTGTGGCGACGACGACATCGCCGTCATACTCAAACCCCTCCTCCAATCGCACGCCGGTCAGGATGTAGTGGCGATCCACGAGCGTCTTGGTGTTCGTCTCGCCAGCGCTCTTACCCGCGCTGGCCGATGCCTCGCGAACCGCGCCGCCAGACAAGCCGGCGACAGCGCACGCCGTGGTCAGCGCCCCGGTCCGGCTGAGAAAGGTCCTGCGGCTTTGCGGTAGCATCTGTTCCAACATCGTTGCGTTGCCTCATCATGGATTGGGTCAGGGCCGCCAATCTACCGAACGGCGCCACCGCATGGCAGCGACATTTACCAATGCTGGCTATTCGATTTGCCAATGCAAGCGGGCGACCGCGCAGCGATCGCGAATGACAAGGAGGTAGACACCTCCCCTCTGTCGCTACCGCCGCAGGTCACAATACTCGATGAGACGTTCCGCAAGCGCCAGCGCTGCGGCGCTAGCATCGTCGCGGTAAAACAGCGCCAGTTCAAAGTCATCGACGGATGGCAGGCGCTCGGCCGCGCCCAGCACGCGGTGGGAAGGCAGACGGCAGCTCGCAGGCAGCAGACTGACACCAAGCCCGGCAGCCGAGGCGGCGGCGAGCGCTGCGAGACTGGCGCTGCTGTAGCTGATACGCCAGCGAATGCCGAGAGTATCGAGCGCCTGACATAATTCGTCGCGGTAGAGGCCGTTCAGCGGGAACACAGCCAAAGGCACCGGCACCTGCTCGATCGCCGGGCGCACGAGGCTGTCCAGCCACAGCAACGGTTCAGGCCTTGCCGCGCGCGGCTGTTGCTTGCGGCGCTGCTTGACGAGAATAAGGTCGAGCTCTCCGTCCCGATAGGCGAGTTGCAGATCGGCGCTGAGACCGCTCGTCACGTCCAGCCGCAAGTGCGGATGCTGGCTATTGAAAGCCGCCAGCAGATCGGCCGTCGGCACCATGAAATCCTCGGGCATTCCCAAGCGAAGCACGCCGTCACGCCATGGGCCCGCCAAGGCGTCATGCGCCTCTTCGTTCAGCGCGATGATGCGGCGCGCATAGCTCAGCAACTTGACGCCTTCCTCCGTCAGTTGCACCTGATGTGACGAGCGTTCAAAAAGTGCCTTCCCGAGCATTTCTTCCAGTCGGCGAATTTGCTGACTGACCGTCGATTGGGAAAGGTTCACCCGCTCGGCTGCGCGGGTGAAGCTGTTGCTTTCGCAAATGGCCACAAAGCTGAGCAACAGCTGGGGATTGAACATGGGATAGCGGTTCATTCGTCCCTCGAAATGTGCTGGGAGCCGATGGCGGCGCGGATGGCGGCTCGCAAACGGATCGCCGCACCATGCGATCCCCAGGCGGTCCAGATCACGCGTCGCATCAAGATTGAATGCGTTGTATTTATTATCTTGTATACAATCTGCATGCAAAGGGAAAAGTACCGAGTTCATTGGGCTACGATCGCCGGCCCCGACCCGCGAGGCCCTAGAAGTCACCAGGTCTGTGCCCGATCGTCGCGTTTGGAACGGAAATATCGGTTCCTGCATCTCGCACCCCGGTCCATTCGCTAACGCAATGGTTTCCATCGGTTTTCTTAATTTCCGAACAGCCGAGAACATCCCTATAGGCGAGGCCATGTCGCGCTCTCCGGTCGCGAATGGCGCAATGCGGCAGCGGCGAACATCGCATTGGCACCCCAGACGCCGCAACGAGCAGCTGCCTCTCGAAGAAGAGATTAGCCTGAGGGCGAACGGCTGCCTGGAAAGGTGCGATGTGATGATGCAAGAACTGGACAGCGCAGCCCGTTCCGACACGATCCCAGGCGAGCGCTCTTCCTCATCCACGCCTCATGTCGGTTTCCTGGCCAGGATCGCGTCGTCGCTTCTCCTTTATCCAGGGTATCGAAGGCTCTGGATATCCAACCTTTTCTTCTTCGGGGGCCTCTGGACGCAGACGCTCGTGCTCGGCTGGCTGGTGTTTGAGACCACCCGCTCGGAGTTTTCCGTCGCCCTCTTCACCGCGGCAAGGCTGGGGCCGATGATGCTTGGTCCCCTCGCAGGCGTGATCTCGGACCGCTTCGACCGGCCCAAACTGCTTTTGGCTGCGTCCGGCTGGGCCTTTGCCGTCCTCAGCGTGATTGCGCTTCTCGTAGCCCTGGACAAAATATCCTTCTGGGGCCTGGTCTTTGGGGGCTTCTGCATTGGCCTGGCGCAATCCCCATCCCAGCCGGCACGTTTCGCGCTGGTCGCCGACCTCGTCGATCGCGAGAAGCTCAGCAACGCGAATGCTCTGAACTCGCTTGTCCTGAGCATGATGCAGATGATCGGGCCGGCGCTTGGAGGAACGATGATCGTGGCATTCGGAGCTGCATCGGCGCTAGCGATCTCCGCCGGCTGGTATCTCGTTTCGTTCGTAGCGCTCTGGCCGATGAGGAACCTGAAGAGCGGCCGGCAACCAGATCGAGAAGACGGCTTTGTGAGCCTTGTCGCGTCAGGCTTTCGCACCATCTCCGGGAACGTCCTCCTCCGGTCTGTCCTGGGCGTCACGTTCCTGGCCAATATTCTGTTGTGGCCGATCTACCAGGGCTTCATGCCGGTTATCGCTAGGGAACATCTGGGCCTGACGCCACAGGGGCTCGGCCTGTTACTGGCATGCGCCGGTACCGGCAGCCTGGCCGGGGCTCTCGTCATCGCCAGTCTCGGAGACTTCCGCTACAAGGGCGGCCTTTTCCTGATTGGCACGGCCATCTGGGGCGGACTATGGGCGACCTTCGCTCTGTCGTCCTCGGTGCCTCTGTCGTTTGCTCTCATGGGGCTCATCGGACTGTCGGCGTCACCGTTCGGCATCCTGCAGACCACGCTCATGCTCATGATGACCGAACCGCACGTGCAGGGACGCGTGATGGGCATCCAGGAATTGACCATCGGCGTGATGCCGGTTTCGAGCCTGCTGCTCGGCTCGGCGGCAGAAATCATCGGCATTGCCAATGTGGCGCTGATCAGCGGGACGCTGTTGGCCATTTCACTTGCGATCTTGGCTCTGCGTGTTCCGGAACTGCTACGCTACAGCGGCCACAATAACTGAGCGCGCCAATAGAAGCCTACCCTCGCGATGCTATGTCGTTTTGCCCGCTTAACGGGATCGACGGCTTGCAGCCTCCACAAACGCGTCAAATACGCGAGCGCCCGGATGGCTTTCGGCGTCCAGCAATTCCGGGTGCCATTGCAGCCCCATGGCAAAAGACTGCGAGCCGATCTCGATCGCTTCGACGACTCCATCGGATGCTCGGGCCGTGACGGTCACGGCGCCGGATACCTCCACAATCGCCTCTCGATGAAACGTGTTCACAGCGAATGTGTCGGCGCCGAAGATTTCAACCATTCTGGTGCCGGCGACGATGCGCACGTCATGCGACACATTTGCCTGGTCATGATTGAGGGCTTCCGGCCACGACGAATGGACATCCGAGACCATCCGGCAGCCGTTGAGACACCCAAGCATTTGCATGCCATTGCAGATGCCAAGCACAGGTTTTTCGCGCGCGAGGAACCCTTCCATCAACGCCATATCGACGGCAAGACGATCAGATGGCGGATACTGGGATTGGTCTCCATCGACGTACCAGTCTTTCGGAAAGTTGATACGGCCACCGACGCTCAGGAACCCGTCAAACTCCTCGACGACCTGGTCAACCAGATCAGGAATGTACGGGATGCCGAAGGCAAAAGCGCCGGCGCGGCGGATCGCGGAGAAGTAATTCTTCGAGGTATCATAGCGTCCGCCACCTGAACTGGTGTTCTCATCCATGATCACGGCGATCTTCGGCATGCGGTCCATTGGTTCATCCCAGAATCTAGAAATTCTACGTATATTTATCCCGTCCGGATCGCGCAGGCAGTCGTTTTCATACCGACACCACATCTATCTCCGAACGAGACCCGCTGGCTAGGCCACAGCCATCCGGACCCTATGGTTTCCGCCGATCTCGATAAGCTCGGATCGCGCCGGTGCCGTAAAGACATCCGGCGGGGTGCTGCCGTCGGAAACGAAGCTGCGGCCGACGAGTTGCGGCATGGTGGGGTAGAGATCCGGCTTGGCCGCCGAATTCAGGGCCGCATCCGGATCGGGAATGGCCGCGATCAACCGTCGCGTATAGGGATGGGTGGGCGCTTCGAAAATCTCGCGCCAGCCGCCCTCTTCCACGATCTCGCCGAAATACATGACCAGCACCCGATCGCTCATATGCTCGACCACGCTAAGATCATGGCTGATCATCAGATAGGAGAGGCTGAGCTTTTCCTGAAGGTCGAGCAGCAGGTTGATGATCTGTGCGCGGATCGATACGTCCAGGGCAGAGACCGGCTCGTCGAGCACGACGATCTCGGGCTCGAGGATCAGCGCGCGGGCGATGCCGATGCGCTGGCGCTGGCCGCCGGAGAACTCGTGCGGGTAGCGCCCCGCCTGCTCGGGCGTCAGACCGACATTCTTCAGCATCGCCTCGATGCGGCCCTCGATTTCGGAGGCAGCGGTTATGCCGTGCAGGCGCAGCGGCGCGGCAAGCGAGGTGCGCACGGACTGGCGTGGGTTGAGCGAGGCGTAGGGGTCCTGGAACACCATCTGCACCGCCTTCGCCCTATCCATGCGACCTGGCGCGCCGGGGCCGGCAAGCGGCTGTCCGCGAAAGCGGATCATGCCCTCGCTCGGCTCCTGGAGGCCGAGGATGGATAGCGCCGTCGTCGACTTTCCGCAGCCGGATTCGCCGACGATCGACAGGCATTCGCCCTTGGCCAGCTCAAAGCTGATGCCGTTGACGGCGTGAAGCGCGCGCCGCCCGGTGCCGAGCAGGCCGCCGCCGGAAATGGGGAAACGGACGTGCAGATCGTCCACTTGCAGCAGCGGAGCGGTCATGGCTGGCTCCCTTCCAGGTCGCGCGGTGCGATGAAGCGGCTCTCGGTCAGCTTCGAGCGATCGGAGATGATGCTGTCGATATCGACGAGCCGCTGCCGCCCATGTTCGCTACGGCTGCCAAGGCGCGGCAGGGCGCCGAGCAGCCCGCGGGTATATTCATGCCGCGGGCCTTCGAACAGTGCCCGCGTCTCATTTTCCTCGACGAGGCAGCCCGAATACATCACGCCGACGCGCTGGCAGATACTGGCGATGACGCCGAGGTCATGGCTGATGAAGAGGACTGCAGTGCCCCGCGCCGCGCAGAGTTCCTTGATGAGGCGCAGCACTTCCGCCTGCACGGTGACGTCGAGCGCGGTCGTCGGCTCATCGGCAATCAGCAGGTCCGGGCTGCAGGCAAGCGCCATCGCGATCATCACGCGCTGGCGCAGTCCGCCGGACATCTGATGCGGGTAGTTCTTCGCGCGCCGATCGGGGTTGGGCACGCGCACGTTCCCAAGCGCCTCGACGGCGAGCTTTTCAGCCTCCCCCCAACTTTTTCCCTGATGCAGCACGAACATTTCGGCGATCTGCCGGCCCACGGTCGAAAGCGGGTTCAGCGCGGTCATCGGTTCCTGGAAGATCATGGCGATGCGGTTGCCACGCAGGCGCCGCATCTCGCGTTTCGGCAGCGCCAACAGGTTCTGTCCCTTGAACAGTATCTCCCCGCCCGAAACGGCGAGCGGCCTTTTCAAGAGCCCCATGACGGCGAGCGATGCAACCGACTTGCCGGAGCCGGATTCGCCGACGAGACCATAGGCCTCGCCCGGCATGATCTGGAAGGAGACGCCCTTGAGCAGCGGATGGTGGGCCGAACGACCGAGCGAAACGACGAGGCGCAGATCCCTGATGTCGAGAAGCGGCGTGGTCATGGCTTGCGCGTCCTCATATGCGGATCGAGGCTGTCACGCAGGCCGTCGCCGAGAAGGTTGAAACCGAGTACCGAGAGGAAGATGGCAAGGCCGGGGAAGAGCGCTGCCCAGGGCGCGAGCTGGATGAGCTGCCGCGCATCGGTCAGCATCGAGCCCCAGCTCGGGAACGGCGGTTGAATGCCGAGGCCGAGGAAGGAGAGCGCCGCCTCCGACAGCACCGCCGACCCCATACCGAGCGTCGCCATGACGAGGATCGGTCCCATCATGTTGGGCAGGACCTGCGTGAACATGATGCGCAGATCCCCATAACCGAGCGTCTGCGCCGCCTGCACGTATCCCTGCGATTTCAACGAGAGTGTCGAGGACCGTGCGATGCGGCAGGTCCAGCTCCAATTGGTCAGGCCGAGCGCGATCAGGAGCGACGGCAGGCCGGGGCCGAGCACGGCCATCACGGCGAGCGCGAAGATCAAAGAAGGGATGGCGAGCATGACGTTGGTCAGCCCGTTGACCAGATCGTCCCACCAGCCGCCCCAATAGCCGGCCGTCATGCCGAGCGTGACGCCGATGATCGAGTTGATCACCTGCGACACGATGCCGACGGTCAGTGAGATCTGTGCGCCGTAGAGGATGCGGGTGTAGACGTCCCGTCCCTGCCCGTCCGTGCCGAACCAGAAAGTGGCATCCGGCGGCAGTTCCGAACTCATCAGATCCGCATCGAGCACCGGGTCGAAGGGTGCGATCCACTGGGCGAGAATGCCGGCGAGGATGACGAGCGCGGTCAGCGTCGCACCGAGCCAGAAGTTGAAGCCGAGGCGCACGCGCGTCACTCCTGCTTGATGCGCGGATCGATCGCGGCATAGACCAGATCGACGGCGGTATTGATGATCAGGAACCAAAGCACGATAACCAGGATCGTGCCCTGCACCACGGGGATGTCGCGGATCGCGACGCTATCGACCAGGAGCGAGCCGATACCGGGCCAGGCGAACAGCTTTTCGATAACGACGGCCTGGCCGATCAAAGAGCCGAATTGCAGGCCGACCGTAGTGACGATCAGCACCAGCGAATTGCGGGCCACATGCCAGCGCACCACCTTCGCCTCGCTCATGCCCTTGGAATGGGCGGTGCGGATGAAATCGGCGTTCAATACGTCGAGCACGCCGGCCCGCGTGGTGCGTGCGAGCAGCGCCAGCGGCGTGACACCGAGGGTTACGGCAGGCAGGATGAGGTTTCGCAACGAGCCGTCGCCATAGCCGAAACTCGGCAACCAGTTCAACTGCAGGGCGAAAAGATACATCATCAACAGGCCGAGCCAGAATTGCGGCATCGACAGACCTGAGACCGCGCCGATCATCGTCACCGTATCGAGGATCGAACCTGGCCGGAGTGCTGCAAGGAAGCCGAGCGGCACGCCGACGACAATGGCAAAGGCCATGGCGGCGACGGCAAGCTGAAGCGAGGCGCCCATGCGATCGTTGATGAGGTCGACAACCGGCTGGCGCGTGCGGAAGCTGGTACCGAGATCGAACCGCGCGAGATCCGTGACATAGGTCACGAAGCGCTCCATCAGCGGTTTATTGAGCCCGAACTCCTCGTTGAGGCGAGCAATCATTTGCGGATCTGCGGCACGCTTGCCGTCAGCAAAGAGGCTGGCCGCGAAGGTACCGGGAACGACGGAGAAGATAACGAAGATCAGCAGCGCCACCACGACGATCGTCGGGACGACCTGCAGGATGCGGCGCAAGGTAAAACGAAACATGAGCGGTTCCATTTTGGCCACCCGGACGGGCGGGACAACTGATGTGTGGGGCGGCCGAAGCCGCCCCGAACCTCTCAAGGCTTATTTGCGCCCATCCGGCGCCGTTTCGTCGATCCAGATCTCGTCATAGGGCTGGACCGCCAGTTCCGTCGCGTTCGGAACAAGGCCGTGGATCCATGGCTGATAGGCCATGACAGCCTTGTTGTAGTTGAAGAACCAGACCGGCGCGTCGTCCTGCACGATGTTGTTGGCCTGGCGCAGCAGGTCGTTCTGCTTGGCCGAGTCTCGCTCCTGCTGGGCTGCCTCATAGAGCTTGTCGAACTCCGGGCTCGCATAGCTCGCGTAGTTGCAGGCGGACTGCGGCGTCTTGGAATAATAGCAACGCAGCGCATTCAGCGGATCGGGACCGGAAAGGTTCGACCAGATGAAGGCCTGGAAGTTGTTCGACGTCACGGCGTCACCGAGCGCCGAGCTTTCGACCGGCTTCGGCTTTACCGAGATGCCGACCTTTTTCAGCATCGGCAGGATGGCCTCGACGATCGGCACGCCCCAGCTTTCGTTCGGGCTCGCCGTCACTTCGAACTCGAAGCCGTCGGCATAGCCTGCTTCCGCCAGAAGGGCCTTCGCCTTGTCGGGATCAAAGGCATAGGGCACCTTGTCCTTGTCGAAGGCAGGCGAGGAAATCGGCAGCCACCCGGCGGCGGGGTAAGCCTTGTTCTTGACGAGGCGTTCGATGATCAGCGGCGCGTTGATCGCGTGGTTGATCGCCTGGCGTACCCGCTTGTCCTTGAACGGTTCGAAGGCCGGGTTGAAGCCGATATTGCGCGTATAGACCTCGGCGACTTCGAGCAGATGATCCTTTAGAACTTCCTCGCCCTGATAGGCCTGGTACTGGGTGGGGCCGAGAATGGAGACGTCGATTTCCTTGTTGCGGAAAGCGACGTCGCGGGCGGCGTCCTCGGCCATCAGCACGATGTTGATACGGTCGAGATAGGGCTTACCCTCTTCGTAATACTTGTCGAACTTCTCGACGACGACCTGCGAACCCGGCACGTGCTCCTTGAAGACGAAGGCGCCGAGGCCGAAGGGGGTCTTTGCGAAGCTCGATTCATCCTCGACATTCGACGGATAGATGACCGTCGTGTTCTGCATTAGCGGGAAGCCGGGATTGATCGGGCCTGTGTAGGTGATCTCCAGCGTGTGGTCATCGATCTTCTTGAGGCCGGAAATCTCCTCCGCCTTGCCGGCGATGAAATCTTCCGCGCCCTTGATGACGGCAATGTAGCTGGCGCCCGGGAAGGCATTCTTCGGGTTGGCGATGCGCTTGTAGCTGTAGATGATGTCGTCTGCCGTCAGCGGCTTGCCGTTGTGGAAGACGGCATTGTCGCGCAGGTGATAGGTGTGCACCGTGCCGTCTTCGGAGACGTCTTCCGAGGTTGCCAGTTCCAGCACCGGCTTGTTCTGGTTCGAATCCCAGCTGTAAAGCGCGCGGTGGATAGCCTGGGTGATGAATTCTTCCTGCGTGTTCGGGCTCGCCTGCACGTCGAGTGTGGCGAAGCTCGAGCCATAGGGGGCGGTGAAGACCAGCGTCCCGCCATGGCGCTCGCCCGCGGCCAGCGCTCCTGTGGCCACCCCGAGACTAAGCATTGCGGCCAGTGTCAATCTTTTCAGCATGCTGTTTTCCCTCTCGTGCCGTTTTCGGCTTTGTGTTGATCAGTCCGGCAGGCCGTCAGCGCGCGTCATGCACGACGCGGCCCGCAAGCAGGGTCATCAGGCAGCGTGTGCCTGAGAGAATGGTATCCGCCGGCGCCTCCAGCAGGTCGTTGTCGAAGACGGCGATGTCCGCCCACTGGCCAGGTACCAGCCTGCCCTTCACACCTTCCGCCTTCTGCGAATAGGCGCCGTATTCCGTGTAGGCCTGTAACGCCTCCTCACGGCTCAGCTTCTCCGCCTCCGCCATCACGGTGCCCCTGCCGGTCTTGCGCGTGATCATGGCGTGAAGGTTCGGGAAGGGATCGGGCAAGCAGACGGGAGAATCCGAGCCAGTCGAGGCCTTGAGGCCCATGCGCATCCAGGTACCGATCTGGTAGGAGGCCTTGCCGCGCTCCTCGCCGAGCACGGAGACGTAGCTGTCGCCGAAATCGTGGATGAAGGCCATCTGCGGCGCGGGCAGGATGCCGGCGGCCTTCATGCGCGCATCTTGCCCGGGCGATGAGAAGCCGCAGTGCTCGATGCGGTGACGCCGGTCCGGATCGGGATTGGCGGCAAGCGCCTTTTCATAGGCGGTGACAAGCTGTTCGATCGCACCGTCACCGATGGCATGGCAGGCCATCTGATAGCCCCGATCGTGGCAGGACTTGACGATCGCCTCGACCTCCGCGTCGGGCAGCATCTGCACGCCGATATTGTCGGGCTCGCCCAAATAGGGTTTCGTCATCCAGGCGGTGCGCCCGCCGGCCGAGCCATCGAGAAAGATCTTCACCGCGCCAACGCGCAACATATCGTCGCCAGCGCCGGATATGAGACCCGCGCGCCAGGAATCCTCGACGATCGAGACACCGGGGTCGCCGAGCAGCGTCAGCCAGACGCGCACCGGCAGGCGACCGGAAAGCTTGGCCATCTCATAGGCCTGGATTTCGGCAAAGCCCGCGAGTTGGCCGACGGCCGCATCCATGCAGCTGGTAATGCCGAGCGACAGAAGATAACGCCCTGCGCGCTCAATACCGTCGATCAGTTCCTCCGTCGTCACCTCCGGCATGGCACCCTTGATGAGGTTCTGCGCATTTTCCGCGAGGAAGCCGTTGAGACGGCCGTCAGTGGTGCCGATCACACCGCCATCCGGCACCGGCGTCGCCTCGGTGACATCAGCCAGCCTCAGCGCCAGCGAATTCGCGATGGCGACATGGCCGCAGGCCCGCGTCAGCAGCACAGGATGATCCGGCACTGCCCGGTCGAGATCCTCTCGGGTCGGATGCCGGCCAACATCGAGCTTGACCTGGTCATAGCCCCGCGCCCGCACCCAGGTGCCTTTCGGGGTGGCGGCGGCACGCTCGGCAAGCTTTTTGAGCAGGACGGCAAGTGTCGGCGCGGCGGCAGGCGTCGCATCGACCCAACCCATGGTAATGCCGGTCGAGATCAGGTGCAGGTGGTTGTCGATGAGGCCGGGGCTGGCGAAACGGCCTTCGAGGTCGATGACCTCCGTGCGCGGCCCCTTGAGGCTCAGCATGTCAGCGTCGCTGCCGGTGGCCAGGACCTTGCCCTGCCAGATGGCAAGGGCCTCGCTGATCCCCTCCTCCCTGCCCCGCCAGATTCGGCCATTGCGCAGGATAAGATCAGCGTGAAGCTGGAAGGCCATTAACAATCTCCCTTTTGTTATCAGCCTGATTTCGCAGCCTCCTCTGCTGGCCTGAAATCAGAACTGTTTGCCTTGGGCGCAACGTGGAAGGTTTGTTGGGGTTTGGCTAATTCGCTTTTAGCAAAGGCTGATGCAATATCGGCATAGCGATTTCTTTCCAACAACTTATGATCCCCTACAACTCTAACGCACAAGGGAACTGGGCATGGAGATCAAGTGGCTGGAGGACTTCGTGACACTCGCCGATACGTGGAGCTTTTCGCGCGCTGCCGAGTTGCGCAACGTGACGCAACCGGCCTTCAGCCGGCGCATCAAACAATTGGAGGGATGGCTCGGTGCGACGCTCATCAGCCGTGCCACCATGCCGGCGGAGTTGACGCCGGCAGGTCGGAATTTCCTCCCCATCGCGCAGGAGGCAATCCGAACGTTCTACGCGGCACGCGAGTCGCTGCGTCCGTCTCACGAAGAGGGTCTCATCCGCTTCGCCGCGCTCCACACGCTGACGGTAACGATCTTCCCGCGCTGGCTCAAACTGCTGGAAAAGGCAGGCGGCGCCTTCAGCACCTCGCTGATGGCAGACCGTGGCGGCATCGAAGCGAACCTCGAGGCCCTCATCGGCGACGAGGCAGATTTCTTCCTGACCTATGCCCATTCGGAGGTGCCGTTCCACCTCGACCGCGGACAGTTCTCGTCGCTGACAATCGCACATGACCGGCTGATCCCGCTTGCCGCGGCAAACGTTTCCCTGGCCGGAGGCACGCTGCCGGGGCTGCACATTCTCGACCGCGCCGTCGCCCAGCCAAGGCTCGCCATCCCCTATCTGAGCTACGGGTTCAATTCGTTTTTCGGTGTCGCCCTTTCCCGCCTTATGCTCCGGCGTCCGCCTTTCCGGCGCCGCACCACACATGAGAACACGATCAGCGCCGGGCTGATGAACATGGCGATGACAGGGGCCGGCGTCTGCTGGCTGCCGGAGAGCCTCGCGCACGACGTGATCGAGGCCGGGGGCCTCGTGCCCGCCTCCGCGGATGCGGGATGGAACCTCGACCTCGAAATTCGCCTCTACCGTCACGCCGCGTCGCGCAACCGCAGGGTCGAAGACCTCTGGCAAACAGCAAAGCTGCTCTTGGAGCGTGAACCCGCCTGATCAGGCTTTCAGGAAGACCAGCGCGCGCAGAATTTCCGCAAAATCCGCGTGCTTGAAGGCGACGGCGCGGGGACCGTGCGCGTAGGCGCCGGGATACCAGCCGGCACGATAGGCATCCGTCGGATTATTGAACTCGATCACCACCTCGTAGCGCTCTGCCCTTCTCGGCAGGACCTGTGCGAAATCGCCGGAAAGCGCCTCTGCTACGCCTTCGCGAATGAGCCGGCGCGACCAGGCCGGGGAGATCGAAGTCGTCGAACGACCTTTCCCCTCCAGCGTTTCCACGGACTTCAGCCCCGGCACCATGGCCCGCGCCTGCGAGCAAATGCCCGCATCGCCGGCAAGGAAGACCGACGGCACGCCGTAGCCGGCGGCGCAGAGCGCGTTGACGGTGAATTCCGAGGCGACCTCGCCATTGAGGAGCAGGCGCGAGATGCGCATGGTGGAGGTATGGGCGAGCGGATTGTCCTCGCTGCCGGCTTTGGAGTGATAGCCCGTATAGATCGCCGCGGCGAAGCCGGCATCGAGGCCGAACATCATGGCATCCGGATGGCCGGACCAGCCGCGCACGATGCGGACGTAGTCGGGTAAGCGGTCGAGAATGAGGTTGCGGCCGCTGTCATGGGCGTCTTTCACCACGACTTCGGTCGCGCCCGCGGCGCGCGCCCCCTCGCAGGCGGCGACCACCTCGGCGGTCATCAGGGCTCGGAATTCGGCCCAGTCGGCATGGGTACGCTCGGCCTCGTCCCAATGGGCGATGCCTGCGGTACCCTCGATATCGGCGGAGATAAAGACTTTCATAGGCGGTTCCTCCTTCGGTCTGTCGGCAACTACGGGGTAGGTGCGGTCGTTTCGGGCAAGCGTCGCGGGGCCCAAGCACGTTCAGTGCCGCCGACGACTTGGTCTCTGCGGACGATCGGGGAGCACGGTCGAGACGGTCATCGGAGCGGCGCTACTGGCAGGCGGACAGCGCTATGCGATCTATTCGCGCGTCGTTTGCACGGAACATTGGTGCAACTCGCCGCCACTGACCAATTCAATTTGGGCAAAACTCCATGCAAAAATCGCCTAATTCCTGATACTTCAATTACTTATTGGCTCACCCACAAACGGACATCCGCGCTCCGTCGACGGACGGCCGGACTCTACCGACACCAGCTTCGGCCGCGGCGCTGCCTCTCAGGTTTAAAGAAGCTCGGCCATCGACTGTAGGAGCCGATCGATCTGGTGAGGCGTGTGCTCGGAAAACACCGCAAGCCGCATGGTCGAGACGTCTGACGCATCGGAATAGCCGCCGGGCTGCTGCACCCTGACGATGATGTCGCGCTCCGCAAGACGATCGCGCAATTGCTCGAGGTCGGTGACGCCCTTGATGGTGACGATCGGCACTGGCGTGTCGGCGACTTCGAAACCCAGTGCCCGCAGCCCGCTGCGCATGTGCTTGACGTTGCGGACGAGATTGGCACGCTTTTCCGGCGTCGTTTGCAGAACCCGCAACGATGCTGCGGCGGCGGCCGCAAGACCCGGAGGCGCCGGCGAGGCACCGCGCATGATCATGGCATTGCCCGCGATCTTCGCGGCAAGATCCGCGCCACCAGGGACGATGCCGCCAAGCGCACCGAATGCCTTGCTCATCGTACCGGCAAGATAGTTGCCCTCGCCTTCGAGCCCCGCATGTTGCAGCGATCCGCGGCCGGTCTCGCCAAGGACGCCAACGCCATGGGAATCGTCGATGCAGAGCAATGCGCCATCATAGGAGGCCATCGCTTGCCGGAAATCTGCAAGCGGCGCCAACTTGCCCGAGGACGGAAAAACGCCATCCGTCAGAACCGCCGGCCGCTCGCCCGGTTTCACATGCTGCGACAATTGCGCGGCCAGATCGTCCGGGTCGGCATGGCGAAATACATGGATCCGCTTGCCGAGCGTCGGGATTGCGTCGCGGGTGCTGTAATGCGTCGCCGAATCCATCAGGATCACGTCGAAATCGTCGCGCAAGCCCTGCAGCAGCACCATCGGGCTGGTGTAGCCGGAGATCATGTAGACGACCTCCTCGGTGCCGAACCAGTCGCGCAGACGCCCCTGCAGGTCGGCATAGACCTGCATGTGGGCGAGCGTGCCCGGGCCCATGCCGTACTGCCTGGTGGCGTCGCAGGCCGCCTCGATCACTTCGGGGTGGCCGTGCAGGCAGAAGTAGGACGTGCCGCAATAATAGTCGACCTCGCGCCCGCCGATGAACATGCGGGCGCCCAGGGGTGACTCCATGCTGATCGGAGCGCTGATCGGAGCGGCCATGGTCCGGCTCACGCCGCTTCCGCCTGGGACGGGCTGCGCCGCTCCAGGAACATCGGCCCGACGCGAATGCCGCGCTTGCCGTTGTCGTCGACGGCGTCGAGCTCGAGGATCTCGTCTTCGTAAAGCCGTCCATGCATGCGGAAGCGGCCTTCCTCGACCGGCTCGCAAGTGTGGGTGCAGAAGTACTCGATCAGGCATTTCAGCCCGCCATGGCTGTAGGTCAGGTAGGTGATGTTGAAATCCGGCCCGTATTCGCCGAGATGTGGCGCGATCGCGTCGGGCACGGTTTCGTCCTCAGGCGCCTCGATGCGTGTCCACTTGGCATCCTTCCAAACGAGCTTGCCGGCTTCGGGGAAGGAAAGGTTCATGTGGGCGTAGTCCGCGCCCCGCCCGTAGATACGACCATCGATGACGAAGTCGTTGCCGGCAACCGGACGGATCCGGTGCGGCACACCCTCGCCCATCAGATAGATCTTGCCGTCCTTGGACTTGACCTCGACGATCTCCTGCGTGGTGTCGTCCCGATAGTAGCCCGGCAGGGTCTTGAACTGAGCTTCGGAGATCTCCGGAGGACGCTGTGTCCGCTCCGGCATCTTGCCCATCTTGCGCTCGGCAAGGACGATGCGCACGCCGTCGACGCCGAGCCGCGAGGCGATCTGGTTGGCAAAATCAAGGGTCGCAAAGACCAGCACGCCGACGCCGGCGGCAGGCAGAAGCATCATCTGCGAGGCGTAGCCATAGACGGCACCGCCGTGACCGACGGAGGTCCAGCCATCGACGTCGCCGGAACCGAAGCACAGGCCATAGCCGTTGAGCGTCCTGTCGTGGCCGACCGGACGCTTGCCGAATGGCGTCCACATTTCGCGCAGCGACGCCGGCGAGATGATGGAATTCCCTTCCGTGTCGAAGCCGCCACGAAGCAGGCATTGGGCGTAGCGTGCCATGTCGCCGGTGGTGGAAAAAATGTTGCCGGCCGGCGAACCGCCGAGGCTGAACACAGGCGCCGGCGTGTCGCCGTCGAGCGTCCACATGTCGGCAGGCGCGAGCCGCTCGCGAATGCCGGGCGCCATGCCGCAGGAGGAGTTGTCCATGCCGAGCGGCTTCAGGATATTGGCGGCGACATAGTCCGAATAGCTCTGGCCGGCCACCGTCTCGATCACCCGGCCGACGACGGCGATGCCGGCATTGGAATAGTGCATCACCCCAAGGCTCGGGTCCTGCTTTAGAACAGAGCTTGCCAGCTCGTTGACCGTATCTTCGAGCGGCGGCCGGGTGGCGTCGAGATAGTGGCCGCTCTTCGGCTCGCGCACGAGACCGGCCGTGTGGGTCATCAGCTTGCGCAGGCTGATGACCGAACCGTGTGGCCCGCCTTCAGCGTCGGCGAACGGGTTTTCCGGCTTGAAACCGGGCAGATAGGTCGAGACGTCGACATCGATATCGACCAGGCCCTTTTCGGCCAGCTGCATGATCGCCAGCGAAGTGAAGGTCTTGGTGATCGAGCCGATGCGGAAGCAGGTGTCCTTGCCCATGTCGAAATGGCGGTCGTGACGCTGGACATGGCCTTCGGCGAGCACCCCGTCGCGGTCGACGAGGGCATAGGAGATCGACGGGATCGCCTTGTCCTCGACCTCGTAGCGGATCAGATCCTCGAACAGCTCGATGGACGCAGCAGACAGAGAGGACATGGAAAATGCTCCTTTGATCTTAAAGGGATTGGGGGACCTTAAAGGCATTGGGTCTCAATGGGCGTGACGGGGGTCGAGCATGTCGCGCAGCGCATCGCCGACCAGGTTCCACGACAGCACGAAAAGGAAGACGGCAGCGCCGGGGAAGGCCAGCGTGTACCAGAACTGGAAGGGGTTGCCGGGCTGGCCGACGATCCAGTTGCGCGAATAGGCGATGAACTGCCCCCAGTCGGCGTAGCCTTCTTCGGTACCGACACCGAGGAAGCTGAGCGCCGAGGCCGACAGCACCATGGAGCCGGTCGCCATCGTCGCCAGAACCAGCACCGGGAACATGGCATTCGGCAGGATATGCAGCACGATCAGCCTGAGGTCGCTGGCGCCGTAGCTCCTCGCCGCGTGGATGTAATCCATCTCACGGATCCTCAGGATCTCGCTTCGCACGATGCGGGCATAACTCATCCAGCCAAATGTCGTCAGCGCGATCGTGATCGGCACGATGCCCTTGCCGAGCAGCGCCGTCAGCACCATCGCCGCGATCAGGAAGGGCACTGCCATGAACACGTCGACGATGCGCATCAGCACTTCCTCGACGACCCCGCCGTAATAGGCGGCGACTGCACCGACGACCATGCCGATCAGCACCGAGATCGCGACGACCCCGAGCCCGATCTTGAATGCCGTCCGCGTGCCCCAAACGACACCGTAGAAGATGTCGTACTGGCCCTGCGTGGTGCCGAAAACGGCCTCCGGCGACGGTGGCTGCGGCGTTGCCAGGAAGCCGGCGCGCGGCGTGTCGTAGGGGGAAAGCTGGAAGCTTTGCGGCGGCGCCAGGACCGGCGCGAAAACGGCGATCAGCACGAAGGCAAGCAGGATCACGACGCCGAACAGGGACACCGGATTTCTTGCGAGGTAACGAAGAACCTTCATTGCGTCTTCACCCTCGGATCGAGCAACGGATAGATGAGATCGACGACCAGGTTCATCAGCACCAGAACGATCGCGAAATAGAGGCCGAAGCCGAGGACGGCGGGAAAGTCGAGATTGGCGGCGGTCTTGGCGGCAAACTGGCCGAGGCCGGCGTAATCGAAGATGGTCTCGGTGATAACGACGCCACCCATCATCACGGCGAGCTCCATGCCGGCGATGGTCGCAAGCGGCAGAAGCGCGTTGCGCCGGGCGTGATGCAATTCGACGACGCGGCGCGGCAGACCCTTGGCACGCGCGGTGCGCACATAATCCTGGCGCAGCGTTTCCAGCATCGAGGTGCGCATCACCCGCGTCATGCTGGCGACGTTGACATAGGTCAGCGTGATGACGGGTGCTGCGAGGTGGCGAAGCGCATCGCCGAAGATTGCCAGATTGCCGTTGAGCAGCGCGTCGACGGTATTGGCGCCGGTGTAGCGCACGAAGTCGCTGGAGCTGACCACCGTCTGTGCCCATTGGCTAAGCCGGCCGGGCGGGAACCAGTCGAGCGCCGAATAGAAGATCAAGAGCATCAACAGGCCGAAGACGTAGACCGGGAAAGACCAGCCGAGAATGGTGAAGATGCGGATGACGTGGTCCGGCCAGCGGTTGAGATAGATGCCGGCGCGAGAACCGAGGAAGACGGCGAGCAGCAGGCAGGGAACGAAGGCGAGCACCACCAGTTCCAGCGTCGCTGGAAACAACGACATCAACGCCGTGGACACCGGCTGACGCGCGGTTTCCGACCAGCCGAGATTGCCACTGAGCACACCGCCGATCCAGCGACCATACTGGATGTAGGAGGGATCATTGAGCCCATACTGCTCGATCATCCTGCGGATGCTCTCCTGACCACCCTTGAGATAGTCAGGCGACGGCGCATAGGCCGCCAGTCTCTGGGTCGGCGAAAGCGACATCTGCAGCGCGAAGATCATCAACGACAGTGCGAAGAGGACGATCGGCAGCATCATCAGTCGTCTGAGTGCATAGTTCAGCACGGTTCACACGTTCCGATTTCAGGGAAGATGAAACAGGTGCGCGTCGGGCGGTTTTCCGCCCGACGCGCACTAGCCAATCAGTCATTGGCCTTGGTGACCGGGTAGAAGTCCCAGGCGCCGTAGAGGATCATGTTGTCGACATAACCATCGATGTTGCTGCGGGTGACGACGTAGCCGAAGTCCTCCCAGAGGAACTGGGTGGTGGCGTATTCGTAGGACATTTCCTGCAGCTTGGCGTAGATCGGCTCGCGCACTGCGGGGTCGACCGAGGCCCAGGCTTCGTCGAGCAGCGGCTTGAACTTCTCGGCCATCAGATCGCGGTAGCCTTGGCCGACCATGCCGCCGACGAGACCCGTGGGCGACAGGTAGTAGCTGGCCGCACCGAGCGGGCCACCCGGGTCGGAATAGTCAGGACCCCAGCCCATCACCGTCAAGGGCGCTGCCGGCTTTTCGCGGTTGTTGAGCTTGTCCGAAACGGATGCCCATGGCAGCGCCTGGATCTGCATCTTGAACTTCGGATTGATGCGCGAAAGGCCCTGCTGCAAGGCCGAGAGCGCTGCGGTCAGCTGCGGGTAGCCTTCGGTCACATAGGCCGTGAAGGTAAAGCCGGTATCCCAGAGCTTGCCGCCGAACGCCTTCTTAAAGTGTTCCTCGGCCTTGGCGGGATCGTAGCTGTAAACAGGCGAGTCCGGGCGATAGCCCATGATGCCGCGCACTGTCGGCCCGCGCGACTGCACGGTCTTGCCGAGCAGCACCTGGTTCAGCAGCGCGTCGTAGTTCTGGGCATAGTTGAAGCCCTTGCGCACGTCGATGTCGGCGAAGAAGTCCGGCGGGATGCCCGCACCATCGAGCTTGCCGCTGCCGATCGCCGGATTGTCGTTGTCGTCGAGCGGCCAGGCAAAGAAGACACCGCGCGAAAACACCTTCTGCAGGCCGTCGATGACCTTGACGCCCTCGGTCTTGCTGAGCTCGTCGATGAACTCGACGGGGGCCGTGACGAAATCGGCGTCACCGGACAGAAGCTGCAGGCGCCGCGTCGTCCATTCCGGAACGGTGCGCATCACCACGCGCTCGAGCTTGGCAGGTCCCATGAAGTAACTGTCGAAGCGCTTCAGCGTTATGCGCCGGTCGGTGCGATCCCATTCCTCGAGCATGAAGGGGCCGGTGCCGTTTTCTTCGGCGAACAGCGGATTGGCGCCGAGTTCCGGACGGTAATGGGCCTTCCAGGTGTCGCCCGAGCCATCCCAGCCGCCGACCGAGGCAACCCATTCCTTGTCAAGGACCGAGGTGCCGAAAGGCAGCGCGATCACACCAAGCGTTGCCGGAAACGACTTGGGCAGTTTCAGCGTGAGATTGTCGCCCTCGACGACGATCTGCGACGCGAGCTGATCGTAAACCTTGCGCAGGACCTCGGGGCTGGCGTCGTTGATGGATTTGACCTCGCCTTCTGTCTCAACCCACTTGGCGATGTCGGTGTACTTGCCGGCGGTGATCACTTCGGTGATCGCGTTCGACATCCACGACTGCCCCTGAAGGATGGCGCGCAACAGCGAATAGCGCACGTCCTCGGGCGTGATCTGGCCGTAGCCCGGCTCGATCGTCGCCTTCTGCGCGTCCGTCAACTTGTCGTAATATTCCCAGGTGACTTTGCCGTCGGCACCCTTGATCCCGACTTTGTGGGCGAACACGCCCTTGCGGATCGGGAAGGTGTAGCTGATGGAGCCATCCGCGCCTTGCTTGATGAGACCGTTCTCCAGCGACGGCACCTCTGTCGAGAGCGACGGCACGAACTCTGAAATCTTCGAGCCGTTGAAGTTCAATAGACGGCTGTAGATATTGAGCGAGCCGTAGGAGCTCGGCGTGTTGGCGATATAGGCCGGGTCGAACGACTGGATGTCGTCGGTCCACATGAAGACGAAAGTGCCGGGGTTCTTGGTCTCGGCCATAGCGGGCGCAGCCGCGATGCCGAGCCCCAGGCAGAGGGCTAGGGCTAAGGTGCGTTTCATCGTTGTTCCCATTTGGTGGAGGCGGAAGTTTTTCTTCTCGTTATGGGAGAGGCTAGAAGAGCCCTTGCACGTCTGTCCAATGTGTAATTAGGATAGACTATGCAAAACACGCATGAGGGCCAGCATGGAACTGCAATGGCTTGAAGATTTTCTGGAAATTGCCGCGACAAGGAATTTCTCGACGGCGGCGACTGCACGCAACATTTCCCAGCCCGCCTTTAGTCGGCGCATCAAATCGCTTGAGAACTGGATCGGCGCCGATCTCATCGACCGCAGCACCTATCCCGTGCAATTGACGCGGGCCGGCACGATGTTCCTGCCGGGCTGCCAACGCCTCGTGCGCGAGGCCTACCGGCTGCGCACCGATTGTCGCAATGTCGCCGGCGAGAGCTCGGCCATGCTGACGTTTACTTCGCTGCATACGCTGGCGATGTATTTCTTCCCGAAATGGATCGGCTCGCCGCTGATCTCGCGCTTGCCCCTTCGCACCAGCATGCATGCCGCCGACTTCCTTGAAAGCATCGATCACCTTTGCTCGGGCCAGTGCGATTTTGCCATCACCTATGTGCATCCCGATGGCCCGCCGGTACTGGAAGGCGGCCCGTTCGAATCCCTGCAGATCGGCAAGGACCGGCTCATCCTGGTGTCGGGAACCGACGAAAATGGCCGCCCGCTGTTCGACATCGACGTGCCCGAAAGCACGGAAATCCCCTACCTCGCATATTCCTGGAGCGACGGCTACATCGGCAAGCTGGCGACCTTGATCCAGTCGCGCTGGCGTCGCCCGCTCAATCTCAGCACCGTCTACCAGTCGGGTCTCGCCGACGGCCTGAAGCACATGGCCGTCGCCGGGCGCGGTGTCGCCTGGCTGCCGCAGATCTGCGTGGCGGAAGCGATGCGGCAGGGCCGCCTTGCCCAGATCGGCGGGCCACAGATGTCACTCGAAATGGAAATCCGGATCTTCAGGCGCGCCGGTCCCGGCAGTCCTGACAGCGATGGGTTGTGGCAGCATCTGAAACAGTGCGCGGCGCTGCCGCAGTACAAAAGTGGCTTCGATGTCGATATCGACGCCGCCTAGAGCGTCGTGGCGCCCAAAGGCAGCGGATCGCCGGCTATGCGAAGACAGGCGATGCAATGCACGAAACGCATAGTTTTGCCTGCCACATTCGTGACACATTGATTTCACTCGGTTTTGTGGCATAGGCGGAAGGTCGTGGTGCAGCGCGGTCCGGCCTCACCGGGACGACCCTGCCATTCAACCATATTGACAGGATGCAACCTCGTTGCGAGACCTGAGGGCGCAACGTCCCCTCGCAATCGGGTCCATGTGCTGATGCCCCTGTCCAAATCCGCAACACCTGAGCTGCCCGAGGATGTCATCCTTTCTGTGGAAGACCTTGAAGTCTGTTTCGCCGCCCACACCCGCGCCGAGCTGCGCGCGGTACGCGGCGTCTCCTTTCGCATAGCGCGCGGCGAGACCGTCGCGCTGGTCGGCGAATCCGGGTCCGGAAAATCGGTCACGGCCATGACGATCATGCGGCTGACCGAGTATGACGGTGCGACCATCACCGGCGGGCGAGTGCTGATGCGATTGAAGGACGGCACGGTCGCCGACCTCGCCAAACTCTCGGAAAAGCGCGTCGAAGCTCTTCGCGGCGCGGACATCTCGATCGTGTTCCAGGATCCGATGTCGAGCCTAAACCCGGTCTTCACCGTCGGCGACCAGATCGCCGAGGCGGTGATCCATCACCAGGGCAAGACGCCGGAGGAAGCGCGCCAGGTCGCGCTCAACACCCTCAAACTGGTCCGCGTGCCCGATGCGGAGCGCCGGCTCGACCAATATCCGCACCAGCTTTCCGGCGGCATGCGCCAGCGCGTCATGATCGCGATTGCCCTTGCCTGCCGCCCATCGCTGATGATCCTGGACGAGCCGACGACCGCGCTCGACGTGACCATTCAGGCGCAGATCCTCGATCTCGTTCGTGCCCTGCAGCGCGAAATCGGTATGTCAGTGCTGTTCATCACCCACGACATGGGCGTCGTCGCCGAAGTCGCCGACCGCGTCTGCGTCATGCTCAAGGGCGAAATCGTCGAAACCGGCTCGGTCTACGATATTTTCGCCAAACCGAAGCATGCCTATACACGCGCCCTGATTTCCGCCGTGCCACGCCTCGGCAGCATGGCCGACAAGGATGCGCCGGAAAAATTCCCGCTGCTGGTGTTTGAACCGGAGCAGCAACTCGCGGAGGCGACAGAATGAACGCGTCTGCGCAAATGACGGACGCCCGGCGCCCTCTCGTCTCGGTGCGCAACCTGGTCACGCGCTTCGACTTGAAGGCGGGGCTGTTCGGCCACGTCTCCGGCCGGGTGCATGCGGTGGAGAACGTCACCTTCGATATCTTTCCGGGCGAAACCCTGGCGCTGGTCGGTGAATCCGGTTGCGGCAAGTCGACGGTTGCCCGCTCGATCATGCAGCTCGATCGACCACGGTCGGGCTCTATCCGCTTCGATGGAACCGAGCTGATCGGCGCGCCGCGCCCCGTCCTCGCGAGATTTCGCCGCGAAGCCCAGATGGTCTTCCAGGATCCTTTCTCCTCGCTCAACCCGCGCATGACGATCGAGCAGTCGCTGATGGATCCGATGCGGGTTCACAAGCTGGGCTCGACGGAGGTCATGCGCGCCCGCGCCGCCGAGCTTCTGGCTAAGGTCGAGCTTTCGCCCGAGCACCTAGAGCGCTATCCGCATGCGTTTTCCGGCGGCCAGCGCCAGCGCATCTGTATCGCCCGCGCGCTCGCGCTCAACCCGCGTCTCATTGTCGCCGACGAGGCCGTCGCCTCGCTCGACGTGACGATCCAGGCGCAGGTCATCAACCTTCTCATGGACCTGCAGCGCGAAATGCAGATCGCCCTGCTGTTTATCAGCCACGATATGGCCGTGGTCGAACGCATCGCCCACCGCGTCGCCGTCATGTATCTCGGCGAGATCGTCGAGATCGGCGATCGCCGCTCGGTATTTGGCAACCCGCAGCACCCCTATACCCGCAAGCTGCTATCGACCGTTCCGATCGCTGACCCGACACGCCGCCCGGAAGGACGCCAGCCGATGTCCGACGAAATCCCGAGTGCGGTGCGTGCGCCGGACTTCGTGCCGCGCGAACTGCCGATGCGGCAGATCTCATCGACCCATTACGTGCGGCAGGTCGCAACCGGCTGACAACGGCCGCAATTTCCCGTTCCAGATCAGAGTAACCCAACATGAGCACTTCCGAAGTGACGCAATCGGCTGCGAGCGCGGCCGGCATGGCGTCGGCAGACATCGACAACGGCGCAAACGAGGTGAAGGCCGAGGGCTTCCTGCGTCCAACGGCTGCCGAGCAACCGACGCCCTATATCGAAGTCGACGAGAGACGGCTTACGCGCAACATCAAGGGCATGCAGCAGCGCGCCGACGCGGCCGGCGTCACGATGTTTCCGCATGTGAAGACGCACAAGAGCCTCTACATCGCACGACAGCAGCTCGAGGCAGGCGCCCGCGGCATAACCGCATCCAAGCCCAGCGAGGCACTGATCTTCGCCGAAGCCGGGATTCCGTCGATCATCCTCGCCTATCCCATCGTCCGCGCCGCGTCACTCGATCGCCTGCTGCCTGTGGTAAAGGCACGGGGCGCCGAGCTGCGTACGATTGCGGCGAGCGAAACGGGTGTCGATGCGCTGTCGGAAGCCGCCAACCGACACGGCGTCGAGATCGGCGTGTTCCTCAAGGTCGACGTTGGCCTCGGTCGCGTCGGCCTCAAACCCAATGGTCCTGCAGCGCTCGATTTGTGCGCAAGGATCGCCGCCACCGACGGCCTGCGTTTTGCCGGCCTGCTTTCGCACGCCGGACATGCCTACGCGGCTTCCCAACCGCACGCCCTCAACAAAATCGCCCGCGATGAGGCGACAGACCTCGCCAGTCTCGCCGACCGGATTCGGCAACGCGGAATCGCGGTCGACTGCATTTCCGTCGGCGCGACGCCGACTTGCCAGGGCGCGCCGCTGCCCCAGGAGGTCGACTGTATCCGGCCTGGCAATTACGTCTTTCTGGACGGCACCGCGCTCCGGCTTGGTATCTGCTCTGCCGACGACCTCGCGCTTTGCGTGGTCGCCCGCGTCGTTGCCTCCAACGACACGCACTTCGTCATTGACGCCGGCTCGAAGTCCATGAGCTCCGATCGCGGCGCGCATGGCATGGGTGGTGCAGGCTTCGGCACTGTCGTCAGCGCCGAAGGCGACGGCGAAACCGGTATGTGGACACTCGAACGACTGTCCGAAGAGCATGGTTTCGTTCCCTTCTCGGGACGTCCCTTGCCGCTCGGCAGCCGCGTGCGTGTGTTCCCCAACCACTCCTGCGCCTCAATCGCCAACTTTGACAATTTCGTCCTAAGTCGCGTCGATGGTACCGCGCTCAGCCTGCCCGTGGATGCCCGCAGCGGCCAGACTTGACGAGCGTCACCGGCTTTACCAATCTCAACTCTCTCTCCCTCGCACTCCGGCTCCGCCTGCACATCGCCGGGAACCGTCCTCGTCTTGCAGCGTTTCTCGTTCCACCGGTGCGTTCAGACGCCGGACCGCACGAGAGAACCTGGATGGTACAGATCACAGGTTAGAGCAGAGGGTAAAAGACGATATGGGTTTGGTGCAACTCGGCCGGGCTCGCCTTGCGCTGGTGCTTCCACGGCATCGCGAACTCCTGCGCATGACAAAGAACCAACAGCTCTATGACCTTTACGAGGCCTATGCGCGCGAGTCGATGACCCTCGACAATCTGTTGCGGGAATTTCCGCGCCGCGAGAAGCAGGTATCCGAACATCAGCAAATCTGCCTGGACCTGCAGGCCGAAGTGGTAACGCTGCTGACGCGGCTTGCAGAGCCGCTCAAGCCCGGAGCGTTGTAGCATTCGGCCGCGACAGCCCCGGAGGCACCGTGCCCGACGCTTAACGCTTTTAAGCGACCCGGAAATAGTCTGTCCCAACTTCCAGAGCCTCAGCTCGGAATTCGCCCCGAAGACCTCCTGATCTGAGCAAAACGAGTTCCTATATTACAGTTCCGTCGCCGACGGTTCATTCCCCGTGAGCGGAGATGAGACCAGGGCGTATTTATCAACCGGAGGAATTCTGGATGACCAAGAGAGCTGTTCTGGCCGGTGGCTGTTTCTGGGGGATGCAAGACCTGATCCGCAGGCTTCCCGGCGTCACCGATACGCGCGTGGGCTACACTGGCGGCGACGTGCCCAATGCGACCTACCGCAATCACGGAACCCATGCCGAGGGCATCGAAATCCTCTTCGATCCGGAGAGGATCAGCTATAGGCGAATTCTGGAGGTCTTCTTCCAGATCCATGACCCGACCACGAAGAACCGCCAGGGCAATGACATCGGCATGTCCTATCGGTCGGCAATCTATTACGTCGATGACGAGCAGAAGCGAATTGCCGAAGATACCATCGCGGACGTGGAAGCATCAGGCCTGTGGCCAGGCAAGGTCGTGACCGAAGTGGAGCCGGTGGGAGATTTCTGGGAGGCCGAGCCGGAGCACCAGGACTACTTGGAGCGCTATCCCAACGGCTACACCTGCCATTTCCCGCGCCCGAACTGGGTTCTGCCCCAGCGGTCGGCGGCGGAGTAATCGTTCTGGCAGCTGTGCCTGAGCTCCCCGTGTCATGCATAGGCTCTGTGGTCGTGGGGATGCCGGACAATGCTTGGGCCCAACCAGATACGATGGGCCCTTGTTCGGAAGCATATCCTTTGATGCGGTAATGCTTGGGGTGACACGGGTCTGATTAGTCCCACCCGTGCTTCCCGATCGTTTTGTGGCCGCCGCTAGCACGCCTTCCTGCAAACGGCTTCATCGGCAAGAATGGCGGCCGCCTCGTTCAGCAAGACGTCCTTTGCGTTCTTGCGGGCATTCTCGATGGCAATGTCAGCACTCAGGCTCCGCTCGTTTGCATTGAGACCATCATCTCCGCCAGTATCGTCGCCATCGCCTGCTTGCGCGCGAGACTTCCGTCGATTTTCTCGGGCAGTCAGTTCTTTGCGGCGTTCGGCTTCATTGAGGGAGACTACCCCTTTCTCGCGCTGCGCTTTCACCTCCGCAATGTCTTTCAACAGGCGTTGGAAGTCCGGATCGCTCTCAACCCGCGCATCATGGCGGCTTTGCAGTTTCGGCAACAACGTCGTCACAGTGTCGGCGGGCGCATACTTCGCGGGCTTGATCTGCGCCCACGGCAGGGCATTGTCATAGCTGGTCTCGCCGAAGGTTGTCGGGTCGGAAAGTGCCGGCAGGCTGATATCAGGGGTCACGCCGCGCAGTTGCGTCGTGCCGCCGTCGATCCGGAAAAACTGGGCAATCGTCACTTTCAGCTCCCCGAATTCGGGTTTGCTGTTGCGGACCATCTCGTCAAGATTGACGACGGCTTGAACGGTGCCCTTGCCGAAACTGGGTTCGCCAATGATCACGCCTCGACCGTAGTCCTGGATTGCCGCGGCAAAAATCTCCGAGGCCGACGCCGAGCCGCGATTGATCAGGACACCCACGGGGCCTGTCCACGCAGGCGCTGGAAAATCAGCGCTTCTTACGTCGACCTTACCATCGCTACCGCGTTGCTGGACGACCGGACCATTGCCGATGAACAGGCCGGTCAAATCAATCGCCTCGTCCAGTGAACCGCCGCCGTTGTTGCGGACGTCAATGAGTACGCTGTCGACTTTTTCCCGCTTGAGTTCGTCGAGGAGCTTTCGGACATCGCGGCTCGCGCTTCTATAGTCCTTGTCGCCTTTGCGCCGGGCTTCAAAATCCTCGTAGAACGCCGGCAGCGTAATCACCCCGATCTTGCGCGTGGCGTCGCCCGCTTTCACAGTGAGCACGGTCTTCTGCGCAGCCTGCTTTTCAAGGCTGATTTTATCGCGCACCAGGGTGACGACGCGATGCGTGGCATCTGCTCCGGCATCTGCCGGCAGGATGTCCAAGCGCACGACGGAGCCTTTTTTCCCGCGTATCAGTTGCACGACTTCATCCAGCCGGGTGCCAACCACTTCCTTTATCGCCCCGTCCTTGCCCTGGCCAACACCGGTAATGCGGTCTCCGACCGCAAGCTTGCCGGAAAGCTGCGCCGGCCCGCCGGGCACGAGCTCACGGATCGTCGTGTAGTCGTCGCGTTCCTGCAGCACGGCACCGATACCAACCAGGGAAAGCTTCATGGCGATGTTGAAATCGGCCGAAGCGGTCGCGCCGAAGTAGTCCGTGTGCGGGTCGACCGACGTCGTGTAGGCGTTCATGAACGACTGGAAAACGTCATCGCTCTTGTACTTGTAAGCGCGATCGAGAGCGTTTGTGTACCGCTTGGCGAGCGTTTCGCGAATGGCCGCGTCGGTCTTGCCGCCCAGTCTCAGCCGCAACCAGTCGCTTTTTACGCGCTTGCGCCAAAGGTCATTGCTCTCGGCTTCCGACTGCGGCCAAGGCGCGTTTTCGCGCAGTACGGGATAGCTTTCCTGCTCGCTGAAATCGAAGTCCTGCTTGAGCAAGTCGCGCGCGTAGCTCATGCGGTCGACAACGCGCTTACCGTACACGTTGAAGATTTCAAACGGGATCTTCAAATTCTTCCGCCGGATGGCATCGTCGATCTCGCTGCGGTCGGACATGAACCCGTCGATATCCGCCTGCAGGAAAAGTACGCGATCCGGATCGAGGGATTTGATGAACCGATCCATGATCTTGGCGGACAAGGCGTCGTCGAGTTGAACCGGCTTGTAGCTGAAACGCGAGAGAAATTTTGCACTCAACTGCGCCGCTTGTGCCTGTTGCTTCAGTGGCTCCAAAACAGGCGGTGGGGCGACTTCAGCATAGGCGGACTGTACGATTGCAAGAAATGCACCAAGGAAGACGTATGATATGCGCATTCAGCGTTGATCCAATTCTTAATGCCGAGTGTCGATGCCAATCTAGGTGAAGCAATTATGGTTTTTTGGCAACCGGGTGGATCATGCGCGGCAGTTCTTACGACCGAATGACCGCTCAATCGACGGCGAGGTCAATCACGCCGCCGTCAGAATGACCTCCACGTCATCAGAAAAACCTCATATGATAGCCGTCCGCCCACAAGCTTTCCGGAGGATCCAGATGATCCGGCTCGAACCACCGCTACGAGTTGCAAGCGAGGCAGATGCGAAGGCGTTGGCCGATCTCGTCAACTTCGCGGGCGAGGGTTTGCCCCTGTACATCTGGGAGGGGCTTGCAAAGGACGGGCAAGATCCATGGGACGTTGGTCGCGCCCGACAAATGCAAAGGGTGCGCGAAGGCCAGATTGTGGTTGTGGATTTCGGGGATGGCGCCGTAGCAAGCCTGACTGGTTACCCGATTGGATCGGAGCCCGACCCAATTGCCGATGATTTCCCCGCCCTGTTCCGGCCGCTGCAAGAACTGGAAAACAAGGCACTCGACAGCTGGTATGTCAATGTACTGGCCTGCTATCCCGAGTACCGAGGGCAAGGGCTTGGCTCACGCCTGCTCGGTCTGGCAGAAGACATAGCGCGGGATCAGGCGCTCCGTCGGATGAGCGTCATCGTCGCCGACAACAATGTGGGTGCCAGACGACTGTACGAGCGCAGCGGCTACGAGCAAGTGGCAACGCTCGCCTGTGTCCGGGAAGGCTGGAAGGGCGATACGGAAAATTGGGTGCTTCTGATGAAATCGCTTCGTCCATCGGATGGCTGATGAGTCCTACTGCCCTCGGGCTCGGTACATTCCGCGCTGCGGTCATGAGACCCAACAAGGCACCTAATCGATACGCTAATATCGTCGCGCCACACGCGCTGAGCCGCAACAGATCGCATCCCGAATCGCGCCGGCGCGACCGTGAGTTCCCTCTCTCGTGTGGTCAATCCGAGGGGTCTTGACCCGCTTTTCTGGTGCCCGCCTCCATTAAGCGAGTTCACGTTTTGAAATGAACGGTCACGCAATATGACTTCCTATTCTAGACCAATGTGGTCATGTGACGCTCAAAGTTCGTCCGAGTCACCCCTCGACGACTAACGGACCAAAGAGCTGACAGTATGGAAAACCCGATCGCATTGAACCGTCTTGCCGAAAACAGCGTCTTTCGCAAAGGAGATGTTTTCGTCCTCTTCGGCGAACTGTTCGGTCGCGGATACGCGACTGGCCTGCTCGACGAAGCCCGGCGGGCTGGTATGGAAATCGTGGGGATCACGGTCGGACGGCGCGATGAGAACAACGCGCTGCGGCCTCTGGACGCCGAGGAACTCGCCGCCGCCGAAGAGCGGCTGGGCGGCAAGATCATCAACATCCCTCTGATGGCGGGCTTCGATCTCGACGCTCCGGCCGGCGGCCCAACTGCGACCGATCTTCTCGCGGACATGACGCTGGAGAGCTGGCAGGACGACAAGCTCGACTGGGACTACATCAAACAGTGCCGGGACATCGCCACCGCGCGGTTCACGAATGCGCTCAAGGAGGTCATGGCCGCTCTCGACGGAATGATCGCCGACGGCCGCAACGTCTTTTTCGCCCATACAATGGCCGGGGGCATCCCGAAGGCGAAGGTCTTCCTGGTTATTGCCAATCGAATCTACAAGGGTCGTGGGGCCCGCCACATGTCGTCGCAAGCCCTGCTCGACAGCGATATGGGCAAGCTCATCCTGCAGAATTTCGACGAAGTCTCCGCAATCACGTTCCGACATCTCATCGACTACAGCACGGCGATCCGGGAGCGCATCGAGGCATCGGGCGGTCAGGTTCGCTATACGGCCTATGGTTACCATGGAACGGCCGTTCTGATTGACGGCAGCTACCGTTGGCAGACCTACACCAACTACACGCAAGGCTACGCCAAGATGCGGCTCGAAGGCATCGCGCAGGATGCCTGGACCGCGGGTATCAAGGCGACCGTCTATAACTGCCCCGAAATCCGGACCAATTCGTCCGACGTCTTCACCGGCATCGAGCTCCCACTGATACCGCTTCTGCTTGCGTTGAAGAAAGAGAACGGCGGCCAATGGGCAGAGTACCAGTGGCAGGCCTGCCAGCAGCTTCTGGCCGACGGCTTCATGATGAAGGATGTGTTCCAGAAAATTACCGACATGCAGGCCAATGAAGTCATGCGTCCGTTTTACGACTTCTCGGCGTGGCCCATGGCGAACAGCCAAGCGCAGTCCGATCTGACAATCGGCACGTCCAACGAAATCACACAGATGCACCGCGACGGCAAGGTCATGATCAGCGACCACCTGAGTGCTCTGGTGGTGGAGGCGACGGGGCAACTCATCTTCGGCGCGTCGTCAGAACCGTCCGGTCCCATCCAGTGGCTCAACCACGATATCGTGGCGCGCCGGCTCAACGCTTCCCACATGCAATGGGAATCGCCGTCGATCGCTGAAGGGGCGAAAGACTCTCAGCTCGAAGTGGCCTGAAGGCGTCCCGCCCGCATGCGCGGTCAACAACGCGCGCTGCGCGACCACCAACTCCGCAGTCCCCGTCACGACCTCCCCGATTACGGCCGCCTCAAAGCCATGCTTGCGGAAGACGGCGAGCACTTCCGGCGCGGACGATCGCGAGCAGGCGACGAGCAGACCGCCGCTTGTCTGCGGATCGCATAGCAGCGCCTTGTCGATCGTTCCCATCTCGCGAGAAAAGACGACCTCCTGCCCGTAACACGCCCAATTGCGGCCCGCGGCACCCGTGATGAAGCCCGCACCGGCGAGGTCGCGGGCTCCCTCCAGCAAGGGCACAGCGGACCAGTCGATCCGCAGCTGACAGCCCGAGCCGCGCGCCATTTCGAGAGCGTGACCGGCAAGGCCAAAGCCCGTCACATCGGCCATGGCGTGGACATCGGCAAGACGCGCGAGATCCGGTCCGGGCGTGTTGAGGCGGGTCGTGCTCTCGATCACGCGGGCGTAGCCGGCCTCGTCGAGCGCACCCTTTTTCAAAGCGGCGGAAAAGATGATGACGCAGCGCAATGACATCAAAACAATTTCCCATGGAAGAAACTATACAATCGTATAGCAATGGTCTTGCGACGCGGCCGCGCCCGGCTATTCTGGGCTTCGGCGGCCCCGGCCGCCTCAATCGAAATCCTAATCGTGGTAGTAGCGATGTCCCGAGACCCCCGCTTCGATATTCTCTTCGAACCCGTCAAGATCGGCCCGGTCACGGCGCGTAACCGCTTCTATCAAGTGCCGCACTGTTCCGGCATGGGGTACCGTTATCCCAACGCAGAGGCCCACCTGCGCGGCATGAAAGCCGAAGGTGGCTGGGCGGTCGTCTCCACCCAGGAAGCGGAAATCCATCCAACCTCGGACCTGACGCCGGCCAACGAAGCGCGTCTTTGGGACGAAGGCGACCTGCCCGCGCTCTCGGCCGTCACCGAGCGCATCCATCACCATGGCAGCCTGGCGGCCATCCAGCTCGTGCATAATGGCCTGCATGTCGCCAACCGCTTCAGCCGGATGATCCCGCTTGCCCCGTCGCATGCCATCAGCGACAGCCTCGACCCCGTCCAGGCGCGTGCGATGGACAAGGCCGACATCGCCGACATGCGCCGCTGGTATCGCAATGCCGCGTTGCGTGCCAAGAGGGCCGGTTTCGACATCATCTATGTCTATGCCGGCCACGACATGAGCGTGCTGCAGCACTTCCTTTCGCGCCGCCACAATGATCGCAGCGACGAATATGGCGGCTCCTTCGAAAACCGGCTGCGGCTTTTCCGGGAGATTCTGGAGGATACCCGCGAGGCGATCGGCGATACCTGCGCACTCGCCGTGCGCCTCGCAGTCGACGAACTGATGGGCCCATCCGGTATTACCAGCGAAGGAGAAGGCAAGGACATCATCTCGGCGCTCGCCGATCTTCCCGACCTATGGGACGTCAACCTATCCGACTGGTCCAACGACAGCCAGACGGCCCGCTTTTCCGAGGAAGGCTACCAGGAGCCCTATATCCGCTTCGTCAAATCCGTCACGACCAAGCCGGTGGTCGGCGTTGGGCGCTATACCTCACCGGACAGCATGGTGCGGGTGATCCGCCAGGGTATTCTCGACTTCATCGGCGCGGCACGCCCGTCGATCGCCGATCCCTACCTGCCGAAAAAAATCGAGGAGGGACGCATCGACGACATCCGCGAATGTATCGGCTGCAACATCTGCACTTCCGGCGACAATACCAACGTGCCGATGCGGTGTACGCAGAACCCGACAATCGGCGAAGAGTGGCGCAAGGGCTGGCACCCGGAGATTATTGCATCGTCGCCGGCGCCCGAGCCGGCGCTCATCATCGGTGGCGGCCCGGCGGGTCTTGAGGCGTCGTGTGCTCTTGCCCAACGCGGCGTCGACGTCGTGCTTGCCGAGGCGGGCGGAGAATGGGGCGGACGGGTCGCGCGCGAATGCCGTTTGCCAGGGCTTTCGACCTGGGGGCGCGTGCGCGACTGGCGCGTCGGCCAGCTGAGCACGCAGGTGAATGCCCAACTCTACCTGCACAGCCCGCTGAGCGCCGAAGACGTTCTGCAATACGGCATGCCTCATGTGGCGATTGCCACCGGCGCGAACTGGCGATGCGACGGCGTCGGCCGCACCCACCGCTTGCCCCTGGAATTCCTTTCGGAAGGCGCCCTCGTTTCGCCCGACGCCCTTCTTGTCGACGGCACCGCGGCCGTGTCCGTCGACGGTCCGGTCGTAATCTTCGATGACGATTGCTTCTATATGGGCAGCGTGCTTGCTGAAATGCTGGCCAGGGCTGGCCGGGCCGTGACCTTCGTGACGCCCGAAGCCCAGGTTGCGCCGTGGAGCAAGAACACGCTGGAACAGGGACGGGTGCAAAGACGTCTCATCGAACTCGGCGTGGATATCATTCCTGCCATGGCGCTTGCCGGGCGCACGAAGGACCGGCTTGAGGTTTCCTGCGTCTATAGCGGAAAGACGCGGCAAATCGACTGCGCCACACTCGTCCCGGTCACGGCGCGGCTGCCCGATGAAACCTTGTGGCATGACCTGAAAGCACGGGAAGCGGAATGGGCAGATGCGGGGATCAAGACTGTTGTCCGGCTAGGCGACTGTTTGGCGCCCGGCCTGATCGCCGCCGCCGTCTATTCGGGTCACGAATATGCCCGAACCTACCAGGAGCAGATCGACAGGGATCGCCCTCCTTTCCTGCGCGAAGACATAGCAGTGCTTCACAACAGGTTGGGTGGCTGGAACCGATAGCGGGCGCGCCGGTGCGCGTTGCGTCAGCACAACCATCGCATTAGGGATCGACGTTCGAGTTGCAAGCGCGCGCCTGCTTGCGCGCGCCTTCACCATCCGGCTGAGCTCTGGGAACCTACGGTCACTTGAGTGGTGGTGAACGGTTCGCCATCCATGCGCAGATAACCGAAGGGTATCGTCCATACGTCCCTCGTATGGTTGCCCCCTGGACCTTGGAATGTCGCGCACTACTTCGTCACTTTGGCACGCCTGATATAGTATCGGGCCTCGCCCCTCCGCATTCTCGGCCGCAAGGATCTGCGGCTCGGAACTGCGCCCCCCTCAATCCAACGTATTTTCACCACGCAAGCGGAAGGACTTTCCATGGCCACTGCCCAATGCACCTGTGGCGCTCTTAGACTGACGTTTGGCGAACCGCCGCAATTGACCGCGCTGTGTCACTGCTTGGCTTGCCAACGAAGAACTGGCGCGCCATTCAGCGCCAACGCGTTTTTACTCTGTCGACTGCATCGAGATTTCCGGAGCGTCTACGGAATTCGTTCGCACTGCTGACAGCGGGCGCAAGGTACGAATGCATTTTTGCCCAACATGCGGTTCTACCGTCTTTTGGAAGGCCGAGGCCGCACCGTCCTGGATCGGGGTGGCCGTCGGCTCATTTGCCGACCCGATCTTCGCGCCACCTGCCCTGTCCCTGTTCGAACAGTCGAAGCACAAGTGGGTGCAGCTTGACGAGAAGGTCAGGCATTTCAAAGGCCTACCGACCGGCCAAGATTAGTGGCGCGCTGACGAGAGTGTCGAGGCGCGTGTGAGAGCGAGCATGGACCATATCGGAAAAAACGCTTTCCGCTTCATAGCTGTTGAATCGCAAACCACCGGGAAACGCCCGTCCTGCAGCGTGACGGTTGCGCGCCTCTTGCCCCCGTCCCTTGAGGTTGGGACCTTATCAATGGGAAACCACATCCGGCCGCCGCCCTAAGCATCTCCACGGTTGGATAGGCCGCCGGACCAGCCCGATCCCGTCACGACTGCTGTTAGTCGCCCGATTTCGTGCGTCCGTCTGAGAGACCTGCTGGCTAAATTCGCACGGCATTTCCACCGACCTCGGTCGAGGCAAAGGCGGGTCCGAAGTTGGCGGATCAGGACGACGGCCGGTAATTCTGTGGTCTTTGGACCTAGTGCCCAGGCAAGCTCGGCGGCGCGACAAACTGGTAGTATGACCACACCCCGATCAACGCGGCTACCAGCGCCAGCCAAATCAGCGCCTTTCGCTGCGTTGGACTGACCGGCTTGGCCTCCTTCTTTGGCTTCGGTCGTTCAAACTTGATGATGTTGTTGTCGTCCATCTTGATCCCATCCTGAACACGCCACTGCCGCATTCCCATGCATATAGCGGGCACGGCGTCATTGATACGCCCTCAAGCTCGCCTTCTTGACCTAAGCTCCTGATTTGGCGTCAATAAGGTATGAACGCAGGCTCGTCCTGGTTATCGAGACGTCGGAGGCAGGAGCATGGCTGGGCGCTATGAAGAACCGCAGCATTCCAACGCCATAGCCCCTTTCGGATCAGCCTTCGATGACGCGAAGATCATCAGCCGGCGCCAGAGGCGCTGGGGTCCACCAGGCTCATTTTACCAGGGCATTCAGACAGACCGTCGGAACAAGTCCGGCAAAGTGGCATCGCGTGCGATGCCACTGAAGACCTCTGCCACATGCTTGTTCTCCTCAAAGGAGCATCGCCATGAATTTCAACACTCAACGAATTGAATTTTCGGGCCATTCCGGCGCAACCCTCGGCGCTCGTCTCGATCTTCCCAACGGTCCCGTGCGGGCCTACGCGATTTTCGTCCACTGCTTCACCTGCTCCAAGGACCTGGCAGCGGCGCGCCGCATCGCGGCCGAACTTGCGCGTGAAGGGATCGCGGTCCTCCGCTTTGATTTTACCGGCTTGGGATCCAGCGAAGGTGAGTTCGCCTCAACCAATTTCTCCTCCAACATTGCCGACCTGCTTTCGGCTGCAGACTATCTGCGCCGACACTTCGAGGCACCGTCACTGCTGATCGGCCATTCCCTCGGCGGCGCGGCAGTTCTCGCCGTCGCCAGAGACATTCCAGAGGTCCGCGCGGTGGCGACGATCGGGGCACCGGCCGATGTCGGCCATGTCCTGAAGAACTTCGGGACGAGCCTCAAGGACATCGAGGATAGCGGTGCCGCCGAGGTCGATCTTGCCGGGCGCAAGTTCCTGATCAGAAAACAATTCGTGGAAGACGCCCGCGCGCATCGTGTCCTGGATGCTGTCGCGACGCTGAAGAAACCCCTTCTCATTCTTCATGCCCCGTTGGATCAAACGGTCGGTATCGAGAATGCGAGCGACATCTTCCACGCGGCAAAACACCCCAAGAGCTTTGTCTCCCTGGACAGGGCCGACCATCTGCTAACCGATCGTGCCGACGCCGCCTTCGCCGCCCGGATCATTGCGGAATGGCTGGGTCGCTATCTCGTGGCTGACCCTCCACAGGGCACGAGACCGATGGAACAGGTTCGCGTGATGGAAACGGGGGAAGGCAAATTTCAGAACTCGGTCCAGGCCGGTAGCCACCGCCTTTTTGCCGACGAACCACAAAGTGCGGGCGGGCTGGATTCCGGTCCATCGCCCTATGACTTCCTCTCGATCGGACTCGCTGCTTGCACCTCGATGACGCTGCGTCTTTACGCCGACCACAAGAAGCTGGCGCTGGGGCGCATCAAGGTGGAAGTCTCGCATTCCAAGATCCACGCGAGGGATTGCGAAGAATGCGCTGCATCCGAACGCGCCGATGGCGGAAAAATCGACCGGTTCGAGCGGGTCATATCGGTCGACAGCGAGATCTCGGATGAGGTTCGCGCCAAAATCGCCGAAATCGCCGACAAATGCCCAGTCCATCGAACGCTGGAAGGGATAGCTAAGATAGAGACGGCCGTGAGATAATTCCGAGGTCTCGCCCATCGAACCGGTCCCGAACGCCCACGCATCCTCGGCCTACGAGGCGGGAATCACGCCAAGCATGGACATCGTTTGCATTAGAAGCTGATCGGGCGAAGGCGAAATCAGCAGCGATCTAAACAATGGTGGCCCGTGTGGCGAAGCTCGTCCGGAAAAGTGCGTCGTGCGCAACTGTGTCGGGATCAAAACAGCAGTCACGGACGATGTAGATTTTATAATCTGCATCGCTTGACCACCCGACGCTGGAAAAAAGGACGCCGCTGGTCGCTATCCCAGCCATGACCAACGTCTTGATGCCTTTTGCCTGCAGGTCTTGGTGCAAAGTCGTGCCATGAAACACGTTGGCGCGCGGACATGCGTATCGCCAGTCGCTTTCGGCTACATCGAGCCCAGTTACGGGCGCCGGGTCACGAAAGTAACCTGTCTTCATGATGTTGCTGATCAACATATTGTTTTCACAGGGCGACCTATAGTCGATCGCGAAATTCGCGAAGATCGTCGGGTTCTCCGTGTCACGCCACCGCGCAATCAGTGAATTGGTGCGATCGAGCAGATCCGTTGGAACATCGTTTGCCAGGATCGAAAAGACGTCGGCCTGATAGTGCATGATCAACAAAGCCGCATCGGCGACGTCCAAATCATCCATATACGACACTGCTGTCCTCCCACTTTCCGCCCGCCCGCTTCGAAGTAACCAGATGGCCGAATTCGCAAATCACCGAACCGCCCTCGCCTTATTCAACGTCGACGCGGCGTATCGTGTCAATCACGGCGGCGAGCGATCGGGTTTAGCGCTACAGCATCCGGCAACAGGTCGGCACGGCGCCGCTGGAACCAACAGCCGGTGGCGTACATCCTCCCCTAACCGGCCGCGCCAGCGACCGGACAATGTCGATGATGTCGCCTCTCGATGCGATCGAGTCTTCCGTGCTCCAGGCGACCCCAAGCCGATCTTGCAGCCTGAGGACGACGGGACTGCGCTAGTGCTTCAGTATCTGGCTGAGGAACAGTTTCGTCCGCTCGTGCCTGGGATTGGTGAAAAACTCGTCCGGGTTTGCTTCCTCAACTATCTGTCCGGAATTCATGAAGATCACACGGTCGGCGACCGCCCGCGCAAACCCCATCTCGTGCGTGACGCAGACCATCGTCATGCCGTCCTTCGCCAGGCTCGTCATGGTGTCCAGAACCTCGGACACCATCTCCGGATCGAGCGCGGATGTCGGTTCGTCAAACAGCATCACTGCCGGCTGCATACAGAGCGAGCGCGCGATCGCGACGCGCTGCTGTTGACCGCCAGAAAGCTGGATGGGGAACTTGTTGGCCTGTTCCGGAATTCGTACCCGCTCCAGGAATGTGAGCGCTCTCGCTCGCGCCTCTGCTTCCGATACGCCGTTGATCCACATCGGCCCAACCATGCAGTTCATCAGCACGGTCATGTGCGGAAACAGATTGAAATGCTGGAACACCATTCCAACATTGCGCCGCACGTCCGAGACATTGCGCATCTTGGCATGCAGGTTGATGCCGTTGACGACGATCTCGCCTTCCTGGTGCGCCTCCAGGCGGTTGAAACAACGGATCAACGTGGACTTGCCGGAGCCGGACGGGCCGCAAATGACGATGCGCTCCCCTTTGCGGACCGTCAGGTTGATATCCGTCAGCACCTGGAAGGCGCCGTACCATTTGGAAACGTTCCTGGCGTCGATGATGGTCTCAGCACTCATCTGACCTTGCTCCTGGCATAGTGACGTTCGATGCGGGACTGGATCAACTCGAGAGCGATGGACAGGGTCCAGTAGAGCATGGCGGCGGATATGAGCATTTCCATGTGCTGGAAGGTCTTCTGGCCCAATGTGCGGGCGAGAAACATCAGTTCCCAGACACCGATGACGGAGACCAGCGAGCTATCCTTCAACATCGAGATGAACTGGTTGCCAGTCGGCGGGATGATGACCGGCAGCGCCTGTGGCAGAATGACCTTGCGCATCGTCAGCCCGAAGCCGAAACCGATGGAGCGTGATGCCTCCCACTGGCCGCGATCGATGCTCTGGATGCCGGAGCGGAAGATCTCCGTCATGTATGCGCCGTAGCAGAGCGAAAGTGCCAGAATGCCGGCCGGCACCGCATCGATGATGAAGCCGAGTTGCGGCAGGCCGAGATAGATCAGATAAACCTGCATCAAGAGCGGCAGGCCGCGAAAGAAGGACGTGTAGAAGCTGGCAATCGCATAGGCAAAGCCGTTGCTCGAGAGCTTGGCCACAGCGCCCAGGATGGCGATCGCCGATGCAATCACAATCGAGATCGCTGAAACATAGACCGTCGTCACCAGCCCCTGCGTGATGAGAAACGGCAACTTCTCCTCGATAAATGGCAGGCTGAGATTGAAGGTCTGGAAGAAGGCGAGGAACAGCGCGAGCAACTCCAGCCAGACGACGGCGATCTGGACCCTGAGGCTCGCAAAACCGATCAGGACGATGTTGAGGCAGAAGAGCACTGCCACGACGAATGCGGTCGCAAAACGGCCATAGAACCCACTTTCGAGCGGTTCGCCGATCACCGGGCGCATCAGTTCGCCCATCGTTGTGCCGGTCAGGCCGAAGGCCGTGAAGGCAATGAGAACGGTGGCGAAAATGCTAGCCACGAACCACGGCTTGTGGACGAGTATTTCGGACTCAACAGTATCCGGATAAAGCATCTTTGGTCCCTTTGGACAAAGGGCGGTCCGGTCTCCCGGACCGCCAGATATGGGGTGCCTTACTTCACGATGGTGTAGTCGACGCCGTACCATTTCTCCGAAAGCTTGCTCAGCGTACCGTCGCCCTGCATCGCCTTGATCACTTCGGCGATCTTGGCGCTCAGTTCCTTGTCACCGTATTCGATGGCGACAGCGAGCGGCTCGTAAAAGACAGGGTCGCCAACCTGCTTGATCGGATAACCGGCCTTGATCGCGTCGCGAATGCTGGGCAGCGACGACACGACCGCGTCGAGGCGAACACCGTCACCGAGGCGCAGGTCGTCGAAGGCTGTCGTCGAGTTGGCGTAGGATTTCACTTCCTTCGGCTTGAACGCGTATTCGAAGGCAGGGGCGCCGGCAGCATCGAGTGTCAGATCCTGTTTGGCGTAAGCTTCGAAGGTCGACGTCGCCGTGGCGCCGACAACCTTGCCGTCCAGATCGATCAAACCGACCGCAGGGCTGTCCTTGTGAACGGCTACGGCGGCCGGGGTGTAGTAGTAAACCGCCGGGAAATCGAAGACCTTGGCGCGTTCCTTGGTCGGCGTCATCGAGCCGACATGCATGTCCCAGCGTCCCTGCCAGTTGCCGGCGGTGATGATGTCCCAACCGGGCGTGACGAACTCGACGCCGACACCCAGCCGCTTTGCAATTTCCTTGGCGACATCGACGTCGAAGCCGTCCATCTCGTTCTTCTCGTTCATGAAGGATTGCGGCGCCCAGTTGGCGTCGGTCGCGACCTTCAGCGTCTTTGCATCGAGCACGTGGTCGAGCACGGCACCGGCGTGCGCCGGAAAGGTCGCGAGCGACAGGGCGAGCGATGCGGCCGCGGTGAGTTTTGCGAATGTGTTCATGCTGTCGTTCCCTTTTGTCGTTCTGTTTTTGACAGGGTCCTCTTCCTGCCATCGGGTTGATCTTGAGGTCTCAGCCGGCCTTCCGTCTTCCGGCGATACGGGGTAGCGCGGAGCTGCCCTTTCCTAGAAACCGTGGAAGTCAGCGCTCCCCTTTCTGGGCCATCTCGTCGCGGACGCTCCGCGCAACGCGGAAGGCTTCGACGCCGGCGGGAATGCCGCAGTAGATCGCGATCTGGACGAGTGCCGCGCGAAGCTCGTCATCGGTTAGACCGTTGCGGATCGCCCCACGAAAATGGATGCCGAACTCATGCATTCGGTTGAGCGCCGCGAGCATTCCGAGGTTGAGCAGGCTGCGGCTCTTCAGATCGAGGCCCTCGTCCGTCCAGACGGTGCCCCAGCAATATTCGTTCAACAGATCCTGGAACGGACGCGAGAAGGCATCGCTGCTACCGACCGCGCGATCGACATAGTCGTCGCCGAGCACTCTGCGCCGAACAGCCTCTCCCCTTGCCTGCAGCGCCTCATCCATCAACCGTCTCCCCCTGGCTCAGAAACTCGCCCATCAGCGATGCAACAATGTCCGGCGCCTCGATGAGGATGGAATGACGCAGGCTCGGCAGGATGCGGAGCTGTGAACCGGGAATGCGCTCATGCATGTAGCGCGCCATACGTGGGTTGGAGCCGGCGTCGTCCTCGCCGGTGGCGATCAGCGTCGGGCAGCGGATCTGGTCGAGAAAACCGCCGAAGTCCGTTTCCGCCAACACGCGATAGGCGGCCGCATAGCATTCCGGATCATTTTCGGCGTCCCGCGCCCTTAGCCTTTCGACCACGTCCGGGTGGCGCGCCTGGAAGTCTTCCGTCAGCCAGCGCGACAGTGAGGCATTGTGATGATCGGCAGGCGTACCGGCCCTGAGTGCGGCCAGGCGATCGAGAACCCGCTCACGCTCGGCCGGTGTGCGGCCGGCGACGGTTGACAAAAGTGCCAGCCGGCGCAGACGGCCAAGATGGGTCAGGGCGAGACGCTGGGCGATCAACCCGCCCAGCGAAAAGCCTGCGAGATGGAATGTGGGGAAACCCGCCGCATCGGCGAGAGCCAGCGTCTCGTTGACGAAGTCATCGATCTCGTACCGGCCCTTGACCCGGCTGGACCGGCCATGCCCGCGAAGGTCGAATGTCAGGATCGTAAACCGTTCCTTCAGGCGTTCTACCACGCCCGACCATGCCTCGAGATAGGAGCCGACGCCGTGGATGCAGACGAGCGGCTCGCCGTCACCCTCGATGCGGTAGTTGAGCGTCACCTCTCCAATCGTATGGCGCTGAGCCCCTGCCATCGTCAGCCACCCACCGCAACGCGCTTCTGTTCCGTCTCACGGGCGGCGAAGAAGGGCATGATTTCGCTGACGAACAATTCCAGCGTCCGCTTCTGCAGCTCGAACGGCAGATTGAAGGTCAGGCCCAGGCAGTACTGGTCCACGCCGGCGGCCTCATAGACCAGCAGCTTCTCGATCGCTTCGTCCGGCGTGCCGAACATCAGGTTCTTGCGGATGTTTTCCGGGTTGTAGTTGTCTTTGCCCTTGACCGCCTCATAGGGCACAGCCTCGGGGAACCCCTCGCTCACGGTTCCGATGTTCTGCATGAGGTTTTCGAAGGCGCGACCGTAATCCATGCTGTGTTTGACGGCGCGCTCCCAGCCATCCGGCCGGTCATAGACGCAGGTGCGGCGCTGCATCATGAAGCGCGGACGCCGTACTTCGGGATGATCGGCAACGGCCTTATGAAACTTCTCGGAAAGCACGTGGATCTCGGCCTCCGGAGCGGAGAGCGGTGTCGACAGGATGCTGGCGCCGTTCGCGATCGCCCAGTCGAAAGTGCCGGGGTCGCGCGCCGCCACCCAGATCGGCGGATGAGGCTGCTGCAGCGGCTTCGGCACGGCCGCCGTGATCGGGAAATTCCAGTATTGCCCCTCATGGGCATAGTCGCCGGACCAGAGCTTCTTCACGGCCGGCACGATCTCCTTCATGTAGGCGACACCCTCCTGCTGCGGCATGCCGCCCGCCATGCGGTCGAACTCGTACTGGTAGGAGCCGCGGGCGATGCCGAATTCCAGGCGCCCGTTGGTCAGGTGATCGCAGAGTGCCGACTCGCCGGCGAGCCGGATCGGGTTCCAATAGGGCGCGACCAGGGTGGAGGTGCCGAGCCGGATGCGATCCGTGTGCTGGGCAAGCCAGACCAATGTCTGAAACGGATTGGGGGAGATCGTGCATTCCAGCGTGTGGTGCTCGGCAGTCCACAGCGTTTCGAAGCCGCCTTCGTCGGCAAGCCGCGCGAGTTGCAGCAAGTTGCTCTTCACCTGCTCCATCGGAATATCGGGGGAGAAGCGTTCCATCGTGAGGGAGACTGCGAACTTCATGTTTTCTGCCTTTCCTGTGCCCGTGCTTTTGCTGTCATTTCAGGCGGATGACGAAGGGGTCCTGCATCGCGCCGGAGTAGTCGACGATGACGTTCTTCAATCGCGAGAACTCGTGCATGACCTCGAAGCCGCCGCGCCGGCCGTAGCCGCTTTCCTTGAAGCCACCGTTGGCGGACATGAAAGAGGCGGAGCGGTAGGTGTTGATCCATACGGTCCCGGCGTCGATCCGGTTGGCGAACCGCAGCGCCCGATCGATGTCCTTGGTCCAGATGCCGGAGGCCAGGCCATAGCGCGTGTCGTTGGCGAGCCGGATCATCTCTTCCTCGTCGCGAAATGGCATGACGCCGACCACCGGGCCGAAGAGTTCGTCGCGCATGAAGGTCATGTCGTTTTCGGCGTCGACCATCACGGTCGGTTCGAAGTACCAGCCCCCCGACGAAAGCCCTTGCCGCTGCGGCCGCCGGCCGCCGGCGGCGATGCGCGCCCCTTCCTTGATGCCGGAGGCCACGTAGGATTCGACTTTTGAAAGCTGATCAGCGAGCGCGAGCGGACCGATGTCGGTGTCGTCGGCCGTCGGGAGGCCGACGCGGATGCGTTCTGTCCTCGCGACGAGCGCCTCAATGAAGCGATCGTAGATGCGCGCTTCCACAAAACAGCGCGAGCCTGCGACACAGGTCTGGCCAGCGGCAGCAAAGACACCGGAGACGACGCCGTTGACCGCATGTTCGATATCGACATCGCCAAAAACGACATGAGGCGACTTGCCGCCGAGCTCCATCGAGCAAGGGACAAGGTTCTCAGCGGCGTTGCCGGCGATGCGCCGGCCCGTGGCCGTGCTGCCGGTGAAGACGTATTTCGCAATTCCGGGATGACGTGTCAGCGCCTCGCCGGCACTCTGGCCGGTACCGGTCACGACATTGACGACGCCGGCGGGAAAGCCCGCCTCGTGGATCAGCTCCGCAAGCGCCAGCGTCGTGGCGGTCGCATGCTCCGAAGGCTTGATGACGACCGTATTGCCGATTGCGAGGCAAGGCGCCAGCGTGCCGGTCAGAAGCATCAGCGGCGAATTCCACGGCGTGATCATGCCGACGACGCCCAAGGGTTCGCGCAAATTGAAGTTCAGCGTATCGAGACGATTGATCGGGATCGTCTCGCCCTGCAATTTGTCGGCCATGCCCGCGAAATAGTGGTAGCTGTCGGGCATGGAGCGCATTTGCGCCCTGGTTTCCTTCAGCAGCTTGCCATTGTCGCGCGTCTCGATTTCCGCGAGCGTGTCGGCGTTGGCGCGAACGAGTTCGGCAAGCCGGCGCATCAGCGCACCGCGATCGGTCTGCGTCATGCGGCGCCAGGCCGGATCGCGAAAGGCGGCATTGGCAGCGGCCACGGCGGCCTCGACATCGTCCGCATCCGCTTCGGCAAGATGATACCAGCACTCGCCCGTCGTCGGGTCGAAACTGGCGATGTAATTGCCGTTCTTCGGCGCCACGAACTGTCCGTTGATGAACAGGAGCTGGCGCGAACCTTCAATGGAACTGACCGTCGTCTTCATATCATTGTCCTTGGTCTTGGGAGGTCTGAAGCCAGGTACGGGCTTCGCTGTCGATCATCGCGATACGGCCGCCGTCGTCGGAATCCATGTAGATGCCGAAGCGGCCCGCCTGCCTCTCGCGTACGTAGCGCCGCAACATGGATCGCAGTTCGTGCGTCGCGATCGCATCGTCGGGAAGATCGTCGAGCGGGAAGAAGCGCAGATCCGCTGGCAGCCTGGTGCGGGCGCCGCCCTCGCCCGCCAGTCGGGCGCGATAGACGAGATAGCCCGGGTCGCTGTCTGCGACATCGAAGACCGAATAGAGGAAGGTCTCGTCCGGGACGAGCCGCAGCGCGTCGCCACCGTCGATGACGAGCTGGCTGTCCGCCTTGCGTCGCCGCGCAGACGGCAAAACCCAGCCGCCCTTGCCGTCCGAACGCAGAAGCAGGCCGTCGCCCGCTTCGATCAGATAGCCGATGATCATGCCATGCGACGCGAGCCAGCCATTCGGCAACGGGTCCTTAACGCTGGCATAGCGGCCGCGGCAAAAGCCGAGCGGTGCGGTCGGACTGGTACCAAAGGCCCGAACTTGGCCGATCAGGATCGCATGATCGCCGGCATCAACAGTGCTGAAAGTCGTGCAGTCGAACCAGGTCAGGCTGTCGGTCAGGACCGGCGCGCCCGTGTGGATGTGATCGTGGGTCACCGACTGAAACTTGTCCGGAGATTTTGAGGCAAAGGTTCCGGAGACGTCGACCTGTCCTTCATGGAGGATGTTGACCGCAAAACACCCTGCATTGGTGAAGGCAGGATAGCTCGAAGCCGACTTCGCAACGCAGACCAGAAGTAGCGGAGGATCGAGCGAAACCGAGGTGAAGGAGTTCGCAGTCATTCCACGCGGCGTGCCGTCATCGTCGCGGGTGGTGATGACGGTGACACCGGTCACGAACGTACCGAAGGCGCGGCGAAGCGCAATCGGATCAATCGGCACGTCCGTCGATGCTGCAGTCTCAACCATGCGCTTCTTGCCTCCTCACCATCAGGTTGATTGGAGGCTAATGCCGTCACGGCGGTCGTTCTTCCGTCGCTTCACAGGAGTGGGCGAAGAACTTCTGCATCGAACCCTAGGAGGCGATTGAAGGCCACGAAAAGGGGTGGCGACGTGGTCGCAAGACGGCTCCCGACGGACGAGGAAAATCTAGCTGCGGAGGGTGGAACGGTTGTCGATGACACCGTGCAGGCGGATCGCGAGTTCGACGGCAAAGCGCTTTTCCGGCGTTTCGACATCCACGCCAAACAGCTCCTGAATGCGCGCCAGCCGATAGCGCAGCGTCGTCACATGCAGGCCCATCGCGTCGGCACAAGCCTGGCTGCGACACCCCTCCTGCAAGTAGATCGACAGCGTTTCGAGGTAGGGGGTTCCGTTGTCCCGGTCGTGATCGGCGATCGCCCCAACACTCTCGTGCACGAAACCGCGCACGTCGCCGGCCTCGCAGGCAGCGACCAGCATCGGCAGCGGGCCGAAATCCTGCGCAGAGACCGCGCCAGTCAGACCAAAGGAGCGGCCGATGCGGATCATTCGGGCGCAGCGTTCCCAGGCCTGCGGATAATCCGACAGGGCGGCACACCGGTTGCTGGCGACGACGATCGGTGCCTCGTCGAAGTAACGGCCGAGTTCCTCGGCGATACGGCGGGCGAGCTTTGTCGTGCGCTCCTGCCGCTTACCCGTATCGTGGGGAACGAGGCAGACGACGCCGCCCTCGACGGCAATCAGGTTCGCCTGAACGGATGCCTGCTGCATGACACGCGACAGCGTGTGCTCCACATCGACGGAAGCGCCGCCAAATGCCTTCGTCTTATCCGGAAAATCGACGACGATCATCTGCTGAGGCACGGAAAAACTCAGGCCGAGCCGCTGGGCGCGCTGGGCAACATCGCCGGCATTGCGCCACCGCGCCTCCACGATCTCGAAGAAGAGTTCGGTCTGCGTCCTGGTCTCGAAGCGAAACCGGATGAAGCTTCGCATCATCTGCACGCTCAGCGCAAACTTGGCGCTGTCGAGCATCAGGAGATCGAGATCGCTGAACTCGCGCGTCGTCGGGAAGATGATGAGCGCCCCGACCAGTTGATTGTCGACCATCAGCGCTTCGACACGGGCCGTTATCTTGAACCGTTGCGTGCCGTCATCGAGGTAGAGGTTCACGGCATCGGTCGTCCCGCGCTCGACAGCGTCTCGGGCGGCCTTCATCAGCGGCCGGCTAAGAACGGTGGAAGCCGCCTCGTGCCAGCTGGCCTCGTCGTAGAGTGCGTTCGGCGGCTGGCCGGCGACAACCTGATTGGCGGTGAAATCAACGACCACCGTCGGATTCGGCAGCATCGTGCCGACCATGGCCGAAAGTGGTGCGACCGACCCATCGCTCAACACATGTTCCAGAAGCGAGGTATGTGCCTCCAGGGCGCGCTCCAGCCGCTGCGCCGACCGCTTCTCCGCCTCGAGACGATGTTCCCGTTCGACGGCGATGGCACCGAGGTGGATGATCGTGCCGAGAAAGGCGAGATCGTCTTCCGACACCTCGGCGACCTCGCGAGCAATGACGCTCAGCACCATCGGTCGGCCCTCAGCATCCCTGCAGTTCATCGGCATGACGAGCACCGTACGATAGTCGCGCTCGAAAGCCTCCTTCCGATAACCTGGAAACTCGGCGGATTCGCGTGCGTCACGGATGTAGACGGGCTCGTTTCGCTGCAGCGCGATCAGCGACGGGCTGGTCGCCAGCTCCCATTTGTCGGGCAACTGCCGCTCGATCAGTGTCGGATCGTAGCGCACGATGACATGGGCGTAACCATGCGCCGCGTCGATGCCCATGATCGACCCCAGAGACCAGTTCGCATGGCGACAGGCGGCCGCAATGAGCTGCTGCAGCGCCGTCTGAAGATCGCCACCGCTGTTCATCTGACTGGCGACGTCGCGGAGCGCCAGTATCTGGGACTTCTGATCCAAATCGTCTCGCCTCTTGACATCTATCAACCAACCATGCGCGCGGCGAAGGCCAAAGTCTACTCCGCTTCCGAGAAGCCGCAGCGCACATCTTCCGACGAAATGTAGGAAGCGCCGCCCGGCGATCCCGCTAGGGTGCGAAGCAATCCCAACAAACAGCAACGGCGCATCCCATGACGATCGGCATTCGAAAAATCTGCACTTTCCTCGAAGAAACGCTGGTGGAGGGCGGCAAGGTGGCGCCGCGCCCGGTAAACGTCGTCGTGGTGGCGGCGGTGATCCAGAACCCCTGGGCGGGGCGAGGCTTTGTCGAAGATCTGCGGCCGGAAATCATCCGTATCGCCGGCGAACTCAGCCACGAGATGACGGACCGGCTGCTTCGTCAGATGGCGGCGGACCGGATCGAGGCTTGCGGCAAGGCGGCGGCCGTCGGCATTGCCGGTGAAATTGAACATGCTTCGGCAATGATCCACACGCTGCGTTTCGGCAATCCCTTTCGCGAGGCGATCGGCGGCACCAACTACCTCGAATTCGCCAACACCCGCAATGCGCCGGGCGCGCTGCTGTCGCTGCCGATGATGCACAAGAGCGAGAGCGGCAAACGATCGCATTTTCTCACTTCCAACTTCCAGATCGCCGACGCCCCGGGGCCGGACGAAATCATCGTCGCCATAGGTGCCTCCGACAGCGGCCGTGCCCATGCCCGCATTGCCGACCGGTTCCAGGACATCGCCGAAATGGATGCGGAAAAGGCTGCATTGCTCAGCAAGGCTTGATAAGAGCAGACAAACGAGTTGCGCGGGAGTTTGCCATGAAGCTTGATGCGATCGACCTGCGCATTCTCGATGCAATCCAGCGGGATGGACGCATCACCAAACTTGCGCTCGCCGAAAAGGCGGGCCTTTCGCCCACGCCCTGCTGGATGCGGCTGCGCAAGCTCGAAAAGGCCGGCATCATCAGCGGCTACCATGCACATGTGGCATTGCGGCGCGTCGCGCCGGTTGCCAGCGTGATGGTCGAGCTGACGCTCGCCAACCACCGTCAGGCGGACTTCGACCGGTTCGAACGAGCCGTCCGCGATATTCCGGAAATCGTCTGCTGCTGGTCGGTCGGCGGCGGCGTCGACTACATCCTGAAAATTGTCGCCGCCAATATCGACGCCTATCAGCGCCTGATCGACACACTTCTCGATAGGGAACTCGGCATCGCGCGCTACTTCACCTACATCGTCACCAAGACAGTCAAGGAAGAAGCGGTGCTTCCCGTGTCTTTGCTGATGGCCGACGTGGCCTAGCAGGGACTGGCGCCGGAGCGCCAGACATACGCACCCGGCGGGACAGGGTTGCGAATTAGATCGCGCCGAAGTTACTCGTCCATAGCTCGCGAAGATCGGGATCCGCGTCGACACGCCGGGCAATACTGAGCAGCTTCGGGCAGTTTTCTGCCAGCCAATCGCGCCCCGGTCGCCAGCGCGTCATCGCCGCGATCCAGATATCAAGGGCAGAGAACCGCTCTCCGAGCGCCCACGGCGCGGGTGCGATCTCGTCCTCCCACTGGCGCCACAGATCCATTCGGCGCCCGAGCACCCGGCTGCGCAACTCGTCCGGCACGCTCGGTGCCCAACGCTCGGGGTAGTCAGCGTAGGTGAAGGTCCCATATACGGCAGTCACGAGCCAGATCAGGCGACGAAGAAAGGCAGGACGAAGCGGGTCCCCGACCGGTGGCGCAAGTCCGGCTTCTGGGTATGTCTCCGCAAGATGAAGCAGAATGGCAGCGCTCTCCGTCATCACCGTGCCATCGGGAAGTATGAGCACGGGCACCTGTGCGAGCGGGTTGACGCCGACAAGACGGTCCCGGGCCGGGCCGGGCGCATCGAACCCCGCGACATTCTCGAACGTGTAGGGTAGCCGCGCTTGCACCAGCGCCGCTTCGACGAGAACGGAGCCCCAGCTCGGAACGCCGTAGAGGCGGTAAAGTCCTTGTGTATCGGCCATCTTCATTTTTCCTCGCAGTGCACGGTGCCATTTTGGTCACCGCCCCGCAAGATTGTGCCAGAAGCGCCAGCTTCCGGAATGCTCAAACATCGCCCATGACTGAGTTGAGGTCGCAAGCAGTCAAAATTGACTGGTGCCACTCTCTGCCCGATCCAGGAACAAATTTCCGGGCCAGGCGTTCTGCGCCGAACCGGAGACAACGGCAATGCAAGCGATCATTTGGGATCACCCCGTCAGGGTTGGTGTGAAAGGCGAGCGCACCATCAACGGGCCACAGGATGCCCTGCAGTATCTCAGCGAAATGCCGCAGGGCGGATGGTTCTACGAACGGGCAAGAAACCGCTGCCGCGCTGCTCTGGAGCGCGGCGACCAGCTTGGGCTTTCGCGGAAAGCCTTCATTGGCGCGGCCATCGAATCTTCGTTCCCAATCTCAGACGACGACGTTCTTTCCTGAAGTCGATGGCAACTTGGTCTCGCGAACGTCCCACGCACGGACGGCGACGAGCAGCGCGACCGATGGTCTTCGGCCGTATCGCCGGGCGTTTACTACTCTTGCTCCGTAGACTTGCCACGTGCGGGCATCGGATTGTTTTTCGCTTCCATGGCGGCCTCGATCTGCCTGATGACCTTGACGGCCTCCTGGAGGATTGCCCGCATCTCGTCATCGTAGAGATGCACCGGCATCCCACCGGCCCGAATGACATCCATGGTTTCGGCTGACTTCTTCAGTCGATCGGGCTGCCCGAGCATCGTCCAGCCTTCCTGGACAGCGACATAGGCCCGGACGAGGAGGCGAAGCTTTTCGCCCTCCGTCAGCATGTGAACGTCACGCTCGGCCTGCGTCAGTTCTGCAATGACGTCTGAAGTACTTCTCATAGGACACCCAGGCTACGCAGATACCACAGTGCAACCGGTTCATTCAGTATGACCTAACGTATGGACCGGAGAAAGCAAGTGGCCTCGCCTTGGGCGACCGATTTGGCCAACGAAGGCCGAGGTCGTGGGGATCTGCTCGTCGCAGGAATTCTTCATCATGAAGCCTCAGGGGGCAGCATCAACGGGTTCTTAATCCTTCGTTGACCATAATTTCCGTCGAAGAGCCGAACCGCCGGTCGTTGCCGCCGGTGGATTGTACCTCGAATGAATCGGAACCCGCCGTGTCTGAGTATCCAGTAACCGCGTATCCGGCGCCTGTATCGTGCTGCGTCGCAAGAAGAAGCGTTCAGCGCATTGGACGATGGTTTGGGCGTGTGACCGCGATCGCAGCCATCGCAGCGTCCGCTATGGCCTTCACCACCACCGCGTCTTCGGCGGAAGTTCGATCATTAAAACTGTTCTTCACCCACACCGGCGAGCGCGCGACGATCACCTTCAAGCGGGACGGTAAATACGACCCGAAAGGGCTTTCACAAATCAATCGCTTTCTCCGCGACTGGCGTAGGAACGAGCCTGCCCGCATGGACCCGCGTCTTCTCGACCTCGTCTGGGAAGTCTACCAGCGTGCCGGGGCCAAGGACTACATCAACATCGTCTCCGCCTACCGCTCGCCCGCCACCAATAACATGCTGCGCGGCCGTTCGCGCAGCACCGGGGTCGCCAAGAACAGCCAGCACATGCTGGGAAAGGCCATGGACTTCTACATTCCAGGCGTGAAACTCGCTCGGTTGCGGGAGATCGCCATGCAGATGCAAGTCGGAGGGGTCGGCTACTACCCCACCTCCGGATCTCCCTTCGTGCATCTCGACGTCGGAAACGTGCGGGCGTGGCCGCGGATGTCGCGCCAGGAACTGGCCCGCATTTTCCCGAAGGGGCAGACGCTTCACCTTCCCGCCAATGGCGGGACCTTGCCGGGTTATGACCAGGCGATGGCCGACTACAAACGACGGGTCAAGGCCACCTCGATCGTGGCTGCGAACAGTGCCGGTCCAGCAAAATTCAAGACTGCGGCACCCGCCGACAACACCCTGCTCACCGCCATGCTTCCAACGCGCAAGAGCCGTGGGGAAGAAGCCCTCGAACGCCAGACCCTCAAGCAGACTGTCGAAGAGCCGCCGTTCTTCGACCTTGCGTCAATCAGCGTCCCGCTCCCGACGCTCCGCACGGTCGCCAGCGAGCGCGCGCTCCCAGTAAACATCTCTGCATTCGTTCCGTCCTCGTCGTTCAAGATCGCACTTGGCACGGGCATGATGCGGGCACCGGGCGCAAGCGAATCCAGTCTCACGGGCTCGCCGTTCGCGAAGACGGAGTGGGCCATTCGCGACGCTACGCTTCTCAAGTGGGCGCTGGCGCCGGCCAAGGATCTTGAGCAACTCATCCTTCCAGCAGGCCTCTGGTTCTCGGTGGCCAGCGCTGAGGATGCAAACCGCGCACCGAAAGGCGCTTCCCAACTCGGCGAACAGAAAAAGGCCTTTGACAAGGAACGCTTCTGGTCGGACGGCTGATTGCGGCGCGCGGACGTGTATCCCGGCGACATGCAGTCGAACCGGCCGCCAGTCAATCAATCGGTCGGCTCAACCTGCCGGCTCCGCCCACCTCACAGAGACGTTTCAGACGCTACGATTTGGCGCCGTCAGCCATGCTGCTGATGTAGGCGCAGAACATGTCGGCCATGGCGCCGGCATAGGCCTCTATCTCGGCCTCACTCCGTGGCGTCTCTGAAAACGCCTTACCGACGGTGGTCATCGTCGTGATGATCAGATCCGCGGCCAGTTTCCGGGCAGCACCGGTGCTGTGCGGAAGCACTTCCAGCATGAAATTTTCGAAGATCGGATCGCCCGCTTCCTTTGCCTCCCGAGCTTCGGGCGCATCGCGATAGAGCGGGGCGGCATCATCAAGCGCGACGCGGACGGTCGCCTCCTCGCATTCGGACCGGATAAAGGCATGGACGAGGGTCCGTAGCCGCTCAAACGGCGATTGCGAGCGATCCTCGAGGATACCCCGCAGAAGATCCGTCGTCTGCTGCCACTCATCGCTTTGCAATCGAAAGAGGATCGCGGCCTTGTTGGGAAAATACTGGTAGAGCGATCCGATGCTCACGCCGGCTTTATCCGCCACCCGGGCGGTGGTGAATCTCTGCGCACCCTCCTCCGCCAAAACCTGAACAGCAGCCTGCAAAATGGCGCGGACAAGCTCGTTCGAGCGCGCCTGCCTCGGCTGTTTTCTTGAGGATATACGGGCACTTGGACGATCCGTCATTGGGGCGCTCGGCAATGCGATTAGCAAATGCGACGAATTATTCGTATTTTCAATTTCAACACAAGCCGCATTCCTACAACGGAGCTTTTCATGACGACCTTGACCACCGAACCTCTCGCACCGCTTCTCGATCGCCTGTTCAAAGAAGCCGATGCGGCATCAAGTCCGGCGATGGCCGCGCTTTCGCGCGAGGAGCGCGAACGTCTCGTGCGCAGCAAGACGGAATATCTCGATTTGTATGGGCGACTGAAGGATCTCTGGCTCCCGGTATCGCGCGAAACGGGCACGCTGCTTTACATGCTGGCTCGCAGCTGCGGCGCGAAATCGATCGTGGAATTCGGCACATCCTTCGGCATCTCCACGCTCCATCTTGCCGCCGCGCTGCGGGACAATGGCGGCGGGCGATTGATCACCAGCGAGTTCGAGCCTTCCAAGATCCTACGGGCACGCCAAAACCTGGCTGACGGCGGCCTTATCGACCTTGTCGAAATCCGGGAAGGCGATGCGCTCAAGACCTTGAGCACCCGTCTTCCCGAGACGATCGATCTGCTGCTGCTCGATGGCGCCAAGGCCCTCTACCGCGAGGTGCTGGATCTGGTGGAAGACCGTCTGAAACCCGGCGCATTGATTGTCGCTGATAACGCCGACGATTGCCCCGACTACCTTGCCCATGTTCGCTCAGACGCCTCGGGCTATATCTCCGTGCCCTTCGCGGAGGATGTCGAACTGTCCATGCGGGCCGGATAAATCTGCGGCTATCCAACCTTCAAGACTTGTCCAAAGACTGGAGAAACATCATGCACGTATTCGTAACGGGCGCGACCGGCTGGGTCGGCGCGGCCATCGTGGACGACCTTTTACGCGCACGCCACCGCGTCGCCGGCCTTGCCCGCTCCATGGAGAAAGCAGAACATCTTGTCGCCGCCGGCGCCAATATAGTCCAGGGCTCGCTCGACGACCTTGATGTGCTGCGCGAAGCCGCATCGGCGGCAGACGCCGTCGTCCATACCGCTTTCAACCATGATTTCATCCATGCCGCCGGGAACCATGGCTTCACGACATTCCTCGAGAGTGCCGCACAGGACCAGCGCGTGATCGAGATCCTCGGCGGTGCACTCGAAGGATCGAACCGGCCGCTGCTGGTTACCTCCGGTCTGTCCGGCCTGCCGCGCGGCGTCACCGAAATGGACCTTCCGAACCCGGCCAGCCCGCGCAAGTCGGAGGCAGCAGCAAGAACCCTTGCCGCCCGGAGCGTGCGCGCAGCAACCATACGCCTCGCCCCGTCCGTTCACGGGATCGGCGATTACGGCTTTGTTCCGGTCCTGGTGAAGCTGGCGCACGCGACTGGCGTTTCGGCCTATGTCGACGAAGGACAGAACTGCTGGTCGGGTGTTCACAGGCTGGATGCCGCCCGCGTCTACCGGCTCGCCCTGGAGCAGGGAGTGACGGAACCGGTGTACCACGCCGTCGCCGACGAGGCGGTCCCGTTCAAGGAAATCGCCGCTGTAATCGGCCGCCAACTCAACCTTCCTGTCGAGGCGCGGCCGCGTGAACACTTCGGCTGGTTCGCCACGATGGCAGGCGCCGACATGGCCGCTTCCAGCGCGCATACCCGGACATTGCTTGACTGGCAGCCTTCCGGCCCCGGCCTTCTCGCAGACCTCGATCAGCCCGGCTACTACACCCGATGAGCGCTGGTGGTCAGCGATGGGGTGCTGTCGCTGTCAACCGCGATGTTGGCCCACAACGTCGACCCGGCCGTCCGGGCGGAGTGGCTAAACGGCATGTTCCTGCCGTCAGACGCTTTCGATTGGTCGCGCAACGTGGTCCTCCTTCGCAGCGGCGACCAGACGATACTCGTCGACGCCGGCCTGGGGTTGGACCCTGGCCTGAACTTGCGGTCGGGTTCGAACACCCCGACTGGCACAACGGCTTTTGAACACGACCCAGAGGAAGCAACTCGCGTTGCAGCCCAATCCTCCTCAACCGGGACGGCGACATCAAGCGCACCAGGGACCTGACCCGCCACGTCCTTCTCGACGGCGTCGGATCCACCCACTGGAACGACTGGTTCCGTCACCACGACCAGGAGATACCCGTCACGGTTCGCCGGCTGAGTTTTGAAGATTTCAATCAGAACCTCGCGGCGGCACGCTGCGGAATTGGCATTGCGATGGAGGACAACATCACTGCTGGCGAAGAGCTTGCCCAAGGTGCGCTTGTCCGCCCGCTCAGAGGTTTCATAAAATCGGCGACGAAGGGCTATTACGTCATCACGCAAAAGAACCGGGACCATTCCCCGCTCGCCAAGGTGTTCATCGATTGGGTGGTCAACGAAGCCCAGGCCACAATAGAATTTGCCTGAGGGAATGGAGCAACGGCCAAATCGCCCCAAATGAGGATACGCGTCGGTTGCGCGTGCTGGACTGAGCACTCGGACGATTGAGCAACGACGCAACAGTCGCCATAGTGCTGGCGCACCGCGGTGCCGGATTTTTCGGGAGGAAGCGACATGCATGAATTCGCAATTCTTGTCACCATCCTGGGCGTCTTCCTTCTTGGAGCCATGAGTCCTGGCCCAAGCTTTATTGTGGTGTCGCGTATCGCGATCGCCCGGTCACGCGCTGACGGATTAATGGCAGCGGTAGGCATGGGAATTGGCGGCTTTCTATTCGCTTGCATTGCAGTCGCCGGCCTGACAGCGATCCTCCTTCAAGTGGAGTGGCTCAGCATGCTGCTCAGGCTCGCCGGTGGCGCGTACCTCGTCTGGATCGGCGTCGGTATCTGGCGTGCCGCTCCCCAGACGATAGCGATTGCCGATGCGCCCGCAGATCAACTAGGTACACTGTGGAAGTCTCTGCTGCGGGGCCTTTTCGTGCAGATTTCCAATCCGAAGACGGCCATCTTCTATGCATCCATGTTTGCTGCGCTGCTACCGTCTCCCACACCCACCTGGATGCTGCTGGCGCTTCCGCCACTGCTCTTCATCAACGAGTTCGTGTGGTATGCGATTGTCGCCCTTGGTTTTTCGTCACGTGCGCCGCGGGTCGTCTATCTGCGCTCGAAGACCTGGATTGACCGCGTGGCTGGCGCTGTGGTGGGCGCACTCGGCATCAAGCTGATGGCCGATAGCGTGCGAACAATCGGCTAGGGCCTATCCGCACTCGACTCTCCTGACCACGTTTCAAAGCCGCAGACGTCGGCGTTTCCACCGTCGACCGCATACTGAATGTGCGGGGTCCGCGCCCAGCCGGCCGAACGCGTGCGGGAAGCTGCCGAACGCATTGGATTTCACGGGGTTACGGCGATCCGCCGCCGCTAATATATGAGCGACGCTTACTCGCCGCGACCACGCTCGTACAGCATGTCGTGGATCGAACCCCCACTCGATAGACGGTGGGTTGCCCAAAGTTTGTGTTGACCGTTTTCGACGGCGCGGCGAAACTTGCAACCGGGAGCGAGGAGGAGGACGAATGATGGCTGAGCCAGACCGCTGGCGCCACATGGCAAGCGCACCGAAAAACGGCAGTCGGATCCTCGTCACGATCCGCCCGTCCGAACAGGGGACAGCGGAAGTTGACCTTGCATATTGGTCGAATGGCGATCAGTTCGGTAGAGAAGGCTGGCGCGCCTCCGATTCCTCGCCCGGCCGCATCATCGAATACGCCGAGCCGGAACTGAAATGCTGGATGCCGATGCCTTCAGCCAATCTCAATCTCACCTCGATGCCCCTACCCTGGGAAGGCGATGACGACCAAGAACTGGACGGGTCGGGGATTTGACGCAAGCGAAGAGCATACAGCAGACCGGCCCGCCATCCGGGTCCGGCAAGCAATCCATGTGCCCTTATCGGCCCGACGCAGGAACCGCTCTATTGGGCAAGCCCCCACGCAGGGGCAGAGTGCTTTGCGCCTTTTCCAGCCATCGCGCATGTCCTTGAATGGCCATCAGCGTTCAGGCAATCCCGCTTTCCGCAACCCCTCGGCCATTTGATCTTGCCACCGCGGGATGTTTTGAAACCAGGGAAGCGCTCGATACCGGTCGATTGTAAAGCCTGGCTCGGCCGCCAATAGCTTCCTCGCAGCCCATCGGGAGGTCTCCAAGTCTCCCTTCATCGCCGACCAGGCGGCGAGATGACGGTAGGACCATGTGACGTCCGGATAGGTGTTGACGACCTCATGGGCTATCGCAATCGCCTGTGAAAGAGCACCTTCCATGGCCAAGGAAAAAGCCATCCCCAATCTCATGTTGAATGCGAGCGGATCTCTTGGGCTCAGGGTCATCCCCCGCTGGAAGCATTCCGGTGCGTGCGTGGCTTCGTCCTTGTAGATCGCGAGCCACCCCAGGCGCGCCCATGCCCAGGCATTGTTCGGATCAAGCGCAAGCGCCTTTTCGATAAAGGTGGTCGCGCGCTCCTGGTCGCCGCAGATGCTCATTGCCGCACCGGCGGCAGTCAGGGCGGTTGGATCGTCGCCGATCGAGCCCACAGCCTCTACCGCTGCGCGCGCCTTTTCCAGCTCACGCTCCGGTTGTTCGGTCCATAGGTAGGAGGCGTTCGAGGCGTGGCACCACGCCAAAAGTGCATGCGCGCGACCATAGCCCGGATCGACGGCGATAGCTTGCCGCAGCAGTTCGATCGCCTGGTTGTTGGTATCCTTGCGGCGGCCCCAGAGGTTCGGGTAGGCGCGCATGACAAGGTCATAGGCCCTGAGACTGGTCGGCGGCCTGCGCCTAGCCAGTTCGATCTCGGCATCGCGGATCGCCGGGTGAATGGCGCCTGCCACCTGCGCCGCGATCCGATCCTGGAACTCGAACATGTGTTCGATTGCACCCTCGTAACGGTCGGACCAGAACTGGGTCCTTGTCTCCGCATCGACCAATTGCACCGAAATGCGCAGTCGATCGCCGCCTCGGCGAACGGTGCCCTCGACCACATAAGTGACGCCGAGTTCCCTGCCGACCTCGCGCACGTCGACGAAGCGTCCCTTGTAGGTGAACGCGGACTGTCGCGCGATTACAAAGAAATTCCGAACGCACGAGAGCGCCGCGGTGATCTCCTCGACAACGCCGTCCACGAAGTATTCATCGTCTCGCCCGCTGAGGTTGTCGAAGGGCATGACGACGATCGATGGCTGGTCCTTGCCACGGCGGGCGGCAAGTGGTGGCACGGACGCGATGCCGCCTTCGACAGACGTCTCTTGCTGCCAATCGACCCCGAAGACGAAAATTGGGCGCGGGATGTTCTTCAAGTTGCGCTCGCCGAGGCTGATCAGCGGGAACGGCACTTTCCCATCGAGATGCTCGCGCACCGATGCGGAAATGCAGATGCCTGACGGAGCGGCGATCTCTTGCACGCGCGCAGCGATATTGACGCCGTCGCCGAGCAGGTCGTCTCCCGCTACGACCACGTCACCCAGGTTGATACCGATGCGGAACTCCAAACGGCGATCGGGCGGGCGGTCTTCCAAGGTACTGAAAAGACGGCGCTGGATTTCGACCGAGCACCGGACGGCCTGGACAGCGCTTGGAAACTCGGCGACAAACCCGTCACCGGCGGTTCCAAAGATACGGCCGCCATGCTCCTTCACCACTTCGGCAATCCTGTTGCGGCACACATTTAGTGCACCAAGCGTACCTTCCTCGTCCAGCGCCGCAAGGCGACTGAAACCAGCAACATCGGCTGAAAGGATGGCTGCGAGCTTTCGATCCATAGCGATGACCGCTCCTGCGGCGCCACGATATCGTTGGGCTTAATATGCGCTCAGTTTCCCATATTCACAGGTGCTTGTCGCCCGCAAGATCGGAGGATCTGCAGCAATCAGAATGCTGCGTCGCCACACGCCTGATAGGACGCATGGCGACGCAGTTTTCGGTTACCGCTGCGCGACCGGGCGCACCAGCGGCGTCACGCGTCGGATGGTCACGCGGCGGTTCTCCTCCTCGGGTTCCTGCGTGCCGATTTTCAGGAAGCGCTCACCATAGCCTTGCGTGACTAGGTTTTCCGCCGAGATGCCGTAAACTTCGGTCAGGAGGACTGCGACGGATTCGGCACGCTCATCGGAGAGGACCAAGTTCGAGCGATCAGAACCGACAGCGTCCGTGTGCCCTTCGATGAAGAAGGTTTCACCGGGATCCTTGTCGAGAATCTTCTGCATTGCGTCGGCGACCGTTCGCAGTGTCTTTGCCTGCGACATCGAGACTTCGGCACTCCCCGTCGCGAAGTGGATCGTGTCGAGATCGATGCGCCGGACCTTGTCACGCAGGCGGGCCGAATTGCGGACCTCATCGATCGTGTAGACTCGCTCGACGCGTTCGACCGGCGGCTCGGACAGGAATTCGTAGTAGTCCCGATCCGGTTCTTCCGAGTAATCGACGATGTAGTCGTCGACCGGAATCGTCAGGCGCATCGGCGGCAGTTCGTAACCGACGTCGACGATCGCCGGACGCCGTTCCTCCTGATACTCCGGCGCGTACATCAGCACATATTCGTTGCCGTCGCCGTCGACGCGCGAGCGTTGCAAGATGTCACCGTAACGGTCGTAGACGGTAACGATCCGATACCCGCCCGGGCGGACGATCGTTTCACGAACGCGGCCGCGCGGAAGCTCGTCGTAGTAGGCCTCCTGCGCATCGTGGCGCAGACGCGGACGGTCGTCGCCACGCACGAAGATCTGGTCGCCGACGCCGAGGACAACGCGATCGCCGACCCTCTCGACCAGTTGCACCTCGGTCACATCATTGTTCCTGGTGTTGTTGACCGTCGTGTTGTTGATCACCGTATTGTTGATGACGGTGTTGTTGACGATGTTCGTCGTCTCCGGGACCGCGAAGACTGGCGCCGCTTCGACGCGTCGCCCTTCTTCCTTGATCGCGGCCTCGATCCTCTGCGAAACGGCCTGCCGACCCTCGGCCGGAATCTCCGCCTGGGCCGCGGCGTCGTCGGTCGGCGGCGCTATGTTCTGATCCTGGACGCGCAGCTCCTCGCGCTGCTTGCGCCGAGCCTCGCGCCCCTGGTTGCCCCCGGAATTATCGGCGTCCTTGTCGCTGTCGAGCACAGCCGCGCCATTGTCGACCGGAAGCACCACGGTTTCGTCGGTCGCCGCCGGATCCTGGGCGATCTTGCGCTTCTCTTCCTTCGTGCGCTTGTCGACAACGATCGGAGCGGCCTTGCCCTGGTGCTCCTCGCCCTGGCGCTGCTCGGCCGTTGCGGGTTGTTCGGCCCCTGGAACCGGCTGCTGCTCACCCTCGCCTGTCTGCGGCGTCGGCTGCTCGGCTGTGGTTTCGCCTGTCGGTGCGGCACGCTCTTCGAGGGCCTTTTGCTCCTCGGGCTGCTTTCCTTCAGCTTGCTGCTTGCGCTTCTTGGGTAGCGGTACCTGCTGTTCCTCGGCCTTCTGAGGGTTGCCTTCCTCTACGGCGGGCTGCCGTCCTTCCGCCTGCTGCTTGCGCTTCTTGGGCGCGGGTGCCTGCTGTTCTTCGGCCTGCTGCGGGGTCCCTTCTTCTACGGCGGGCTGCTGGTCTTGGGCCTGCTGCTTGCGCCTCTTGGGCACAGGATTTTGTTGCTCCTCAGCCTGCCGCGGAGCCGCTTCCTCGACACCAGGCTGCTGTTCCTCAGCTTGCTGCTTGCGCTTCTTGCGCACAGGAGTTTGTTGCTCTTCGGCCTGCTGCGGAGTCCCTTCCTCTGCACCAGGCTGCTCCTCCGCCTGCTGCTTGCGCTTCTTGCGCATCGGAGCTTGTTGCTCTTCGGCCTGCTGCGGAGCGCTTTCCTCGACGCCAGGCTGCTGTTCTTCGGCCTGCTGCTTCCTCTTCTTGCGCACAGGCGCTTGGAGTTCTTCAGCCTGCCGCGGTGCGTTTTCCTCGGAGCCGGGCTGCTGCTCTTCCGCCTGCTGCTTGCGCTTCTTGCGAACCGGCTCTTCGACCTGACGCTGCGGCTCCTCGGCCTGCGGTTGCTGCTGTTCTGTCTGCCCTTCCTCGGCGGCATGCTGCTTCTTGCGCTTCTTGAGCAGAAGCAAGTCCTCGGGAGACTGCTGGTCGTTCCCTTCCTGCGCTACCTGGAACGGCGCCCTCAGGCTCTCGGCTAGCGCCGGCTGAATCGCGAAAGATACGGCGAAGACGGGCAAGGTCACCGTTGCGAAAAGTTTGGATCGAATCGACATCATCTTTGTTCCTCTTATTGGGAGGTCCCCGCGCCAGTTGCGCTTATCGCCCGCATCAAAGCCGGCAGAACGGTACGCCTGTTCGCGCGCCCCAAGGGGCCATGCCCCGCGGCTCCGACTTTTTTGTGTCAGCCAAAGGCTCGTCCCAACGCCGCAGTTCCCGATCGGTTCCGCTTGCAGGCCGATCCCGAACCTGCTGGCGGCAGGTCGCGCTGTCGTTCGTATTGATCCGAAAGGCGAATTTTCGGAGGTCGCTGGCCAAGCGCGCGAGCGTTTCCTCACTGAACGGCATTCCTGCGGACATTACTGCTCGTTGGTAAGTGGTTATTGGGCGAAACATTCCGTGGGCAAAGCACCAAAACAGACGCCATTGCCGAAATCGAGCAATACACGCTCCATCACCATTCGACCGACACCGTTGCCGGCGCCTCCCATCGAGCTCCCGCCGGAGGTCAAGCAACAGGCGGAAAAAGCCCGTGCGAGTGAATCCGCCCTTGCGGTGCCCGAACGTCTTCTGAGACCCCACGCAGTCATCGCCTCATGCCTCGCGGAGCACGAACAGAAAAAGCGTCAAGCCCGCAGTGAGCACGATCCATGGAGGCGCAATCTTTATGACCCTGGCTATTTCTCCGAAACGGACCACCGCAAACACCGCATTCTGGATGCGCTGTTCAAGGCGATTGAGCGCCAAGGCGGAGAGGTTAAGCAGGGAGAGCGCCAACTTGCCGAGCAGCGCCGAAGAACATCGGCGTCGCAAGCGCGACGCTAGCCGCTGGCGACGCTTCCGGGACTTAGCGCAAGATTGGCACGAGCTCAGTGCCGTGCGCGATTTCCTAGTGGCGCTGCGATCAATGGACTTCACCACCACCGCCGAGATCGATGGCCGCAGCGTTGAAGAGTAGAGCGCATGGGCCGAGGGCTGGCTCCAGCCGGCTGATCCGACGGCCGGCGGCGTCGACGGCGTGTTCGAGCAGGTCGCTGAGCCGCCACCAAATCTGCCCCGCTTACCCGCGCTTTCGCCAATTTAAGAACGATTAACCGTTTGAATTGGCGTATTAAATCGCACGCACGGATACTAATCCGTCACCCAAACGTCCCGCATTCTCGACCATGACTATCGATAGTGATTAGGTATCGATAGCGAGCCATCTCGAAGTGATTTTCTTGCCATCTAAAACTATAGTCGCTATATTCGAAGGGATTTCGATCGAGGAAACGCAATGTCCGAACCGCAACTGTCCGTCCGCAGCACCAAGGCCAGGGATCTGGCGCACGCGCTGGCGCGCCGCACGGGTCAGCCGATCAACAGGCTCGTCGAGCAGGCGCTCGAGCACTACGATCTGGAACTGCGCCAGCAGTCTATCCGGGCGCCGATCGATGTCCTGTCGGATTTGATGGCCGAAGGGCGGCGTGCGGTCTCGGCCGGCACGACATCCGCGCATGACGATTACTACGACGACTACGGTTTGCCGCGATGATCGCTGTCGATACGTCGGTCATTCTGGCGATGGCTCTGGCAGAGCCGGAGGCGGAACGGTTCACTGCGTTGGTGGGGCAGGAGGCCGTTGCGATCGGCTGGCCGACGCTGCTTGAGGCGCGCATGGTGCTGGCAGGCAGAGGATTTCCCAACGCTTCGGACATTGTCGATCAGCTTGTCCAGCTGCCGAACGTCACCGCGATTGCGTTCGACGAGGCGCATTACCGAGAAGCGGAACGAGCGTTCGACCGCTTCGGCAAAGGCCGCCATCCGGCCACGCTCAACATGGGCGACTGCTTTTCCTATGCTGTTGCGAGGATCACCAAAGCGCCGCTGTTGTTCAAGGGCAACGATTTTGGCCAGACGGACCTGAAAATTCACCCGGCATCATCCGGCTGAAGGACGATTGCCCACCAAGCCCGACGGGATCCCATGGAAGACTGCGTCAGATTTGCTCTCGAAAAACTGCTGACCATCGCCCACGAGGACGCCGGCCAGGGCCGGCGGGTGGCGAAATTCCTGCTCGCCTGGTGGAACGCCGACGCCAATGGGGGCTTCGATCTCGCCGACCTGTTCGCCGTCGACCGCGCGGTCTCGGAGGACATGGCGACGATCTTCACCTCTCTCGCGCGGGAGGAAGATGCGGTCTACCCGACCGACTACCGCGGCGAGCTCGAAAGCATCATCAAACGCTGGCGGCCGCAAACCGATGGCTAAATCCGGCAAGAGCGTGAAGGCGACGTCCATTTCCGACGCTGTGCTGCGGCGTGCAGAGCAGCTCGACGCCCTCGAGGCCATCCTGCCCTTCGATCGCCGCGACCGACTCGCCGCACTTCTGACCGACGACGACGTCGATACCCTCAAGCACCTCGCCGGCGAAGGCATTGGCGACAATACACTTCGCGCACTCGCCTCCGATCTCGGTTACCTTGAGGCCTGGTGCCAACTCGCCACCGGCGTCCCCCTCCCCTGGCCCGCACCCGAGAGCCTGCTGCTCAAGTTTGTCGCTCATCACCTTTGGGACCCGATCAAGCGCGCCGAGGAGCCCAGCCATGGCATGCCGGCGGAAGTGGAAGATGGCCTCCGTGAGCGCCGGCAGCTTCGGTCCGAGGGACCGCACGCGCCCGACACGGTGCGGCGTCGGCTGACGAGCTGGTCGATCCTCACCAGGTGGCGCGGCCTTACCGGCTGCTTTGACGGTCCTTCGCTCAGATCCGCTCTGCGGCTCGCCGTTCGCGCCAGCGCCCGACCACGACAGCGCAAGAGCAAAAAGGCGGTCACAGCCGATGTTCTGGCGCAATTGCTGCTGGCCTGCGCCGGCGAAAGCCTGGTGAACTTGCGCGATCGCGCACTGCTGTTGGTCGCCTTCGCGTCCGGCGGTCGCCGCCGCTCGGAAGTGGCGGCATTGCGGGTCGAGGATCTAACCGACGAAGAGCCGGTGCGGGCCAACCCTACCGATGAAAACTCCGCCCTCCTCCCATGCTTGTCACTCCGCGTGGGCCGGACGAAAACGACGACGCGTGACGACGACGAACAGGTAGTCCTCATCGGCCGGCCAGTGGTGGCGTTGCGACGCTGGCTTGAGGAAGCCGATATCAAGGATGGCCCCGTGTTTCGGCGCATCGACCAGTGGGGAAACATCGACCGGCGAGCCCTGACACCGCAATCCGTCAACCTGATCCTGAAAGGCCGTTGCAAACAGTCGGGACTCGACCCGACCTTGTTTTCGGCGCATGGACTGCGGTCAGGCTATCTCACCGAGGCTGCCAACCGCGGTGTTTCCTTGCCAGAGGCAATGCAGCAGTCGCTGCACAAATCGGTGGCCCAGGCGGCGCGCTATTATAACAACGCGGAGCGAAAGAATGGACGAGCGGCCCGGCTCATCGTCTAGGCGAGACTACGCGCCGAATAATGTATCAGCTCGCTTCTCAAACGACTGCCATTCTTCAGGCTCAGCTTCCGCCTCCGATCTATCGCGCAGGTCAGCGGCTACCGCCGCCCGGCCCCAGGCTTCAGCGCGCTGCATAAGCGACACCATCTCTGCCTTCAAGCGATGCGAGCGCTGGAGGTCGGCGGCTTGCTCGGCATTCTGGCGCGGATCATAGAACACGCCGATTTCCGCGTCGGCCGCCTTTCGTTCCGCTTCCAACTGCGCCGTCAGTGCGGCCAACTCGGCCTTCACCGCAAAATACCGTCTCATCACAACGATGAGTTCGCGGTCGTCCGTCTCCATGAGCTCTCCCGAGGTTCTGTTTGCATGAGCACAATGATGATCAACAACAAGGCAGAATCGCGATGGGTCATTGGACTTCACAGTTTGGCGCAACGAAAATATCTGGCGTGGAAGGAGTGGGCCGCCCAGCACGAGCATTGCGGCGCCAGCCAAATAATTGCGACGGATGTATTCCGATGCGATGCGCAATCGCCAAAACGCTTGCGCCGGGCTCCATTGCCTCAGCCACGGCCCGCTCCTTGAATTCATCGGACCACCGTCGCCGAAACTGCCGCGGCGCACCCTCAAGCCGTTCCGGAACGGCTTCGATCGGAAGTTTCTAGTTCCAGAGCTAGGCGCAGACATAGAAGCTCACAGTCTGTGAATCGTCTGTCCGCAATACAGGCCCCCGCGCTACCTACGCCAGATGGGGTCAGCTTGCCGCTTACCGTTCTCTCCGGGTAGCGCTAGAACGCCAAAAGCCCGGCGGATTTCTCCGCGCGGGCTTTTTTTGATTTGGTTGCGGGGGCAGGATTTGAACCTGCGGCCTTCAGGTTATGAGCCTGACGAGCTACCGGGCTGCTCCACCCCGCGCCATCGCGGTAAATCCCTATGGGATTTATCCGCTCTTTCCGGGTTTT
>Ga0209130_1000136_pt1 | contig 116996 bp, 115 predicted proteins | sample AraplaMF_Cvi_mLB_FD_184264 | JGI IMG/M metagenome (GOLD analysis project Ga0209130, IMG submission 184264) | Arabidopsis root microbial communities from the University of North Carolina, USA - plate scrape MF_Cvi_mLB (SPAdes) (version 2) | ecosystem: Host-associated > Plants > Roots >... | reverse complement strand
TCGCTGGCAGCGACGGCGGCGGCAGGACCTGGGCTACGATCGCGACACTCCTGCAGACAGCAAAGATGAATGCCGTCGATCCGCAAGCCTGGCTTACCCAGACACTTGAGCGCCTCGCAAATGGATGGCCCAGCAGCGATATTGACGCGCTCATGCCGTGGAACTACGCCGCCTGAACGGCCCCGGCTTGTCGCTTACCTTCGACAAGGAGTTCTGGCGATGATCTTAATCCCACCGGAATTTGACAGCGGAGGCGGCGAGGGTTCCGACGCTTCGGGGCTCATCGCCTCCATCAAATATGCGCTGGCGGCTGAAGCGCCGTTCGACACCCAAAACATTTGCTTGAGCATGCTCGGCAACACCGTTGTCATCGAAGGACTGGTCGACGCCCCTGACGCCGACACATATATTCAACGCCTGGCGGAGGACATCGCCGGCGAGGGTCGCGTTCTAGTACGGGTGAGTTGTCCCAAGGGCGAGCCGGGCGGCGAGGCCCATTAGTCGAGGCTTCCCTAAGTCGCACTCGCGGCCTTGCTTGTCTTTGCCGCGGTACAGGTGTTTGGCGATCTGACATCAAAAGGCCCTAGATTCTAAACGGGTAGAAATCTAGGGCCTTTCGTCTGAGCGTTCGACTTCACAGACGCATCTTCGTGCAGCCGCATCATTGCCACCACCTCATCAGCCTGAAGCATATCCCCGCCCTGCATCGTTCGCGACAATGCAGGATGCGATGAAATCGTGCTCGTCATCTATTGCTCCTCGTTTTGACACGAGGGGTCAGTTCTTCGCTTCGTTACCTGGATCTTACCCGTTGATCCGGGGCCTTGCTCGCAGGCCCAAGCGGCTGAACGGGCAAAACCGCGACCCGTGGGCGGATCGCGGCTCCGGGTGCCAGTTGTGAGGTGCAGGGACAATGGCGACCGACTACAAATTGCAGCCACTGAGTTAATTTAGTGTTGCCTCACGGGTGTTGTTTTCATCCGTGAGAACCTTCAACACCGCTGTCTCGTCAACTTCGCAGTCTCGCGGCAGATTTCGAGAAGTGTTCTTTTTGCATGCTTCGAGTAGTGCCGCAGAGCGTGCTCCGGACCACGTTTTTGGGCGCGGGAATTGCCGTTGCTGAGGTCGCGGGCTTCGTCAAGAAGAACTCTCCGCGCCACGTGGCACTGCCCACGGCTCGAGCGAGGGTTCAGTAGCATCGAGAAATATCGCGATCGCGATCTGTGGGAGCGCATCAACCGCGTCGGCGCATGAGACGCCAAAGCCGCCTAATGTCAGACCCACGGCAACGCCTATCGGCTGCTCTTCGGAACCTCTTCGTCGAACCGGGTCTTTTCGCGCGCGGGGTCGTCGTCGAGGATCTCCTCCTCGCTGTCTTCAGGCAGAGCCTCATCCGGTTCCACGTTGGCCTCGTCGCGGCTGGGAACCGCTGGCACGCGGCCCTCATCCAGCCGGTTCAAGATCCATCTCGGGAGGGCTCGGCCCCCTAGGTTCGTCGGTCACTTTATCCTTCGGATCGCCCCCTGCGTCTCACCCTGATTGAGCAACTTCGCCCGAAGCGAGGCCGCGTCGCGAACGCCGCCTTGATACAAATCGGTAAGCCGCACCGCGAGCAACTCAGCGTCTTGGCGGTTCTGAGGCAAGTGCCGTGGCCTCAGAACCTCATCAAACACGGCTTGGAGTTCATCGAGATCGTTGGGAAGGATCACTCGCGAGTGGACGTTGAACATTCCACCCTCCAAGTTAGGAGGCAGCCGGTTCGGGCTGCCGTCACGCCCTGTGGGCCGGGCTAATCGTGGACAAATATACCTTATTTTGGCGCAACGAGGGAGCTCGTCTTGGTATTACTGGGGTTGCTGGTCATCCAACAAAGCAAGCAGCGCGACAACCTCGGCCTGCAAGTCCAGACAAATTTGCTGATATTCGCTTATCAGCTCCTCCCGACGCGGAACTTCTCGCAACAGGTTGTCGAGTGTCGTCGACGCGAGTGCGTAGATATAGCTGATGGTTCTTCGTAGAGCGCAACTGTACCCGATGACGGGGTAGCGCCATCGCCAAGCGCGCTCGACCCAAGTGCACCAAGCCCATGTTGGCTCCCCATTCCCGTCTTCACCGCAACATCCCCCATTGTCTCCGACTTAGCCCGAATTGGCTATGCCACGGTGCTTTTGCGCCGTGGATTTAGGGCGCCGCGTCTGGCACGCTGGCCGTTCTTGACTGACCACCAAAGGGCGGTATTGACCATCGTGCTCTGCGGATTCATTGCCGGTCAGTCACCGGATTTTTATAGCAATTTTGGAAACTGTCATGATCACGAGGCGGGGGAGGAGCCGCCTCGGTTCACGAGCGCGGTGATGCCCGGACGTCGACGCTATTCCTGAGCTACCTGCGGCAGGTACACGGCCACATTCCGGCTTCCGTCGCCCGAAAATGCGCCGCCAATGAGTAGGTATGCAAAAATCGCCAGCATCGAAAGCAGCATTACGCCTATCGGCAATCCGATGGATGCTCTCCGCTCAGGCTCGCCATAACGTTCTCTGTGGTACATCGCGAGAGTCTTCCTGGGTCTTTGAGTCGAGTGGCGCCAGAACTGCCCGGAAGGGTCGATGCGGACAGCTCTGGAACCATTATGCGCCCTTGGCTGCAAACGTGGATGCGTCGCCATGGGCCTGAGTGAAATATGTGTCGCCGGGACAACGCGACAACCGATCTCAGACCTTTGCCGCTGGCGTGTGAGACTGAAGTCCTATGGCGGAACTTTAGGGGGGGTCGCGGGTTCTTTTCCGCTACTTCGATCTTCTCCAATCGAAAACGCCTCTAGGCCCCACCTATCACCAAGTCCCTGCGCGGATGGGGCCTACCGCGCCCGAGTTCGGCTTGACGCAGAAGATCGTTAACGACGCGAACCATCCGATAGGATGAATTGCGCTGCTTTGCAGCAGATGTAACATGACAGGTGCGATTGCTAAGCGTGAACGGTCGCACACATCTCCTGAGCCTCTGGCCAGTCAGCAGGGGCTTAGCGAGCCTAATTAGATGGCGGGCGTTCGAGCTCATCGAGAGGGAACGGACGCAAAGCGTCAGAACTGCCCCTTCCCCGGGGGGAAGGGACAGCGCCTGCGACGGTTAGTCGATAACCCGGACGATCTTGCGCGTTCCTGGGTCTACCAGCACCGTTCGGTTGTCAACGACGACATACCGGTATTTGATGTCCGGCGCATCAATCGTGTGCAGTTCCACCGTTTCCGGAACCGTCGAGCCGACATTGAGCTCCACTCCAGGAAGTTTGATGGAAGCAATCGGCTTTTTCTTCACGTATTCGCGAACGACCGTTTCCTGCTCTGGCGTGATAACGACCGTCTGAGCCAGGGCAACGCTAGAAGCACCGACCAGAAACAGCCCTGCGAGGGTGGAGCTGACAAGCTTTTTCATGTTTTTCTCCAGTCTGGTTGTTGTAGTTCCCACTCTCAACGCGGGAACCACCTAACAACCCGGTTGCGTAATTTTCGTTCCGATGGCCAGACTTCGGTCGCATTTGGGGTTCGACCTTAGTCTTCGACCTCGAAAATTGCGCAAGTCGTTGTGGAGTTTCCTCCAAAAAAATGCACTCTCCCGCTGCAATTTTGGGAACAGATGAGGCCGCATGCGGTTCAACTGTGCGTGCCGGCATCCTGCCGGCGAATGGAGAACTCGCATGATCGTGAAATCCGTCGCTGCCCTCGCCGTTGGAGTACTCGCCAGGCCTGCACTTGCGCAGACGGCACCGGCATAAGGGTCCGGAAATATCCGGTCTCGCTCAAAAAGCTGATCAGTGAACTCCCGTAGGTCAGCTAGCCTTGAGGCATGCCTCGCCATTCGGGTTTGGCGCCGGCGCTTCTCCGGTGGATCGCGTCCCGTGAGGTGGTGTAGCAGACGGCATTGGTCGCCGTGCTCTCCGGCATGGACCGGGATGATCAGCGCGCCACGGCGGGCAGGCTGATGAGCGGATCATCGCTCATCTGGCTGAAGGTTTCCAGAGTCATGTATCTGGCGCGCTGGACGGCCCATTCATCGTTCTGTTCGAGCAGGAGCGCGCCGACGAGGCGGACAATGGCGTCATCATTGGGGAAGATGCCGACGACCTCGGTGCGCCGCTTGATCTCACCGCTGAGCCGCTCGATGGGATTTGTCGAGTGCAGCTTGGCGCGATGCTCCCTGGGGAAGGTCATGTAGGCCAGCACGTCGGGCTCGGCGTCATCCATGATGGCGGCGAGCTTGGGCACCTTCGGCCGGATCTGGTCGGCGACGGCGCGCCATTGTGTGCTCGCGGCTTGCGACGTCTCCTGGGCGAAGGCGGTAAGGATGAAGGCGGACACGACACGGCGGCCGCTCTTGCCGGCATGCGCCAGCACATTGCGCATGAAATGAACCCGGCAACGTTGCCATGTCGCGCTGAGAACCTTGGTGACGGCCGCCTTGAGGCCTTCGTGCGCATCGGAGACGACGAGCTTGACGCCGCGCAGTCCGCGCCGGGTCAGCTTGCGCAGGAACTCGGTCCAGATCGGCTCGGCCTCGGAGGTGCCGATCTCCATGCCCAGCACCTCGCGCCGGCCGTCTGAGTTGACGCCGACGGCGATGATCACGGCGACCGAGACGATGCGACCGCCGCGGCGGACCTTCAGGTAAGTGGCATCGATCCACAGATACGGCCAGTCGCCTTCGATCGGCCTTTCGAGGAACGCTTTGACCTTGCCGTCGATCTCCTCGCACAGACGGCTGACCTGGCTCTTCGAAATACCGCTCATGTCAAGGCGAATGCGTAGCATTCGTCCGGCCCATCGCCTTAACCAGGTCGTCGACCGAGCGGGTCGAGATGCCCTGCACGTAGGCTTCCTGGATGACCGCCGTCAGCGCCTTCTCGGCCATGCGCCGCGGCTCCAGGAACGAGGGGAAGTAGGAGCCTTTCCTCAGCTTCGGAATGCGCAGCTCGACCGTGCCGGCTCGCGTCTCCCAGCCGCGCTCGCGGTAGCCGTTGCGCTGGGCCAGCCGCAGCGGGGTCTTCTCGCCAAAGGCGGCGCCGGTGGCGGCCCCCACCTCAAGCTCCATCAGGCGCTCGGCGGCGAAGCCAATCATCTCGCGCAGGAGATCGCAATCCGGGGTCTTCTCCACGAGCGCGCGCAGGTTCATCATGTCGTCGGTCATCGATGGTTCCTTCGAATCAGGTTGGTGTCAGCAACCCGACCCTACCGGGGAACTTCGATGACCACCGCTACGCCGCTCGCTCGCTACGGCGCTGTCGAGGGCGCGCTCGCGAGCGGCTTCGCTACCGCCCAGCTACACCACTTGTGGGGACGCGACCCTCCGGTGTCCCGAGGCGGATGTTTGGGTTCATCGGACGTCGGCGTCGAGTCCTGATCGAGACCCTGGCTCCGCCACCAATCGCTGGCCTCCATTACTACCAGCCGGGCCCGCGCACCCTTCACCTGCCCGCCCCACCAAGGGAGTGACACGCTTCGAACACTTTGCAAATGCAGACAATGGCATGAGCAAGTAAGGAATCGAGCTCTGCGCCCTTCAGGCGGAAGCCATTGTTGCCGCGAAGAGCCGCATCTAGGCGTTGCAGTTGATACATTATCCGATCTTAGAGGCCCATAACGAGAACAAGACCTGTCGCCGAAGTCCGGCTCGTACATCAACGGCGACAGGTGACCTTCCCTCGGCGATCCCTTTCGTGCTTCCGCAGTTCGTGCAGCCCTCCGCCGGATCTCCCGCTGCAGTTTTTCATCCTCGGTGGCACTATGAAGGTGACCGGACTGCAGATGCTTGCGGGGTGCCCTGGCCTCGGGGTCGTTCAGCGACTGGTTGTCGCGCAACAGATCCTTTGTAATCTGGCTGCAGCGAATTGCAGGCAACATTATCGTCACGCTGGGAGCAAAATCGTTGCTTCATGTTGGCGCGCAGTTGCTCCGTCAATGTCTCGTCCCCGGGTGCAATCCGGCCTTACCGCACGGAGGAACACTGGACGATCCACAGGGCACCGCTCGCATTCGTAGCTGTCGAGGAGGGTTTCCTCGACCTGCCCCTTCAATGCGGCGTCAATGTTCCAGCACATTGAGCGTATCCCCGGCCCCTCCTCCGATGCCATGGCAGATCGTGCCGGGATTGGCCGTCGAGGCGGGCAATATAACCTGAAAAATCAAAGCCGTACGGCCCGTGAAGGCGGCGACTGCGCCTCTGTGTTTACCGTTGCAATGAAAGGCCAATCTCGGCTTGGTCTTCAGAGAAAACGGCAACACCGCCGTCGTCGGCGAAACGGTTTCAACCGTTCACCGACAAAGCTTTAACGTGGGATCTGTAGATGCCTCTTCAGCCAAACTTCACCAGATTGAGAGCCGGCAAAGGACCGCCCGGAAACTGGACGAGGTTTCCGCCGATCGAGATCAGTCCGAGGTCGATGCCGAAGAAGCCGAGCCGGTCGATCAGCGCGCCGACCTGCGCCTTGGACTGGGGGTTGTCGCCGGAATAGAACAGGACGCGCCGACCGCCCTCGGCTCGGGGATCGCCGGAAAGCAGGTGTGGCTGCAGGTGATTGAAGGCTTTCACCACGCGGGCACCCGGCACCATGCCGGCGAAGACCTCGCTGGACAGCCGGCCGTTCAATTCGGCAGGTTTGAACAGCGGTGCTTCGATGGGGTTGTTGGCGTCGACAACGACGCGGCCGCCGAAGTCCGGCAGGCCGGCAAGCGCCGCCGGCAGCTTCGACCAGTTGACCGCGACGAGCACGATGTCCTTCGACGCTGCGTCCTCGCGTGTGCCGGCCTCGATGGTCGAGCCAATCGCCGCGACGACGTCCTTCAGGCTTTCCGGGCCCCGGCTGTTGGCGAGCGTCGCGCGAATGTTGTTCTTGGCAAGGGCCGTCGCGAAGGCGCGACCGATATTGCCTGCGCCGATGATGCCGATGCTGTTCATGGCGATTGTCCTTTCTGGGTTCGAGTGTCGCGGGATCAGGCGGTCAAGCCGCCATCGGCGACGATGTCCGCGCCGGTAACGAAGGCCGCTTCGGGGCTTGCGAGGAAGGCGACGACGCTGGCGATCTCTGTGGGCTGGCCATAGCGGCCGATCGCCATGCCGGGACCGACGATCTTGGCGACCGGGCCGTCCGCCGGATTCATGTCGGTATCGGTCGGACCCGGGTGGACCGTGTTGACGGTGATGCCCTTCGGCCCGAGATCGCGCACGAGGCTGCGGTTGAAGCCGGTGATCGCGCCCTTGGTCAGCGTGTAGAGCGAGGCGGTCGGGAACGCAGCATAACGTGTCATCGACGAGCCGATATGGATGATCCGCCCGCCCGGCTTCATGCGGCGCACCGCCTCCTGCGTCGCGACGAAGACGCCGGTGACGTTGACCGCGATCATCCGCTCATAGGTTTCGAAGGCTATATCTTCGATCGGCCCGCCGAGGCCGAGGCCCGCATTGTTGACGAGAATGTCGATGCCGCCGAACGTCTCCACCGCCTTCGCCACGGCAGCGCGAACGGCGTCCGGGTTGCCGGCATCGGCCTCGATGGCAAGGGCCCTGCCGCCCGCGGCCTCGATGTCGACCACGACCTGGGCCGCCTTGTCGGGCGATGCGCCGTAAGTGACCGCGACCGCCGCGCCGTCGGCGGCAAGCTTCTTCGCAATCGCTGCGCCGATCGAGCGCGAACCGCCGGTGACGAGAGCAACCTTGCCAGCGAGGGGATGGGTGTTCTGATTCATTGTCTTCACTCCGTTGGGTTTCGATGGAGTGAAGATGACCTGTTTATTTCCTCCGTATTAGTCGGTAATGGTTTGATTTGACTTCAAGTGATCGTTGAAGATTGTATGGAAACGCTGGCCAACCTCGAAAGCTTCGTCAAAAGCGCGGAGACCTCCAGTTTCTCGGAGGCTGCGCGGCGCATGACCCTGACACCGGCCGCCGTCAGCCGCAACGTGGCGATGCTGGAGCGGAACCTGGGTGTGCGGCTATTCCAGCGCTCCACCCGCAAGCTCGTGCTGACAGAAGCGGGCGAACGGTTCCTCCAGTCGATCGGCAGCAATCTTGAAGCCCTGCAAGCGGCGATCACCGATGTTTCATCAGGCGCTCTCGAGCCGACGGGCGTGCTGAAGGTCAGCTTGAGCCCCACCTTCGGCGTCACCCACATCCTGCCGCTGCTACCGGAACTGCTGCGCAGATACCCGCTCATCCGGCCGGAATGGCATTTTGAGAACCGCTCGGTCGACCTGGCCGCAGAAGGTTATGACGCGGCCATCGGCGGGGGCTTCGATCTGGCTCCGGGTATTGTCGCCCGGACATTGGCACCTGCCCACATCATCGCCGTCGCTTCGCCCGCCTATATGGCGAAACGCACGCCGCCAACCGACCCCACCGGGCTTTCGCAATTCGATGGCATCGTGATGCGGTCGCTCGGAACCGGCCGTATCCGTCATTGGGCGATGCGCAACGCGGCGGGAACCGAGATGACGGCGCTTTTGCCAGAAACCATTGTCGTCAATGACCCGGCAGCGATGCGGGAGGCTGCACGGCTCGGTCTCGGCGTGGCCATGCTCGCTGTGCCCGATGTCCTGCCAGAGCTCGAGAACGGCATCCTCGTTCGCCTTCTCCCGCAATGGTACGCCGACGCGGGCGCCATTTCACTCTATTACGCCTCACGGACCCTGGTGCCGGCCAAAACGCGCGCTTTCGTCGATCTGGTGGCGGAGGCCTTCAAAAGGGAACGCCTCGCCGAGCGTTTTGCAGGGAGCCTAGGGGAGCATCGGAATGTTCGAACGTAGCGGCTGCTACGCCAATTCCCGGCTGTCATCTCCAAGATCCGGCACTTCGAAGATAAGGAGTTCGACGATTTGTTCTCGCGCACGAAATAGAACGCTCGCAGTGCTTGCGTTCCGGCGTTCAAGCTATAAATCCTCTGGAACCGAGCTGATGTTGTTGGTTCGTGATGTCGAATGACATATCCTGGAGCCATGACATTCCTGGATTGGCTCGGGTTGCGATGCGTCAAAAGTCACCGACGACAAAATCTCCGCGAGATAACTCCAGCCCGGTTCTGGCACGTGAACGAGAGGTCGCCAAAATCGAGGCCATCAACGCTCTTCTCACTCGGCCGATCGCAGTTCTTCCAGCCAAGGTTGGCGACCCAATTCGACCCTTTGCACTCGGGCTCTGGAATGAAATCCGCCCTCTCCTGAAACCGAAAGTCAGCGTCACGGCTCTGCGCAAGGCGATGGCAACCTATGTGCATTCGCGGAGCTATCAGATTGCGGTCGCGCGCCCCGGATCGGTCCGCCACGACATCAATGGCGCCCAGGTCGCTCCTGTATCGGACGCCGACAGGTTGGATGCACAACGGAAGTACGAAGGCTTCAAGGCGCGCGATGGATCCTGCAATCCAAAGTCGGTACTTCCTCTTCCCACCCCGCCGTCAAAGACGGAGGTGATCCGCGCTGGCCTCCTCAAGCGGAAGGACCACCTCGCGCTAGACAAGTAGCAGCCTCTCTGGGCGTCCGAGCAGCCGCCGCAGGGGGATTGCCAGGGCCTTCATTGAGACGGCGCCCACCACGAAAATAAATCGATGTTCTTGAAGGGATACGAACACAGAGCCCGTTTGCAAAGCGACGTCGCGAAAACACCGAGCAACAACTCGACGCGCTCGGCGATGCGCCGTCGATTTCGCTCCGGCCCTTTCAATGCCGCAGTTCCCCCCTCATCGACCGGGTTCTGAACGCTTCCGCACGATCGGACCGTACTCTCTCAATCTCCGGAGGAATTCGCTCGTCCACAGATCGTCTGGATCAGACACGTGTTGCGCAAACCGATCCATGCCGGTCGTGCCGTAACGGGTTGGCTGTCGGGCGGTTTGCATTAGATCAGCGATCGCGAGCAAGATGTGTCGTGCGAACGCGCCCGGGTCCTGCCTGCTGACGGCATTTCGCAGACCCAGCTCCCGCCAGACCGTCCAATGGTCCTGCCTGGTGTTGTAGAAGTCGCGGGCGATAACCCAGAAGACGAAGTCGACAATGTCGGCAGTCCAACCATGCGCCTTCGCAATGGCTGGAACGGTCGTGCCCGCAAAGACGTATTCATGTCCGGGATCCACCAGTCGGCCGTAGTCCTTGATCAGGGGAAGTGCCGTACGATCCATGCATCCCAAGGCGTGGACGGCACTTGACAGCAGCCCGACGCCCTCCGTCGCCACCGAGAACAGGAAGCGGTCGGGTTGGCTGGCCCCCACGAAACTACCGACCAACTGTCGCAGTGCTGGGACGGCAGTCGGGCAATGTGTGGGAACGTCCGCAAAGAAATCGAACTCGCTGACGGTGCTGTCGTTCGCGACGAACGACACCTGGATTTCGCGGTCGACCGCCATACGGTAGATTTCGCCGGTCATCTCCGCAGCAAGAGCATTGATGGCGTCGATGCGACCAGCCTCCGACCAGTCGGCGACCGGGATAGTGATCCGGTTGCGTACCCGCTCCAGTGTATGGACCTTGCAGAGCGTTGCTGCCTCCTGCGCGCGCGCAGGGACGCTGAGATCCGACGCCTGCCACTGATCGTGAGATGTGGGGATCGAGACGATCGCATATGGGTCGGTGTGAAGCCGGCCGTCGAAAATCGCAGTGCCCGTTTCGTAGATTGCCCGCGCCTTGCGGTTAGGAAGCGGCTCAAGTTGCTTGTACCGCTCTGCCATCGGGCAGACGAGGCCTGAGGTGTTAACGCCGTGCCGGTGAAGAAACAGCCGGGGCGAGATCGTGCCGTCGAGGCCGACGCAGGTGAGAAAATTGCCCGTATCCACCCAGAACGCAGCCCCGTCCGGCTGCCACCCGACTACGCGCAAGGATTTGGGAAGTTCACCGTAGTTGTCGACGATCCTCTTCCACATCCTGTCGTCATCTGCGAATTCCGCCGGATAGGCCTCTCGGGGCGGGGCGTCTTCCAGCGGGTCGCCGTCGAAGGCCGCAAGCGTCGTCGAGATCGCCTCCCAGATCGCGCGCCGGGCGGTCATGGGATGGGGCGCATCCGCGGCCGGCGGCTTTACCGGCGTCGCACAGAGATGTGTCTCGTCCGGAAGTTCCACTGCCTTAAGCCACACGGCGGTCACCCGCCGCAACAAGCGCATCGGGAAGGCTTCCCATATCTGGAGGGACAGGCCGTAGCGCGGCTCACCGCCTTTCCTGCCGAACACCTTGCCGATGGTGCTTGCCGGTTCCAGATGGCGGGGAAGCCGCGCATGGTCGAACTTGATCCAATACCGGCCATCCGGGCTTCGGCTCATGAAGAGCACGTTGAGTTTGCCGGGCGTCATTCGCGGCGACGCTACGAAAGACTGCTCCCGGTCACCGGCAAGGGGGGCCAGAAGCATGACCATGCTGCGTGTCGTCCCGCTGGACCTGTCGATGAAATCGATCAGCAACCTGCCGTCTTCGCGTTCGGTTATCTCGCCGGCAAAGCCCGGCAGACCGTCATGGATTGCCTCAACACGGCCGGCCGGGATGTCGATGACGATGAGCCGGCGGCTTTCCGCCTTGATTGAACTGCCTAGCGGTTGCAGCAGATACAGATACCGCCCGCCCCGGCTCGACAGCCGCAGGCTTCGTGAGAGTGGTGTCTCCAGATCGATTTCTGCGTGGATGCTTTGCTGCAGCACGCTGTGCAGGCGGAACAGACCCGCGCGATTGCACGTCCAGATGTGGTCGGGACCCGCAACACCGAATCCGCCTTCAGGGGCCTCATCGGGCAGGTGAAGCCATTCGGATGCCCGCGGATGCCCGCTGACGCGCAGACAGTCCGAAATCCTTTCGACTTTGAGCATTGCAGCCTCCCGCTTGACAGCCTTCTATAGCGGGAAACGGTTTCAACAACCGTTAAACCTGTGGGTGTAAAATGATTGCGGAGGCCAATGCTGAAATGACCGTTCGTCTTCGCAAGGACTACTTAAGTGCTTCACCGCAATGTCCGGTGTCTGGGAGCGAAGCCGATTGATCGTCGGTCTGCGCGACGGACTTCTGAGCAATGGAGAACAACCCGAAGCGGCGCGGCACTTCGCCATGCCGATCCGGATTTGAGCCGCGATAGATTGCGGTTTCCATAGCCAAAGCCTGTAGTCGATGTGATCGTCACCCCGTGAATTGCGAAGCTCTGAACGAAAGAATTCCGGAAAGCTGCGGAGATTGAAATGGTGTTTGGAAAACGCAAAAGTCCACCGGTGGCCGCCTTTTCCGTTCCTGTTCCCCGGGACACTATCGCTGACCCTAATGATGCGGATCTCGAGCTCATTGCGACGATCGTGGATTTCGTCAATTACCTCTTCACAGACGGCTTCTATCGTCCGGAAGAGTTGCCCCCTCATCTCGTTCAATTGTATCACGCAGACTTCTACGTCGCTCAGATCAACAATGGCGGCCATAGCCAATTCGTTCACAACTGCGGGACAAGGTGGCAGATGATTTTCGCGAATGCGGAAGCCGGACTGGCAGCCATGGGGGCCACCGCTCAGGCGAACCTGATGCGGGGACTGACTGTATGGACGGCAGCCAATCCCGACAAGGCGTCCGCACAGACCGGCTTCAAGGGAGGCAGGGACTCTGCGCTGGACATTCTGGACGAAGCATTCAACCGGCAACAAGTGGAGAGTCCCGTGGCACCTCGTGCCGCGACCTGGATCAGGAGTTGGTCGGGCCTCAGACTCGTCGAGCCGGCAGAGCTTCGCAAGGCATGGAACGAGTGTGCACGGGCAAACGCCAGCCGCTTGCATCGACTTTCAGAAACGCGTGTTGGCGCTTTCCAGCAGGTGTTGTCCGACGATGTACACCTCGCCATCGGAATGGCGGTCGACGCGGCGAACGAAACTCTGTTCGAGGGCAGAAACCGGGAGACGATCGAGGTCGACGGGCGCCATCTGGAGGCCTGGATCGTTCAAACAAGCTTCGGATTGCGGGGCGCTGTTTGCGACAGCTCGGGGGTTCGCCTCTACGCTCTCCAACTTGGTGGCGAGGGAGTAACCTGGAAGGCTGCCGCGCTCATCGGGTTCGCGGGCAGAACGGATATTGATCAAATGCTGTCGTTCGCCGAGGGAGAACCACTTGCAATGGCCGCCGACCTTGCCCTCAGCCGGGTGAGACCGGATTTCACCGGCTGCATCATCCAGCCATGTGAGCCGGTCGACGGTATTCCAAATCCGATATTCAAGATCGTTGCCGGCGACGAGATATTCATGATGACCAAGAAGGACGCGATGTACGTGCTCGCCGGGCAGAGACCTGGGGAAATCTACGATCCGATTTCATTGGCAGAGATCGAAGACCACAAACAAGGTCTCCGCGACAATTGAGCAGTCGCTGGAGCACCACACGAGCGCGGTTCCAGGATCAAACCGGAGTATCACTCCATAGGCCTCGTGATTGGCAAGGCCCGCGGCGCTTCCGCGCGGTCTACCGTGAAGAACGTCTCCCTTCGACCCATTGCGGCCCTTGGCACCGGGCACGACAAACGCCCTTTCGGCCCGGCGCGGCGGCGGTGCGCAATCGAATAGGTTTGCGACGATGCTCTCCATCGTCGCTGCATTTTCGCGCTAAGCCATCGCCCCGCGGACCAATCTGTCGTAGCTTTTCGCTAAAAATCTGCGTTCAAGACTGCTTGCTTAACTGACGAAAGAGAGCCCTGAACTGAATTGGTCAAACCGACGGCATAATTTGCCGGACTGACGCCATGCGCGCCTCCCGGGCAACTCCCATTCACCGCGCAAACCGCAGGATGTTAAGCCTCCATTAGGGCGGCAGCATATACGCTCATATCGCAGCGCACCGCGGGCATGACGCCTCCTGCGTCCCCGCCCGTCGGGCCGGGGAATTCCCTGAGCAATTCCCGCAGGTACTATTCAATGCGCAGAACTATACTTCCGGAAAGCCGCCGCGCCCAGCTACTGGTTCTGCTCGTCGCCGCTGTGTTCATCTTGGTTGCGGCTGCCCTCGCCGGACTGATTGCGGGCTCGATCGCGACCATTACCACGACCGCAGACGAAATCGATGATCAAAGAGCCCTGCAGGCAACTTCGGGAGCTGTGCACGCGCTTCGTAAGCAAATGGCCGCGACGTTGCGGGACAACGCGTACTGGGATGATGCCTATGCCGAGGTGAACGCCGAAACACGCATCGACTGGATCGTCGAAAACTGGGCATCGATCACTGCCGACTACCCCCTGTATGACACAGCGATCGTCGTCGATAGCCGGAATCTTCCGATTGTCGCATTTCGTAAAGGCGCGCCGATGGATGTTCCGCCGAGTGCGTTTTTTGACGACTTCCAAGCTCTCCTCGATGCCGCTAGGCGCGCGAAGATATCCGACACGGTTCCTGTTCATTTCGCACGCTCGTCCGCCGGAACTGAGTTGATCGGTGCGGCCGCAATCCAGCCGTTCGACGGTGATGAGTCGCTCGATCCGGCAAGTTTCTATGTGCTTGTCTTCGCCAAGCTCATTACCCCGGCCGTTGTAGCCGAGGTGTCTGACAGTTTTGCAATTGCGGGCCTGCGTCTCGACTCGAAACCTACTGCGGGACGACTGGCAGTCGTGTTGAAAGGCGTTTCGTCCAAGGAGGTCGCCTTTTTCACCTGGCCCTCAATGGCGCCAGGGACCAAAAGTTACGAAAAAGTCGATGGGGATCTGCGAACAGCGGGCGCGATCCTGATCCTATTTCTCTGCGCCATTGGCGTCGCCGGTGGCCTTACGGTTCGCAATCTGCGGAAAAGCGAACATGTCTCCCGCCATCGTGCACTTCATGATTCTCTGACGGGCCTCTTGAACCGCGCCGGACTGCTTGAGAACGTGGCGGCTGCTTCCCACTGGGCGCACCTGGACGGCAAGCAGCTGAAGTTACATTTCATCGATCTGGACGGGTTCAAGGCGGTCAATGATGCGTGGGGGCATGCGGTCGGAGACGCTCTGATCATCGCCGTTGCGCGCCGGCTGCGCGACGCTTTGCCGAATGACGCGTTTGCTGCGCGCCTGGGCGGCGACGAATTCGCCGCAGTGACGCTCGACGAGGTCGGCGCTGATCTGATCCCAAACTTCGGACGGCGGCTCCAAGACGCCTTGGCAAGCGTATTCGATGTGGACGGACGGTCGATCGAGATCGGTTGCAGTATCGGCGTCGCGGTCTCCGAGCGAGGCGCCGTCGAGGCCGGTGAACTCATGCGCCGCGCCGACATCGCCCTTTACCGTGCCAAGGATCTCGGTCGCGGCATGACGATCGACTTCGACAACAGTTTTGACGATGACGCCTTCCAACGGGCTGAACTAGAGAGGCAGTTGCGGGCCACACTGTTGAATGAGGATATATCGGTCGTGTTCCAGCCGCTGATCGATGCTCGATCGGGGGCAGTCAGCGGCGTGGAGGCTCTGGCGCGGTGGCGTAAGGAGGATGGTGTTGCAGTGTCTCCGGATGTGTTCATCCCGCTCGCCGAACGCGCCGGAATGATTGATCTGCTAGGCATGCACGTGTTGAGGACCTCCCTGAACGCCGCCGCCGCATGGCCGAGGCTCGGTCTCTCGGTCAACGTTTCGCCGCTGCAGCTCAAGAACCCGTGTTTCGTCGAGCAGGTCAAGGCTGCAATCAAAGCCGCGGATTTTGATGCTCGTCGTTTGTCGGTAGAGGTGACGGAGGGCGTTCTGATTTCCAATCCAGAACAGTCGCGTCGAGCGATTGATGGCTTGAAGAAAATCGGTGTCAAAGTTGCGCTAGACGATTTTGGCTCTGGATACGCCAGCCTCGGGTCACTCCGTCGCTTTGGGTTCGACCGTCTGAAAGTGGATCGCTCTCTGGTGGCGGCGCTGGAACGGGACCAGAATGCCGGCGCTGTGCTCCAGGCAACGGTTGCTCTTGCCAATGCGCTGCGAATTCCTGTCACGGCCGAGGGCATAGAGACGGAACAGCAGGCCACGGTCGTGCGGTTGTCGGGCTGCGACGAGCTTCAGGGGTATCTGTTTAGCAGACCGATGAGTGCCGACGCAGTTACCGCTCTCTATTGCGGCGCCGAATCTGGCGGCCGAACGAGCGCGCGCGGTCGCTGAATAGTTGGAAGCTGGTCGACCGCATACGCTTTTCGTGCCGGCCAATACACATTAGTCGTTTTGGGGGCTTCCCACCATGGATGGAGCCCTCTGGTCGTCACAACCAGGCTCCTCATCGTTCGCAGAGTTCTCCAGCGGTGGGGCAGTTCTCTGCTCCAGAACCGGCAATCAAATCCCTCGCCTTCAAGCGATTCGAACCGTAGTCACTGCTAGTCCAGTGGGTGCCGCCGAAGCGGGGCCAGCGTCGGTGGATGTCTCGGAAATGTATTCTTCTCGCCGGGACAGCGAGGCGGAAACGGCCACGGCGGATCTCTTTCACCCGAGGTGGAACCTTTCGCCTCCGTCAGCGCCGGTTCGGAGCGGGCCAGCACGGACTGGCGAGACTTGACCGAGCAAGATACCATCGACGCGGCGCTGTCAGCGCATCAGGGGAGCGGGAAAAGGTGGGGGTTAAGCCGCAAGGGCAAGCTTGGCTTGTTTGAGGCGGTCGTCGGCGACCGCGGCCCGGACCTGAAGGACCCGGTGAGCGCCAATCGGAGACCAACGCATCTGACGCTTCTTGTTCATGCGGGCATTGACGAGGCTGTTGGCGGCACTTTCGGCCGGAGAACTCGAAATCGGCTGACCTGACCAATATCGTCGGCAGTAGTCGACAATCGAAGCCTTGTTCTGGACCAGATAGGTGCGAAGATTTCTGACCAGTTCGTACAGGCGCTGGAGCTTGTTGTTGGTGTGTCGCAGCCAAGCGTGCTGGTCCAACTGGGAGAGCATGTGCTTCACGGCTCTGGTTGCCTCCCTGATGTATCCGCTCCAAAGGAGATGCCGAAGCCTCGGCACATGAACCGCGACGTCCCAAAGGTAGATGTTCAGATCGTGGACATGCTTGGTTCCTTCCCAGGCCTGTTCGATGTGTCGGAGCCGCATCGACAGATGGAACCAGTCAAGAATATGCGTTACGGGCTGGCGTGTTGCGCTTAGCACGATACTTTGCAGCCCGATTTCTCCGTCGCTGAAGACAGTAACATCGCGGCCAGGCAGCCATCCTTGCGCTCGCATCGCCGCACGAACGATATCGTGCTTGCCGGTGGCCACATTCGGCGCAGCCGCGAACTGACGCGGTGGCCGACCCTGTGAAACAACGCGTCCCATCGCGATCTCGAAATGCCGGCTTTGATATCCGGGAACTGCGCGAATGTAAGCGCCATCAATGAATACGGAAACGGCGGATTCGCTGGCTCGGCTGATGCGATAGGGGCTTGCGACGTCCCACTTTTCGATCTGATCGGCGACCTTGGCGAGCCGGTTGCTGACGGTCCGATGATTATGTGGTCGTGCGGCCGGCACAAAGAGATCAAGCACACGGGCGGCTTCTCGAAACGACAGCCGGGAGCCGAGTTCGGCCTGGATTCGCTCCAATTCTGGCGTTGCTCTGCCACTCAACAGGGTCTCGATGCTTCCGGTGCCCGATCCTGCCGTCTTTCCGCACGCGCAGTTGCGCAACCGGGGCACGCGCACACGACAAAGGCCGAAGAGCGAATGGACCGTACGAAATCTGTATTCATGAACCCCGCGCAGGCGGTTGCAGTCGTGACATTTCCGAGCCTGCTGGCCGGCCTGATCCGTCTGAAACTGTGTCAGCTCCTCCTGCAGACGGCGCTGTATCGCCTTGCCTTCCCCCAAAGAAAGGCCGAGGTCATCGAGACGCGCTCCATCGACAATCCGTTCGACGATTGCGATTTCCCGACGTTGCGGAACGCCGTCGACCCAGACAAACTCGACCCAGACGTTCATCCTTAATTGCGTTGTCAACGAGTGCCCCTACCAAAAAGCCCTCGATTACCCCACGGCTGCGTCCTACTCGAGCGCCTAGAATCAGGCACTCGATCTCACCGGTGCCTCGATCAGTCCAATCGCCTTGATCGAGCTCAGGACCTGCGCGAATTTCCGGCTTTCGCGGGCGCCGTCCGGGAGTGACTTCAGGGGAACGATCTCGGAAATGGCGATGGTCCGTATGTCGCGGTCGAAAGCGAGGTGGATTCGCCCATCCCCATCGTTGTCTTTGCGCCCATCATTTCATCGCCGCCTCCGTTTGACCGCGGCAAGCTTCATCCCAAGCGGCAGCATAAGCATAGCGTGGCACCCGAATTGAGCTGGCCTCCCGTTCTCGGGGAGTTAAGTCCTACGGAAGCCGAATGTTTTTCGCAGGCTCCCATCAACCGCCTTTGCTGGCATGAACCTGCGGAGACGGCTCAAAAGCGTTGCTTGACCTCCAACGGGTTGACGCATTTTGTACGGGCTCTTAAGGGCGACGAGGATCCTTTCTGCAACCAAGGTTGGAGCAGGTGCAGATTTGATCTGAGCTAAAACTGTCTTGATCGTCGCTTCGGCCTGATCGGCGTAGACGCCCAACGGGGCCTCGGTGTTCGCAGCATTCACGTCAAGATTGGTGTTTGTAAACGTCGGTTCCAGCAAGATAACACGCACGTTAAAGTCTCGGATTTCGTGGTCGAGAGATTCGGACAAACCCTCAAGAGCGTGTTTGGTGCTGGCATAGATCCCCATAAACGGCGCGGGCAAGAAGCCCAGAACCGAGCTGATGTTTATGATCAGCCCGCTGCGTGCACTCCGCATTGACGGCAGGACGGCCCGGATCATGCGAAGCGGGCCGAACACATTGACATCAAAAACCTTCGTTGCTTCAGCAATCGAAGTATTCTCGACCGGGCCTACCAGGGACACACCGGCATTGTTGATCAGGACGTCGATCCTTCCCGCCTCGGACAGGACCCAGTCGACAAAACTCGCAACCGATGCGTCATCAGTCACATCCAGGGTCCCGAACGTCACGCCGGAAATGGATTTAGCCCGCCTTAGATCGCGCGCGCCGCCGAACACACTATAGCCGTTCTGCGCGAGAAGTCGGGCTGTAGCCTCACCAATCCCGGAGGACGCCCCTGTTATCACTACTACTTTCTGTTCGGCCACGGCGGCCTCCTCTATTGAAATTTGTCTTCTGTGCTAGACCGGTGGCTCGTCGGATGAGTTCACGGGTCGGCGGTATCGACGGTGATAGATTGCGAATGAAATCTATCACCTACTTAGATGTCATTCGTAATATTAAAAATCAAGTGATATCGCCCGAGAAGGCTCGAAAATGTCGATGGATTCGCATTTTCACCGAAAGCGATATCTCGGCAGGAGATCTACCGAACAGCCCGATTACTACCTCACATGAGAAGCCACTGCGCACCACGCGAGCGCACAGTCAAATCAGCGGGTGAACCGTCGATGGCCGACCGCAGCGAATCCCTGTCATCCACCAACTTGTGTCGAGCTTAGCTAGTCTCACGGGTCTTGAGTTCGTACAAAGCCTAGCGGAAGGACGCCACCGCCGCCCACCGATGGCCGAATTGCTGCCAAAGGAAGTTGCGGTCGAACCCGGGCTTCTCCCGAGCCGCGCTTCCTCAACACCTTGAACACTGTGCACGGCGGTCGGAGCATGACGACGCTCGACACGTCTATGGCGGTCGCCGCGCATAAGACGGTCGAGCCCGGCGATTTATGCCCCTCCGTGGAAAAATCTGTGAAGTTCATCGTGCGCGGCGATCAGGATGAGACGGCGGCGACAATCTGGATGAGACTCTTATGTCGCGGTCGGCATGAAGGTATCATGCTGATTGTCGCCGCCGTCTCATCCTGATCGCCGCGCTATAGTTCATCGGCCACAATCTGGGAGATAGCGGAGAACTGCATAAAGTGGGCCAGGTTGTTTCACCTAGCCGGACCATCACCTTCGGCAGAATAGAGACGAAGCAGCGTAAAATACACGCGCACGGTGCTTCGACTTGCATGATCGTGCGCAAAGGCCGGTAAGCCATCTGTCACACCGAGGTGTTGGCGTCCAAATATTCATCCCGGCGCGTTCTCCAGGGCACGCAATACGAAGCCGGTCTGAGCTTCGAGTTCATCCTCCACATCCTCACCACCGCCAATCCGTTGCTCTACGAGGCCGGGGTGAACGAACGAAATAATCGCTGCCATGACGCACCGAGCAGCATTACCTGCATCATCGCTTTTAAGTTCCCCGGCCTCCAAGCCCTCACGAATGGTCGCTTCAAATATCCTCGTCATTTCATCGAAGTACCACTTCGCGACCTCCCAATTGCCGTCTATGGCGGCGACGAAAAGCTCGTGACTGTGCCGTTCTTCTGCCAGTTGCAACTGAGTATGTTGATGAAGAGCGGCAAACATCTCAGTAAGCCTGATGCTTGCCGGAGCGCTCCCTTGCGAGATTTCGCGCGCGTCGTCGAGGGTCCTGTTCGCAATCCGGGTAAAGACACTCTGATTTATTGCAGCTCTCGTGGGAAAAAAGCGGTACACGTTCGCTCGGCTTACACCTAGGTTGAACGCTATGTCAGCAACTGTTGTCTTGCGATGACCGTTACGGCGAATGTGTTCTTCCGCTACGTCCAGAATAAGCTTGCGCCACCGCGCCAAAACCACACCGTCCGAATCCGTGGAAAATACCTCGAGCGCTTGACTATTTGGCTTATGTCCCCAGGACGCCCAACGGGCGTCCCGGACCATCGATGCTGAGCCGCTGTCTTTTTCCTTCCCAGGGTCGGCCAGGCGAGTGCATAGACTGGACATGAGGGTCACTCCGCCGCAATCGCCAGTTTAAGGTTGGGAGCCCCCTCCTCCGACTGCGGATGCGACTCCCTCTTAGGCGGCTTGATCCGGAACCAGGTCGCGTAAAGCGCCGGCAGGAACAGCAGGATCATCACTGTTCCGACGGCCGTGCCGCCGATCAGCGTATAGGCCATCGATCCCCAGAAGACCGAGTGCGTCAACGGAATGAATGCGAGCACGGCAGCCAACGCCGTCAGGATGACCGGCCTCGTTCTTTGCACGGTGGCTTCGATGACCGCATGGTAGTCATCCAGACCCGCCGCCTGATTTTCCTTGATCTGTTCCGTCAGGATCAACGTGTTGCGCATCAGGATGCCGGCCAATCCAATCAAGCCGAGGATAGCGTTGAAACCGAAGGGTTGGTTGAAGATGAGCAAGACCGGAACTACGCCGGCGAGCCCGAGCGGCCCCGTCAGCATCACCATCGTCATCGTCGACAGGCTCCGAACCTGAAGGATGATGACGATGAGCATGGCGGCAATCATGGCAGGGAAAATCTGGACAAGTGCCACGTTCGCTTTCAGCGACTCTTCAATGTTGCCACCCATTTCGATGCGATAGCCGACGGGTAGCGAAGCAATCAGCGGCTGAAGTGCCTGCATGACTTGCTGCGAAACTTCCGGCGGCTGCGTTACCTCGTTGATGTCCGAGCGGATGGTGATGACCGGAGTGCGGTCGCGGCGCTTCATGATCGGCTCTTCGAAGCGGATCTCGGAGTGGCCAATCTGATCGAGCGGAACCGGACGGCCATTCCTGCTCATCAGCGAAAAGTCCGCCAGCCTCGAAGGATCGAGCCTGTTTTCACCGGCGCTGCGCGCGACTACCGGAACGTTACGAATGTTTTCGCGAACCTGCGTGATTGGCACCCCACTCAGCAACAACTGCATCTGTTGGGCGGCCTCCGAAGGAGAAAGGCCGATAAGGTTGAGCCGGTCCTGATCGGGTATAAAGCGCAGTACAGGTGTGCGATTGCCCCAGTCGCGGTTTGCTTGGCGAACGTCGGGCACAGTCTTCATGATTGCGAGGGCTTGTTCGGAGATTTTGTACAATTCATCCGGATCCGGTCCCATGATGCGAAACTCGACCGGGAACGGCGTATAAGGGCCGAATACGAGTTGTGTCACCCGCACGTAAGCTTCTGGCGCAAGGCCGTTGGAGATCGCAGCGCGCAGGCGATGCTTCAAGGCTTCGCGTCCATGCGCATCGGGTGTCAGCACGACGATCTTGGCGAATGCCGGGTCTGGCAGTTCGGGCGCCATGGCGAAAAAGAAGCGCGGCGCACCCTGGCCGACGTAGCTGGTGGCAATCTTCGTTTCGGGCTGCTCTTTCAGCCAGCCTTCGAGTTTCTCGACCGTTGCAGTGGTCGTCTGGATGCTGGTTCCTTCCGGCATGCGCACTTCCACCAGAACTTCGGGGCGATCCGACGTCGGGAAGAACTGCTGCTTTACGGATCCCATGCCGACGACCGAGACGGCCATGACGACACCGACGAGACCGCAGGTCAGGAACTTGTGACGGACCGCGAACTCGATGAGGCTGCGAAGGCGCCGGTAATTCGGGGTGTTGTAGATGGCGTGATGACCGCCCTCCACCGGCTTGATTGCGGGCAGCATCTTGACGCCGAGATACGGCGTGAAGATCACCGCCACGATCCAGGAGACGATCAGCGCGAAACCGACGATCCAGAAGATATTGCCGGCATATTCGCCGGCGGTTGATCTGGCAAAGCCGACCGGCATCAACCCGATGATCGTCACCAGGGTGCCGGACAGCATCGGGGCGGCCGTGTGGCTCCAGGCATAGGCGGCCGCCTTGATGCGGTCCATGCCTTCTTCCATCTTCACCACCATCACCTCGATGGCGATGATGGCATCGTCGACGAGCAGACCGAGTGCGAGAATCAACGCGCCAAGTGTGATGCGGTCGAAAAACCGGCCGGTTTCCAGCATGATCAGGAAGACGACGCCGAGCGTCAGCGGAACGGCAAGCGCTACGACGATACCGACGCGCCAGCCCAGGCTAACGAGGCTCACGAACAGGACGACGCCGAGTGCCATGGCGAACTTCAGCATGAATTCGCCGACGGCTTCCTGGATATTGACAGCCTGGTCGCTCACCTTTGCGAGCGTGATGCCTAGCGGCAGACTTTCCGCGATTTTGGAAGATCGTTCTTCCAGTGCCTTGCCGAGTTCCAGCCCGTTCCAGCCCTGCTGCATTACCACCCCAAGCATGATGGCGGGCTCGCCGTCATGGCGAATGACATAGGTGGCGGGATCCTGATAGCCGCGGCGCACCTCGGCGAAATCCGACAGCTTCAGGACACGTCCACCCGCGACGATCGGCGTTTCGGCAATCGACTCGACGCTGTCATAGGCACCGTCGAACCGGATAAACACCTGGGGACCCTGCGTATCGATCGATCCTGCGGGGGTCACTGTATTGCGTCGTTGCAGGGCAGCAGCGATGTCTTGCGCCGAGATCCCAAGCGTTGCCAGCTTGGAATAGGAAAACTCCACGAAAATCTGTTCCGGCTGCTCGCCGAGAATGTTTATCTTTTTTACGCCCGGGACGTGAAGCATGTCCTGACGGATCGTCTCGGCCTGCCGCACGAGATCACGCATGGCCATGCCCTTCGCCTTCAAGGCATAGAGGGCGAAGCTGACGTCGGAGTACTCGTCGTTGACGAAAGGACCGATCACTCCTGGAGGAAGATTACGAGCTTCGTCGCCAAGTTTCTTGCGCGCTTGATAGAACTCTCCCTCGACGGCCGACGCTGGAGTGTTGTCCTTTAGCGTCACTGTCAGGAAGGCGTAGCCGGGTCGCGTAGTCGTTTCCACACGATCGTACCAGGTCAGTTCCTGGATGCGCTTTTCGAGTGGTTCGGCGACAAGATCCTGCATTTCGCGCGCGGTCGCACCCGGCCAAACAGAGGTAACGGTCAGCGTCTTGATGGTGAATGACGGGTCTTCTGCTCGGCCCAGCTTGACGAAGGCATAGGCGCCGGCGGCGGCCAGCAGGACGATGAAGAACAGGGTGACGGCTCGCTCACGAACAGCGAGCGCGGAGAGATTGAAGCTCATCAGTTTGCCGCCTCTGCTTTTTCCACGCCGGTGCGCACACTTGCGCCGTCCCGAAGCAGATGCGCTCCAAGGGCAACGATCGCCTCCCCGGCCGTCAGGTTCCAGACTATGGCCTTCTCTTCGCCGATCCGCTCGACCTTCACTTCCCGGAAATGAACGCTCGAACTCTGCTCGTCCAAAACCCAGACACCCGTGCGGGCGCCGTCGTCCAGAAGAGCGCCAACGGGGACTTCGGCATGTGACTGTGCTGCTTCGTTCTGCAGGCTGATCGTGACCGTTGCCCCCAAGGGCGCGGACGCCGCAGAACCCTGCAATACCCACCGCGTTTCATAGGTACGGGTTTGAGGATCGGCGGCATCGGAGATCTGCCTGAGGGCCGCCTTTTCGGTCGTGCTCCGGCCATAGATGGTGGCCTGCGCGACGGCACCAATCTCGGGCCTGAGATTTTCGGGCAACCAAACGAGCGCTTCGCGGGGCCCCGATTTCGCCAGCCGAATGACCGGCTGACCCGCTGAGACTACCTGCCCCGGCTCGCCGAGCGTTTCAACGATCGTGCCGTCCGCGTCCGCCACGAGAACCGCATAGGCCGCCTCGTTTTCGGCGACTTTCGCTTCTGCTTCGGCCGCGGCGAGCTGGGCTGTCGCGGTATCGAGCGCTGCCTTCGACTGCTCATATCTCTGCGGAGACGCGGCCAAGCCGTTCTTGACCAGTGCAGCATACCGCCGCTCGTCGGCCTGCACCTGGATGAATGTTGCCTTGGCCGCAGCAACGGCATTGCGTTTTGCCGACAGAGCAAGGCGCAGATCGGTGTCGTCAACCCGCATCAATGGCTGCCCGGCTTTGACTTCTTCCCCAAGGCCGACAAGTCGTTCGACAATTTTTCCGGGGACTCGAAAGCCGAGATCGCTCTGCACCCGGGCAGCAACCGTGCCGGTGAAACTTCGGTTTGCTGCGTCTGGGGTCTTGACCTTCGCCACACTGACGAGCGGAGCCAGACTGCGTGGATCCGCAGCCTCCGCATCCTTGCTCGTCGACGGGAGTAGGAAAATCGCAGCGGCGACACCGACGAGGGCGGCCACTGCCACGGTTGAGAGGAGGATTTTTCGTTTCATGGCACTGGCCTTCTTGACGGTGGCGGCATAAGTCTTAGATTGCAATCTAACTCTAAAAGCATTATAGATGTCAACTGAAATCTAAAAGGAGGCAATCATGAGGGTCAGTCGTGCCCAGGCCGAAGCGAATCGCGAGACGGTCATCAACGTCGCCAGCAGGCTCTTTCGCGAGCGCGGCTTCGATGGCATCGGCCTCAAGGATTTGATGAAAGGTGCCGGCCTTACGCAGGGCGGCTTCTATAAGCAGTTCGAATCCAAGGATGATCTGGCAGCACTTGCGTCGCGGCGAGCGTTGGAAAGCGCGACCCGCAGATGGTCCTCGGTCGCCGCATCGAGCGCGGATCCGCTTCAGGGCGTCATCGATCTTTATCTTTCGGCAGGGCACCGTGGGGAAACCGGAGACGGCTGCCCGCTGGTCGCCCTTGGATCTGATGCGGCTCGCCAGAGCGTCGACGTCCGCAAGCCGTTTCAGGACGGGATCAAAGGTCACCTGCAGGTTATCGAAGAACTGTTGCCGGCCAGCGGCGACGATGACGATGCACCCCGCAAGGCCATGGCGATGCTCGCGCTCATGGTTGGCGCGGTCACTCTGTCACGCATCGTGACGGACGAGAAGCTGGCAGACCGTCTGCTTGAAGCAGCAGCGACTGAAGCAAAGCGTGTCGCGGCCACGGAGCCGGTCGAGTGATGAGCGGAACGACAAGTTCTCAACCGGTTCAGCATTTGTGGTCCGCGAGATTGCGTGTTTTATTTCTGGAGTCATCATGCGTCGTGTCGTCGTAACAGGAATGGGAGCGGTCAGCCCGCTCGGTGCCAACGTCAGCAGCTCTTGGACTCGCCTGTTGGCGGGCAAGTCCGGCATCCGTCGTCTTCCTGACGAGGTCGTCGGCGATCTGCCCGCCAAGGTCGGAGGTCTTGTCCCCTTCCTGGAAGAGGATGCCGAAGCTGGCTTCGATCCTGACAGCGTCTTGCCGCCAAAAGATCAGCGCAAGGTCGATCGGTTTATCCTCTTCGCATTGGCGGCGGCAGACGAAGCCCTTGCGCAGGCGCGGTGGAAACCTGTCTCGGAAGAGGACCGCCTCAGAACGGCAACGATCATTGCGTCAGGGATAGGAGGATTTCCTGCGATCACGGACGCGGTACGAACCGTCGATCAGAAAGGGCCGCGGCGCCTTTCGCCCTTCACCATTCCATCGTTCCTGGTGAACCTCGCAGCAGGCCAGGTATCCATCCGACATGGTCTCAAGGGGCCGCTCGGCGCTCCGGTGACAGCATGTGCGGCCGGCGTCCAGGCAATCGGTGACGCGGCCCGCATGATCCGGGCGAACGAGGCGGACATTGCCGTCTGCGGCGGCACGGAAGCATGTATCAACACCGTAAGCCTCGGAGGCTTCGCTGCCGCCCGGGCTCTCTCAAGCGGGTTCAACGACACCCCTGCCCTCGCCTCCCGGCCGTTCGACATGATGCGAGACGGCTTCGTGATGGGTGAAGGTGCGGGAATCTTGGTGATCGAATCCCTGAGCCATGCGCTGGCTCGCGGGGCGGAGCCGCTGGCCGAACTGGTGGGCTATGGAACAACGGCGGATGCCTACCACGTGACCTCTGGTCCCGAGGACGGATCCGGCGCCGCGAGAGCCATGCAAATCGCCATCCATCAGGCCGGTATTTCTCCAAATGATATCCAACATCTCAACGCTCACGCCACGTCGACCCCGCTCGGTGATCGAGGGGAAATCGAGGCTATCAAGACAGTGTTCGGTTCGACAGCAGGGATCGCGGTCAGTGGCACGAAGTCCGCGACCGGGCACCTCCTTGGCGCCGCAGGTGGGCTGGAAGCAATCTTCACGATCCTGGCGCTGAGGGATCAGGTCGCACCGCCAACGTTGAACCTGAATGCGCCCGATCCCGCTGGCGACGGAATCGACTTTGTCGCGAACAAGTCTCGGCCTTTGCAGATGGACTATGCAATTACCAACGGATTTGGGTTCGGGGGTGTGAACGCGAGCGCTTTGTTCCGGCGCTGGAACGAATGACCGGCCTCAACAACACTCGCCTGGAAGTGAAGCCGCGGCACGACGCCCCGGTGAAAAGCTTCACCGTATTGATCAGCCGGCACTCGCCGCCGTTTCGAGCGCCAAGATTGAAACCGAATGGGATGATTGTGATGCCTTCGCTTAAGATGACCGGCTGGAAGCCTAAGATTACAGTAATCGGCGTTGGCGGCGGCGGCGGGAACGCCGTCAACAACATGATCGCTCGAAACCTGTCCGGCGTGGAGTTCATTGCCGCAAATACCGATGCGCAGGCACTTGCGATGTCGAAAGCCCAGCACATTGTCCAACTTGGCGTGACGGCCACTGAGGGGCTGGGTGCAGGCTCGTTGCCGGAACTCGGCCGCGCTGCGGCCGAGGAATCGATCGATCAGATTATGGCGCATCTGGCCGATACGCAGATGTGCTTCGTGACGGCCGGCATGGGCGGCGGCACGGGGACCGGTGCGGCGCCAGTTATTGCGCATGCCGCGCGCCAGTCCGGCATTCTTACTGTCGCGGTCGTCACCGAGCCGTTCGGCTTTGAAGGAACGCACCGGGCCCGCCAGGCCAGGCAAGGCATCGAGCAATTGATCGATGCGGCGGACACGGTGATTGTCGTTCCAAACCAGAGCCTGTTCCGCCTTTCGGATCGTCAGACAACGCTCGAAACGGCGTTCTCAATGGCCGACTCGATTCTCTACTCGGGCGTCATGTCGATCGTTGAACTGATCACGAAAGAAGGTTTGATCAATCTTGACTTCGCTGATGTTCGGTCCGTGATGAAGGACATGGGACCGGCCGTCATGGCGACGGGCGAGGCGTCAGGACCAGGCCGCGCGACCGACGCGGCGAAAGCAGCTGTAGAAAACCCGCTCTTCGGGGAAGCCACTCTAAGGGGTGCGAGGGGCATACTCGTGTCGATCGCGGCCGCCCGGGAACTGACCTTGTTCGAAGTCGATGAGGCAGCGAGTTGCATTCGTGACCAGGTCGACGCGGATGCCGAAATCATCCTGGGCGCCAGGTTCGATGGATCGCTTGACGACAAATTACAGGTCTCGGTCATAGCGACCGGCCTCAGGCGGCCGGCGGACGTGGTGATCCTAGCGGAACACGCACAGAAGCCTCGCCGTCGCCGGTCTGGTGCTCGTGACCGTCTTCTTTCTTCTGACCGCGACGCCGCGCTCGACGGCAAGATCGACGACGACCGAGCCGGGCTTCATCTTTATGCCGTAGCCAGCATAGTGCGCCAGGACACGTTGCTTGTCTACGAGCCGCTGATCGTCGTCACGGTCTTCTATCTTGTTCTCACCGCCATCATCGCCAGTGCATTCCGCCGTTTTGAGGCACAGGTGCCGTTGCGACGGTAACTTCGATCGGAGCCAAACACGTGATTTGCGCGCGGCCGAACCCAGCCGCAACCCTAACTGCCTGACCGCTTGCTTGCCTCGACCGTCCCCGTTTCCGAATGACGTGCCCCGGAGCGTCTATCCCCATATGGAGCTTTCTGCATGAATAAACTTAGCATTCTCGATGGCGGCATGAGCCGCGAACTCCTGCGCCTTGGCGCAGAACTGAAGCAGCCCGAGTGGTCGGCGCTTGCCCTCGTCAATTCGCCAGACATCGTGCGAAAGGTCCACGAGGAATTCATCGCGGCCGGTTCGCAGATCATCACGACGAACAGTTACGCACTCGTCCCCTTCCACATCGGCGAGGAGCGGTTTCAGAAGGACGGGGCAGCACTCATCGCGCTTTCGGGTCAATTGGCACGCGAAGCGGCTGCGGCAGTTTCGGATCAAAGTGTTCTCGTCGCCGGTTCGTTGCCACCGATATTCGGGTCCTACGAACCGCTCAACTTCGATCCGTCGCGCGTGCAAGACTATCTGAAGGTCCTTGTCGACAACTTGGCCCCCTACGTGGACGTTTGGCTCGGCGAAACCCTTAGCCTGATTGCCGAAGGGGAAGCTGTCCGTACTGCCGTTTCCGGGTTCGGCAAGCCGTTCTATATTTCGTTCACCCTGGCCGACGACAAGGCGCAGATAGCGGGAGGCGAACCGAAGCTGCGCTCCGGGGAAACAGTGGAGGATGCGGCGAAGTGGGCGGCATCGTCCGGCGCCGAGGCGCTCTTGTTCAATTGCAGCAAACCGGAGGTGATGCGTGCTGCGGTCGAAACGGCAGCACGCATCTTCAACGAGTACGGCTCTCATCTTGAGATCGGCGTCTACGCCAATGCTTTCGACGGCGAGCAGGCGGACTCCAGTGCGAACGAGGGTCTGCATAAGACCCGAAAGGACCTCACCGGCGACTCTTATTCGCGCTACGCGTGTTCATGGGTGGAGGCCGGCGCGACAATCATCGGCGGGTGCTGCGGCATCGGCGCCGAGCATATTCATCGGATGATACAAACGCTGAGGAGCTGATCGCGTGCTCGAATGTTCCTTGCGCGCATGAGAAACAATCCTGTCATGGCGGGTCTCCAGCCAAAATCTGTTGCGGTATCTCCGGCAATCGACGGAAAAGCCGCTCGCCACAAGCCAGCCGTTGACCTCTTCGCCATCGAATGCTCGGGGGCAGAAGTAAATCCCCAACAGCCAATCGCCGACCTAGTGCATTTATGAAGCCAACTTACATGGCGGAACATATCCCCTGCTGCCGTCCAGCAATGTCCGTGTGTAGGGATGCTCAACACTGCCTTGCAGAAGCTGCTCGCGGCTGGCCACCTCGACAAACTGGCCGTCCAACATCACCGCGACTCGGTTGCAAAGATGAGCGATCACCGCCATGTCATGACTGACGAGAACATATGTCAGCTTATCCCTTTCCCGCAGATCCTTCAGGAGGTTCAGGATCTCGGCCTGGATCGACACGTCGAGCGCCGAAGTCGGTTCATCGAGGAGCAGAATGCGCGGATTGAGTATCAAAGCCCGAGCGATTGCAACGCGCTGGCGCTGTCCGCCCGAAAGCTGGTGCGGAAAACGGTTTCGAAAGGCAGGCGGCAAACCAACATCGCGCAGCACCCGCTCTACGCGCTCTTGTCTCTGGTCGAGGCCATGGATTTCCAGCGGTTCCAAGAGCGTTCGGCCGATTGTATGGCGGGGATGCAACGAGCCGAATGGATCTTGAAACACCATCTGCTGCTTGGCAAGTTGCGAGCGCGACCGTTTCGGCCCCACCCCCTCGCCGTCTATCAAAACGGAACCGCTCCAGCCCTTGATGCGACCGGCGAGAGCGCCGAGAACCGTCGACTTGCCGCAGCCGCTTTCACCGACGAGGCCAAAGGTTTCGCCAGGCTCAACATCGAAGGCGACGTTCTTGACCACTTGCTTGAAATCGTTACCGCTGCCGAAGGACACGGCAAGATCGTTGACCGATATAATGGACATGTCACGCCTCCGCCCAGCTTGCCTGTCGTTTCAAAACTTCCAGCCTGTCTCTCGGATGATCGAGACTTGGCAACGCCTCCAGAAGTCCTCGGGTGTAGGGATGCGTCGCCTGGTCGAGTTTCGAAGCATCAATGGTTTCGACGATCCTGCCCGCATACATGATAATGACCCGGTCGCAGAAGCTCTTCACCAAGTTGAGATCATGCGAAATGAAGATCAGCCCGATGTTGCGCTCGCTAATCAGATCGTCGAGGATTGACAGCACCTGTTGGCGCACCGTGACGTCGAGCGCCGAGGTCGGCTCATCGGCGATGATGAGGGAGGGCGATGAGATCAGCATCATCGAGATCATGATGCGTTGACCCATGCCGCCCGACACTTCGTGCGGGTAGAGATTGAAGACGCGCTGTGGATCACGGATGCTGACGCGCTCGAGCATCGCAAGCGTGCGGTCACGCGCCGCCTTCCTTCCAAGCCGCTCATGAAGGATGACCGTCTCGGCGATCTGCTCGCCAACCGTCATGACGGGGTTGAGCGAATACTTCGGATCCTGCAGGATCATGGAGATCCGGCTTCCGCGGATCGACCGCATTTCAGCCTCGCTGGCGGTCAGGAGGTCGACATCCTCAAACCGCATCTCATCGGCGACCACACGGGCGGTAGCCGGCTGAAGGCGCATGATCGCGCGCCCCATCGTGCTTTTGCCAGAGCCGGATTCACCAATGATGCCAACCTTTTCGCGCGCCACGTCGAATGAGATATTTCTCACCGCGCTGACCACACCCGACAGGCTCGGAAACTGAACCGACATGTTCTTGACCGAAAGAATGGGCTTCTTTTGCTCACGCATTGCGAGGATCCATGATATCGCGCAGTCCGTCGCCAAGCAGATTGAAGGCGAGACTGACCAGAAGAATGGCTATGCCGGGGACCGTCGTCAGCCACCAGGCATCAAGAAGGTATTGGCGTCCGGACGCCGCCATTGCCCCCCATTCGGGCATAGGCGGCTGCGCCCCGAGACCGAGGAAGCCAAGGCCGGCTGCCGTCAGGATCACGCTCGACATGTTGAGCGTCAGGCGGATGATGATCGATGGCGCACAGAGTGGAACGATGTGGCGAAAGAGGATGCGCCCCATCCCTGCACCCTGCAGCTCTGCGGCAACGACGAAGTCTGCGGCACGGAAGGTCAACGTTTCGGCGCGCGCCAGACGCGCGATCGGCGGCCATACCGTGAGCGCGATGGCAATGACAGCATTCTCGATGCCCGGGCCGAGGGCGGCGGAGAAGGCAAGCGCCAGAACCAGGCTCGGGAAGGACAGGAAGATATCGGTTATGCGCATCAGCACAACATCCACCCAGCCGCCAAGATAACCGGCCGTAGCACCGATGGCGAAGCCTATCGGAGCCACGATGACGGTCACTAGCACGCTAATATACAGCGTCGTGCGGGCACCGTAGACGAGGCGCGAATAGACGTCGCGACCGAATTCGTCGGTACCGAACCAGTTCACTGCAGAAGGCGGCTTCAAGACAATGGTCAGATCCTGAAGAATGGGATCGTGGTTGGCGAGCAGCGGCGCGAAACTTGCCACCAAAATCAGCCCCACCACCACAAAGAAGCCTGCGAGAGCCAAGGGATTGGCGATCAGGCTCAGCCACAGGACATAGGCCTTGTGGAGACGCGCCTGGCGCATCGAGGAGAACTCCTCATTGATCAGCCAATTGTGCAGCTCATTGAAATAACGTGTCGCCATGATGTCACCGAGTACGCGGATCAAGGAACCGATAGGTCAGATCCGACAGAAGATTGATGGCAATCGAGATGATACCGATGAGCAGGACACTGCCCAGAACGGCATTCATGTCGGCGAAAAACAGCGCCGAGGTGAGATACTGTCCAAGGCCCGGCCAGGCGAAAACCGTCTCGATCAACACAGTGCCATCGAGCAGTCCGCAGTAGGCAAGCGCAACAATCGTCAGCAGCTGCACCCGGATGTTGCGGAAGGCATGGCGCCACACGATTGCGCGCTGGCCGAGGCCCTTGGCCTTGGCTGTCAGGACATATTCCTGCCGCAACTGCTCCAGCATGAAGCTCCGGCTCATGCGACTGAGATAGGCCATCGCCGCATAGCCGAGGATCAGCGCCGGGGCCGCGACATGCAGCAAAGCATCCCAGAAAACTCCCCATTCGCCGGCAAGGACCGCATCGATGAGGATGGAATGCGTCGGTCCTTCGACCAGCCCTTCATTGTAGATGTCCAGGCGGCCGCTGCCGGGAATGAGCCCAAACTTCGCATAAAAAACAAGGATGACGATAGTACCCAGCCAGAAAATGGGCGTTGAATGGCCGAGGAGACTGACAATGCGTGCGAGATGATCTACCCATGTGCCCTTTCGCACAGCGGATATGATACCGAGCGGAATGCCAAAACCGGCGCCGATAATCGTTGCCAGAGTGGCAAGCTCCAAGGTTGCCGGGAAGACGCGGGCAAGATCGCTGGAAACCGCATTCTTGGTCACATGCGATTGGCCGAAATCAAGATGCGCGACATTGCCGAGATAAGTTGCAAACTGCACGTAGAGCGGCTGGTCCAGCCCCATCTCCTTGTAGACGCGTTCGTAGGTCTCGTGATCGGCCTGATCGCCGATCACCGCAATGACCGGGTCGGCCGGCACCATTCGGCCGACAACGAAGGTGATGACGAGCAGGCCCAGCAGCGTCGTCAGGATGACGGCAAAGGATGCCGCCACCTTGCGCAGTGCACCGAACGCCGCTTTGGCGCGTTCGGGGGCGATTGCGGATGTCTGTGAGATACTCACGATCATTCTCCTCGACAGGAAGGGCTTAATCGCCCTTCGAGACAGTGTCCCAACGCGTCAGCCAGGTTGAATGGCCGACATAGCCAGTAACTTCCTTGCGCACTGCTTTTGCGTCGGTGCGCTGAAAGGAAGTCACGAGTGCTGGAGACGCTTCGAGATATGCCTTGTTGATCTTCGCATAGAGGTCGCCCCGCTTCTGCTGGTCAGTCTCGTGAGCAGCGGCTGTCACCATGTCCTGGATGCTTTTCGGCACTTCCCAGGCGGAGCGCCAGGCGATGAGGCCAGCAAGCTTGGCATCGTCGGCATTGTTTGGATTGGTTGCGTAGGATGCAAGCACAGCATGGGGATCTGGCAGGCGTTCGCCTGTTCGCGCCGAGAAGATCTCGAACTCGCGGTTGCGGAACTTACCGATGTGATCGCCGCCCTGAAGGTCGAGTTTGATGCCGGCTTTGGCCGCGTTAGCTTGCAACGACTGCGCGACTTCATACTCCGGGGTCACCGGGGTGGCGTAATAGACCTTCGAAAAGCCGTTTGGATAACCAGCTTCTGCAAGCAACTGCTTGGCCTTGTCGATGTCCAGCTTGTAAGGGGTTTCGTTCAAAGCACCCGGCAGGCCGCCGGGAACGATCGTCTGCTGCTTGATGCCGTAATATTTCATCACGGTGTTGGCGAGACCGTCATAGTCGATCAGATAGCGGAAGGCTTCGCGGACCTTCGGATTGGAAAGAATCTCGTCTTTCTGGTTAAGCGCCAGATAGTAGAATCCGAAGCCCGGCGTCTTCTGGATCTCTGCCTTGCCGCCCGCCTCAATCGCAGCAAGGTCCGTGGACGAGAGACGGGTTGCTACGTCAACATCGCCGGCTTCAAGCTGCAGTCGCTGACCGGAGGATTCCGGCATGTGACGGAGGATGACGCGTCGCATCTTCGGCGCGCCTTGCCAGTAGTCCTTGAACGCATCAGAAATCAAGAGGTCGTTGACGCGCCAGGTCTTGAGCGAATAAGGGCCCGAGCCCGCATCGTTCGTCTGCAGGAATTCGCGCCCCATGTCCCCCTTCTTCTCGTTTTCGGCGAGCAGCTTGCTGTCGAGGATCGAAGTCGAGAAACTCGCCAGCGAAAACAGGATCAGGTTCGGGTTCCAGACTTCAGGCGTCTGCAGCACGACCGTTGTGTCGTCCGTAGCTTTGATCAGTTCATCGACATTCTTGTCGGTGATACCCCACTGGCGAAGATCGACCGAAGGCGCCAGACCGAGCTTGACCAGTCGGCGCAACGACCACTCGACATCCTTTGCTGTCAGCGGGTTTCCTGAATGGAAGGTGACGCCGGACCGGATCTTGAAGGTGAAGGTCTTGCCGTCGTCCGATACCTGCCAGCTTTCGGCGATCCCTGGCTGCGGCTTGGTTATGTCGTTGGCGGACAGGACAATCAGCCGCTCATAGAGATTGGCGACGATTTCGGCCGATTCCAGTTGGTTAAGCTCGTTGGGATCGAGTCCGCGCATCGAGGACATGTTAGTCGCGATGACCAACTGGTCATCGGGCGTTGCCGCCTGCGCGGCGACCGGGACGGCAAACGTCGAGGTCAATATAGCCGAGGCCATCAAAAAACTGCGTCTTTTCATAGTCCTATCTCCTCCCTGGCGCGCCGAGCCTCTCCCCAAGCGCAAATTTTTCATATCGACATCGATCTGAAATCTGGTATATCAGATCTCACAAAACGATTTTGTCGTCAACGGGGGAATTTCGGGACATGCAAAACGAGGCATCGAAAGCGCCTGGCGAAGACCGCATCGAAAAGATCGACCCGCGGTTCCTGACGACGCTTCGCGATCATGTGCACCGGACGTTGAGAACAGCGATCCTGTCTGGCCGGTTTGCGCCTGACGAGCGGGTCAACGAACGCCAGCTCGCCGAGCAGCTCGGCGTCAGCACCACGCCCATCAAGGAAGCGTTGCGTCAGCTGGAAACGGAAGGACTAGTAGAGACCTTGCCGCGCCGTGGCGTACTGATCCGTTTCAATGCGAGCTGGGCCGAGGAAATGATCCTGGCAAGGGCCGCGCTCGAATCGATGATTGCGCATCTGGCTGCCAAGCGGATCGAGAAGGTCGAGATCCAGAAACTTGAGGAGATCGTCCAGAGGATGGCTAACGCCACGGAGCATGGCATCGCTGACGATCTGATTTCGCTGAATGAGGCTTTCCACGAACAAATCCACATTGCCTCGCGATGCCAGTATCTGTCGCGCATGATCGAGCGACAGCAGTTCTATGACGGCAGTATTCGCCGCGTTATCCATTCCGATCCGCACGAACGTGGCAAGGCGCTGGCCGAGCACACCGCGATTGCAGCCGCCATCATATCGAACGACTGCGACAAAGCGGAACGCGTGATGCGCGACCATGTCGTGCGCTCCGGTGAAACTTACCTCAATATCGTGTTCAAGAAGAAAGAGGATATTTGACGTGACCGAGGCAATGGAGAAGATCCGCAAGGCCCTTACGGGTATATCTGGCGTGCCGGTGACCCCCTACAAGAGCGATGGGAGCGTCGATACAGCAAAGCTATCGGATCTCATCGCCCGCCTTGCCAATGCGCGCGTTCACAATCTGATGGCGGCTGGCAATACCGGAGAATTCTTTACGCTGACCATGGACGAAGTGCGCACGGTCCACGCTACAACCATCAAGGCAGCCGCTGGCAAGTCGCTCGTCAGTGCCGCCGTCGGCCGCTCGCTCACCGAAGCAAAGGCTCTCGCCCGCGACGCCATCGCCGAGGGGGCCGATGCCATCATGGGACACCACCCCATGGACCCTTTCGCTGGCCCAAGCTTCCAAGCCAAGTACTTCCTTGAGCTTGCGGAAGCCAGTACGGTTCCGGTCATCGCCTATGTGCGAAGCGACACCTTTTCGGTCTCCGATTTTCGCAAACTTGCGCTACATCCGAACATCGCCGGCATCAAGTTCGCCTCCGGGAATTTGATGCTTCTTGCTGAAGTGGTACGTGCGACGAAGGATGCGTCGGCGATCTGGGTCTGCGGACTTGCCGAAGGCTGGGCGCCTGCCTTCTACGCGATGGGGGCGCGCGGCTTCACCTCTGGCCTCGTCAATGTCTTCCCTGAGCGTTCGCACGCCATACATCAGGCGTTGGAAAACGGCGACTATGCCGCTGCGCGCGCGCTCATTGACGACATTGCCGGTTTCGAAGCACTGCGCACCAAATACCTGAACGGCGCCAACGTCACCGTGGTCAAGGAAGCGCTCGGCATGCTCGGAACCGATGTCGGGCCCGTTCGCGTGCCGGGCGTCGAAAGCCTGACCGAAGCAGAGCGAGCTGATCTGCGCGCGATCGTCGACAATGTCGCCGAAACGAGCTACGCGGCCTGAGGAAGAGTTTCATGCATATCACAGGCTTCAAGACATACATGCAGCGCGTAGACGACCGCCCGCGCCTGCTTTTGAAGATCGAGACCAACGAGGGCATTTGCGGTTGGGGCGAATGCTACAACCACGGCCCTGACTGGGCGCTGCCGCCGCTCTTCGACTACCTGTTCCATCAGATCGAAGGCGAGGACCCGCGCCGCGTCGAATTCCTCGTGCTCAAGCTCAACCAGCAATGCCGCTTCCCGCCCGGCGCGCTCGGTCTTGCCGCGATCTCGGCGATTGATCACGCACTCTGGGACATCGCCGGGAAGGCCGCCGGATTGCCAGTTTACATGCTGCTCGGTGGCAATGTGCGCGACCGCGTGAAGGTCTATTGCGGTGTTTACACAGCCCCCGATCCGGAAGCAGCACGGGAGCAATCTCTCGAGCTCAACGAAAAGTACGGCTACACCGCGTTCAAGCTCAGCCCCTATCGCCGTGATCTCCATGCCGGACGCTGGGGCGAACTCGTCAAGGAAACCGGCGACTGGTTCGGCAAAATCCGCGAAATCACTCCCTCGCACTTCGAATACGCCTTCGACGCGCATGCAAAGATCTTCGAGCCCTATCAGGCTGTGCAACTTGCTGCCGCCATCGCACCGAATGACCCGCTGTTCTACGAGGAACCGATCCGACCTGAGCATATTCCGGCCTGGGCCGAGCTGAAATCGAAGGTGACCGTGCCGCTGGCAACGGGCGAATCGCTCTATTCGCGCTTCGAGTTCCTTTCGCTCCTGTCTGCGCGCGGCGCCGACATTATCCAGCCGGATATCTGCGTGGTCGGCGGCGTCACCGAGATGCGCCGGATAGCTGCCATCGCCGAGGCCCACTATGTGACGGTGGCGCCGCACAATCCGATGGGGCCGCTTGCAACTGCAGTCAACGTCCACTTCTGCGCAACTCAACCGAACTTCAAGGTGCTGGAGTTCAAACCGCATGTTCACGCTCCCTGGGCGGCAGATCCGTATATGCCAGTGGACGGGCATATGGAGTTGCGACCAGACAGGCCGGGCTGGGGTCTAGAGATCGACGAGAAGGCGCTGCAGACAGACGATTACGTTCACTGGGAGCGGAAGGTCACCCGCAAACCCGACGGGGCAACCGCCTATCCCTGAAAACGTCGAAAACGTAGACGCCTCAAAGGGGCAGAGGGCGATACACCCGCCCTCTTTGGAACCAACCGTCGAGTCGATATAGGTAGCTTACACCTGCTGCGCCAAGACAGTGTCGACGGCGGATTTGCCACAGCCTGCCATCCTCAATCAAAACCATGCGCATGGGTTTTGACCGCTAGACGTACAACGGATCGGGTGCACAAGATTGGTCCAGCAAAAGAAGGCACTCACGGCTACGCACCGCCCGACCGGATCATCGAAAAATAGTCGTCGCCTCCCACCTGACCGCCCTTCAGTGCAATCTCGAGACCCTCCACGGGCCCGCCATGGGCAATGCACAGCGGAGAACCTGGCGTTTGCGGCAGCGGCATTTTCAGCGTCAGGGCGGAAATGCCCATTTCGCCGAGTGCGTGACTGGAGGTATCACCTCCGGCAACCACCACACGGGAAAGGCCGGCGCGCGAGACGAGTTCGGATTGGATATGGCCAAGCGCCTGCCCGAGCCGATGGCGCGCACCGATGGATGAATCGAGCTCGCCGCCGCGGTCGGCAGAGGGACCAAGCGCGGTATAAAGGATGACACTTCGGCCGCCGTCGAGCACCTGCAGACCGGCTTCGACAGCCATCGCGATGGCCGACCCACGGTTATCGCCAGACAGCGCAAGCGGGTCGAGCGTGATGCCCTCAAAGCCGTTGACCAGCGCGTGTCGGATCTGCCTCTCAGTGGTGGGCGAGACGCTCCCCGAAACGACTGCGATGCGATCGACCGGGCCCGCCGCGGCAAAATCCGGCTTGCCTCCGACCAACCCCGCTATCCGCCAGGCTGGGATCAGCGCATATTCAACGCCGGAGGAGCCGCAGACAAACCGGCTTGCCGCGCGGAGCTCATTCCACAGCAGCGCACCGGCAGCATCTTGGGTTGTCTCGTCAAGCACATCTACAAGCAGCACATCAGTCTTTGCCGCCTCAGGCGTTCCACGAAGCGAAACAATGTCGACGAGCGCCGATGACAGCTTCGTCTGCCGCGCCAGATGCATCAGGAGATTAGCCTCGTCCATAGGCGTCACCGGATGGCGCGACATCACCGGGTGACGATCAATGCGATAGTTCACGCCCTGGTACGCGGCAAATAGCTCACCGAACGCCGTGTAGCGACGAATCTGCGGCGCGCCCACGATGAGAGGCACGGTTTCCGCGCCGAAGACGCTGCGGCCGATCTCGACCGCACGACCGATATTGCCGACATGCGGTGAGGAATCGAAGGTCGAGCAAACCTTGTAATGGCAAAGTTCCGCATCGAGCGTTCTCAGCCACTCGAAGGCTTTGCGCAAATGCATGTCCATCCAATCCGGCGTCTCGCTACGGCTTGTTCCGGCAAGACCAAGCGCGCGTGCGCTGGCGAAACGCGACAGCAGGTCTCTGTCCGGCACTTCGAGGAACAGTACGGTTTCGACCCCATTTGAGGCCAGTGCCTCCATGACGTCGGTCGAGCCAGTGAAATCGTCGCCATAGTAGCTAATCAAGGGCCGCTTCATGTCTCAGGCCGCCTTGCCGTCGGCAAATTTTTCAATGGATTGCGCGAGTTCCACATGATCCTTTGCATATGTGTCCAACGCAATTCCCGCCACCGCGGCTTCCCAGGCCTGCCTGACCGCCTTCACGCCGGCCCCCGGGCCGCCCGGATGACTGACGATGCCGCCACCGCATAGATACAGGAGGTCGGTCGAGCCGCCAGTTGCCGCAATGGTATCCGGCGCCTGCCCACCCCACTGACCGGAGCCGATCACCGGCAGCGCCACGTCCTTGTCGGAGAACAACGGTGTACTGACCGCCATGTAGGAGCGGATGAAGCTCGCGTCGGGCTCCCAGTATTTCACGCGAATGCCGTTGATCTGGAACTGGTCGACACCGAGCAACCGCCAAAATTGCTGCCAGACGGAGAATTCAAAGCCAAGGCCGGCGTGGCGCGTGAGAATATCCCATCCGTTTCGATGGGCATGCAGCACGAGGCCCGAGCGTTTGCGCAGGAAGGCGAGACCACCGAAACCGACCGAGTTGATATTGACCACGGCGCAATTGCCGCCGGCTTGAAGTACCATGTCATGATTGCGCATCATTTCGTCGGGATCGGCGTGGCTGATACCGAAGGCGTACATGACTTTCTTGCCGGTTCTTTGCTCGTGATCAAGAATGCGCGGCATGATCTTCGCCACGCGCTCCTTGAGAGGAGAATAGGCTGGGCTCATCAATTTTTCGTCGTCCTTGATAAAATCGACCCCCGCCTGGATTAACTCACCGACCATCGAGGCAGTCTCGTGCGGCCTGAGACCGAGCGCAGGCTTGACGATCGTTCCGATGATCGGACGGTCTTTCACCCCTGTCAGCGCGAAGCTGCCGGGTACGCCGAACTGCGGGCCGGGATGTGCAGCGGCGAACTCTTCCGGCAGCTTCATGTCGACGATCCGGATACCCGTCATGCCTTTGATCGAGAAGACGCCACTGATCGCGATGGTCATAAGTGCGGCCAGATCGGTACCAACCGCATCCATCGGGAAATCGATATCGACATCGGCGCGCTTAAATAGCGTCGCTCCGCCGGCTTCGTCGGGAAAGGAGGCGCGGTTCGATGGCGGCAACTGCCTGACGGCGACGACGCGCGCGGCCACGCGCGCCTTCAGCTCCTCCGTTTCTCCGGGCAATGCAACGAAGGTGCCCGTCGACTGGTCGCTGGCGATCTTCGCCGCCATCGCTTCCACCGAACCGGCAGTCTCGATGCGATAGGTAATGCGGATCACGTTTACTCCCCCCGTGCGAGGCATCCTGCTTGTGCGCACTCAACAACTGGTATAATGAGTATTTATGTTATTGCAAGCCGATTACACTGAAGGCTGTTGCGACCAAGACACTTGGTGCATATTCAAACCTGTCGAAATCAGGTGACTCATGAACGTTGTTTCCGAACCGATCGTCCGCAAGAAACTCTCCGATGAAGTCTTCGCGCGCCTGAAGCAGATGATCGAAACCGGCGAGCTCAAAGCCGGTGATGACATGCCCTCCGAGCGTGAGCTGATGGAGCGTTACGGTGTCGGTCGCCCGGCCATCCGGGAAGCGATGCAAGCACTCGCTGGAAAAGGACTGGTCGAAATTTCTCAAGGCGAGCGCGCCAAGGTGCTGCGCATCACCGCCGAATCCATCATCAAACAGGTCGACCTGCCAGCAAAGCTGATGCTCTCCGGCTCCTCCGATACGCTGGAGCACCTGAAGAACGCACGCATCTTCTTCGAGCGCGGCATGATCCGTGAGGCGGCGGCCAAGGCAACCTCGTCCCATATCGCCGAACTTCGCGCCCTTCTGGACAAGCAAAAGCAGAGCCTCGGGGACGCGGATACCTTCATCGATGCCGACATGGAGTTTCATCAGTGCATAGCCAGGATTTCCGGCAATCCGATCTTTGTCGCGGTCAGCGGCGCGATGCTTGGCTGGCTGAAGTCCTACCATACCGAAATGCTCATCTGGACCGGTCGTGAGAATTTCACGCTTTCCGAACATGAAGAAATCATCCGGGCCATCGAAAGCCGCGATGCCGACCTCGCCGAGCAGGCGATGGTCAAACACCTCGAACGCTCACGCGCGCTCTACGCTCTCAAGAGCCAGGGATAGCGTTCAAAGAGCGATATCGATGCAGGCGTAAGGCGCCAGCGTAAGGTTCTGTTGCGCTGCGAGTGCGCCCCCATCCGCGATCGTTGAAACCTGCCTTGGCCTTGCCGGCAAGAGGACCTCCTGCTCGTTGCAGGTGATATTCGCCAGCAAAAGCCGCTTCTGCGAGGCCAGCCCCAGCACGGCATCGGGCCGGGAAGTCTCGACCGCAAGGAGGAGCTCGTGTGACAGGGACGCAAGTCGCGCGAGGACATGTGCCAGTGGTCGCAGCTCGCCGCTTACCGCGGCTTCCCCCTCGCCGGCCAAAAGCCCGAAGGGACCTGCAAGGGTCGAAAGGGTCAGGACTTCCAGCGCCGCCGGCGCTACCGTTGCCGCATAGGCCAGCGTCCAGGCGGCACCGAACTGGCCATTGTGCCGTGGATCGACCTTCGCCATGGGGATACGCGACCCCGCCGGATTGTCCTTGGTGGCGCTGCCGTAGGGATTTTGACGCATCGCGATCGTCGAGGGCCCAATGCGGTACGGCTTGTTGCCGTAGATTGCGCGGGAGGAGTTGACGACATGACGCAGCGCCTCGAAGGTCTGCATGACCGAAAGATCATCGGCAGTATGCACGATCGGGTTCGTCGAGTGGCTGATATAGTCGATCTGATCCGGCGGCACACGCTTGCGGTTGAACTCGGTGAAATAGCTCATCATTCCTCCGCCCAGCTGAAGACGGGGAAAGGCGCCGCGCGCAGCCGTGTAAACTTCGCTGAGCGCAGGACACTCCGGCCACTTGCTACCCGGTGGTGTCGACTGACGATCCACGGACGGGCAGACGAACAGTGTGTCGAGCTCAAGCCCGGCCTCATCGACCATCGCCGCAAACTGCGCCATCTCTTCTTCCAGGGGCCTTATGCAAGGTACCGCAAGCTCCAAGGTCACCTCGAGGCCGGACGCGGTCGCAATCGCCGCGTAGCCCTTCAGCGCCTCAATGCCATGCCCTACAGTGGGATCGAAATGGGCGATCAGGTGTTTCGCGCCAATGGCCTTCAAGACATCGAGCGAAGCCAACTCTTCCCAAAGGCACTCGGGTCGCAGCCCCACGCCAATGGCAGGAAATCTGACATTCGTCGGGATGAGCCTGACGGTGATCGCATCCGAGCGATCCGCTGCGCGTGCCGCATTCCTCTCGGCAAGAACCTCCACGGAAATCTGCTGACTGAAGCGCTCGCCCTGCGGCACGAGATAGGGCCAAGGCAAAGCCAAGGGCCGCACGTAGGTCTTGTAGGAGGCATCGGTCCAGTTGCGCTGATCCTCCATTTCGAAGACATCGCCAATCAACTTCGTTGTCGCCATGATACCGGGCGCCACGCGGTGCGTGATCTGGGCAATGTTCTTGAACGGTTGCCAGGGCTCGATCGTATCGGGCCAGCGTGCCTCTTCCACCGAACCGTCATCATGAGTGATTGCGACCGGTTCTCCCGCAACGCCTATGACCGGATGCAAGACCACGAAGCCAGCGCGTGCGGTTTCAAAATCCGCATCGCTCACGCAATCGGCGGAGAAACGCACGCTGGTCGCCGTACCTGAAATCGCGATATCGCAATCGAGATTGGCGCCGGAAGGGGCTGTAAAGCGCGCGGAATAGGCGAGTGAGAAGCCTCGCTCGTCTTCTTCTACCCTAAGGTCACTCAGCCGAGCGCGGCAGGTGCCCCAATCCTTGTCGCGCACGAGGAAGGAGATTGCGCGCAGCACCTCATGATCGCCGAACCGCAAGCTGCGCAGATTGCCGTCCTGAAAGTCGATACTCAGATTGCCGGCGACCAGCGTGCGGCTCTCTGGCTCGCGCTCGGCGGTGCCATAGAGCCGGAACAGCTCATCCTTCATCGTAGCAGATCTCCGACGACAATCGTCTCTTCGCGCTTAGCGCTGAGATAGGCGGCCTCCACCAATGCGAAGGTCTTAAGGTTATCGCGCCCGGAAGTGTCAGGCTCGCGGCCGGAGCCCAGCCGCTCGATCCAGTGTCTTTGGATAAGCGCGACGCTTTCCTGGATGTTGTGCCATGGTTTCGAGGCCCAGGGCAGCAGGTTCGGCGCGACGTCACGCTCGATCGTTCCGGCCGGACCGTGGACGGTGAGCTTGTAGCCGAGCCCAAGGCGCAGCGTACCCTTGGTTCCGTCGACCTCGATCAAGGTTTGCGGGAACGGCTCCTGCGGAAGTTTCGTCGCATAGCTGACGTCTACGATCGAGGTGACGCCGTTGTCGTGGCCGAGCATCATGGTCGCCACATCCTCGCCGGCGATATCCGGATTGATTCGGCCCGTGCGGGCAGACAGGCTTCGTGCGTCGCCGAACAGAAAGCGGGCGATGTCGAGCGAATGGATGCCGAGATCTTCGATGATGAAGCGCTTGCCCTTCGCAAGATAGGGCTGGCCGGAAAACACGTCGAAGCCAGAGCGGAACGACACGCGCGCCCAAAAAGGGGTACCGATCTCACCGCTATCGATGACTTCTTTGACGGCAAGCATGGGTGTCTGCCAGCGGAAATTTTCGTGGATCATCAGCGCGACCCCCGCCTCTTCGGCGGCTGCCACCATCGCCTTGGCATCTTCGAGCGTTGGCGCGAATGGCTTCTGGCAGATCGCCGGCACTTTGTGGCGCGCGGCGAGCTCGACGAGAGGACGGTGACTGCCAACGGTCGTGGCAATGTCGACGAAATCGAATTCACCCTCGGCGAACATCTCATCCGCCGACAGGTAGCGGCGAGCCACGTCGAATTGGTCGCCGACGATCTTGAGCCGCTCGGGATCGCGATCGCAGATAGCCACGATCTCGACTTCCGGCAGCTCGCGCCAACCATGCATCTGGTTGATGGCGAAGAATCCGCAACCGATCAGTGCGCCCTTGATCCTCGCCATAGTCAACCTGCCTTTGCCATCTGCATCAGTGTGACACGCTGCTGCAGGCGACGTTGAGCCTGGTCCACCACGACGGCCACGATGATCACCAGCCCCTTGATCACCATCTGCCAGAACGAACTCACGCCCATCATCACCAACCCGTCCGAGAGAATACCGATCACGAAAGCGCCGATGATCGTGCCGCCGACCGTGCCGCGGCCGCCCGACATCGATGTACCACCGAGTACGGCCGCTGCAATGGCATTGAGTTCGAGATTGGTACCGGTCGCCGGATGCGAGGCCATGAGTTCCGACGAAATGACCAGTCCGACGATCGCCGCGCAGAAGCCGGAGAACATATAGACGAACATCTTGACCCGGTTGACCCGGATGCCCGACATGCGGGAGGCACGCTCGTTTCCGCCGACAGCGAAAATATGCCGGCCGAGCGGCACGAAGCGGGCGAAATAGGCAGCACCCGCAGCCACCGCGATCAGGATCCAGACGGACACGGGCAATCCCAGGATCGTGCCCGACCCGAGATAGCTGAAGCCCTGGTTGCCGAGATCCTCGCGCCCGGTGAGATTGGGCAGGGTCTGGCCATCGGAATAAAGCAGCGCCATGCCGCGTGCGACATACAGGGTGCCAAGCGTCGCGATAAAAGGCGCTACATTCAATCGGGTGATCAAAAGCCCATTGACTGCGCCAATCAGGATACCGACCACGGCGACGATGACGGCAACCTCGACGACGTTAAAATACATCGTGTAGCCGAGAGGCAAAGCCACGCCATACATGATCAGGCCGCCGGCGATCATGCCGCAGAGACCGACGATCGAACCGACGGACAGGTCGATGCCGCCGGTGATGATGACGAAGGTCATGCCGATCGCGAGAAACGCGTTTTGCGTCGCATGCTTCGTCATCAGGATCATGTTCGCGGTCGAAAGGAAGTTCGGCGCGGCTATCGAGAAGAAGATAATCACCGCAAAGAGCGCGATGAATGTCCTCAGCTTCATCAGCGTGAGGAGCGCTGAGCCGCTGGAGAAGCTGTCGGCGGCGGCAGTTTGGGTTGCTGTCGTCATCACGCATGCATCCTTTTGGTTTTATGTCCCTCTGCGGAGGCCGAAACGATCATTTCTTCGGTCGCGTCCTTGCGGTCGACAACCGTCACCAGCCGGCCATTGCTCATCACCGCAATGCGATCGGAAAGCGCCATGACCTCTTCGAGATCAGAGGTGGAAAAGAGGATTGCCAGCCCCTCGCCCGCCAGGCGGCGCATGGTGAGGAAGACATCGGCCTTGGCGCCGACATCGATGCCCCGGCTCGGCTCGTCCATGAGAAGGACTTTCGGTCCGGTCATGAGCGCCTTGCCGATCACGACCTTCTGCTGATTTCCACCCGACATCGACGTCACGTCGAATTCCGGGTTCTTCGCCTTGATCGAGAGGTTGCGGATTGCCTCGGCTATCGCCTTTGCTTCGCGCGCAAGGTCGATGTGAAAACCGGCTTTCAGGAACTGGCCAAGGCTCGCCATCGTCAGGTTGTCGGCAATCGATAAGGACTGAACCAGCCCCTCACGCTGCCGGTCCTCGGGGATGAGCGCCAGGCCCTCACGAATGCGTCGGGTAGTATCGCCACCCTTGAGCTCCTTGCCTTCGACGTAGATCTTGCCGGTATAGTGTTCGTGCTGCCCCATGACGCATTCGAAGAGTTCCGAGCGACCGGCCCCCATCAGCCCGTAGATGCCGAGAATCTCGCCTTTGCGCACACCGATCGAGACGTGATCGACGGCAAAGCCGCCCTGCGCCCTCGGCAGGCAGATGTTTTCGGTACGGAAGATCTCTTCGCCTGGTTTGTGATCGACCTTCTTTGCAAAGTCCTTGGCGTCCGAGCCGATCATCGAGCGGACGATCCAGCGCGTATCGATGTCCTTGACCATGGCGTGGCCGGTGATCTGGCCATCCTTGAGAACCGTAATGTAGTCGCCGATACGCATCAGCTCTTCCAGCCGATGCGAAATGTAGACGATCGCCACGCCACGCGCCTTCAGATCCGCGATCACGCGGAACAGCACATCGACCTCTGCCGCACTGAGCGCAGAGGTGGGCTCGTCCATGATCAGGATGCGCGTGTCGAGCGATACCGCGCGGGCGATTTCGACGAGCTGCTGCTGGCCGATCGGCAGATCTTCGGCCAGCGTCTCGGCGGAGATCCCCGCCTCCAGGCGGTCGAGGAACGCATTGGCTTTCTTGACCTGGCCGCGGTGATCTATGCCACGGATACCGCGGGTGATCTCGCGGGTCGCAAAGATATTCTCGGCGACCGAAAGGTTGCCGAAGAGGTTCAACTCCTGAAAGACGATACCGATCCCGTGCCTTACCGCATCGGTAGGGCTGTTGAGATGAATGAGTTCGCCATCCAGCCAGATTTCGCCGAGTGTCGGCCGCTCCACGCCGGCGATGATGCGCATCATCGTCGACTTGCCGGCGCCATTTTCACCAACGAGGACGTTTACGGCCCCACGACGGAGTTGCAGGTTGGCCTTCTTCAGGGCCACGATGCCGGAATAGGCCTTGGTGACATCCTTGAGTTCGAGAATAACATCCTCGTTCGTATCGCTCATACCCCACCCCCGACGATGATCGTGGCCGGCACGAATTGCGGCAATTGGCCCTTGGCCGGCAGCGGGTAGGCCCCGGTCGCCTTGATCGTCTTGCCTGTCAGACCGTCACGCGGCAGCTTTTCAAGCAGCGTGCCGTTCACGTGGGTGTTGAACGATTTGCCATATTGCGCCCACTCGATCTGGTTCTTGAACTCGTTGAAGTTCACGAATGTGAGGCTGTCGCGCAGCGCCGTGCCGCGAATAGCGGGACCGATCGAAACGCGGACATCCGCCTTGCCGTCACCATCGACATCCACGTCGACATAGGCCGCCCGCGATTTCGTTTCTTCCCCGACGATCACACCGTCGATTTTGGCAGCGAATGTCCAGGGCGCGTTGCCCTGCTTCTCCTTGTGACCATATTTCTCCGCCGCAGCGTTGAGGTCACGTGCGGCAAGCGCCGAGACCTCCTGGAAGGCACCGGCGCGTTGCTCGAGATAGGGCACGACCTTCGCGTCCCAGGCTTCGGCAACCAGCTTGTCGGGATTGAACGCCTCCGCCGCCATCTGCCTTTGCTCGTCCTGCGTTTTGACGAGCTTGCAGCCGCCAAGCGCGAGAGCGCCGGCAAGCACGAGTGCGCATGCAGCCTGAAACCTGGGCATTCCCATTCTCCGTCATGAACAATGAACGCAAGGCGGGGGTCGGCCCGCCTTGCGCAGTCGCGGGAAGATTACTGGGAGAGCGCGAAGGTCTCGAGCTTATCGGCATTGTCAGCGGTGATGAGCACGCAGTCCATGAGCTGCTTCTCTTCCGCCGGAGCCTTGCCGGTTGTGATGTACTCGTGCGCTTGGGTGACGGCGAGCTGGGCCTGCGCGTAGGCCGGCTGCATGACGGTCGCCTTGATGCCACCGGCGTTGATCGAGTCGCGCACGTCATTTGAGCCGTCGAAGCCGACGACGATGACATCCTTGCGACCGGCCGCCTGGAGCGCTGCGATCGCTCCCATGGCCATCGTGTCATTGCCGGCGATCACGCCCTGGATGTCGGGATTGGCCTGCAGGATCGTCTCCATCTTGGAGTAACCCTCGGTCTGGCTCCAGTTGGCCGACTGTTGGGCGACCATCTTCATCTCCGGAAACTCGTCGATGACGTCGTGGTAACCCTTGGAGCGGATGCCGGCATTCAGATCGGCTTCACGACCGAGCAACTCGACGTAGTTCCCCTTCTCACCCATCAAGCGGACGAACTCTTCCGCACCGAGCTGGGCACCCTGGTAGTTGTTCGAGACGATCTGCGAGACTGCAATGCCGGTCGCGTTGATCTCCCGGTCGATCAGGAAGGAGGGAACGCCTGCATCCTTCGCCTTCTTCACGGCAGCGATCGATGCTTCGGAGCCGGCGTTGTCGAGAATGATCGCCTTTGCGCCGCGACCGATTGCGGTATCGATCAACTGCGACTGCTTGTTGGCATCGTCGTCGTGCACCAGCACCAGCGTTTCATAGCCGAGTTCTTTCGCCTTGGCTTCGGCACCAACGGCCTCCGCCTTGAAGAAGGGGTTGTCATGGCTCGGCGTGATAATTGCAATGAGGTCGGCAGCGAAAGCTGGCAAAGCGGCGCTTGCAGCCATGACGGCAACGAAGCCGACAGTGATCAGTCTGCGGGTAACTTTCATATTCTCCTCCCAGTTAGGCACAAGGCTTCCTCGACCACCCCTCCATTGAAAGTGGCCCTCCCGTGCGATTTTGTTCCGGGCGATTTCGCGCCCTCGAACGGCACGCAAACTCGCCGTTCGTCAGGTGATGCGGTGAATGCTCGCGGCAATTTCCTGCGGCTCGAAGACGCGCCTCCAGTCGTCCCTCATGAGCACCGGCTTGCCGAATTCGATTGCCTTGTTGCAGGCATCGGAAAAGACACCGGGCGTTTCCTCGAAGATAACCGCGCCGAGCACGTTCATATGGCCAAGCAGGAAATCGCGGGCCGCCTCCTTCGGAACACCGCGGCGGACGCATTCGTCCATAGCTTCGCGCATGACGACGAGCAATGAAGCGCAGACCGTTTCGGAAAGGCCGGGCTCGAGAAGCGCCATCTGTTCAACCGTTACACGGTGTGACCGCATGACCGGCGCCCAGATGATCTTGGCAATCTCCTCGCCAAGAGCATAGGCGCTTTCAGGCCCTTGCATCAACGCGGACACGATATGCTGTTTTGCAGCGATGCCACCGAAGAAGTCGCGCTTGGCAGCCGGGTCCGTTTCATCATTGAAAATGGGCGGGTGGCATGGATGCGTGACGAAGTAGGTCAGATCGGCGCGCGCCGGCAGATGGCCTGCAAAGGGCGCTGCTGCGTCCAGGGCGATTACCATCGTGCCCGCCACCAGTTTATCGACGATCGCGGATGCGACCTTTCCGATTGCCGTATCGGGAACAGCAAGGATGACGACGTCGGCGCCCCTGAGGCCATCCTCAGGGGAAACGCACATGATACCGAGCTCATTCGAAAGCCGTGCTTTTCCGGCCTCGCTTACTTCGACATGCCGAACATCGAAGCTCGAACCTTTAAGGTTCTTGGCCAGTCGATAGCCCATTTTACCACCGGCACCGAACAGCACGATCGATGTCATCGAGACCTCCCTAAATTCCGCAGACCTCACCGGATCGGTCAGGTCGATTTCCCAAGCGCCATTGTGCAGCGCCCGGAGATATATTCCTCAACTGGTATAACATGTCAATAACTACCCTTGAGAATATGTTATGTGCAGACCTATCTCCAACGGTGAACCTTCCCCGTGTCCAATGAGCCATCCGGGCGCGATACTCGTCCCGTCTGCCGGTGAGGCTTTTTTTGTCGCTGATCGCCTTCGAGCGGTTGAGCCACGGTGCAGTTCATTTACGATAGAACGTTGTTCGGCCGGCTAATCGGGGGATGATGGCTCGACGACACCATCGATGGATCATGCCGCGAAATGCCATCAAAGATAACGATCAGAGCCGCCCGCGATGAAGATGCGCCTGTGCTCGGCAAGTACGGGACCGACCTGATGGCGCTTCATCATCAATGGGACCCCAAGCGCTTCATCGCGACGGGAACCTCCACAGAGGCCTCCTATGCCCGGTGGCTGCGGAGGCGGCCTTGATCGAGCCATCATCGACGAGATTCAGCGTGCACCTGCTGCTGACGATCAAGAAGACAGTCGATGAGGACTATCGTCCGGGCAGGTTTCTGCCGAGCTGGGGATGGCCAGTATCACCGAGCTGACCGCCATGAGCGGTCCGTTCGGACTGAAGATCGAACGCGACCTGCATTTCACGGCGCAAGCGTCGCGGCTCGGCAGGATCAATAGCCGGAAAGGGGCTCATCTGCGGATGGCCCCCTTCCCTTCGACGGCTTCGCCTTCGTGCATTCGCGATAAAGTTCGATCGACGGCGCGTGCGCATCGATCATCTCGCGCGCCTTACCGGCCATCGGCAGGTTTTTCTTCGCCGCGTCCCAAACCGCGCGGAAGCGCTCCACCGTTTCGCGTGCCGTGTCGAGCACCAGCTTTTCGGACAGCTCCGCCTTAGCGGCAAGATGCGCAAGCTCGTCCATCGATAACGCCGTCATCTTCCTCGTGCGCGAGAAATTCAGCGCCGCCGTATCTTCGCCCTCGATATAGGGGATCGTCGATAGCAGGTCGTAGGCGGGGGAAAGCGCCGGTGTTCGCCTATCGGGATAGATGAGCGACCAGTTCTTCAGGTGCATGTCGCCGTTACCGATCAGGGTACTGAACACAAGCCGCCGGATGAACTCGGCAACATCGGCCGCACCCGTCTCGATACCCAGCACGCGGCCGATCATGCGGTAGTTGCCTTTGTCGTATTTATGGTCGGGAAACACACCGAATACCTGCGCGAAATCCTCGATATGCACCGGTCCGTCCGGCGTGCGATCAAAACGCCTGATCGCCAGCGCTTTCCCCTGCAGCTCGCCGATGCCTTGTGGCAGGCCGCTGACGGCATCGAGATCGACCAGCTCGATCTCGGGTACATTCATGCCCATCATGCCGGCGATCGTCATCATCGCGAACTCGTTCTCGGGCACGCCGCTATATTGCTGCGACGGCAGCTTCACGATCCATGTTGTTTTGCATTTAACCGCCAGACTCCGACGGCAATAATTTCAATAAGATAGCCTGGCACTTAATCTGAGACTTGGCAGTTAATTTGAGATTGCCGCTTTGATTTTGGCACGTAACGTGAGATTCAACCGCCGACGAAATAGATGGTGTTTCTGAATGAACGTCCATTGCCCGACGAGATTGACGAAGCGCTTTCGGATGAGCGTATCGACGAGCCGAGGCGATGCTTTCCATGCTTCGTGCCCATATGATGGGTGAGAATAGAGCCCGCTTCGGCAACGCTATAGAAGAGATGGTGGGCTGCGGGCGCCATTTGCGGAGGTCTTTGCAGTTACACTTTCAGCCCACGGAATCTCAAATTAAATGCCAACCGTGAAAGAAGCGGCCGCATTCTCACAGTTAAATGCCAAACGACAACACCCTTCCGGTCCGGAGGGTTTCGTAAGGTTCACGACATCCGGTCGCGCCCGTAGGGACGCGACCGGATGTCGTGGTCGAGTTGCTCAGAAGAAGTCGACGTCGTCGGCGGTGAGCTCGGAGCGTGCCACCCCCTCGAGCAGGATGCCGTCGCTGCTCCCCTGGCCGAAGGAGATGAAGACGCCGTCCGCCGTGTCCGAGGCGAGCGAGAGCAGGCCGTCGAAGTCGTGGATGCCCATCTCGCGCTGGGCGCCCCAGTCGAACCGCAGCACGTCGCCGCTCTCCGGATCGAAATCGACGACATGGTCGATGCCGTTGTCCGTCGAGGCGTCGCGGCCCCAGATGAAGGTATCGGCACCCGCGCCGCCGATCAGCGTATCGGCGCCGCCCCCACCTGACAGCTCGTCATTGCCTCCCCGGCCGTCGAGCAGATCCTCGCCGTTATTGCTGGTGAAAAAGTCGTTGCCGTCGCCGCCGCGCAGCGTGTCGTCATTGTGATAGGATATGTTCGTCACCACCCGGAAGGTCTCGATCCCGCTGAACAACAGGCCCGAGCCCATCGTACCGGCCATCGCGTCGAAGTTGATGGCCTCCGCGATATTGTCGGCCGAGATCTGCAGCATGTCGTCGCCGGCGCCGCCCTCGATGATGCCTTCGGGCCGGAACAGCCAGATCAGATCGTCGCCGTCGCCACCGTCGATGACGTCGGAGCCGCCGAAGCCGACGAGCGTGTCGTCGCCGCCCTTGCCGAGCATGACGTCGTCACCGGAGCCGGTCTGGAAAAGATCCCCGCTGCTGCTGCCGATCAGAACATTGTTGCCCTCGCCGGCATAGACCGAGGCCCTCATGGTGGACGAGCCGAAGACCACGTCGTCGCCGCTGCCGAGGGTGACGACCGCCTGCTCGAAGCCGCTGAAGCTGAGGCCGGTCGAGGCCGTTCCCCGCTCGAGATCAAGGATGATATCCTGCGGCTCGCCGCGATAGTGCAGCGAGAGCAGGTCGTCGCCGTCGCCGCCTGACGCCTCGGCCGTGCTGAACGTCGTGGTGATGACATCGTCGCCGGCCCCGCCATAGAGGTAGTTGGCGCCGAGGCCGTCGCTGATCATATCGTTGCCGTCGCCTGCCTCGATGACATCGTCGCCAATGGCGCTCGCGCCCTGGTCCAGCGTCCAGTCCGTGCCGATCACATCGTCGCCGGCCCCGGTCGAGATCGAATCGGCGCCCGCGGTGCCGAGGATGCGGTCATCACCGCTCCCGGTCACCAGGTCCAACCGCTCGACATTGCTGAAATAGATATGATCGGTGAGTTCCAGGCCGCCGCCGACCATGGCATGGCCGTTGACGCCGTTGAACCGCACCCCCTCGCTCTCCGCCGACAGATCGACGAAGAAGTTGTCGAAGCCGGCGCCGCCCGTGACCGCGCCGCCGGTGCCGACAAGCACGATCCGGTCGTCGCCTTCGCCGCCGTCGAGACGATCGTAGCCGCTGCTGCTGGTCAGGAGATCGTCGCCCTCCCCGCCATAGATCAGGTCGTCGCCGCCACCGCCGTCGAGATCGTCGGCGCCCGCCCCGGCCAAGATGGCGTCCCCGAATGCCGTGCCGCGGATGTGGTCATCGCCGCTGCCCGTGCTTAGCTCCAGCCGCTCGATGTCGCGGAAATAGATGTGGTCCGAAAGCTCCAGGCCGCTGCCGACCATGGCATGGCCGTTGACGCCGTTGAACCTGACCCCTTCCCTCGCACCTGAGAGATTGACAGTGAGGCTGTCGAAACCGGCCTCGCCGGTCACCGCTCCGCCGGTGCCGCCGAGCCTCAGCCGGTCGTCGCCCTCGCCGCCGTCGAGGCGATCGTAGCCGCTCCTGCTGGTCAGGAGATCGTCGCCCTCCCCACCGTAGAGCATGTCGTCGCCGGCTCCGCCGTCGAGATCATCGTTGCCGTCGAGCCCGAGAATGCGATCATCCTCATCAAAACCGCGGAGCAGGTCGCCCTCCTCCGTTCCCACGATCTGAGCCATGTCGTCAGTCTCCGCTTCGTTGCAAGATTCAGGCGGCCGCCTCGCGAGATCCGCGAGGCGGGTGTCCAGTTGAAAGCTCAGGTGAAGACGACGTCGTCGGCCGATAGCTCGGAGAGCAGGACGTCCCTCAGCAGGATGCCGTAGCTGTCCGACCCGCGGAAGGCGAGGTAGACGTCGTCCTCCGTCTGGGTCGAGGCCGCCAGAAGAGCCCCGAAGCTGTCTATGCCGGTCATTGTGGTCGCCGGACCGATGATCCGCAGCACGTCGCCGCCAGCCGGGCCGAAATCGGTGATCTCGTTGATGCCGGTGCGGAATAGGTGTCGGACCAGTACCTGAACGTGTCGGCACCGGCACCGCCGGTCATGATGTCGGCACCCGACCCGCTATAGAGCTCGTCATTGCCGCCGCGCCCGTCGAGCACGTCATTGCCGACGAGGCCTGAGAGCCGGTCACCCTCGTCCGTCCCGCGCAGTGTATCGTTGCCGCTCGCTCCGACGATTGTAGCCATGGCGCCTGCTTCCTCCACCGTCGTGTTGTTAGGAGGAACATAGCGGCAGTGAGAGCAAAATAGAATGACAGACCATAGTTGAAATCAAATAAATTTCACGAGTACATTCTCAAACAGTACAAATATACTTCAAAAATACATGCATCGCCCAAATAATTGCTCAGGATGTGATTCAGCACCCAGGCGTGACTCCACCTCAAATTGTATATAAGTCATTGAATTAAGCGGTTATCGTCATTGTGAGAGGGGCGTGGCGGGCGCGCCAGAGAGGCGCATTATGTCCATCGGCATCCGTGACTGGGCCTATCGGTTCTGATCAACAAGACTTGGTATGACATGTCCGCTTCTGGCAGGCCGCCGAAGGGCTGCATTCGGCCCCAATTGAGACGCTCGGGTAGCACTGGCCAAGTATCCACTCCTAACGCTTCCTGGGCGTTCAGATTAAGGGCACCAACTCGTACTCTCACCCGACTGAGACGACGGAAGCCGCCATACCGCCCAGTCACGATACCTCCTATCCGTCGCCTTGAGCGGAATCGAACCGCTGACCCGCGCCTTAGATTCGCTAAGAAATTGAAAACCCAATCACTCGATACAAGCAGAACGTTGCCTGTGGAGTAAGCCGCAACTAAAAGCTTGTCTGTGTACGAAATTAACAGCCAACGGCCGGCACTTGGCGGTTAAAGCTTCTTCAAATGTCGATGCTCGATTTCCAAGATTGTTTCACGTCGACGTACTAATCATCCCATCGTCCCCATGGCATGAACATACGCGCCACCTGTCGCGCCAAATTATCTGGATCCTGATTGGTTGCGTAAGCATACTCCTCCTCCGACAGGCCAAGCGGCCAGACCAAGTCGTCGTAGTTCGCCCCCCGTTTGTAGCCTTGCCGAAGAAGTTTGAGCAACCGTTTATTCAAATCCCAGCTATCCGAAACATTGGGCAGCCAGCGGCCCAGCATCTTCTCGTCTTCAGGACTTAACGCGCCAGATACGATGCGCCACCTGAGATCCGGCATAATCTCCATCGCGATCTGGCGTGTGTTTTCCAACTGATGTCGGATGCATAAAACCATGATAAACGTCATCAGGGACGTTTCGGATGCCCGGTCCAGTCGATCCCGATACTTCCTGAACGCGCTCATCCATGTTTTCGGAGCCTCAGCCGGGTTCAATGGGAAATTCATGGCGCGGGCAGCGTCAAGAACCGATCCGTCATCCCGCAACTCGAGCACCAACGGGACGAGCCTCTCGGCGTTTTCATTCAAAAGAGATCGCCACTCGCCCATCAAGCCGCCGCGACGCTGTTGCGCCACGGCGACATCGAGGCAAATTTCTGGGAAATGCTCGACCACAATGGTCGCTCCATCGACGGGCGGGCGCGACATCATCGCGCGTAGCACTTCCCGTGTCTCGGTTTTCGACAGATCGAGGTCGAGGAGGGCCGCAAGCTCAACGTCTGAGAAGCGTTCCAGGGCTTGAAACGAAATCAAATCGTGCCGTCGCCTAATCGCCTCGAGGGCGAGTCCGGACGGTATCGCGCTGGATTCTAGGATGTCACGCGTGAATGAAGGTAAGATCGCATCGAATATCACGCCATGACGATCACCGAGACCGTCCTGGAACTCATCAAGCGCTTTAGCCACACCGGGCAACGCTAACAAGTCAATATCTTGGAACAAGCCACCGAGGTCGTTTTCCCGCACCTCGAATTCGGAAAAATCGTACTCTACCATCAGCCGGATAAGGTCTGCGGCGTCGACGCTCTTCACAAGGGCCGCCTTTGCCGAGGCTACACCAAGAATGTCCCGCTTTAGGGTTTGTGCCTGTCCGGCCCTGAATTTTGCGAGGATTTGCGCCGCGTCATCATACGAGGGCCTCTTCCCCTCAAGCAGCATAAAAATCTCGACCAAGTCCACAAAGGGTTGTTGAGTTGGATCGATGTCCTTTCCATAGCGCCAAAGAAATCGACGAAGAGGCGTGACGGCCTCGGCCACCGCGTCATCGGTGGCGACATGCAACCAGGGCTTGGCGTTGAACGCGGTCGCCCGCCCGCCAGAGTCTGAACGCAGTCGGATTGCTTGGCTGGGCAGCAATGAACTCGACTGAATAGATCGGAACACGAATGCTGATCGCATTCGCGGCCATTGCTGTGACCAAACTGCTAATATTGCCCTTTCCATCTCGCTTCGGATTTCTCGTGATCCATCAAGAAGGACGCTGTCGTAACATGCGAGCAGCGCTTGTTCGACGAGCGTCGCCGACGGCGATGCGGCCCTCTCCTTGCGCCCCACGAGCAACGGCTTCGAAAAGGCATGATCGCTCTGATATCCGGAAGGTCGCCTGAATAGCGGCGGCAACACCGCGAGATCGATCTGCGATGAGAGAAGCGGTCGCGATAGCAGGAGGACATGGCTCCATACGCAGCCCGGTCTGTGCATCTCCGGGGCAGCCCATGTTTTGATGAACGCGTAGAGCTTGCTGTCAGGTAAACTAACGCCGGTGAGATAGCTTGCCGATGGATCGAGAGATACGCCAGGCGCTAGATCCGACGCCGCGGCGAGTTCATAATTGTCGATGGAGCTAAGCTGAATGCTAGACGCGAGCATACGATGGCCATTGGAGTAGCCAAAGACCGCCTGGTGTACTTCATTTCTGTCGTCATTCGTCATCAGCTTTCCAAGCCGCCAAGCCACCGTATCGGATGCGTCAAATCATGGTCTCCCGCACCATGACCGACCACCTTGATTCTCTCACCGGCGTTGGAGATCGCCAACAGTTTCCGTCGATCAAGTTCGTCCTTCGCCTTGGGACCTTCCGGAACATCTCCTCCCTGAGCAGAAACCCCATAGATACGAATCGGGGCACCCATGTTCGCCAGATACTGATTTAAGAGCGGCATCCGCGCGGCCAGCCATTTCGCTGGATCACGATGCCTTACGACCTTGTCCCAAGCCGAGATGATCACGGCGACGCGCGGAAACTCGCCGTTCACAGGTCGGTCCTGAAGGCTCGAGAGAATATCGACCAACTGAACGTCGCGCGGCGTATGGCCTGGTTCGAACGCTATCTCCTTGGCGTTCTGCGCTGCTTCCGCGCCGCCAACAACCTCGTCGATTTCCCCATCGTCCTCCTCCGCGTCATCGTCATCAACGTCCAAATCTTCATCGTCCTCGGCCGCGAGCCCCTTCACTACATCGATGATGGACGTGTTGTCCTTGCCGTCCGCGGCGCTAACGAAAAGCATCAGGCCATCGATATCGTGCAACGCTTGAAAAATTGGGTCCGCGAGCCGCCGCGAGGCAAACGCTCTTTCGAACCCCTCCCCCGGCAAATCGGTGAACTGCAGCGATACTTCTCCGTCCGATGCTGGATCGACCAAATTTATCTCGACGGCTTGTTGCTCGAAGTGCTCGGTCCGCGGGACTTTATAACCCTTCTCCCAACGCTCGGCGATCCTGTCGAGATAGCTATAATCGCCAGCGTGCTTTCCCTGCTTGAGAACGGTATCAACCCCTCCGTTCGCAAGGATATACCACAATGCCGCCGCGTAGGTGGTCTTACCGGAAGCCTGCAATCCCAACACCATATGCCACGCGTAGTTGGTCAAGTTTATACCTCCAGAAAGCGGTCAAGAAACCTAGCGGCGTTCTCCACCCGCGGCGGACGGGTGTCGACCGGGAGTTCCGGACTGCACCATCTCTCTATCATTTCGCTTAGCCCGACCACTCCAGTCTCGAAGTTCGCGCGCGGAAGCGCACAAACCTGATAGATTCCAAAAGAATTCACCTTGCCAACGAATTCGGACCGCAGGTCGGCTTCGTATCGAGCAACCTCCTCCAAGGCGTCCGCATCCACTCCTTTTCGCTGAAGTTTGTCCAGCTTCGTAACAAGGACTTCAATCTTAGCGCCACTTGGAATGACGCCGTTGTCATTCAGGGCCCGAATAGTTTCGCGGAACTTCCGCTTGTAGCCGGCACGCGTCTCTATGTTAGTCAGCTTGCCCGCGTCGAGGAGAAAGCATACGAAGTCGGCCATCTGAAGTTCTTCCAGCTTGGACAGCAGCTGTGTATTTTTCCTGGCGGCATCGAAAGCTTCTCCCGACCTGTCCGAGATCAAGATGTTGAACCGTTGTCCCAGTTTGTCAGCCACCCCAAGATGAAAGAAATGCACCGGGTCCGCTCGACTTGTGCGCGGAGCCGACGGCGACTTCCGCCTCGATTTTTCGAGGGCAAGATGACGACGCTCGGCGAATGCGAGAAGAGTGCGGCTCTCGGCGAAGGTATATGGGCCAACTGGGCCCTCACAGAACTGGCCGAACAGCGACGCTAAAAGCGTTGTCTTTCCTGCCTTCTGTTCGCCGACGAGGACGACCGTCTTGGTGCGAACCTGTCCTCGAAAGTCAGACACTTCTTCTTGGGTGATCGCTACATTCGGTCGCAACCTAAGGCCGGTCGCCTCTACGGGCGTCTCGAACTCCTCGCCGGGATCGAGAGAATCTTCATCCTCGAGTATTTCGGCATGCACATCTGGTTCTAGGTTTTGCATCACACAACCGCTCGTTCCCGCTAGATCGTAGTCCCGCCCAAAAACAGCGCCAACTCGGCTACCGGGGTTTGAGTGGCGGTACCAGCTGTCCGTTACTTGACCAACTCAGCATTCAAGAGAAGGCGCTCATGAAAGACCTGAATGGCAAATTCATACAGCGTCAACTTCGTGTCGATGGACAGGGCCGTTGCCTTTTTAAATTGCGAGCTCGACACAAGCGAACCGTCCAGCAACGCAGCCGCTCCCGCGTAGTGTATCGGAACCATTGCTTGGTCTGCCTCCACTCGCCCTCGAACAACGCCCGTGAAGCCAGACGCCTTCAAGGCCTTCACTGCGTCGGAGAGCTTGATTTCCTTTTCGGGCTCCGGCCCCAGTGCCTTTCGGATCACACCATATGCTCCATACGGGCCTGGTGGTGAACCGACAATTTCGGCGACATCAGCGGCGGCGACGAACGCCCGGGTCTCGGGATCCATTTTTCCGATCGGCGTGTCGGCGAGAACACTGTGCCCGCCGATATGCCACCAGAGCATGTTGATCTCATCCATGAGGCGCGCGTTCTCACCGCTCAACCTGTCAACAACGCCATTCGCATCCTTGATCGCGTTGTTCAGTCTGAGAAGATATGCGGCACTTTGCGCATCCACGAGCACTTTCATCGCCCCGTCGGCCTGCTCGTCGAATGTGGCGACCGCCTTGGCAAGATCGGGAGTGGTCTGCTGGCTGACCTTTCCCACCGACGTCGGCTGGCCAACCCGGCGCACATTTTGCGCCAACCCCGCCCTTGCGATAGTGATAAGACTTCCTTTATCGACCGTCTCGCGACGTCCAACAAAGCCAGCTGCAAGGACCAACAATGACGATCTGGCGTAGCCTGACAATATCCTCTGCTTAAGGACCAGGGTCGCCATTATCGCGGCCTCTTCCTGGTCATGGGCGAGACTGAAAGTCGGACTGTGCTTCACCATAATAGCGCTAAACCAGTCATCTCCGTCGGTGGCGCTCGGTTGAGGAAGTTTGAAGGCTAGTCGCGCGAGCACCGACGCTCGAGCGTGGTTCTGCCGGACGTCCGCCTCGATCTCCTTAAAAGCGGCTTGCCGCGCCTGAATCCTTGTCTCGTCCGCCATGGGCTGCAGCGAGCGATATTCCGCGATGAAGTTAATTTCCGACATTTCAGGCTCCGCGAGATGCGTTGAATTCGTCAATTGCGCGATCAAGTTCTATCAGCTTGCCTTGGTTGGACGCGCGCCGGATCGCCGCCAACGCGGCTTCATAGTCGCGCAACTCACTGTCGCCAACGTCCCACAGCGCAAGCGATTCTAATATCTTCAGCTGATCGGCCTCCGATAGCGCGAGAAGTTTCGGAGCGATGGATCGAGTAGTGGGCAATTCCTTCGCCATAACATTGTCCTCGGCTGGAGCAATGGCTTGGATACCACGAGGCAAGAATACACTGGCAGCCGGCGCGATTGGAGCTACCCACCGCGGAAGGCGATGAGACATGCTCCACGTAGGGCTGTCGTCCTCGGGGTCGGGGATCTCGATATATCTAGCCCCTTCACGCTGGCGCACCCAGACCTTCACAGCCAGCACACGATCATTGTCCTGGCCGTCAACCGAAACGTCGATGAAATTGTAGCCGGGCTTCCAGCTCGGTTCGTCTCTCTCTGGTTGAACTGCCCCAGCTCTGATGCGGGTGTATCTGACATCCCGGCTTACGCGAACGGTGTGTTCATGACCAAACAGGTGAACCTTCGCCACCTGCTCGATTCGCTCCCGGAATTCCGACTCGTTTCGCAGCCAGCTAAACGGATGGTGGCACATTATCATGTGCGCGACACCATCATCCCGTTCGATCACCTGGGCGGCAGAGGGGTCAACGAACATTGTCTCCTTCTTGTCGTCGGCATCGCATACGAGAACGGAATTGAACCCCCACACCTTGATAGCCGAATCGTCGTTGAGACGAAACTTCCGCATGACATATGGCTTGCGCGGGATATTGTCGTCCTCGAAGCCGATGACGCATTGGAAGTTGGCGGCGAAGCGATTGTAGTTATCTATCGGCCTAAACAGCATCTCCGCGGAATCTTGATGGTTCAAAAAGTCCGTGATCGCTCCATTCGACTGACTGACCGGCGTCTGGCGTAGTGACGCCCGTGCCCGTCTCTCCATCGGATTATTGGCGGCGTTTCGGTCAACGTCGTGGTTTCCAGGGATAACCATGACGTCCTCGAATTTGCACCCCGAGGCCGGGCATAACTTCTCCTTGATCCACTTCAAGGCGAACGTATATTCCTCTTCGTCACCAGCGAAGGCGATATCACCCGAGATGAGGATTGCGTCGGCGGGACTGCCGATCCGCGCGCGCATTTTTCGGATGTCATCGATGAGATCGTCACGCAGGCCTAGGTTGGGATCATTTGATCGACCGATGTCGCGTTTCTTGAAGTGAATGTCAGAGAGATGAAGGAAGAGCATGACCAACGCGACTCTTGAATGGTTGTATCACATTTATGCAATCTTCCCGATAGTGCACAAGTTCTCAATCAGTAAATAGCTGCAAGCAAACTGCTTTTCCACCGTAACTAAATATCGACCAATATGTCGTGATAAACAAAAAGCTCTCTCACCGTGCGATGGCAGACATATACTCAGCGCGACAGCAGCTTCACACAATGCCCCACGCCCGAAACCGTCCCCTCCCCGTCATTTCTCGAAGACCGAGTTCGCCGACAATCCGCCGCGCCGCCTGCGGCGTGACCTCGAGCGTCTTCACCACCATGCCAGTCGAAACGAGCGGCTTTGCCATCACAAGCTCGATCAGCTCCGGCAGCTTCGACGACGTCCGCCGGCCGGTCAGTTTTCGCTCCATCATCTGCCGCGCCAGCGCCAGTCGATCGTGTTCCTTGAGGCCGAGCTCGGCGGCTGCGGTCAGGCCGTGGGCGTCGGCGAGCAGCCTTGTCTCGCGATCGCGATGCCGGCGGCGATCGACGGGGATGGATTTCAGGCCCAGATTGACGGCGGCGAGATGCGCACCGGTCGTAACACCGGCCTGACGCAGGATTGAGCCCGACAGCAGTCGGCCAAGCCAGGGCGCGTGCTGCAGGACGGAGAGCTCGTTCCAGGCGTCGAGGGCAACGATCGCCTGCAGCACCGGCGGCAGATCGCCGATCACGGCGAGCACACCGCACCATTCCTCGAGACGCTCGTCCTCGTCCCAATCGAGATCGTAGAGCAGCGGATCCTTTTCCCGGGCGGCCCAAGCCGGGCCGGGCGTCGTCGCTGCCTCGATGACGGCGTCCGATCGGGCGAGCAGCGCATCGATGGCGGCGAGCTCGGCGTCGAACGGACTGGAATGCTGCTCGGATGCGTCCTCCCCCTCCCCTGTATCCACAGACGCAGGATCGGCCCTGGCGCCAGCATTTCCCTCGGCGCTGCCGCGATCTAGTGGTGCTGCCGACCCCGCCTGCCGGAGAGAGCGCAGACCGTCGGGGCTGAGCGCCCAGCCGGGCGGCTGGCCGGCGATCCGTCGGCGACTGCGCAGCACGTCGCGGGCGATGGTGAGTTCGTGCGTCGGGGTGCGGATGTCGTGGCCGGCGTCGTGCAGCACCAGGTCTTCGAGGTGGACGAGCTCGCCATCGATCCACAGCGAGGCGCAGGCATCGGCAAAATGGGAGCGTTCGATCCATCCGCTCCCCACGCCAGAACCAGCGATGCGCTCGTCGAGACGGGCGAGCGCGACGCCGGCGTCGGAGATCGGCCGCAGCAGCGTCTGGATGGGCAGTTTTGAAGGATCGTAAGGCATTGAAATCATGGTAAATGATTTCTTACACGAACTCTATCTTAAAGTTAGAGTTCCTCACTTCGTATGACTGGAAGAAGCATCCATCACTATCGATAGGTTTCAAGTATCGATAGTGATGGATTTGGAGTCGCAAACGATGTAGAATCGCGCGACGATACAGCTCCTGGACCGTATAAAAATGGCGGAAACCGTGTCTTCCGATGCCGTTCACCGGCGTGCAGAACAACTCGACGCGCTGGACGCCATCCTGCCGTTCGATCGGCGCGACCAGCTCGCCACCCTTCTCACCGACGACGACGTCGCAACGCTCAAGCATCTCGCCAGTGAGGGCATGGGAGACAACACGCTGCGGGCGCTTGCCTCCGATCTCGGCTATCTCGAGACCTGGTGCCAGCTCGCCACGGGCACTCCCCTCCCCTGGCCTGCGCCGGAAAGCCTGCTGTTGAAGTTCGTTGCCCATCACCTCTGGGATCCGGAAAAACGCGCGGAAGATCCAAACCATGGCATGCCGGTGGAGGTGGAAGCTGGCTTGCGTTCCGGGCGGCTGTTACGTGCCGACGGGCCGCACGCCCCGGAAACTGTTCGTCGCCGGCTGACCAGCTGGTCGATCCTGACCCGATGGCGGGGCTTAAACGGTTCCTTCGACGGACCCTCGCTCAAGTCGGCACTGCGGCTTGCGGTCCGCGCCAGCGCGCGGCCGCGGCAACGCAAGAGCAAAAAAGCGGTGACCGGCGACATTCTGGCGAAGCTGCTGGACGCCTGCGCCGGTGAACGCCTGGTCGATCTGCGCGACCGCGCCTTGCTTCTTTTGGCATTCGCCTCCGGCGGTCGTCGCCGGTCGGAAGTGGCGGCGCTGCGTGTTGAGGATCTCGCCGACGAGGACCCCGTCCAGGCCGATCCATCGATCCCGGACTCCCCTTCCCTTCCCTGCCTCGCCATCCAACTGGGTCGGACGAAGACGACCACCAGCGATGACGACGAACATGTGCTGCTGATCGGCCGACCGGTGGTGGCGTTGCGACAATGGCTCGAGGTAGCCGATGTCAAGGCTGGCCCGGTGTTCCGACGGATCGACCAGTGGGGAAACATCGACCGGCGAGCCCTGACACCGCAGTCGGTCAATCTGATCCTGAAAAACCGGTGCAAGCAGGCCAGTCTCGACCCGACCCTGTTTTCGGCACATGGACTGCGGTCAGGCTATCTCACCGAGGCCGCCAACCGCGGCATTCCCCTGCCGGAAGCGATGCAGCAGTCGTTGCACAAATCGGTGACCCAGGCGGCGCGCTATTACAACGACGCAGAGCGCAAACACGGACGGGCAGCGCGGTTGGTTACCTAGCGCACGCCCCCGCTGACCTGACTGCCATCTGTCGCTCGAGCGACAGATACCAACGATGAGCTCGCGGGGGTGCTATTCGTTCGCGTCGACCGAGGAGAACAACTCGTCGATATCGCGATGCCCCTCGATGATATTGACGACCTCAAAACGTTCGTCGACGTAGCGGAAAAAGATGACGTATCCTTTGAACGCCGCGCTGCGTATATCGGGGCGCAATTCCGGCCGTGCTCGGCCGAGGGTGCCGGGAAGGTCGGCCAGTGTCCGGCATTTTTGCCGAAGTTCTCCGATAAACCGACGGCCCACGACCATACTACCGCTCTGTCGGGTGATGTATTCGAAAATATTGACCAGGTCTGTGAGTGCCGAAGGCAGCATACGAAGCTGCGGCACCCTTAGAAGCCTTCCTTGGTCAGCTGGGCGGCCTTGGCCTCCAGCGCCGCGTCAATATCTGCGTCGGATGCTTCGCCGCCATCGGCAATCGATTTGTTGAGTAGGCTGGTCAGAGCCCTCAGCTTCTGTTCGCGTTCCTCGACGAGGCGCAATCCTTCACGCACGACTTCGCTGGCGGAACCGTAGCGGCCGTCCTTCACGATGTTAGATACAAAGGCTTCCCAGCGGTCACCAATGGAAACGTTCATGTCACACCTCCAATTGCGTCACAGCATGCCACAATAACAATATTTGCGCAATTATTGACACTGCGGCAGCACCTCAAATGCGAATCATCGATCCGCCTTTCAAGAGGAGGCGATGATGAGAGCTCCATTTCGCGCAACTGGACCAGATGGAGAATGGCCCGTGCGCGGCGGCAAGAAATGGCAGCCCTCCTCCGTCCGGGACCTACTGGACGAAGCCCACCGATTTGGCCTCATCCGCCGCTGAGGGCACGGTTCATAAGGCGACCGAGGGCACGGTGCTTTTTCTTACCGCTGTCCGATGGCATAGGCTTCGCCCCTCGCGTCCAATTTGGCCGACCTAATTTCAGTCGGCAGCCCGCTTGCTCGTCAGCTCGGGATTGAGATGATCGAGGCCCGGCTCCATCTCGGACTTCTCGACTGCGGCGAGATCACCGTCGCTCAGATCCGCCGTCATCTCGACGCGACGATGGCGCCGCGAGAGCCGCAGATAGTCCTCATAGGCAAGCAGCACGGTACGCGGCCGGCCGTTCTTGGTGATGATAACCGGCTCACGCACGGAGGCATCCTGATAGGCCTCGAAATTATTGGAAACCGCCGCGGTGGTCACGGTCGACGCCATTTTGATACCCCCTCTTCTTGAATATACGCCCCTCGTGATTTCTTCCCTGGGTACACACGATCACGAACCGAAATCTGCGCGGTGATGCCGCGACCTCCGATAGCTCACAGCTCTTCGGGCGGCTTCTTGCCTTTTCGCGTTGGTCTGAAATTCACCAGCAGGGACTTGAGTTCGATCTCACGGACCCGCCTGGCCGCCTCATCCGGGCTCGCCCAATCGCTAATGCGCTGTCCCCGCTCCTTAAACTCGGTTTTGATGTCCGTGACTTCGATCTCGAATAAATCCACGATACAGGGAACGACGTCGCCGTTATCCAATTCCTTCAAATACGTGTAGCGACCGGCTGGCTTCCGATTGCTCTTGCCACGGACGCCAGCCTCTTCCCATGCTTCGATCGCTGCCGCTTTATGAGGTTTCTTGCCTTTCATCGCCCAACCCTTGGGAAGGATCCAGCGACCAGTGTCGCGCGAGCTAACAAGCAGTACCTCGATCTCTGCACCGCCTTCCTTGTGACGAAAGCACAGAGCGCCGTATTGTTGACGGAACGCTCTGCTGAAGAGCTTATCGGGTGTTCTGGCCAACTGTTGAAGCAGTTTCTGCGGCCTGTCCGGCTGAAACATTCGGCCACGTTTTTCTTGCTTCATGACAGCTCAGCTTGTCCCTCTCGATTGAGTGGCACCTCACCTGCGTGCTCTTCAGATAGAGCTATTTTCAGTTTCTCCAAGCCAGTGAATGCGGTCGGATCCGCGGATCTTCGAGAGCCAGTTCTAACGCTTCACAATGCCCTGCGGCCTGTTGTGCCGCTGCAGAGTTTTCGCGTTCTGAAGGGGCGCGTCTGCGAGGGAAAAAGGCCCCAGATCGAAACGGTAAAATCCAGGGCCTTCGTCTGAGCGTTCGACTTCACAGACGTCGCATTGATGTTCCGGAAACCGTTTGAGTTTCAAGCCCTCTTAGTGCCGATCTCGCAAAAAACTGTAGAACACCGCAGTTCATACTAATCATCTTGACGGCCACTCTCCCAGTGAAACTCCGAATGTTGACGTTCGAGAGCTTCAGCGGGAACTTTTCGTGCCGATGGGCCGTTTATTGGCAGCCAATGATCCTTCCCCAGGGTCATAGACGCGGCCCCAGTGTTCCCCTTCCCCCTACTAGGGCTCCCTTGTTTGAGTAAGCAGCACATTCTCTCTCAATGGCCCCACGTGACGGCGGGGCCATTTCTTTAGGACGCTTTGCGCCCTGTTGTACCATTCGCCCGCATAAGCGCCATCAGCACCGGCCCGAGCGAAAACTCCGCTCGCCGTGCCTTTGACGTCAGATCCCGCAGATAGCCCCCGGCAGAGTTAATGTGCCCTGCCCTTTCGAGGATACAGGCGATCGTGGCCGCGGCGTTCTCAGGCCCCATCACTTCGCAGGCATCCTGGTAGGCGCTCGGGCTCACCCCAAGCATCGATCGAACGACGACTGCAGCTGCCATCAGATCGCGCCAACTCGAAACTACGCCATCAGGCCCGTACATCATGATTTCCGGGCAAGCCTGCAACACCATGCCCAACGGGAACGCCTTTATCCGCTCGCGCTTCGGCTCCGATTTTGTCTCAGGTTTTGCCTCAGGTTTTGCCCCCAGCTCCTTTTCGGAGCCAGGTTCAAGTTCATAGATGGATTCGGTATTTGAATTCTGTATGTGACGCTCATCTGGAGCATCATTGGAGCTCATATTTTCGGAAATCATCTGCATTTCCAGCAGATTGAGGATTTCCGCCCGCAGCATCTCCATTTCGTCGAGGATCGCGGTGAGGTCACCAATGGTCGGCGTGCGGGGAATCCGGCCAACAAGCTCGATATACATCGCCTCGATCGCTCCCCAGTCGCCGGAAGCCCCCTCCTCCATCGCTGCCGAAATGAGCTTACGCACGTCGCGCCGGCAGACGGTGAGCTTCTCTTTGGTGCGCCGGAAGTGCGCGCGATCGGCGGCCACCTGCTGGGCCAATTGCGCAAGTTCTTCGGCTCGGGCGAGCAACGGCGACAGATCGAAGCCGTAGGCTTCCTCGATTTCGCCAGCGCGGTCTTTGCGCGCGTACCGTTTCCCGTTGGCACTGTCCTTGCGCACGATCAGACCGGCATTGACAAGCGCGGCCAGCTGCCTGCGCAGCGTAGCGCCGGCGATACCGTGCGCGCGCACTGAAAGCTGCGCGTTCGATGGGAATACGATCATCGCCCGCTCCTGCGACAATTCTGCGTCCGGGTAGAACGTCAGCAATGCGTCGAGGACGGCCAGGCCTCGATCCTGGATACCGAGAAGCGCCCTCGCCTCCGAAGCGTCGCGAAACACTTTCCACTTGTCGGTTGTCTTGCCTGGCTTGATTTCGGATGTAGTGAACTGCCTTTTGACCAAGGCAAGCGTCATCGGCCGCCGCCCAAAGGGCGTCGTCACATTTCCAACCTGCATTTTTCTTCACCTCTCAGAAGGCAAAAGAAATCTGCTCACCAAAACGGCGCCAAGACTCTTGACGGGGATTCGTGGAAATGCGATTCTCGATCTTGCTACAGATATGAGAGAGGCTTCCACGACGGAAACGTTTGGGGGCCTTTTTCTTTTGCGGTTATGCTCCTCGTTTAAGTTCTCGTGCCCTATCGGGCACTTCTCTGCATGAACTGGTCGTGCAGACATTCAATTTGCTCTGCAACGAAGTCGACGAAGTCGCTCGACACTGACTTGTTGAAGGCCAGTTTCGAGCCGGATTTCCCATGGCTCACCTGCCCAAGCACCAGGCCGTGCGAAACGAGCTCCGTCCCGTTAACGGACAAATCTGTCGCCTGCCTCTCACCGGAAAGTGCATCGAAAACACCGGCGAAACGGACATTGCTGTCACCGTTGCGGATTTCATCCTTGCTTAGGGCTTTCCTGGCAACGTCCATAGGCGCCTGATGCGCCGACCACTTTGCTTCAAAATCGACCCACCGCCGGCGGCCGACCTCAGGAGCGGCTCCGATCTCCTGCAGAATATCTCGGGGAAGCGCGTTAGCGAGGCGGATCATCTCCGAAACGTGAGACTTGCCGGTGTTCAGCGATTTGCAGATGATCTCGCGCCCGAAGCCGGACGCCTCTTGTGAGTAAGCGAACAGGCAACGCTCAATAAATGAGAGGTCATTGCGATTGCTGTTTTCCTCCCCCTGAAGAACCACAGCTTCCTCGTCGCTCAAGTCTCGGGCAATCGCCTTGAACTTGGTGCCGAGCAGCTTTGCCGCAGCAAGACGACGGCGCCCGAAGACGATCTGGAATGGCTTCGGGCCACCCTCTACCGAACGCACGAGGCCCGGCGTGCTTTGTCCGTGCTCCCCCATCGACTGCATCAGCTCAGTGAGGTTGGCTGCGTCATAGGCCGAGGCAAAGCGGTCCGGGATATCGGAGTCGAGCACGTCATCCGGATCGATTTCGATGATCTGGCCACCGTCCTTCAACAGCCTGTCGGCAAGTTCGCTGCGCTCTTGGATTTGCCTGACACCCGCCGCAACCTTGAGAAGATGCGGTGATGTCGTCCTTTGCGCCCCTCCCCTGTCGGGCGACGCTTCGAGTTGACCAAGAACGTTGGCGAAAAGACCTTTGGAATCTTTGCGGCTCATTCTCTCCCCCATGCCTTCCAGAAGAGGCTTTCCAGTTCGGCATTGGCCGCATTGATCGACTCGATGGCGCGGTCATAGGTTTTTGGTGCGGAGAAGCGCGCTCGCTGCACCTCATAGAGGCTTTGCTTCCAGGTGAGCGCATCCGCGACCGCGGTCGACTTGATGACAGAGTTAAGTAGGAGATCTTCGCCGAATACCTGACGCATCAGCGCAGACATGTTCGCCTGCGGATGGTCGTTGGGTTCGAACTTGGTGACCAGGAACTTCGCAAAATCCCATTGAGCGGACGTTCCGACCTCATCAAGGATCTGCATATAGGAGGCGGCCAGTTCGAGGAACTTGGCGGTCGAATCGACGTCCAGCATGTGTGCTGGCACGGGGATCACCACGCCGGTGGCGGCCGTCAGGGACGACAGCGTCAGGAAGTTCAGCGACGGCGCCGAATCCATCAGGATGAAGTCGTAGTCGTCGGCGACCTGCTCGAGAGCTTGCGAGACGCGAAGCAGGAATCCTGTCCCACCAGCGCGGCGCATCTCGAGCGCGACTGCCGTTTCGAATTCGGTCAACTCAAGGCCGGCGCAAATGACATCGAAGCCAGCGATATGTGTTTGGTGGATGATCGACCTGGTCGGGATCGGATCCTCGAAGCGGATCGCGGAATAAAGCGTGTCCCCTCCCCTGTAGTCGAAATTCGGGAGGTTGCCGTGGAGGGCCGTCAGAGACGCCTGCGGGTCGAGGTCGACTGCGAGCACGCGGTAGCCGCGAAGCGCCAGATAATGACCGAGGTGGATCGTTGTGGAAGTCTTGCTGGAACCGCCTTTGAAATTGGTGACCGCGATAATCTGGCACTGTTCGTTTCCGGTGCGCCTCGGGTTCATCCATTTCTTGCGGCCGTTGGCAGCGAGTACCATTCGGAGTTCGAGGACCTGCTCCAAAGTGTAGAGGCGCCGGCCGTTCGCGATCTCAGGTGAAGGTCCCTGCTCCTTCGCCGCGACCTGACGGATATAGGCTTCGGTCACATCAAGGAGCTGGGCGACCTCGGTGGAAGTGAACTTTCGCATGCTGCGCCGCGCATCCGGCGGAAATTGCGCCATGCTCAAATTGCTCAACGCCAGCTCAAGCTTGCTGGAGAAGTTCTCCATGAAGGAGAGGCTGCTGAGATGTCGCGTCATAATGAGAATCCTCGGTGGTCAGTCCTGCTACTTAACCGTCGCTGTGGTTAACGAACCGCTAACAACCACGTAACTACTCAAAAACCCGCAATTTCGAGTTTTCTCCGCAACTAATGGGTAATCCGATTCGGGCGAACGCATCAATTATCGCACGCCATTTCTTATCGCGTATGAATAGCCTTCTTGTGCAAAGTTCCCCGCGGGGAACCCGCTTCCTTGGAGAGGCCTGGATTCGGGGCAGATCCTCCCACGAGCCACCGCGATCGGCGCAAGGTATGACGGAGTTCCCCGCGGGGAACTTTTCAACAATCAGTGGCGCTTCGCAGCTACCGTTGTCTCGATCACTACCGCGGTTGGTAGTCGTCGAACCAGAATGATGAATGGCGTGGGGCGATGGTTCCCAGGGACGGCAAAGGGAAATGCGATGTCATGACGATACGGCCGTTGTCCGAACATGCCTCCAAAAACGCCCATCGCGTCAGTCGTGCCTGGATAGGATCTGACTCGAATCGAAAGTTCCAGTCGGGGTATATGCACTGCATAGGCCAGTGCATGACGTCGCCGGAGATGACCGCACCTACGCTTTGAGACCTCAGTCCAATGGCAACATGTCCTGGGCTGTGGCCCGGGGTCGGCTCCAGCCACACTTCATCATCAAGCACAAAATCCATATCGCCGAGGGCAGCCCTGCCTGCCTCGACGATGGGCAGTACATTGTCCTCGTATGTCCGATCGTTAGCATTTCCGCATCCGGCCTCGGCCGCCTCAAACTCGCGGCGCGCCGTAATGTAGCGTGCGTTGGGGAAGGTCGGCATCCAACGCCCGCCGACCAATCGCGTGTTCCAGCCGCAATGATCCGCATGGAGGTGGGTGCACAGGACATAATCAATCTGCTCCGGAGTAACACCTGCCTTCGCCAGCCGCTCCAAGAAGGTGCTGTCATTGCGACAGTGCCAATGTGCAAAATACCCGATCGTCTTGTCGTTCCCGACGCAACCGTCGACCAAAATTGTGTGGTGTCTGGTTCGGATGAGATAGCTTTGGATCGGAAGGATTAGCCGGCCTGTTGCGGGTGAGATCGATCGCGGCGTAAGCCAATGGAGATGAGGTCCGAGCGCTTCGTCGGTGCAATCGGGACCATTCCGATGGCGTCCGCAATGGGTCACACATCTCCAGAATTCTGGTTACCCGGATACTTCCGATCTTCCAGTCATCCATTGATGCGGTCCTTCATCGAAGAAGGGGCTGAGCGCTAGACATAACATTTGCGGCCCTCCCCTGCCAGACAACGCGTGAGATGGATAAGGCACCTACGACGGCGCGGCCGCCTCACCCCTCACCTTCGAAAAAAGTGGAACGGGCCGTCACCAACGTGACGATGTGAAAGTTCCCCGCGGGGAACTTGTGTTCTCCGTCAGGCTGGCGCAGCGCCAGCCTGTTGCAGCCCGTGCAGGTAATCAGCCGCAGCCTGAGCTTTGGCGGCCGCGGACACGATCGCACGCTTGTCGTTCTTCAGCACCTTAAGCCAGTTCTCCAGGTAGCTCGCGGTATTGCCTCGAGGGTCGTGGGCGACACCAAGATCAGCGCAGAGAAATGAAGCGGACAGCTCGGCGACGAGTTCCTCGACGGCGTAGCTTTCACTGCCAAACCGGCCGGTGAGGTCACGATCGAGACGATGCTTTGCACCGGACCAGTGCGACATTTCGTGAAGCAAGGTCGAGTACAGATGAACCTCATCGACGAAACGAGCGCGGTCGGGCAACAGGATGTCGTCCGAGGTGGGACGAAAGCAGGCTGTCGTGCCGCCATAGGCGATCACCGCGCCGGTGTTGCGGACGAAGGTTTCGACGGCCTCAAGGTGCGGAACCTGCGTCGTCGGGAGCTCCTCGGTCGGCCGATAGAACTCCTGCGAAAGTTTCTCGATCTGCTCAACGTTGAAGACCGTGTAGCCCTTAAGATAGGGAATGCCGCGATCGTCATCGTCCTCGCGCTCCTTGGGGGCGAAGGTGCCGTATTTGACGACCAAGGTGCCTTTTTCGCCCTTTCGGACCTGGCCGCCGAATTCCTGAGCCTGGCGGTAAGTGAGCCAGGTGTTTTCCTCGTAGCCCGCGAGCTCGCTTGCAAGCCACAGCATCAGGACATTGATCCCGCGGTAGGCCTCGCCAGTGACCCGGCGTGGAACGAGGGAGCCGCGGCTGTTTCCGCGCCAGGGGCGGATCCACGGTTTGGTGCCGGCTTCAAGCTGCTCGATGACGGCATCCGTAATGCGCTGGTAGGTGTCCTTGATGTTCTGCATTGCCGTCTCCTTCCGTTGGTTGACGGCAGAAAACGGAGATGGCCGAAGCGACCCATGCACCCAAAGGGCCGCAACGGAGAGGAGGACCGCGCCAGCGGTTGCCTGGGGGAGGGGCTATCGTAGCTTGTCCGTCAATCCATGCAACGGAAGGAGAGGGCGGCAGATCATAGGAGACTGGCCGCTATCGGCAACGTCGGTGCAGCTTTAGAGCCGAATGGGGTCCCTATCGCCCATGATCGTCGTCATCGCGCTCGCGGCCTCTCTGTGCCGCCAATTGCGCCTGGATCGCCTTCACATCGTGATTCTGGTCCTGCTGTGGCTGCCCGGCCGGCGCTGGCTGCGATTGCGCCTCTCGGGCCGAATGCTCTCGCCCCAGACGAGAAAAGTCCGATCGGGCGGTAAAGGTGATTTCCTCGTCGTCCGGCAATCTTTCCGGCAAGTCGGCGCGATCGGCAACGACAATGCCGCGTTCGGTGACAAGGCTCGTGAGGCGGTCGTCGGCTCCGAGAACCGTGCCGGTGATTTCCTCGCCAGCCCGAGCGGTGCGAACGTTGTGGTGGAGCGGCTCCTCGCCGCAGTCTTTCAAATCCGCGAATGCCGCTCGGATGGCTTCTCGGCGATTAGGATCCAAAGCGTCCTGCACCACATGCTTCATTGCATCGCTCGAGGGATTGTTCGTGGTCTCGATCGACGCATCGTTCATGCGCGGTTTACTGATGATGGAAAAATCGATCTCGTGCCCGTAGTGGCGCCCTAGTTCTGCAATGAAGGCCTCTTGCCCTCTGCCGTTGCCCTCACGAAAAGGATGCACATAATTCAGTTCGGCAAGCACCTGGCCGGCGCGTTCTGCAAATTGCTCTGGCGTGGCATTGCGCAGTGCCTGCGGATCTCGGATCGGCTTCAAGGCCTCGTCCAAGCCCATTTCTATGCGCGAGCCCGGCAGGAACGAGGTGCCGCCCTTAGACAAGCCCCCGATCGGCTCGACACGCTCGCCGTCGACGACCGGCGTTTCGTTGCGCGTGTGACCGGCCCACTCGTAGACGTCCTGAAAAATGTAACCGTGGATCGCCTTCAGGTGGGCCTTGTCAAAGTTGCCTTTGGGGCCGTCGCCTTCAGCGATTTCGAGCATCCGCACGGCCGTCGCGCGATACTCCTTCACGCGCAGCTCGGAGAGTGTTTCAACTCCCCATCGGTTTTTCAGGACGTCAATCCTGTCCGGATCGCCCGACAAGTTGGGGTAGGTGTAGGAACCTTTGGGGCGCTCTTCAGCCATGGCAAGCCCAACAAAAAGCCGCCGGCTCTAAGCGGGCGGCCTTTTGTTCTTGAGAGTTGACCGGTGAGCTATCTAACGGGTCGATCGATCATGAGCGCCCGGTATTCCTCGCGGGTGATGTCGCCGGCGACATAGCGGGCGGTGGTCGCCTCGAGGACGGGATCGTGAACATAACCCTGCCGCACGTTGGCAGCGCGCGCCTGCTCCGCAGCCTTGCGCCGCTTCTCGACAGCTTCCGGGGAACGATCCGGACGGCGGGAATGAACGTTCATCGGCAATTCTCCAGTTACGCGATAACCTAGCAGGAATAATGCTGTAAATCCAGCATTTTGCCGGATTTTCCAGCCTTTCGAGGGTGTGCGCCCGGCTGGTTGCCGGGCGCTGTGAGCGGATCAATCGCGAGTGTCCCACTCAATGATCGCCTGCAGGGAGGCGTCGTCCTGGCCTGGGAACCGGCCGAGATTGGCATTGTAGCGGAGCTTGCGGATCGAAAGCGTGTAGTAGGGCTTGCCCTCCTGGTTGTCTTTCTTCCAGATGCCGCCGACCTCGATGTCGTGGCCGCGCGGTGATTTGGCGTAGACGCGATGCGTCGGGGCCTTTTCATTGTCCGAGTCGAACGGCACGACCTTGATGTCCATGTCCCGGTCGATGGTGGAGATGAGGCCGCTGCCCTTTGCGGTTGCGAGGTCGTCGCCTTCGAACTGGATGAAGTTGGTGATGTTCATGTCTTTCACTCCTCTTTTGCGGTTGCGATGATCGTTCAGACGGCACGGCGGTTAGCGATGGGCACCGCAGGCCGGAGCGGAGCGGAGGAAGCTGGAGGACGCGAAAATTTGGATCTCGCGAGGAAGCCGAAGGCGGGGAAATTTTTGTGACGTCCGGCTTTGCGCAAACTCGCGTCGACGTGCGAACGAGCGTCACAAGCAACCGCTTTGAAGGAGTGTGGCTTGAACCTCTCTGGCAACGCTTCCCCGTTTCTCCAGCGACATACAACCGCAAATTCTGCATCAATATTAATCATGATTGCGGCGATATCAACAGGTTTTCCAGCGATTCGACGGAAAGCGTGAAGCAATACGGCGCAGGAGGCCGATTCCGCCATTGCGCGATACTGGCTATTTCAAGGGTCACGGCATCACGGTTGATTTGGAACGGCGGTAGACGTGCGGGCTTTCGATCTCAGCGGACCATATGCCCAAACCGTTGTCGCGGGCTCTGTTCTCGGCTTGGCCGTACTCGACCTCACTGATTGAGTGGGCCGCCGGCAAATACCGCAACATTGCCTCTGCCATTCCGGCTTTCACCATCGCTAGGCCGATATCGATGTCGCCGAGAAAGCACTGGCCGACTAGGCGCCGATACTGATCCTGGTCAATGATGTCACAGCGCACATGCTGTCCGTCGATCATTTTGCCGAGGTAGCTCCGGGCTGCGACGCCACAGCGCCATACCTTTCCGTCTTTCAATCCGGTCTGATCGCGTTCGCAGGCATCAATGGCCGCGATCCGGATGCGCTGGTTTCGAATATTGATGGTATCGCCATCAATGACTCGAGCACGGCCGGAAAGGTCGGCCGCTTCGGCCGAACTACCGATGACAACGAGGAAGGCGAAAAACGCCGGTAGAGCTTTGCGTCTCAATGTCTAATCTCCATGGAGTTTCGGGCGGCGAGCCCGAAAATAGAGCGGGCGAGATGCAATTCGCCCGCGGCGGCGCGGTCCGTAAGGGCCCGCAAATAACCTCCCGGCGACCTAACGTCCTCCCGGTCGTATTTCTCAAGCGTCACGGCGACCGCTATGGCGGCTTGCTGCTCGCCCATCAGTTCGACGGCGCGGCGCCGGGCATCTTCGGAGATCCCTGCAAATCGGCACATCAGCGGCGCGGCGCGGGCCAAATCTCCCCAGCTGGCGGGCGTAAACCCGTAGGTCTTCAATGCGGGCAGTGCTCTAACCACGTCTTGCAAGGCGACTTTTGCCTGCGGCAAGTGCCGTGGCCGGTTGATTTCGCTCCGGCGTCGCCCCAGGCTTTCCTCAAAAGCCCATTTGCTGGCAAAGCCAGCCTTAACGGACTTGTGTTGTTCGGCGTCAGCCGAACGCCGTTCATCGTTACTATCTGCAAGAGAATAGGGGGTTGTAGTCTGTTTGTGCATGCCGTTTTCGACATGCGAGCATGTCATATTCTGGGTCTCATGCCCTTCTGCTGATCGGCGCGGAAGTCGCATCAAACGCTCTACGAACCACTCCAAAAGGGCGGTTGCCCGACGCAGCACGCTGCTGGTGGCCTTTCCGGCGATCCCAACACGATCGCTGACACGGTCGATGCGGCCTTCAATCAGTCTCACAACTCGCTCGGTCTGCTCGGTGGCGATCGCTAGGGCTTGGCGAGCGGTGCGGAGCGCCCCGCGGTAACGCCGCAAAGCCGCATCTGCTGCCTTCTTCTCGGCGCGTGCCCGCCTGACCATCTCATCGAGCTCGGCAAACCGAACGATCAAAATGCGCAGGTCGATCCCGCATCCATCCGTTATCTCGCCTTCGCCATTGCGTATGGGATAGCGCTTGTAGTTGCCGCTATCCTGCATGGTGATCAGGCCGGCGTCGAACAACCGCGACAACATTCGGCTGACGCGACCGACCGATCGGCCGATTTCGAACGCCAGCTGCCGGTTGGACTTAAATATGATCGGACGACCCGATTTGTCGAATTTGTCGGCCTGAGCCGTGTTGATCAGAGCTAACAGCAGATGGCTTTCCGTTCCGTTGATCAAGCCCACGCATGGAAGGCTTTGAACAAGTATCGTCAACTGGGCGCGTGTAACTGCCCCCATTTCCGCCGACTCTGCCAGTCGACGGAAATGGGCACGCTGCGGGGTTATCCGGCGACCGGCGGGTCGCAGGTTCATTTGGGTTTCCCCCATTCCTCGTCTCCATTTTGGGACCAGGCAAAGCTTCGCCGTTCACCGAATAGGTGCATTCATCGTTGACAGGGAAGGGAGGGTCTGCGAGAAAGGATTTGGCTAAATTATCGACTCGCAGACCGCTTCCGGAATTTTTCGGGAGCGGTTTTTTCTTTTCTGGTCGGGTATCTCTCCGCAAAATGATGGTCAGATTGGCAGCCGGAATTTGAATTGATTCCGCTGCTTCGGGAACATAGCGATAGAAAGCATATTGGCGCAACAACGTGCGCCATCAGATGGTCCCCAAGGCGACTAGAGCCCCTTAAGATTGACTGGTTTTTCGATGATTTTCTGCCATTTCCGCAAATAGGGCCTTCATGCGCGGCCGCCTATAACCGAAGCAAATTGATGCTGATTCAGTGCCCGGATTGGACAATCCATGGGCGGGAAGGGGTGTTCGAGGGGAGGGGGAATGGGCCTCCCCTCGACGTGATTAGGAGCCAGGTCGTCCCTGGCTCCTAATCATCGGCTCAGAGTGCGGGAGGGCCGATCACGGGGAGAGGAACGTGACCGGCCCGCGACTGTGGTTACTCAGCCGCTTCGGGGAACTGACTGTCGTCAGGGTTGCGCCTGGCTTCAATTTCCGGGCCTGCCTCGGGCGATGCTAAGCGAACAGGGGACGGTAGCCAGCCGCTTCCGGCAACGATACGATCTGCGATCGCTACCGCTTCAGTTTTCTTGGAGGCAGCTCGAACCGACAGTTCCGCTTCACTGCCTTTTGCCTCGGCGACAGCCAGTTCGATGGTCGTCCGGTTGACGTGCCTGAAATAGCTGTCGCCCGTTGTTTCAAACCAGTCCGGCATGTGCAGCTTGAGCGCGTAGCCAAGCTGGTTCGCCTGCTCGATGCCTTTTTTCCGATCCGTGAACTTCTTCTCTACCGCATTGACAGAGTGCGCCGCCCCAAAAGCCAGCAACGAAAGAACGGTGTCTTGTGGTTGCTCCATCAGCCAGTCAAACAGATCGGCGGGATTGCCGGGGAGGTGATGACCATAGTTGTCTGCAAGGTCGTTAAATGCGGTAAGCCCCCTGCAACTTTCGGCGTCCTTCATCGACGGCTCTAATCGCTCATGGGTGAGCGACAATTGAAGCGCGCTCTGCTCCGAGTGATACGGGTAGGCCACGCGCAACAGCATGGCGTGAACCACGGCGACAAGCGCCACCTCGGGGTTGTTGGCCAGTTCGATGCGCAGCGCGGCGGTCTTGTGAGCCGTCAGGTCCTCGATCAGCGCAGCCGAGTGGCTGATGGCAGGTACCTTGGGCTCTCCCTTGCCCTTGCCGTCCTGCAGGCTCTCACCCTCGTCGTCCCTGTCCTCCGTTTCGGCAATTTCGTCTGCCTTTACGAAACCGCGCTCGATGGCGAGGCGACCGTAGTAGTCGAGGAAAACGAAGGCTCCCGCCTGTTCCAACGCCTCAGGGCTGTAGGCCTCCGCGCGAGCATTGAGCGCGTCGATACGTTTTTCGACTTCCTTGAGCTTTGTCTCTGCTTCGTCGTCAGCCACGCCGTTTTCGATTGATTGAGCAAGATCGTCATACTCCGTCTGTGCTGAATCAAGCGCGGCTTGATCTTCCTCGGAAAGAGCGATGCCTTCCGGGTAATGTCGTTTCATCGTGTGATAGCCGACGGGCGCGGTCGCGGAGCAGTCAATCCATTTCCAGCCTTCGGCGCGAACAGTGGCGGCGGCCGCCTCGAGCTTTTCGGCGACCAGCTTCTCAACCAAAGCCGCATCCAAGGCGTAACCGGCGTTACGGTCATCAAACAGGTCGCGCTTTACCGGTCCACCTGCTTCCTCGTAAGCCGCCAGTCCCCCTATGAACTGAATGCGTTTGTCCGTCGCTGGTATCATTTCCTCCGTGAGCGCTCGCCGGATCGAGTGGGGCTCGCGGTTCCACGACGAAAGCGAGTTCCAAACTGTCACCTGCCTTTGGTGGTCATCGCTGACGGTGAAGGCCGATAGCTGCGCAAAGCTCATGTCCTCGTCACGAAATAGCTTCAACAGCACCGGCGATACGCGGGCGAGCGCCAGCCGCCTGCGAACGACAATTTCGGTCGTGCCGAAACGGGCCGCAATGTCGGCCATTTCCTTGCCTTGTTTGGCAAGCGCGTCGAATGCCTGGTACTGATCGAGTGGGTGCATGTCCTCGCGCATGATGTTCTCGGCAAGGCTGATTTCCGTGGCGATTTCGCCTTCGCGCTCCTTGCACTCGACAGCGAAGTCCTTGGCAATCTCCCCCGCATCGGACAGCAAATTGAGCGCGGCAAGGCGTCGGCCTCCCGCCATTACGAAGTAGCGCCCCTTCTTGTCGCCCCTACGCACAACGAGGTTCTGCAGAAGGCGATAGCCGTCTTCTCGGATGTTCGCGGCCAGCGCCTCGACGCCCTCGGCGCTGTAGGTCTTGCGGACGTTCTTTGGGTCGGCGTCCAGCTTGTTCAATGCAATGTTGATGATCTCGGTCATGATGTTTCCCTTTTTCATTTTCCCGCGAAGCGAACCTCTGCCCGAAGGGGCAGGAGCCCGCTCCTGCTCTCGAGCTCGTGCGGAACAGCGGGGGAGAGGGGGCAAGGGGACAAATCGGAGGGGGATCACCCGCCCGAAGGGTTGGCGCGCGATCCGCAAAGCGGATCCGGGTCGATCCTGCACGCAGCGAGCCACGGTGAGCGAAGGAAGGACGGGGAGACCGATTTTCCCCTTGCTGGGGAGAGGGGGCAGGGTCACCCTTTCCCTGCAGAATAAACAATGAGCGTACCAGGCGCAGGCTTAGCGCAGCGGCCGAAGCCCGTTCGCGCACCGCTTGACCGGTTAAAAGGCCCGCCGCAGGAGGTTCAGCATAGCGCCGGCGATCAGCCGGGAACCGGGACCGACTGGCCCCGGCAAGCGGTTCTGCCAGACTGTGGATGGCTCCGACGACGAGTGACGCTCTATTCCTTGATCCGATAGACCGCAGCGTTGTCCTGAATCTTCCGCCGGCCCTTATAGCTCGAGTGTCGGAGCTTGCCTTCGGAGGTCCAGCCGCGAAACTCGATCTCGACGATGATGGTAGGCGCGACCCAGACGATGTCGCGTTTTCCGGCGTAGGGCACAGGGGGCTTCTTTCCGGTCCATCGCAGCTTGTTCATCATGGATCGGAGCTGCGACATCTCCCTCATTTTGAAGCCCGTGCCGACGCTTCCGACGTAGACCACTTGGTCACCGCGATAAGCGCCCAGCATGAGAGATCGGAACGTGCCGGCAGAACGCTCGTAGCCGACAATGAAGAAACTCTCGGACTGAATGCATTTGACCTTCACCCAGTCGCCAAGGCGGCCGGATCTATAAGGACGACCGAGATGCTTCGCGATGATCCCCTCGAGTCCGTGATCGCACGATGCCCGGAACAACTCCGCTCCCGTCACGTGGAAAGCTTCGGAGAACTTGATCGCGGAGTCTGGCCGGCCAGAGATCAGCTCCTCTAGGAGATGTCGCCGCACGCGCAATTCCGTCTTCGTGAGGTCGTGGCCGTCAAGATACATGAGATCAAAGGCCATGAATTGCGCCGGGGAGGTCTTCTTACCAGCTCGGCCGCCAAGCGATGACTGAAGGAGACTGAAATCGGATCGGCCCTGATCGTCGTACATGACCGCTTCTCCGTCGATGATCGCAGATGCAACGCCCAGCTCCCGCGCACCTTCCTCTATTTCCGGGAAGCGGTTGGTCCAGTCATGTCCGTTCTTGGTCAGAATACGAATCCCTTTCGGCTCAATGTGGATCGATAAGCGATACCCGTCCCACTTGATTTCGTAAGCCCAGTCGGGTCCTTCGGGCGGCTTCGCCTTCAGCAGACAAAGACTCGGTTCGATCCTGCGAGGCATGTGATCGAGGAGAAGGTTCGGCTGCGCCGGATCCCGGCGGCGCCGAGGCTTCGACCTGATAGGCGCATCGCTGTCCTGGAGAAGAGGTTTCGATCTCGGCGTTCGTGCCATAACGGTACTCGGTACGGTGATGCGTACTGAATATAGATCGGGAAGGGATGGATTCCGAATCTTCGGTGCGGACCAGCAGTAGCCGTCCGCCCTTGCGAACCGCGAGACGCATAACGGTTTTGGACATGAGACAATTCAGCCCCAAAAGCGTTATGAAGCTGATATGGGTAGATTTACGGAAACCGAAACAGCATTGTTCGAGCGCCTTCGCGCCCTGAAGGCTTTGCCGGATATGTCGATCAACGTTCCCGACATCGGCGTTCCATTGACTGCGGCAGGCTTCACGCAGGATGATATCATGGAAGTCCTGTATGCTCTCGAACAGGACAAGATCATTGCGCTGTTGCCGGGAAACCGACTGCTGATGCTCAAAGAGCTGCCTGTCGGCTAGTGTCGAGCGCAGCTACGTCCCGGTGTTACCGTGGCAATCGACCGATCAGAACGGCGTTGTCAGTTCGATTGCCACAATCGCAGCGGAACCTGCCTCTCAAGTTCATCAGATATTGATCGCCCCAACGTGCCAGCACTGAATCTTTGTTGACCCAGCCCACTCGGCCACATGCCGAGCATCGTGCACCCAACACTTCCCACTCCTGTAGGCTTTGGATCGTGTTGTACATCGCAGGATCGTGCTCGATGAACGATGTGGGATGAAATGGCGCGGTCGGTTTCATTGCTCTTGCTCGATAGGAAGAAGAGAACAAAATAGGAACATAGTCCTAGACAAGTCAAGGCCGCGATCCACGGACGGAACGCGGAAAGGCGGCCGCTCTCCGTCGGGCGTACTTAGTCTGCGATCAGCCCGACAAGTTTCCGGTCCACCGCGCACGTCGCGATCAGCGATGCGTCACCATTTAAGACCGCAACCAACTCCCCAGCCGTCATCGACCGGAAGACAAACACATAGAGAGCCATCGCACCCAATACCTCCTCATCATCGGGGTCGCCTTCCTTCAATTCGGCACGCTGCTCAAGTGCAGCACGACGGCAGTCGGCCTCATACTCAGCAAAATACAGGTTATGGTCGGAGCCCGGCGTGACCTGATACGCCCAAAGCGTGAATTCCATCTGGATCCCTTCCTCAATCAACGCTCCAGTTATAGTCGTGGCTCGGCACGTTCGAAATTGTAGGATTCGACAAGGTCCGCAACTCGCAAACGTTCAGGTCTGATCCGGCCGGGGCGAAGTGGGCGAGGCAAACTGTGGATGCCGCCCGCGGCGCTCCGAGTATGGAGCGCTCCGCGCCACGGGCTCAGCGCCGACGAACGTTCGACCTAAGGACGAGAGCGGAAAGCCGCGCCTTTCAGGCGCGGCTCTGCTCACTTCGGCTTGTTGTCGTTGCTAGCGTTGGCGTTGAAATCGCACTGATAGCTGACCTCGATCTTGGCGATGAGCGGAAGCCAGGCGGCGGGGGCGCCATCCGGCCATCAGGCCGGTTTCACGGTCGCAGATTCGGTGCAGCGCGGTTCAGCAAACAGCAGCCTTCAACGGCCTGGCAACGAACTGACCGACCCGCGACGGCGGGTCGGCGTGGTTAGGGAGGGGAGCACGAGGGGAGGGGCATCCGGGGCTCCCCTCGTTCCGATCCTCGCCGCTCGATGCGGGCTTGGATCGGTCGGGGAAGGGGCTACCGCACTAAGCCCAGTCTTTCGCCAAGGCTCGGGGGATGCGGCGGTCCGGATTCCTTGATCATTGCCAGCATCATTTCTCGCGTAAGGCCGCGAACCTCGCAGCCTTGTGTCCGCGCGGCCTCGACGATCGATTCCAGGGTTCCCCTGAAGGAACGCGCCCAGCCATAAGGCGCATTCGTCGGTCATCGGGTCGGGCAACGCTTGTAAAATGAAGGTCCTCAGGGGCCGGTCATAGCCGATGGTGGCGTCAGGATCGGCGTTGGTCGCGGACTTCTCTTCAACCGTGTAGCGGCTCAATGTCGGTACCTTCCGTGGCTTGTTCGATGGCCGCGCCACGTGTGGCGCGCTGGGTGTCAAAAACCTCGACGCTGCGGCGTTCGTGTCGCATCGTGCGGCCTCCTAAAGCTGGAAATGGATCACAAGCGCCTGATTGGCGCGGTGGCAAGCAAGGGCGTAAGCAACCATCTGCGCGATCAAATCGGCGTCGGTCGCGCCCGCCCTCTTCGCTCTGTCGGCCATGTCCTCGGCGAGTTCGCTATCGTCCTCGCCGACATGTTTGTTGCCGACAATCCAAGAAATCTGTCCGGTCGGCACTTCGGACCGGAGTTTCCCAGGAAGGGCGGAAATCCGCCCCTTGCGTGTGCTTGCTGCGGCTCCAGCCTGTTCTGCTTCAGTCGCGGTCGGGAAATAAGCCAAGATCAAGCTCCGGCGCTGCGCATCGGCAGCGCTGATGAAAGCCTGCCCGCCGTCGTCGGTCTTGTAGAGCGCCCAATCGGCGGCAGTGCCCCCGAAATAGGGATCGCCGGCGCCATGAAACTCCATTGCGAAATAGATTGTGTGGGTCATCGGATGGTCCTTCTCAAATGGGGGTGATCAGGCGGCGCTGTCGTCGATGATCATTTTCAACACGCGCTGCGCTGCATAGCGTCCGGCCTCGTTAAGGTGCCGCTGCCACGCGCCTTGCGATGGCGACCAGCGAAAGCCGTTGGCTTTCAAGACGCGTCGTGTCGTATCGTCGGGCTTGTCGGGAAAGATCAGTTGGATACGCGCAATGTCGGCGTTCTCCTTGATCTCGACGGCGCCTGCGCTCGTCTCAATCTCTTGGCTCCGGGTGCCGCGTTCCTTCATTCTTGCAAGGACTGAAAGGCGCTGCTGTAGGCGGCGAAGCTCGGCGCGGCTGTGGGTCGTGCTGAATCCACGTCGTGACTGCCAGGGGGCCCGTTTGATGCCACCGGCTGCTGCTTCCTCGGTGAGGCCTGTGTTGGCTACGACGGCCGCAACCATATCCTCTTCCGTGGCAAGGTCCTTTTCCATGCGCCGGATGACCACGTTCGCTGCCTTCATCTGGTCGATTGCAAGCGCTGTCGCCTCGATGCGCGTCATGATCTTTTGCAATGCAGCCGGATCGCCGGAACGGATCGGTTCATCTTCCGCGCCGTGCGGGAACGCTTTCCGCCGCGCCGCCTTCCGGGCGATTGCCTCGTGCGTCTTAAGATCGGCTCTGCGGGCATCGGAAATCCGCATGCGCTTTTCGTTGCGGGCAACCGGGAAGCGGGCGGGACCGGTGATAAACCAGTTCATGCAACGGCCTTCCGCCGCCCAATAACGCCGCGTCAACTCGACATGACGACGGGCGAAGGTTTCGATTTCCGGTTCCGGGATCGGGGCGCAAGCTTCGTTCCAAAGCTCGACAACGTGAACGGCGAATTGGTTCAGCCGCTCGGCCAGGTCCGCTAGCTCTGATTTCGCGCGCCGGTCGGGAAAGTGGGTGAGGGCATGAAACTGCGGCTCGATGTCCTCCGCCGCTATGGTTGCGGCGAAGGTCCCTGCGACAATGGCGAGGATGTTGTTTTCGAAGGTTGCGATTTTCATCATGCCTCTCCCTCGACAAGGGTAGGGGCACGACGCTCGATGCGGGATTGCAAGCCAGCCAGCGCGCCGGCAATGATGATGCCTCCGGGGGAAAACTCGTCAGTCTTCGCGAAAACCGGGTCGAGGACCGGGCGGCAGCATTTGAAATGCTTCGCTGCGTCCTCAAGACTGACAAGCGGCGACGTGTAGGGGGAGCTACCGTCCCCGCCGACAAGAACAATCTTGCCCGCGATCGGCTGGGGGAAGCCTTCAAAGATGGTGAAGGCGGTCAGGCCTTCCTTCAACCCTTCCTCATCGACAAGAAGCGTGTGGCGCTCGTCGAAACGCACGACTTCGAGAAGGCGGCAGCCAATCAGGTCGTAAACCGGCCGAATACCCGTCGAGACCGGAAGCCCGACCGGCTTAAAAATCGTCGTCTCCGGGTCCAGCACATAAGCGGTGTTTGCGCGTAACATTTTCTAGCCCTCCATTCCGCGAAGCGGTCTAGCGCCTGCCCGAGGGGCAGGAGCCCCGCTCCTGCTTCCGAGTTCGCGCGGAGCAGCGGGAGAGAGGGAGGCAAGGGAACAAAACGGAGGGGGTTCGCCCGCCCGACGCATGATCCGTGAAAGCGGATCTGCGTCGATCCTGCACGGAACGAGCGATTAGCGAGCGGAGGAAGGACGGGGAGACCGTTTTTTCCCTTGTGAGGGAGAGAGGGCGGCGCCTTCTTTCCCTCCCTTGAGGAAGATGCCGGCCACCCAGCGGTCGCCATTTCAGATACAGAAAGGGCCGTCCTGCATCGCGAACAGGACGACCCCTTGGCGCATGACAAGAAGGGCTAGCGACTTGCCATCACCAACTCATGATTGACTTTGCCGGCGCACAATATGCTGGTTTCAACGGGTGTGTAAACCGGGAGTCAGAGGCAATTTGATGCACCCATAACCGATCGGCCGCGAAGCGGACGTAGCGCAACCGATCGTTACCCGTAGAGGCGAAGACCGTTTTCAGCGGGCTTCGTGCCGAAGGCATAGAGCGGGCCCGCGTCAGCGATGCGCCAAATCGATGCGAAACCGGACGGCGTAGTGTCGACCATATGCCCAGGCGGAAAGGCTCCAGTAGAGGAAAACGTTCGTCCGTAGCCAGCGCATACTCAGCGGGCCGATTTGGCAGTCGTCGATAGAAACCGCTTCAAGCTCAAACCGGCCAACAAGATGTAGGGCGGCAGGCCAAGCGAATAGTGACCACAGTTTAGATGCAGGATATTCGGCCTGGCTCCGGCGCCCCTTAGGCGTTGCACGAAGTTCTTCGATAGCTCTGGCAACACCACTTTGTCTCTCTTCGCCAGCACAACGTGAAGATCGAGATCGGGACGCGCCAAACGATGCGCGTAGTTCTCCATGTCAAGTGGAGCCCAGGCCCTTCTTAGATTGGTCAGCCCGATCGCAGGCTCAAGGCTCTCGCGTATCGCTCGCGTTGCGCGCCCCGTCCAAACCATATCCGCGAGACTTCCCGCCGTCAGAAACAATGAGGCCTTCGACACGGCCGGATCGTGAGCCGCAATGAGCCCCGCAACCCAGGAGCCTAGGCTCATGCCGAGAACGGAAATTTCTCGATAGCCTTCGCTCCTCAGCCAGCGCAGGAGTTTGCGCCCGTCCCATACTGCCTGCCGTACAGATTGGATCGTCCGGCCGAGATTCGCGCTGAGCATATAGTCGGCGTGCGAGGAGCCCGGACGTCGGCGCTCGAAATGGTAGGGCATTGCAATTTCAACGACAGTGACGCCCCGCCGTGAGAAAAACTTGGCAATCTTGCGATTTCGCGAGGTTGCGTTCCAGTGGTGGAAGACCACCAGCGCCTGGTCGAACGACCCACTTTCCGTGATCTTCGCCCAGACGACGTTGTTCTCCTCTATGTCAGTCGATATGTCCGATGGAAACCTGAGCCATCCATCTTGCTTCTGAAAACCTTGATCGCTGCCACTCGGCTCATCGAAGAAGGCTGGATCAACGACGGCCTGGTCCGCAAAATCACAAAACTCCTTAAGACTTATGACCTCATTCGCGCCTGGAAAGGCGCGTTCCGCGTCCAGCACGAAATTTGTCGTTTCCTTTTCCTCTTCGCCGCGCCGCGCCCGCCCCTCATCCCATCGATCAAGCCAATTATGATACACGCTGATGATTTCCTAACTCTGTCGCTCGCCATTGCCCAAACCCTGGATCAAACAGGCCGTACACGGCAAGGAGCACGCCGGCGCCCAAAAGGATCGAAAAGCCCGCAAACGCCCCGATCAGCAAGTAACCGGCAACGAGGAGGCTAACAACAGCCGTCATCTTCCACAAAAGCGCGCGAAAACGACCACCAGCGCGCAAACGGGTCGAACCAAACAGAAAGACAACGCTGGTCGAAATAACGATAAGAAGACTGCTGAAATGCGTCGGCATCCTATAGCCGACCCCGTCGTTTACATTATTGCGACCATGAAGGGCTGAAGACATATCGCTGACCAACCAAGCTACGACATTCTCGCCGCTCGATGTCAGGTAAGAGCTCTGCACCTTCATGCATATGGCGATCAGAACGCCCAATACCGTGCACCGAAAAATCCCGCGGATTACCCTGAGACCGACTTCATCGATCTCTTGCCGATAGTCGGCATCAAGCCGATGCTTTGTCGCCTCGCCAACTCTCCAGAAATCATAGACCACTGTATAAAGCAGAATTAGACCGACAAAGAAGACATAGAAGCAAATGGACATGTATAGATAAGCAATCCCTGTGAACAGGACCGCTTCTGGCACCGATATGACCTCCGGGCGCACAAGTGCGAACTTGCCCCAATCAATTGCATAGTTGCCACCGCCGTTTACCAATGGGATCAGGCATACTTCGATCCATTGAAAAAGACCTGCGAATAGCAGGCAAATCAAAAAGACCACCCAATATGTATAGGAAGAAGCTTCGACATTGCGCTCCCAGTCGATTTGCATCCGGTCTGCCTGCGCAGTGAGCTTTAAGCGCGCCTCATTTTTCCAGAAACCCAGCAGCTCTATGACGAACGCACAAAACAACGGGAGCAGCACCATGAAGACGAAAGTCCAATTCGGCGCCCAAAGAAATCCAACCTGTTTAACAACGCCATCCGGCCGGCCATAACTAGCGTTATGGATCCCGGTGACATACGACAAAAACCCGAGGGCAGTTGCACCTGCAAACACCGACGCCGGCAAATTCAAGGGCGATCCGCGACTGAAGAGCGCCTCCGATCTCGTCGCCAAACCGAAATGTCTTGGCACCTTGGCGAAAGTGTCCCTTGCCGATTCTGGCGGAGACTTCGTCTCATCGTCAGCGGTAGTGGTCGGCGTCGGATCTGGGACCTCAACGCTGCTCCCGGTCTGCTTCAAGTCTCGTCTCTTGGCGGCTAAACGAGATTGCGCCGCACTGAGCTCCATCTGCCATTCGCTGGTTGCCAACGGATCATCGCAACCGAAAACCCGTGCGAGCCACCGAATGTTGGCAGTGCTAATTCCCTTCTCATTCTCTTGAAACCAAAGCTGCACTGTTCGCAGATCGACCCCGATCCGGTTCGAATCGATCTGTGAAATCGCCTCAGCAAGCAGCTCAGGCGTCCATGGGCCAGCGGGAAACCCGTCGCTGCCCAATGGCCGACCCGCTCCAGCCGCGGCCAGTTGCTTGAATAGCTCCTTGAAATCACTCCCGTCCCTCGACGGCGGAAGAAATAACTTTCCATTCTTTATCAATTATTTACAGGCCCTGATTTCGTTTCGCTTCGCTAGGTTTCGTGCCCTCTCGTGCCATCGCCCCTCAAATCACCGTCTTATCGACTAGATGCAACTTTTTAGCGCCTCCGCGATGAAGCGCGCAACTATTGGAAGGAGGGGGTCTTTTGCCATCGGTGAGGCACTCAATCATACCAATGTCGTCGTCATCAGCGTTTCCGCGCCGCATGGAGACCGACACCCTATCAAGTTCGCTTCGATCCCATAGCAACGGAACCTACTCTGCAAGAATGCGCACGGCCCTGATCGCGTTAGCATCCGAAGGTATTTCGTATCTGGAAATCGCGGGACCTAGCGGTGGGAAGGTGCACGAAGAACCGAGTGGGGCGGAAACCGCGGTTTCCCTCGGTGAGTTGATAGATCGCCACATCTCCGCGCAACTGGCGACGGCGGATGCAGTTCGTGCGGGGGATGAGCAGAGGGCAGCCGGAGACGTTACGAACGTCACCTATGCTAACCGACTGTTGGGCGTTGCGCGGGATGAAGAGGCTGGCTGGCTGGCGATCGTCGATTACCGGCCGCGAGGCGATCGGGAATCGAGGCTGAAGCTCACCTATATGGCGGCTTACCTGATCGCGACACGGGGCACGCTGAACGCCAACGAGATGAGTTCCGCCCTGGAAGCCCCTCGCGATCGACCAGGCGCGTCGGTTTCGTGAGTTTGTGCCAACTCCAGATTGACGGCTGAGGCCACTAGGCTGTGCCGACTAGATACAAGCAGCACGCCGACGGGAATTGGCGAGGCGGAAGGCGTGTTATTCCCCGTCGCCGACCCTTTGCAAGGAGAGAACGAACAATGGAAACACGCCAGCGTAAACAGATGGGAGTGAGTGAGATCCCGGCATTCGTTGATGAGGTGATCAAGGCCGGTTGCGATATTTGTGCGATCGGACACGATTGCTACGTACTCGGCGACTTGGAGGAGATGGATGCGGCGACGGATGAGTTGCATCGAATAGGTGAAAAGTTCGGAGACCGAGACTTCCTGTTATTGGAAATAGTCGCACACCTGAGATCACTCGGTCGGTATCTCGACCCCGGCTCGTCGGCAAAGCATTGGACGGACAACCCGAAACGACATTGACCGTCCCACAGCGAGCTTTGGGAAGGGCTTGCGCCTAGCGTGTTCAGCATTCATCTACACTCCTGAAGCAAATGGGTGTCTGCTCTACTAAAGGAGCATCGGTTCTGTAGCTTTCTCCGTCGGCAACATCATCATCGCATCATTGGGATCGGGGCGCTGCAGCGCCTTCGCTTCACGAGGCGTTGGATCACCCGAGTGGACCGCCGGAGTGCGGGCGAGGGCATACCCTTGGTACGCGTTACACATTCGAAAGGCGGCACGGGTAGCCGAAGGGATGGGTCAAGCCGTGGCTTGATGGGCTCAGTTCATCCTAACTGCGCGACCGAAGGCGCGGCGGATCCAAGGGAGGGCATGAAAAAATGAGCTGGAACAGGTTGGCGCTCAAAAGCTACGTGCGAGCCTCCTCGAGAATTATCCCGTTTTTTTGCGCTGATCATGCAGCAGGCCCTTTCCGCTCAGTCTTGCCTGCGAGGAGTGGATACGTTGGGTTCCCCTTGATCCTAAGGGGCGGAGGTCACGGCGTCGATAGGAGTGGCAACAACTCGCTCCATCGAATTGCCCCGACTTGTTGATCCCGGAGAATGTCGGAACGTTGTGAGATCCGAGTTGCTGTCCAAACGCTATGATATGCCTTTGACTACCCCGTCGGTGGGGCGAGACGACGATTCCGACGTTGTCCATCCGCTTGAGCGCCATGTCTCCATCTCCAAGGTGTCGTGCCGATCGGCGGTAATCTACAAGGTGTCGCCTGGTCAGGAACCGGATTTCCGTTTCGGTCGGAGGATGGTATGCCGCGGGTCTTCGCTTGTTAAGCCGACCGCACAAACTTCGCGGAGAACTGGCGGGCGCGCTTCGATCGTGTTGATCAGCGGATCGTCCAACATCACTTGAACCCGCACTCAATCTGCGAACGTTGGCGAGCAACGATCTCGCATCTTTTGTCGAAGCTGATGCGGCGTCATGCCGAAGTTCGCACGGAACCTCCTGCAGAAGTGAGCACTGCTCGCGAAACCGACGTCGAGCGCGATCTCAATCATCGTCTTCGACGTTCGTTCGACCAGAAGTGCCGCTTTTTTCATGCGGATTTTCTCGTAGGCCGCCGCAGGCGAAAACCCGGTCTTGCTGTGGAAAATCCGTTCAAGCTGGCGTCTGGAGACGCCGACATGATCGGCGATCTTTTCGATCTCCCACCTGTCGTCGATGTTTTCCTCCATGCAAAGGAGCGCTGCCCGGATGCGACGGTCGCAGTGAACTGGCAGCGCGATGGGCGTGCGACTCTGCAAATCCGACCCCTCTCTCCGGCGCTCTAGTTGAAGGATTTCTATGGCGTTTCGCTCTGCCGCATGGCCGACGTGACGGCGGACTAAAAGGGCGGCGAGATCGGCGACCGCACTTCCGCCGGCACAGGTCGTGACGGTCCCGCCCTCGACGAAAAGGCGTTGCGATGTCAGCCGGATATCAGGAAACCGTGCTTTGAATTCGGAGTGGTGCAGCCAGCTCACGCATGCTTCTTTCCCCGCGAGCAGCTCTGCATCGGCGAGAATGAAACTGCCAGTGCAAACGCCGATCAATTTCACGCCCTTCTGCTGGGCTCGTCGCAGAAAGCACATCGCATCGTGGGGGAGCTGCTCCTCAACGTCGAGAAGGCCACCGATGACCACGATGTAGTCGAAGCGATCCGGGTTGCTGAGCCCAGCCGTGGGAGCAACCTGGATGCCCGAGCTCGATCGGATCAGGTGTGTCGTGGGGCTCAGCACATCCCAGTCGCACAACCGCCGGCCCGATCGGTCGTCCTCGTCGCTTGCAAGCCTTAAGGTGTCGACGAACAACGCGAACGCACTCATCGTGAACCGACGCGCGAGGATGAAGCCGACGTTCAGTCGCGTGGCCGATCGCTTTGCAGAACCGGGGTCCCGCGCCTCCGCGGCGACAACATACCCAGTTGCGCGTTCGATCATGGAATGCTCCTTGAGGTCTTGAGGCGAAAGATGGTCGGCAAGATTCAAGCGAACCGAAGCGGACCATATCCAAGTCGGAGTGCGGACTGAAATTGCGATCGCAAATGCCGGCATAAGCGCCTGGCTCACGCCCCTGGATCCCTTATGGGCGCATTGGAACTTCTAATTTTCCTGCGAAGGAGAACGTACCTACCCTGCGCTTGTCAAACAGTGCGGTTGCCGCCGGGAAGGAGTTTTCACATGAACATGTATGCGCGAGGAATGCCGAACCAGCTTCTGCGGCTGCAGGAGATGCACAACGGCGAAAAGGTGAAGCCGACATTCTCGGTGGGCGAAATGGAACGGCGGCAGAACGCCATGCGCCGCATCCTGGAGGAGCTTAAAGTCGACGCAGCGATCCTCACCTCCTACCACAACATCTGCTACTTCTCCGATTTCCTTTACTGCTCCTTCGGTCGCCGCTACGCCCTTGTCATCACACCGGAGAAGGCGACGTCGATTTCTGCGGGCATCGATGCAGGACAGCCCTGGCGCCGGACTTTCGGCGACAACATCACCTATACCGACTGGCAGCGTGACAATTTCTTTCATGCCCTGCAAACGCTGCTGCCGAAGGTTTCGCGCATCGGCATCGAGTTCGATCAGGTCAACCTCGACCTGCACCGGCTTTTGGAAGAAGCCTTCCCGAATGTTGAATTCGTCGACATCGGCGCGCCGACTATGTGGCTGCGGACGATCAAGTCGGCGGAAGAGATTGCGCTCATCAAGGAGGGTGCGGCGACCGCCGACGTCGGCGGGGAAGCTGTGGCGAAGGCTGTGCGCGATAACGTTCCGGAATATGAAGTGGCGCTTGCGGGCATGCAGGCAATGGTGCGCCATATTGCCAGCCGGTTTCCCCATGCAGAGCTGATGGATACCTGGGTCTGGTTCCAGTCTGGCATCAACACGGACGGTGCCCACAACCCGGTCACGTCGCGCCGCGTGCAAAAGGGCGACATTCTCTCCCTCAATTGTTTCCCGATGATCTCCGGCTATTACACGGCGCTTGAGCGCACGCTCTTCCTCGACCATGTGAGCGACGAGCACCTGCGCATATGGGAGATCAACTGCGCCGTCCATCGCCGCGGGCTTGAACTGCTGAAGCCCGGTGTGCGCTGTGGGGATGTTGCGACCGAACTCAACGAGATCTACCGCCAGCATGGTCTCCTCGGTTATCGCTCGTTCGGCTACGGCCATTCCTTCGGTGTCCTTTCGCACTATTACGGTCGCGAGGCGGGTGTCGAGCTGCGCGAGGACATCAACACCGTGCTTCAGCCCGGCATGGTCGTCTCCATGGAGCCGATGCTGACCATTCCGGACGGCATGCCGGGGGCGGGCGGCTACCGCGAGCACGACATCCTGGTGATGACCGAGACCGGCAGCGAGAACATTACCGGCTTCCCCTTCGGTCCGCAGCATAATATCCTTCCCGCCTGACCCGTCCGCGGGCAACTTGAAACGGGCCGTCTGATCGGCCCGTTTCCTTTTGGGAGCGGTGCCACCCACGTGAGAAATATACCGACCGACCTTCTTCGCACCTTCCTCGCGGTCATCGACCTGCGCAGCCACACGCGCGCTGCCGAACAGCTCGGCCGCACCCAGCCGGCGATCAGTCTGCAGATGAAGAAACTGCAGGAGCTGCTCAACGTTTCTCTCTTTGCCAAGGACGCAAGCGCCCAACCGACCGAGGCCGGTGAGCTTGTCGCAAGCTATGCCCGGCAGATGCTGGCGCTGAACGACGAGATGATGCTGCGCCTCTCGCGGCGCGACCAGCACGGAAAGATCCGCCTCGGCATCCCGAACGATTATGCGGACCATTTCCTGCCGAGACTGATGCCGCGCCTTGCCCGCAGCGGCCACGACTTCCGCTTCGAGGTGGTCTGTGACCTCTCGCATGTCCTTCTGCAGGGCCTGCGCAACGGGCTTTATGACCTTGTCGTTGCGATGACGCCGGACGGGCCTGCAGAAGGTGCGTTCATGACCTGGAAGGAGCAGCTCGCCTGGGTAGGCGACAGTACGGCCCAAGTGGTCACGGACGAGAACGCCAATCTGCGCATTGTCTGCTATCCGGAAGGCTGCCTCTATCGACGGGCTATGCTGACCGCCTTGCAGCGGGACGGTCGCGGCTATGATCTTGTCTACACGAGCCCCAGCCTTTCGGGGCTCGAGGCGGCCGTCGGCTCCGGCTTTGGCAACACGGTGCTCGCTCGCCGCATCATCCCTCCCAAGCTCGTGCGCCTTGACGATACCCTCGGCCTACCGAGGCTAGCGGATGTCGTCGTTGGCATTTATCTCAGTTCCGACCGCAAGCGCTCTCCCGTGGCGGAGAGCTTTGCCGCGCATTTCGCCGACGCTTTTCTCGCCGATACGCGGGTCGACTAAAGCTCTTGTACATTTTTGAAACGCCAAAACGCCTGGCGGGCATCTTCCTGCGCCCGCCGTGCGCTTTTGGAGGACGTCAGGTCCGCCGGACCCGTCGGGCGAGGTTCAAGACCAGAAACAATGCGATGGAGACGGTGGTCAGCAGGCTCGCCGCCGCCATGATCGTCGGGTTGATCTGGTCGCGGATGCCCGAAAACATCTGCACCGGCAATGTGCGCTGTTCCGCGCCCGTCAGGAAAAGTGCGACGATCACTTCATCGAACGAGACGGAGAAGGCCAGCAGCGCACCCGATACGATGCCAGGCAGGATGAGTGGCAGCGTGACCCTGAAGAAGACGCTGACCGGTCCCGCACCGAGGCTTACACCCGCCCGTGTCAGATTGGTGTCGTAGGTCGAAAGCGCCGAAAGCACCGTGACGACGACGAAGGGTATGGAGAGCGCCGCATGGGCGAGCACCAGTCCCAAGCGCGTATTGGTGAGGCCCAGCGAGCCGAAAAACATGTAGGCACCGACGGCGATGATGACGACGGGCATGATCATCGGTGAGATCATCAGCGCCATCACCGCCTTTCGGGCGGGAAAACCGGGCCGGCTGATGCCAAGCGCGGCAAGCGTGCCGAGCAGCGTAGCAAGCGTCGTGCTGAAGAACGCCGCCACGAGGCTGTTCATAAGGCTCTGCGTCCAGCGCGCGTTATCGAAGAAATCGGCATACCAGCGCCAGGAAAACTCCCGGATCGGAAAGGTGAAGAAGGGATCCTTCGCGACGGAGAGCGGAAAGACGACGAAGAGCGGCCCGATCAGGAAGGCGAGCACGGCGAAGGCAAAGGTGACGACGGCGAAGCGGCAAAACCGTTCGCTGCGGGTCGCGTAAGCGGGAAGCCACATGGTTTTCATCCGAGCTTGATGCGGTCCGCGCCGACGAGGCGCAAGAACGCGAGGTAGATGGAAAGCGTCATGACAAGGAGCAGGCAGGCGAGCGCGGCAGCCATGCCCCAGTTCAGGTCGCGGTTGATGTAGGTGGCGATGAAGTTGGACATCATCTGGTCGCGCGGGCCGCCGACCAACGCCGGCGTGATGTAGTAGCCGAGCGACAGGATGAAGGTCATCAGGCAGCCGGCGGCAACGCCCGGTAAGGTTTGCGGTGCGTAGACACGCCAGAACGCCAAGAGTGGCGGCGCGCCAAGCGAGCGCGCGGCGCGCATCTGCCCTTCCGGAATGGACTTCATGACACTGAGGATCGGCAGGATCGTGAAGGGCAGCTGGATATGGGTCATCGCCGTCACCGTTCCGAAGCGGGTAAGGATCAGCTGGAGCTTTTGCGTGGTGATGCCGAGCGCCAGAAGCGCCTGGTTGATCGCGCCATCCGTCTGCAGCAGCACGACCCAGGCGGTGGTGCGCACCAACAGCGAGGTCCAGAGCGGCAGCAGCACCAGCAGGAGCAGGAGGCTGGCAGTGCGTGACGGTGCCAGTGAGATGACGTATGCCGTGGGGAAACCGAGAGCCAGTGTCGATATCGTCACAAGCCCGGCAATCCAGAGCGTGCGGCCGAGAATGTCGAGAAAGACCGCCTGGCTTCCTTCCACCCGCCCCACGCCGCCGGAAGCATCTTGGCCGAGGTCGAGCGATGTCAGGAGGTAATAGGGCGTCGCGCGGCTCGCGTTGCGCTTGATGATGGCCCAGAGATCGGGACTTGTCCAGACGGGATCAAACGCTGCGAATTGCGAGGCGAGGGAGCCTTCCTGGAAATTGCCGAGATGGCGGACCACGGACATGATCCGGCTGCGCATGCCGGCACTTTCATAGTTAAGCCTCTTGCCGAGTGCCGCGGCCGTATTGTCTTCCTTTGCGCGGGCAAGGTCTGCAACAAGTGCGGCGAAGACCTCCTCGCCGGGCGTTGCGCGCCCGTCCCAGCCGTCAAGAGCAGAGATCGTCTGCGGCAGCACGGCGCGAACCTCCGGATTGCGCACGGCGGAAGTAAGGAAGAGGCCGATCGGCGCGGCGAAGGTGACAATGAGAAAGAGGAGTGCTGGTAGCGCCAGCGCGAAGGCTCGCAGGCGGTTCGGTCGCTCGGCCCGGCGCAGCGCCGCGCCGAGGCCCGAGCGGGGAGCAGGAGCGGCGAGGGACAGGATCTGTGTCATGGCTACCTCATAAGTGTTCGGCAATCGGCGGCGAAACAGGCCATGCCGATGTGGCTTCCCGGCAGGATTGACGCAACCTCAGTCGCCGGCATGGAGGCGACGAGGCGCTCGCTGCCAAAGGCCTCCAGTGTCAACCGCACGCGGTCGCCAAGGAAGGTCCGGTCGAGGACACGCGCCGCGATGCGGTTTTCGGCATTCCTGCTGGCGGGACCTTGCAGGATCAATCGCTCGGGGCGAAGCGATACCGTGACGTTCGATCGCACCTGGCCTGACGTCCTGGTTGTGAAAAGCCGTGTTCCATCCGGCATCCGCGCAACGCCAAGTCCGTTTTCGGTGCCGGCGAATTCGCAGGAGAGCGTGTTGTTGTCGCCAATGAAGCCGGCGACGAAGCGGTTCTCTGGCTGGTCATAGAGCGTCACCGGATCGGAGAGCTGCTGGATGCGGCCCTCGTGGAAAACGGCGATGCGATCGGACATGGTGAGGGCTTCGGACTGGTCGTGCGTCACATAGACCATGGTGATGCCGAGGCGTTGCTGAATCCGTCGGATCTCGACCTGCATGTGCTCGCGCAGCTGTTTGTCGAGGGCGCCAAGCGGCTCGTCCATCAGGATGAGCTTCGGGTTGAAAACCATGGCGCGGGCAAGCGCCACGCGCTGTTGCTGGCCGCCGGAGAGCTGCGCCGGACGGCGTTCGCCAAGACCGGCGAGCTTGACCAGCTGAAGCGCGTCTTCCGTCCGGCGCTTGGCCTCCGCACCCCGGATGCCACGATAGCGCAACGGAAAGCAGACATTCTCGGCGACCGTCATGTGCGGAAAGAGCGCATAGTTCTGGAAGACGAAGCCGATGTCGCGGCGCTCCGGCGGCAATCGCTCCACGGCCTTTCCTTCAAGCAGGATACGCCCGCTTGTCGGCTGCTCGAAGCCGCCGAGCATCATCAGTGTCGTTGTCTTGCCGGAACCGGAAGGCCCCAACATGGTAAGGAATTCGCCGCGCCGAACCGTGAGGTTCAGGTCCTCGACAACGAGCGTGCGCCCGTCATAGGTCTTCTGCACCCGCTCGAACGCGACCATGGTCTCCGTCGCGGGAATGGTCGGCGGCACCTCGTCGAGGCGCCCCCTTTCCAGATTGATGGTGTTCATTCGCGCGCCCCTCAGTTGGAGAGCCAAGTGGTGAAACGCTTGCGGATCTCATCGCCGTGGTCCGCCCAGAAGGCGTTGTCGAGCGTCAGCGAAGTCGTCAGATTACCGGGGCTGGTGGGTAGGTTCTTGGCGTCCTCTGGCGCCACTTCCGCCGCGGCGGTGGTGCGAACCGGGCCGTAGGGAATGTATTTTGCAATGCCGGCCAGAACCTTTGGTTCTACGGCGAAGCGGATGAAGGCCAGCGAACTTTCCAGGTCCTTGGCGCCTTTGGGAATGACCCAGAAGTTGGAGTCGAGGATCTGGTTATCCCAGACGATACCGAAGTGACGGCCTTCCTTGTTGGCGTTGAAAATGCGGCCGTTCCACGCTGTCGTCATGGTTACCTCGCCCGATGCGAGCAGTTGCGGCGCCTGGGCCCCCGCTTCCCACCAGACGATCTCCTTCTTGATCGTGTCGAGCTTGGCGAAGGCGCGATCGAGCCCTTCGGGCGTTGCGAGCGTTGCATAGACGTCCTGCGGCGCGACGCCATCGGCTAGGAGCGCAAATTCGAGATTGGTCGCCGGGTTCTTCCACAGTCCGCGTTTTCCGGGGAAGCTGGCAAGATCGAACAGGTCGGCGAGCTTCGTCGGTGGCTTTGCCAGCTTGTCGCCGTCATAGGAGAGGATTGTCGAATAGACGATCGTGCCAACTCCGCAGTCGGACGTGGTGCCGGACAACCAGTCCGATTTCGCTCCGATCTTCTCCCAGTCGATCGTCTCGAAAATGCCCTCGTCGCAGCCTTGAAGCAGGGTCGGCGCATCGACGTCGACCACGTCGATCGTCGTGTTGCCGCTGTCGATCATCGCCTTGATCTTGGCGATTTCACCACCGTACTCCTGCTCGGAGACCTGCCGACCGGTTTCTTCCGCATAAGCGCTGAACACGGCCTTGCGCTGCGCTTCCTGATAGGCGCCACCGAAACTCATCACGGAAAGTGGTTCGGCCGCGAAAGCTCCGCCCAGAGCCAAGCCATAGGCAAGCGTCGTCGCTGCCAGAAACGTACGTGTTCTGAACATGGAAATTCCTCTCTGGAGACAGTTGTTTGCGTAACCCGTCGCAACGCCCGTCTTGCTTGCGGGCTATGAAAAGAGCCTATGTCGCGACATGCTGCGGCGCAAATAAGTAGGTGTCATGCGGGCATGAGCCCGGCTTATCAAGGCAGCGGCCTTGCATGGGTCGCCGCTTGATCGAATGAGTGCGGTTCGAATTCGTCGAGGCGTGACATTCGGAGCCTTGGCCGGCGGTGGCCGGGATTGCAGCGGCCGGAAAACGGGCTTGCGGAGAGGGGCAAGCTTTGGGAGCGGGCTTCGCCGTAGGAGCCGTTTCCGATCGTATAATAAAGAGGGCTCGGGCAAACCCCACCCGCTCCAACCGATCCGCGATGGCGCGATGCAGATGAGTAGCCAATCCGCAGCTACTTCATGCCAAAGTGGGCAAAGCAGACGTTCTAAGAAAGCGCTATCGCCAATCTGTCAATGCCGGAAGCCGTGGGCTGTTCGTCGCGCTCACCAAGCAACAGAGCGCAACATGCCTGACAAGTAGGCCACTTACGGCACGCGGTCAGGTGCAACTATACCTCCTTCATTTTCAAGTATGTCGATACGTTTAGCTACAGATTTTGAGAATTTCAGACGCACACCAATGCCGGCGCCATTGTCAGGAATGAAGACGGCGCCGGCTCTTTCCAGAGCGGATTGCAAGGCAAACACTTCATCATCATCCGGTTTGTCGAGCTTGCGCTCAAAACGCAGCACGGTTTCCACGCCCACGCCGGCAGATACTGCGAGACGCTCGGGCGAGAGGTCGGTAAGTGCACGTGCGGCACGACATTGGGAGCCAGTAATCATGGTTGTTGTCCTTTTCTACAAACAGGACCGCCCCATCATCGGGGCGATCAACCGTGGCCATCGAATTTGCCACACTCGAGCTGATCGGCGGAAAGGGTCCGAACGTCAGCGACAATCGTTCTCTGCTTTATGCAGGAAGGCTTGACGTCTCGGAAGAACGGAAGCCTTCGCCTCCGGCGCGTGTCCGGTAAACTGCCAACACCGTCAGCTTGTGCCGCCTATCGTCCCGTGTGGTCCAGCCCATCGTCTGACCGGCGGATAAGCCGAGAAGGGCAGTTCCGATGGGGGTCAGGACGGATATTCTGCCTTCGGAAATATCGGCGTCCTTCGGGTACACGAGCGTCACTGTTCGCCCATCACCGGTGTCAGTTTCATACTCTACCGTCGATCCCATTCGGACGATATTCCGAGGCACCGCGGTGTCGGAAACGACGCGTGCGCGTTCGAGCTCGAGCAAGAGACCATCGGAAATATCGGGAAGGCGATCAGCCGCGGCGAGCGCAAGTTTATTCAATCGCTGGTGATGCGTCTCGCCAATCACGATCGAAGGTTTTTGTGAGTTCTGGATGTGCTTTTTCATTTTTTCTACCTACGCGTCCTTTCTTATTCACCTTAGCGTCACCTCAGCTAGCGACGTGGGTCCGAGATGGGAACTCGTTAATCGCTCTCGGGTCACTGTCTAGGATTGCCATCACTTCGTCAGCCGAATGATCCAAGGTGCGCGAACCAGCCGGAACAGTCGCGAAAGCGCGGGCAAGAAGATACGAGCCTCGGAGCGCGGCCAAAGCAGCGTGAAAACGAGGTCGACGGGATCGCCGTCGGGACTGTCGAAATCAATCGGAGGGGCCAATCGCGTGAACCATTGATTCGCCTGCGGCCCTTCGCTGTCAATGCGGCCATGGTCGTGCTCCTTTCAGGAAAGCGCCGGGGAATAGTCCGCCACGTTCCAGCGCTGCTGGACGCGCCAGCCCCCGGCTTTCGTCGTCGTAGGCTCCGGACAGGATTGCATGGCGAAGATCATCCGATGCGTGGTGAGTTGACGAAGCTGGCGGCACTTGACCGACCGACAGCACGATCAATGCATGCTTCCGGCTATTATGGTCGGTCCAAGTAGCTGATTGCCCAGCCGAAAGACCCAAGAGAACGGTTCCGATGGGGGTGAGGACTGATACCTTTCCCGCGGAGATGTCGGCATCGCGGGGAAAGACAAGCGTGATCGTCCGCGCATCGCCCGTGTCGGTCCGGTAGCGGACGGTCGATCCCATCCGGACAATGTTCTCCAGATCCGAGTCAACAACGACGTGTCCGCGGTCGAGTTTGAGAAGCAACGCTTCGGATACCTCCGCCAGGCGCGCAACCGCTAGCGCTAGTTCTGCAAGGCGCTTGTAGTCCCCCGTGTTAATGGTGGTGGTCGGCTTAAGACGGTCGGTTTTATTGTGCATTCTCTGATACCCATGCGTTTCCCGCGGCCAGTGCGCTGCGCATTGGCCGGCCGTTGCCGGCGTTGTTGCATAACTGCGGCCATCCCGAGTGCCTCGGCATGCTCCCTCTGTGTAGGCTTGCGATGCACGCGGAGGAGGGTTCGTCTGCGGCGCGAACACGAGCAAGCGACGCGGTCGTCCGCGAGGCCTCCGCCGACCTCCTCGGCTGGCAATCGTCATTTGCCTGCCGGAACGCTACGTGCCGCGTGTCCGGTGGCGGAGAACTTTGCTTCTGGTGCGAAAGCGGCCTTTTTGTCGCTTCCCGTTGAGGCTGATCCGACCGGGGGAGCGTCAACGATATCCTGAACACGAAATACGCGGCAACCAGGACGATGAAGACACAGAGATCGAACGACTCGTTCATGTCGATATGCTCCTTCTTTCAAGCGCCTGCACAGATCCGGGCATTGGTAATGCTCCAGCCTCGTTTCGAGGACGCTGTAGTCCTTGGACGTCAGTTGCCAGTCGCCGACGGGCGCAGCGAGTCTCCCGCTTGAACATCGGGCCGGCATCAAGCATCGATCGGAGGTAGAAAATTGCCCCTGGCGCGGAACCGACCCAAGGGTTCAGGCTCCTGCGATCAGGGCTGCCCGCCTGGTTAAGAAGCCGGGTGGAGCGACCCATGGTCTAATCTCCCGTGCTAGAGAGCACCGGCGTGTGTCGCCAGCTTCCGTCCTCGTCCAGCGCCGACTGGCCGACGGAAATCACAGACAATCGATGCAGGCGACCGTCCCGCGCCGTCCACATGATCGATTGACCGACCGAGAGGCCGATAAGGGCGGTGCCGATTGGCGTCAGGATGGATATCTTTCCTTCAGAAATATCGGCGTCTCTCGGGAACACGAGCGTCACTGTTCGCCCGCCTCCGGTGTCTGTTTCATACTCCACCGTCGACCCCATCCGGACGACATTCCCAGGCACCGAGCTGTCCGGAACCACGCGTGCGCGTTCGAGCTCAAGCAAGAAACCATCGGAACTCTCGGGAAGGCGATCAGCCGCGGCGAGCGCAAGTTTGTTCAATCGCCGGTGATCCGTCTCGCCAATCACGATCGAAGGCTTTCGTGGGGTCTGGCTGTGTTTCTTCATTTTTTGCGTCCTCCTGTGGTTCACCTTGCCGCCACCTTTTGAGCCGCACTGGCCCGCGAAGGGATCTCGTTGATCGACCATGTCTCGCTCTGCAGGATCGCCATCACCTCCTCGGGCGACCGGGCCAGCCGGAGCCCCTCCCGGATCAGCGGCGCCCGCACGAACCGAAACAGTTGTGATAGCGCGGGCAGGAAGGTGCGAACCTCAGAGCGCGGCCAAAGCAGGGTAAAGACGAGATCGACGGGATCGAGGTCGGGACTGTCGAAATCGATCGGAGGAGCCAGTCGCGTAAACGATGCTACAGGCGACGAGATCGAGCGCAGCAACGCGTGCGGGACGGCGATCCCACGACCAATGGCGGTTGAGCCGAGCCTCTCGCGTCGCCGAACACCCCGGAGAACCACCCGATCATCGAGCCCCCTTCTCCGCGCAATTTTGACAGCGATCTTGGACAGTGCCGAATGCTTTCCCTTTGTCGCAAGGTCAAGCGAAACATCTTCTTCTGACAGGTTTCTGAAAATCATCATGGTCGCCTCTAAGCCGAACCGCGCGAGTGCGAACGCAGTGCGGTTGGCACTCCGTCTGCAATGCGGTGTTACATTGAATTGAGGAATTGGCTGACCCGGACGCGAAGCCAGTAAAGTTCGCGTCCGGGCTAGAGGCCTGCTTTGAGCGGCCGTGGTTCTCGCTGATCCATGAAAATATTCATAATAACTTAAACATGGGGAGAGAATTTTTTTAATCAAGCGCGCAGTCACCAAACGTAGACCGTGCGTGAATTCGCGAGATTTGCGTTCAGTCAACTTGCGTACAACCAAAGGCAGCGAAGGCAAAAACATTGAGAAGTGCAGAAATACTGCACTGAAATGCCAGTTTATTTCGTTGGACTAATATTTCCGCCTGGTTCTTGAATGGCTGTGCGCGACAAGCCGTGCGAATAGCCATTGGCTGCCGGAATTACGGCGACCGCGGGTTTGAACGAAAAAGGATCTCCCCCGATGAAAAAACTCTTCCTCGTACCTGTCCTGACACTGACCAGCTCGCTTTGTGCTATGGCGGCGGATGAGGTCGCGAAATCGCCGCCAGCCGCCCCTTATCAGCAGGTTAGCAAGCTGGTGAAGTTGCCGGACTTCCTCCCTGGCATGGGCCAGCTCTTCGTTGATCCGGCGACACTGCCCGCCGGACCGTTCCTTGCATATGATCATGACGGAAAGCTTGTCAGCACGATCTATATGTTGCCCACAAAGGATCTCAATCCGGACAAGTCATTCGATAATCTTTCTGCGCCCGGCGGCAATGTTGACCATGTCGACGTCTACTACAATGCCGGCCATCCAGGCGTGGAAGAGCCGCATGTCCATGTGGTCCTGTGGCATGTTGCAGCGGCTGACGAAGCGAGCGTCGCCAAATGATGGTCGCGCGGCGTGAAGTGCTGGGTCTATGGGGCGGGCTCGTCGCCGTCCTTTCCCTGTCGCGGCGGGACGTGCGGGCCGAAGAGGTAGTGGAGATTAGGATGCACGGGCGCTCCGATGGCTCGCATGTCTGGTTCGACCCGATCGGTGTTCTGATCAAGCCGGGTCAGATGGTCCGCTGGACCAACTTCAACCCCGGCAATTCGCATACGACGACCGCCTATCATCCAGCAAACTTCGGAAGGCCGCTGCGCATTCCTGAATCGGCAAAATCCTGGGATTCAGACTATCTCCTGCCCGACGAGAGCTTTTCGGTGACCTTCACCGAGCAAGGGGTTTATGACTATTATTGCGTTCCCCATGAGCAGGCTGGAATGGTCGGCCGCATCATAGTCGGCGAACTAGAAGCGCATGGCGGCTGGATGGAGGCGCTCGCTGCAAGCAGCGGCCTACCGGATGAGGCCCTCAAGGCGTTTCCGACGGTCGAAGAAATAATGGCAAAGCGGATAGTCCGCCGAGTTTAGATAGTGCGCCGAGCCATTCGGCGGTGTCCGGCCGACGAGCGAATAAATGAAGACGATGGCGCGGGAACCGTAGTTTCCGAACGGCATCGGAAACCATGAGGGGCTACCATGACAGACATGGCGTTTCGGGCAGACCTATTGCTGCAACCGCAGGCGGAGAGTAGCGGCGGCACACTGGCAGTAAAACAGCGAGAACGCGCAATGCGCCGGCTTGCCTCCTTGGGCGAGATGACCGGCGGCATTGCCCATGATCTCAGGAACATCCTGGCGATCGTCGAATCGGGCCTGAGGCTCGCCGAACGAAAAGCCGACCGGCCGGAGAGCGTGCGCGCCTACATCGCGGCGGCGCGGGAAGGCGTCGACCGGGGCATCGAACTGATATCGCAGTTGCTCGCTTTTGCAGACCATAGAGAACTCGACCTGCAATTGCGCGACCTGAATGAGCTCGTCAGCTCTTCCGGGCCATTCCTCAGATATGGCGCGGGACCAAACGTCCGCGTCAGGTTCGAACTTGGTTCCGACGTTCCAAACTGTCGGATCGATCCGACGTTGTTCGACGCCGCGCTCCTCAATCTTGTCCTTAACGCTCGCGATGCCATGCCAGGCGGCGGCGAGATTTGGATCGGAACGGAGCGGCTCGTCGAGACGGATTGTGCGCCAGGCGGGCCGGCGCCGGGAAGCTATGCCCGCCTTCGCGTCAAGGACCACGGCTGCGGCATGCCATCGGAAGTTCTGAAAAAGGTGATGGACCCCTTCTTCACGACCAAGGGCGAGGACGGCACCGGAATGGGATTAGCGCAGGTGCGTGCTTTCATGCAGATGGTCGGGGGAGATCTGCGCATCGCCAGCGAGCGAGGGACCGGAACCACGGTCGATCTGCTGTTTCCATCGACCGACGCGGTCGCTTAGGCCTCGATGTTGCCTTCGGAGATCGCGCGCAAACCGGCAAGGGCAGGTCCCACGACACTCTCATCGGCATTTGCAGACCTCACCGCGTAAACCGGATAGGAATATTGCGGCATGTCGGGTACGAGATGGAGCTGCCCCGCCGCTAAATGCGGCTCCACCGCACTCATCCTGAAATAGCCCGAGCCGCCGCTCGCAAGAACATAGCTGAGCGCCAGGGGACCGAGATCGAAAGAGAGGTCCGGTGCGACATCCGGGAAATTCATGTCGTGTTGCCGCACGAAATCCGGCCCCCAATCCATGTAGACGTAGCTCGTCTCCTCGAGGCGACGCGCTTCGGGATCGGTTGTCACAAGCATGAGTTTTTCTTCCATCAGTAGATCGATCTTGAGGCCGGGGCGATGCTGGGGCGCATACATGATCGCCACATCGACCATCCCCGAGGCGATCTGATCGATCAGATCCTGGGGCACGTCGACATGTACGCGAAGCGCGATATCGGGAAGAAACCGACGAATCCACCTGACCCAGTTCAGCAGGAGTGGTTGCGCAAGCGTGACTTCGCTGCCGACCGTCAGCACCGCTCGGCGTCCTGCCGGCACTTTGACCTGTTGACGAGTGCGCTGCCATAACTGGACGAACGTTGGCGCGTGGCGCAGGAACTGCTCGCCTGCCGGCGTCAGTGACGCGCCGCCTTTGTTCCGAATGAACAGCGGCCGGCCAAGCAGTTGTTCGAGGTGGCGAATCCGCGCACTGACCGTCGTCTGAGCAACATTCAAGCGCTCGGCGGCTCGAATAAAACTTCCCGTTGAAACTATTTCCAAGAAAGTACGGGCTAGTTCAATGTCCATCACAGTATAGCATAAAAGTTGCGCTTAAATGTCAATCAAATTCGTTTGCTAAATACTAGCTGAGCCGTAAGCTTGGGTGGAATCCAGCAGTCCTAGCGGTGCATGCTGCGTAGCCAGCGACCGAAACGCGGGTGCCATGCTTGTTTCGGCGCGGCGCGGTTGGCCCACTCGTCATGCACGCAGCGCCGCGGACCTACGTCAACCGTCGTCGTTCCCGACATCTATGGGGCATTTATCGATGTGCCAGCAAGAGCTCCCTGAGAACGACGGCATCGTTGTGCGTCTCGTCACGCGCGGCATAGACAAGCGTGATCGGACCTTTAAGCGCCAGGTCGCGCAATCGATCAAATTCCTCGCGATGCGCCTCGATCTCCGCGGCATATCGCCGGCGGAACTCCTCCCAACGGGAGGGATCGTGAGCGAACCATTTCCGCAGCTCGGTGCTTGGCGCCAGTTCCTTCAGCCAATAATCGATTGCGGCATCGGTCTTCCTCACTCCACGCGGCCACAACCGGTCAACCAAAACACGCTTGCCGTCACTGTCCGTCGGTCTCTCGTATGCGCGTTTCAGTTTGACATTCTTCTCGGAGATTTTGCCGCTCATCACATCGCTCCCTGCTACCCACAGTTAAAAACATAGGGCGATGTGATCATGCCTGCGATGACGAAATCACCTCGGGGAGCCGACCCGAAGAACGCTCGCCGCCGCTTCACGCGACTACGCCAGGAGAAAAACGATGAAGTTCTTTGTCGATACAGCCGATATTGCCGAAATCCGCGGGCTTGCCGGCGCAGGTGTCGTCGACGGAGTGACGACCAATCCGTCGTTGATTGCGAAGACCGGCCGACCGATCCGGGAGATTATCAAGGAGATCTGCGAGGCGATCGAGGGCCCGGTCTCAGCGGAGGTCACCGCGACTGAGTTCGACGGCATGGTCGCCGAGGGGGAGCGGTTGGCCAGCATTGCTCCCAATGTGGCCGTCAAGGTGCCCTCGACCTGGGATGGATTCAGGGCTTGCCGGGCACTCAGCGAACGCGGGCTGAAGGTCAATGTCACGCTCTGCTTTTCAGCGAACCAGGCACTGCTCGCGGCGAAAGCCGGTGCAGCATACATCTCGCCTTTCGTCGGCAGGCTCGACGATATCGGCCTGGATGGCATGGAGGTCGTTCGGAAAATCCGGGCGATCTACAACAATGACAAATCCTTCAATACGGAAATTCTGGCGTCCTCAATCCGCACGCCGCTGCATGTCACGCAGGCTGCAATGGCGGGCGCCGATATTGCGACGGTGCCACCGGGAGTGCTTAGGAATCTGGCCAAACACCCGCTCACCGAGAAGGGACTGGCATCCTTCCTTGCCGACTGGGGCAGGACGGGGCAAGCCATTCTCTAGATGTCCTGTTGCCGCTTGTCATGAGCAATCCAGCAGAAAAACTGCACGCAATGGACGATTATATTCGTTTGCTTAACAGACGTAGCGGCCACAAACTGGCTGGCGAGATCAAAGGCCGCGACCCGCAGAGTCGCTTTCAGCCCTCGCAGCGGGCGCCATCTCGATAGCCAAGGAGAAACGAATGGCTGCTGAGCACAGAAGCATGACTGGGCCTGATCTGGCGCGGGGCATCAGACTTGCCGATCTTCCTGACGGCAGCAAGCTGGTCGGCTATTGCGGCGATGCGCAGGTGCTGCTTGTGCGCCGCGGGGCGGAGATTTTGGCCGTTGACGCGCATTGTACGCACTACAACGGTCCGCTCGCCGACGGACTGGTGGCCGGCGACACCGTCCGCTGCCCATGGCATCACGCCTGTTTCAGCTTGCGGACCGGGGAGGCCCTGCGCGCACCCGCCTTCAGGCCGCTGGCATGCTGGTGGGTGGAACAGCGCGACGGGCATATCTTCGTGGTCGGCAAGCGCAAGCGTGCGGAAGCGGCAACGAGCGAGCGGCCTGTCGAGGCAATGCCCGAGAAGATCGTCATCGTCGGCGGCGGCGCGGCCGGCTTTGCTGCTGCGGAAATGCTGCGGCGGGAGCAATATGCCGGCAGCATTGTCATGCTCAGCGACGACGAGGCGCCGCCTGTCGACCGGCCGAATCTTTCCAAGGACTACCTTGCCGGCAAGGCGCCGGAGAGCTGGGTCCCGCTACGGGGGGAGAGCTATTATTCCAAGAACCAGATCGACCTGCGTCTCGGGACGCAAGCGGTTCGCATCGAGCCGCGCACCCGCGAGGTCATCCTCGCTGGCGGATACTCGGTCCCTTATGACAGGTTGCTGCTGGCGACCGGTGCAGAGCCGGTTCGCCTGATGATTCCGGGTGCCGACCAGCCCCATGTTCATACGTTACGCTCTCTCGCCGACTGCCGGGCCATAATCGAGCAGGCGACGACGGCCCGCCGGGTCGTCGTGCTTGGAGCGAGTTTCATCGGCCTCGAAGTTGCCGCGGCCCTGCGCGCTCGCGGCGTCGAAGTCCATGTCGTCGCACCCGGCAAGCACCCAATGGGGCGAGTCCTGGGACCGCAGATGGGCGACTTCATCCGCACCCTTCACGAGAAGAACGGAGTCGTTTTCCACCTGGAGGAGACTGCAAGCAGCATCAATGGCAGAGAGGTGAAACTTCGCAGTGGCGACACGCTGGCCGCTGACCTCGTCGTCGCCGGCATTGGCGTACGGCCACGGACGGGGCTCGCGGAAACTGCAGGGCTGACAACTGACCGCGGCGTCTTGGTGAATGGTTTTTTGGAAACCAGCGCACCTGGGATCTTCGCGGCCGGTGACATCGCGCGCTGGCCCGATCCCCATAGCGGGGAGAACATTCGCGTCGAACATTGGGTGGTCGCCGAGAGGCAAGGGCAAACCGCGGCGCTCAATATGCTCGGTCGGGGCGAGAAGTTTACAGCCGTGCCGTTCTTCTGGAGCCAGCACTACGACGTCAGGATCAACTATGTCGGCCATGCGGAAGGATGGGACGAAATCATGGTCGAAGGCGACATAGCCGGCCGGGACTGTCTGCTGCGCTTCAAGCGCGACGGCCGCGTATTGGCTGCCGCTTCGATATCCCGTGACATCGAAAATCTGATGATCGAGGTGGCAATGGAGCATGAAATGGTCTCCTGCTGACGATGCAGGCGCCAAAGGCTCGCACCACCGCAGCGAAGAAAGGAAGTCAACTATGTCAACGTCGCTCGACGACAACCCGGCTCCTGGCTTGCATAGGATTACGCCCGCCAAGCACTACTCCAGGTCGATCGTCTTCATCGACGAGATCGCCAAGCAAGAACCGCATGAGACGTCTTCTTCGGTCGATATCTTCTCGTGCGATGGCATCAATTGGTACTGCCAGGTCTGTTGCGGTGAAAAGAAAACCCAGCCCATGGGGCCATTCACCAAACGACGGGCGGAGCAGATTCAGGAGGCCCGCAGGGCGCGGCTGGCCCAAAAGGGAACTGCGTGGCTCGTCTTCGAGCGAACCGGAGAGGACTGATGACGAGGCAAATTGAGCGAGTTGGAGTGAAGTGAAAAATCCTAGCCCGAGTGGTCACGCGACGTCCGACAGCCCGCGTTGAGTGTGACAAGCCTTCGTCTAGGGAGGCGATTCAGCGCTGATATCGCATTGGTTGTCTATTGTCTGCTAGCTGCAAAGGACCCGGATTTCGTCCTGTTTTCTCAACGACTCCGTCGTTTTCTGGCTCAAGGCGGTAGCTCCATTTCAGGACCGTGAACCCTGGCGCCAGTCAACCGGCGGCCAGGGAAATCGAACTGAGATCCCGTTAATTTTGACTGAGCAGTTCTGCTCCGAGGAGTTATGCCATGAGCAACCGGCTTCAGTGTTATCTAACGCCAAACGACCATGCGGTCCTCAGAGAAATTCTTGATCAGACCCCGAGCGACAACGCCTACCGCCGATTGCTTAGAAGAAAGCTGGTGCAGGCTGAAATTTGCTCCCCCAGAAATGTCCCCGATGATGTCGTGACGATAAACAGTCGCGTGACCTTCAGCATCGATGGAGGTGTGCCGAGAACAGCCAATCTGGTCCGCAATGAGAGCCAGGACTTTCCTAATTACACTGTCTCAGTAGAGTCGCTCTTGGGGTTGGGGCTGCTCGGCTTGAGAGCGGGTCGAGCAATTGCCGTAGAAACAGAAGCGGGCGGCTTACAGAAGATCAACGTGATCGGGATTGATTTCCAGGCTCTTGCGCTTTCGAGGCGCCCCAATGGTGATCACCTCGACGTTATCGCCAAGGATTCGTTGGGATCACAGTCAGGATGTCGCCCAAGGATAAAGGAAGCCGAATGATGCATGTTTCGCGCGAATTAACAGTCGTCCACCCAGCGTCCTAAGGCCGCATCTCGACCGATTGAATCCTTTACCTCAAGTAACCATATCGGAGTCATGACTACTTTACGACGGCACAAGAAACACTTGGTCCCCGCAGCGTCCCTGCTGACGCGCTCGTAACCCCGAGTCGGCTTGAACGCACGCGTTCGCCGCCTCGGGGATCCCCTTTCACATAGACAGTCTGGCACGCGGCTACTCGCGCGCGGCGCTCAAGTGGGCGCCGCCGCGTCTGCAGGCCGCTGATGCTTCCCGAACGCCCGTTCGCCGCGTCGCTTTCGCGGACCGCGCGACCGGGCCGATCAATGCTGCGAATGGAGGGCAACAATGTCCGCATACGAACACTCATCAACCCAAGTCCGCCAGGATCCGAAGCTGCGGAGTCCCAGGGTGACTGTCGCGGGATTTCTTCTACGCGCGCTGCAACGCCGGCAGCGGAGGCGGGCGGCCGCCGCGCTTCAAAACCTCGACGACAGGCTGCTCGAGGACATCGGTATAACGAGGAACGACATCCCGCGGATTGTCGAAAGGCTCTTCCGGCCGTCGGAACAGGTAGAGGTGGAATCTCCGGCAACTGTGTCCCAGCAGCCCGTCAGCCCGGTTTCGAAAAAGTGGCCTGAATGGCTGCCGGGCCTTAACCCGGTGAACAACGGTTCGCAGGCCAGCGAGGCATCGCGCCATCCGCTGGCCTGCCGGAGGCAACGATGGATAGGACAACGAAAACGATCATCGCGGTGGGCATCTTTGGATTGAGGGTCGTCGCTTTCGCGATGCTCTGAGACTGGACTCGGCTTTCCGGCGACATTGCGTCGCCTTGAGAAGACAGGTCCATAGGCCAGGTGGATATCATGTGCATGGAGACTTTCATCAGGATTTCGAGGCTTGCCGGGGAGGGACGAGTCCTTTCCCGGAGCAGGCTCTCTAACCCGAATTCCGCGCATAAAATCCTGCTCCGGGACATTTTTTAGAAGGGCGGTTCATTCCCGCGGCGCCTCGCGGCGCCGCACGAAAAGGAGCAAAAGCATGAGAATATTCCTTTCAAAGCGCATCTGCCTTTCGTGCAGCCATTCGGTACCAAGAGCGGCCGTCCGGTGCCCTTGGTGTATGGCCTGGGTCGTCGTGCCTGCGGCGTTTGCGGACCAACCGGGACCGCGCCGTCGTCCATCCGGCCGTCCGACCTAGTCATTGGTGCAGCTGTGATCCGGCCCGCGTTTTTACGAGCCTTGCATTTCGCCCTGACGCGCTCCGGATCATGGCGTCGCCGTTCGAACCGACATGGTCCGCCTTTTCGATCCCAACCCGCCGGCCGATCTGACATCGTCCCTGAACGCTGGGCTTTTCCCGCCCACTGCCAGCCGAATGCAGCATGCCCGATACCGGTCCGCGGGCGCCGGAGCGGACATTGGTTGCTGTGCGGGCGATGTTGCCTGTAACGCAGAAGCCGCCGAAGAGGGGAGCTGCGATGTTGGCAACACCCTGGGCCACCAGTTCGCAGTTGGAGCGGTGTCGTCGGCCGCTCATCGAGTCCGCCACAACAGCCGAGGAGTGCGAAGGAAAGCGCGGAGGGGAGGACTTCAATCACCTTCGCCCCCGAGAGCGATGGCAGGAATATCGCCCAAGCGAGTGCCGACGGTTTCGACCTGCAGGCCGTGCATGGCGGCCGTACCGGACCGCGATGATGAAGGCGGGCCAATGCGGCCGGTAGCGCGTACGGCGACGATGGCGCCAATCGTGAGCGCGGCGATGTCAATTGCAAAGATGTTGGCCGTCGGCACGACGCTACCGATCGCCAGCAGCTTCGTCAGGAGCGGCCCCGGCTCCTTGTCCAGCGTAAGGCCGAGCAATTCCTTCATCTGGCTGGCAAGGATGATTCCCCGATGCCGGAGGTGAACCCGCCCGTCACCGGATAGGGAATGTAGCCGCAGCAGTCCGACCGCCATCAGGATCGCGCCGGAGATCATCGTCGCAAGGAGAAGACCGTCGAGTCCGTGCTGTGCCACGGTCGCGGAAAACGAGCACGATGAACGCACCGGCCGGTCCGCCAATCTGCCACCAAGCGCGGAAACGATTAAGCCCCCAATGATCGACCTGTAGGGCCCGCGATCGGGCGTAGCGCCGGAAGCGATTGCGATAGCCATCGACAGCGGCAGCGCCACGATGGCGATCGTCAGTCCGGAAATGGCATCGGCTTTCAGGTCCGCGAGGCCATAGCGCTCGCGGAGAACCGTGACGAACTTGGGGGCAATCAGCTCAAAAAAGCCGGGCGCAACAAGTCGAGCGGCGATGACCATCCTTTCACTTGCGGACAGAGTTCCTGAAGAAAGCATAGCCAGTCCGGATCAAGCCCGATGGCTAAATGTGCAGTATGATGAATACCAGTGTAGCTATAGGTAGCGCGACGCACAGGGTGAGAAGCGTGTCGCGGCCAACGGCTTCGCTGCGGCTGCGCGCATTCGAGTCAGGACGATGCATGCTCGTGTCCTCCGTTTTGGGTGCCATTCGGTCCTGGCTTGGGCGGTAGCGTTTGACCGGATCATTCCCGACACATCGCTCGATGCACATCTGTCGCCGGGATGCCAGAGCGAGCGCGTGCATCGCCTCAGTCTGCGCCCACTGTTCAAACAATTATCCGGTCCCAGCCGCCGTAGTGTTCCTGGCTCCGCGTGCCGCGCGGCAAACTCAGAGCGACGAGGAGGAGGCCCGCTGCCACATCGCCCATCGTTCCGGCAAGCGTTTCGCCCTCGAGCATGAACGGCGAGGCGGCGATCCATGCGCCCAACGCCAGGTTCAAGAAACGAACGGGACGGGCCACTTCGGCCATGGCGGTGACGGCAGCCAGGATGACAAGGCAGCCCAGGACATGGTCGCTGAAATAGAGCGGAGGCCGCGTACCGAAAAGGAAGGGAGTGATCATCAGAAATGCGCCGAGCGCGGTGCTGGCGACCAAGGTCCAAGGAAAATTCACACCGCCGGTGACGAATTTGCGAAGAATTTCGGCCACCGGTCGGTCAAGATCCGCTTCAGGCGTCTGATTCTCCGACAGCGCCGGACCGCCGCGCCAGAAGGTTCGCCAGAACGGCTCACCTGCTTTTGTGGCCCGGTAGAGATACTGGCAGGCCGCCAACACTTCATCTATCGAATAGGGGACAAGCACTACTGTAACAGCTGCCTGGACGATACACAGCGTGCACAGGGCTCCGATGAGCGGCGGCTGGATGATGATAAAGCTGACGCTGACAACGCCGAGAGGGATGATGAGAAGGCCGAACAACAGCACCATCCAAGGCATGGTGCGCCAGCGGCGACCGTCACCGATCGCCCCCGCTAAGATATCGAGCGCGTAGGCAAAAGCGCCAAGTCCAGCGTCAGCAACTGGGAATCCCTTCGAAACCCAGGACGTCACAACAGCCTCGCTGCCATTGCCTGCCGGTGAGGGGCCTGGTCCGAAGAACGGGTCCCACAGACTGTCAATATGGCCGAGCTGATAGGCGGCGAGATAGCGCGAGACAAAAAGACCGACGAACGCGAGGGCGATGATCGGAACGCGCTGGGTGAAGCTGGACGGCGAGTACGTCCATCCCAGCGGCCGGTCGTCGTCCGCTGCAAGTGCGCGGCGGCTGATCCCTGGCGTCGGCGCGATCATGATGGCGAAGGCCGCCACCAGCATACCGATCAGCGTATCGGCTGCATATGCGGCTGCGTTGGTCGTCCAGAATGCCAACGGTGCGAATATGACCCATACTCCGACCGATGCTGTGATCCACTGCACCCACATTCGGCCTCGGGACATTCCGGCGAGGGCTAAGACGAGGATCAGAAGGCCGGAGGCGATTTCGCTGGCCCCCAGCCATGCGTTGCGAACTTCCGGCGACGGGATCTCGTGTCCCAGCGCCGGCGGAAAGGGGACTGCCGCGGGGTCGAACAGGCCGTAGGCGAGGGGCGATACAATCAACCAGAGTCCGAACGCAGCGTTGACGAGCGGAGCCCACAGCGTCGCGGCACGATGCCGATCGATTGCTTCATCGACCTCTTCCATCGTGCGCTCCAGCGGGCCGCGCAGGCGCTTCTCCGCCTGCGCGAGTTCAGGTCCGGAGGCGGCAACACCTGAGGGGTCAAGCCTGTTTTTCGCATACCAATCCGTGGGATCCGCCATCAGCCGCATAATCATTTCCGGCAAAGTGCCCGTAAGGCTGCGCCGCGGTACCCACCCAAGCAGCGTCCGGGCGCGCGAGATGTCGAGTTCGTAGTGGTCATCCGAGTTCTCCACCATCCATGGCCGGATATGGGTATCCTGATCCAAGACTTCGGTCTGGACCCATGAGCCCACCTTCGTCACTCCTTTCGGAAGGGAAAGGGTTCGCCAGCGTTCCCCATGGATCAGATCGCCAATGCGCTCTTGCAACGCCTGGTACGAAGGCGTCTCTTCCTCCCCGATCAGCAGAATTGTTTCGTCCGGAAGTTCGGCGCGGCGATCCACGGTCCGCACCACAGCATCTACCAGATCGTCCCGGTGCAGATAGGGCTGCCCGTGGGTGATATCACCTGTGAAAAGGTACGCAGTCGGCAGGCGCTCGAATATGCGGGCGATCTGCTGGGCGATGAAGGCCGCGCGACAGTCCTCGTCATAGACGCCTGCGAACCGGAGAATGACCGATTTGATGGCGCCGCGCCGTTCCTGGACCAGCGTCTCGGTTTCCGCCTTGGATCTTGGGTAAGCCCATGGGGGTTCGAGCGGCCAGTCCTCATTGATCTTCGCCCCCTTTTCCGGACTCGGAGCATGCACCAAGAGAGTGCTCGAAAAGATGAATTGTTCGACTTCGAAGGCCTTGAGCGCATCGAGCAGCCGTCGCGTCCCCTGCACGGTCACGGTGTCATATTTCGGGTGCTCTTCTCCGGTCGTATCGTAATAGGCCGCGAGGTGAACGATCGAGGCGATGCGACTTCCTACGCGTTCGCGGACCGCTGCTAATGCCCCGATGACGCTCCTCTCGGAGGTCAGGTCGATTTCGAGCGTCTCCATGCCGGTGATCGGCTCTCGCGGCGGCCGCGCGTCAAGACCTATTACCCGGTAGCGGTGGAGCAGGCCTTGCGCAATCGACTGTCCAAGGAAGCCGCTGCTGCCGGTGATAAGGACGGTCGGACGGCTCATGTTCTGCATGTCTGCCCTTTCCCGCAGGTCGAGCTTCTTCTGCCCGATCACTGCCCCCAATCGGGGCTTACCTGCCTCGACCGAACTGCCGACAGCAAAACCATTTTCGGCATGCTTAACACCTGCCAGCGACGTCGCCGGCGGTGCTGGTTGGAATGAGACAACCTTGGCGTCCGGGCAGGGCCGACGGTTCGGCGACGGAGGCATCACTTTGGCCTTATCGGTCAGGGCGGCAACTCGCGCAGCACGTATCCTCCCGACCACCGACCACCGACCACCAATAGTCTGTCGCACGCGACGCAACAAATCCAACGAAATTAATGGCCGGATAAGTGCAGCTTTGTTGCATTTAGTGCCCATCTGTCGCCGGCCCATCGGTCCAAAGTTATGTCGAACACACTGTCGGTGAGAGCTGGGATGTGTTTCCGCTGCAGGTCCCTCCGTTTGCCCCGGTTCTGGCCATCAATCCGAAATGCTTGGCTCAACCGCAGCCTTCAGAATCTGTCAGATCAGGCCAAAACCTTCGGCTGTCGGCGCGAATCCTTGCGCAAGTAGCCGGCCGACTTTTCCCTTTGTGGCAACGCCCACCTTTGCGGTTATGCCGCACTCGGCCCGGGATCATCGTCATTTTCGACGACTGTTTTCCTGGGACGCGGTTGAAAGTTGATCACTTGTGGAGCCAGGTCGACCGGTTCAATCGGCTTGCTGCTCGTCCCGTTAAGAAGCGCATCGGCTTCGGGCTGAAACACAATGCGCTCGACCGATAGGGTCTCAGGCCGCTCCTCCTCTCCAAGGATCTCGGTCTTCTCGCCGACTGCCAGTCCAAGCAGTGCCAGACCACGCATCGTTCGAACCGATATGGCGAACCGGGCAAGTTTATCCGCCGCGCTTCGGACCAGCACATGTGGTCCGGTCCTCGCGCCGTTGACGGTGTAGACAACCTGAGTATCGAGCGTGACAACATTCGCAGGTATATCCTCACGGAAGAACACACTTGAGTGGTTCAATTTCTCCCGCAGTAGAGTCATAAAGGGTTCGGAGCAGTTGGTTTCGTGCTCCAGCATGGACATCAGGACGTTGACGTCTCCTGCAGTCAATTGGCAGAAGGTTTCCCTGGACATGGTGCATCTCTCCAGCACATTAGTTTCCTGTCAGTCGGGATTGGTGGGCCTGGATTGGAAAGCAGGCCCACCATGATTCATTCTCGGAGTGGATTCGGTAGCCGAGGCAAAGGCAGTCACCGAAACCAGATGCGGATGTGCCGCCGGGAAATATCCGCGTCGTCATTCACGATACCCGCAATCATCACGCGTGCCGCATCCGCTGCAGCTTCACGAGTGGGATAGCGCGACGGCAGCACCCCGTCGAATACCGAGGAGCAAGCGTACGCTGTCCTGCTCGCGCAGTCGTAGTGAAGTTGGACGTCGATAAGGCTGTCAGAACCGCTGCCTGCGGAAACAAACGATGTCATCGCTCCGCCTCCCCTCGAATTGAGAATTTGCTGTCCCCATAAGGTCGAACAGGTGACCGACAAGCCGCACCGTTCGCCCATGATGCTGTGGAGGCTGCTGACCCGAAGATCGCCTGAAGCTCGCGCTGCGGCTGGTGATGCACTCTCTTGAGCGCAAGTGTGACGGGTGATTTCGTGTCAGCTTCGATAATTGCTTGAGCACCTTCCTGCAGGCCAAGAACAGACAGGCCGATGACGCTGCGCAGGGGGATGATCCCTTGGAAGGACCCCAGTGGTCGCACGATGTCCACCAGGAAGGCGGTGACAGGAGCGTCGCTGGCGCACTGGTAGGTGATGCGGCTGTTGATCGTCACGACATCTCCGGGGATGGTGCCGGAGGTGACGACACGAGCTCTTGAGAGCCTGCGTCGGATTATGGACTTGCCCTTGTCGAGCAAGGTGGGGTCTTCAAGCAGGAACTGCAGGACCGTAGCGTCCTCAGCGGTGAGTATGGCTGGCGAATGGACTGCAAGCATCGTAGTCTCCTACCGGATGTTCATGTTGGTGAAACAGGAACTCCCTGTGCCGACCACGAGCGGTGCGGCACAGGGCTACGAGCCTGCGGTGAGACAACCTCCTCTGGGTTTTTGCCGTCTGCTATCGTTCAAATGCATTGGGGCCTCGGTGTAAATTACTTCAATGTTCAGGAGCCTCAGAGTGCGACTTCGGCGATCACGTCGTCGGCGACCCGCACTATGATCAGATGGGTTTTCCGCCCATCTCGCGAAAACCACTCGATGCGCTGTCCGGGTCGGAGACCCAGGAGCGCGACTCCGACTGGCGTCAAGACAGAAATCCTTGCCCTCTCGGCATCAACGTCATCGGGATAGACGAGAGTGAAGGTCCGCCGCGACCTGTCTTCCGCCTCGCAGGTGACCCTGGATCCGATCCTGACAACGTCGGGCGGCACCTGATCATCTGGCAACACGCAGGGTCGCTCCAGCTTTTCAATCAGTTCGGCAGCGATGTCGAAATCCTTGGACAACGACTGATACGCCAGACGGCTGAGCCTCGAGTAATCCGTTGCTCCAATAAAAGGCACGGGCAGATTCGTTGCGGCCCTGGACATCGTTTGCAATATCTCCGCTCAGGCAACGGGCTATCCACGTGCATGCAATCGAATATTCTGGAAGATTGTCGCGCACGTCAGCGAGCGTGGTGCTGAACGCGTTCATCCAGGACCCGGCAGGCGACAAGAGCCGGATCCGGGTTACGATCCTGCGATCGGGCAGACCCGAAAAGCGCCGATCGGATGTATGTCGCGGTTGGTCAACATAACCATATGGTTGCCCGCGGGGAAAGGGAAGTCAAGCCACCGGGTCAGGTACTGCAAGCGCGGGGGCACTTGTAGCACGCATTCCGCATCGCATCGTGGCCAGGTCGCAGGCTCAGATCACACGAGAGCATTTCGGTTTGGCTACCCCAAGAATGTCAACGCGATTTTGCCAAAGCGGCTACACCGTCTGTGGCGGCCAGGTTGAACTGTCCGCTTTGGCGCAAAGTAGAAATGTCACTTGAGCTGCCCTACTGCACAGCGACCAGCCCCGATCTGACCGGCTGATCCGGTTGCAAGATCAGATCGGGGCGGGTGGGGAGCACTCCTTCGGCTTTAGCTTTGAGAGCTCGGTCAGGGGATCATTCCGCAGCATCAAGTCGGGACAGGGCCTGCTCGCGCCGAGCAATCACCAC
>Ga0209130_1000135_pt1 | contig 118508 bp, 111 predicted proteins | sample AraplaMF_Cvi_mLB_FD_184264 | JGI IMG/M metagenome (GOLD analysis project Ga0209130, IMG submission 184264) | Arabidopsis root microbial communities from the University of North Carolina, USA - plate scrape MF_Cvi_mLB (SPAdes) (version 2) | ecosystem: Host-associated > Plants > Roots >... | reverse complement strand
AAGGTGACATGATTGGAACAATCAGCACATGAAGTAGCAAATTGGCAATATTATTTTGCAATTGCCGTATTTTTAGTCACGTACGGATTTATTATTTCTGAGAAATTGAATCGTGCTGTAATTGCATTATTCGGCGCTGCTATTATGATTATTTTTGGAGCTGTAGATTTACATACCGCTTTCACATCACATATTCAATGGGAAACAATCACCCTTTTAATTGGGATGATGATTCTCGTACATATTACGAGTCAATCGGGCGTATTTGAATTTGTGGCCATTAAAGCGGCAAAAGCAGCTGGTGGAAAACCAATCCGCATTTTATTATTACTATCCTTATTAACCGCAGTTGGTTCTGCATTTTTGGACAACGTAACAACCGTCTTATTAATCGTACCTGTTACACTATCCATTACACGTATTTTAAAAGTAAACCCTGTTCCATATTTGATTTCAGAAGTACTATTTTCAAATATAGGCGGAACAGCAACATTAATCGGTGACCCACCGAACATTATGATCGGATCAGCAAATAAGCATTTAGACTTTAATGCCTTTTTACTAAACTTAGCTCCAATCGTAATCATTATCTCTATCGTTACACTTGGTATTATTTACTTTATGTATCGTAACAAACTAAAAACAACACCTGAGCAAATTAAAATATTAATGGCATTGAACGAAAAAGATTATATTAAAGATCAAAGCCTCCTTTTAAAATCCATTTCAATTTTAGGACTAACTATTTTAGGCTTTGTACTTCATTCGATTATTCATGTAGACGCTGCAGTTATCGCGATGACAGGCGCTACACTTCTTATGCTAATTGGCGTAAAAGAACATGATATTGAAGATGTATTTGCCCACGTTGAATGGGTAACCATTTTCTTCTTCGCTGGATTATTCGTTCTCGTTGGCGGGTTAATTGATATCGGGCTCATTTCTTCACTCGCAAAAGAAGTGCTCGACGTAACAAATGGCGATATCGGTTTCGCTGCGATACTTATTTTATGGGTATCAGGCATTGCATCTGCAACAATTGACAATATCCCCTTTGTCGCAACGATGATACCACTTATTCAAGATTTAGCTACAGGACTCGGACTATCTGTCGATTCTCCGCAAATTGAAGTACTATGGTGGGCGTTATCACTTGGGGCTTGCTTAGGAGGAAACGGAACATTAATCGGGGCATCCGCAAACGTAGTCGTTGCTGGTATTGCAAAACGTGAAGGACACGGATTCTCGTATATGGACTTCTTAAAAATTGGTTTACCGTTAACAATTATTGCGCTATTGTTATCACATGCTTACATATATTTACGTTATTTAATGTAAAAGTTATATTGCCTGAAATTATATCGTCAAATACAAAAGGTTTGCAGCACTATGCTGCAAACCTTTTTTCATCACCAAAATATACCGATAATTGCTAACCCACCTAATATCATACCACCAATTTGTCCAACGATTGCTGGTGATAGTTGAACACCCTTTCGTACTTCAACAACTGGTCTTTCGTGCCTTAGTTGCTGTACTTCACTTTGCAGTTGATGTACACTTCCGTGTAATTCTTTAATTAGTTCCTTTAATTCAGCGACCTCTTCATTTACTGGTTTTGCTTTTTCTAAATTCATTTTGCATAACTCCTTATAAATTCAATCAGTACACTGTAAAATTTCGCCAATTATCATTATATCTCCTGCATACTACATATATAATTTCGAATGTACTTTCTAACCTTGCAGCTCTATCCATTCATCCCTTAATATCCCCATAATGATACGATCAAAATACTTCCCATCTCTTTGCACCGCTTCTCTCATACAACCTTCCATCTGAAAACCCATCTTTTTATACAACTCAATAGCAGCTTTATTATAAGAAATAACATCCAGACCGACGCGGTTCAAATTCAATTCATAGAAAGCATATTTTAAGATAAGATGGATCGCTTCTCTTCCATATCCCTTCCCTCTATCATTTGCATCTCCTATACCAATTGCTAATAAACCCGTTCTGTTATTCCACTCTATGCCATGAATTGCAACAAAACCAATTAAGCGATCTTCTTGAACTGTCCTTAACATGAAAGAAACACTATTCGATCTTCGCCCCTTTAATAACCCATCACTCGCTATTTCCTGTAAAGATTGTGGGAATGCTACATCTGTATCTACATTTCTTAAATATTCACTATCTTCTTGCCACGTAGCCATTACTGTAGCATCCGTTTCTCTCATAGCTGATAATTTAATCGTTTTATTTTGAAATAGATTCATTGTCATTTCAAACTCCCCCTTTATTAAATAATGGGGATACTTATTCTAGCCTATTTATCCCCTTGTTCCATAAACTGTTTTTTAAACGGGATACTTACAATAAGCGCTGACATTGGCACATCTCCTCTACATTGAATTAACTTCATTTTACATTTTTTTATTTTTCAAACAAACTAATTATAGTTCTCTATCATTTAGAACTATAGTATACTTAATTATTCTTCAGATTATTCAATCAAAACAAGAAATCACAGAAGGTGAAAACATGTTTTATGTAAAACAACTACTCTATTTTACTTATGAACAAGCATTATCCTGTTTGTTCCCTGTCGTTATTTTTTTAACACTTGCTCTTTCAAAAATCATATCGATTCCAGGGTTGTACCGATATGATTTCATACTCATCGTATGTTTTCTTATGCAGTGGATTATGTATAAGACTGGACTTGAGACGAAAGACGAATTAAAAGTAATTACTGTTTTTCACCTTATCGGGCTTTTACTAGAAATATATAAAGTACATTTCGGTTCATGGAGTTATCCAGAAGAGGCGTATTCAAAAGTTTTTGGAGTTCCACTTTACAGTGGCTTTATGTATGCAAGTGTTGCCAGTTACATATGCCAAGCGTGGAGAAGATTACATTTACAAATGTACCATTGGCCGAGAGCTATTTTTGCTATACCGCTAGGTGCTATGATTTACTTTAATTTTTTCACACATCATTTTCTATATGACTTTAGATGGGTATTAACTGTACTTTTATTCATCGTTTTCTTTCGGACATTTGTAGAATTTTCATTACGAGGCGTTACATATAAAATGCCACTCGTTCTTTCATTTTTCCTTATCGGATTCTTTATTTGGATTGCAGAGAACATCGCAACATTTTTTGGAGCATGGCAATATCCAAATCAACGGGAAGCGTGGAATCTCGTTCACTTAAGCAAAATTAGCTCATGGTTTTTACTCGTTGTTATTAGCATTATGATTGTTACACAACTCAAACATTTGAAAGAGTCGAAAAAATAATGCTGATTATGTAAAAACAGGTAGCCCATCACTCATGAGAGAGTGATGGGCTACCTTCCTTATCAAAGGAGTTATAAATTACAGGAGCATAAGCAGTTATACATTATGAACTACTACTAGCAGAAGATGTTGCTACAGATGAAGCGGCAATCGTTGCCATCATAGCTGCTTGTTGTGCTTGTATGAGGACTTCTATCATAGTTTGTAAACCTGTGTTGGTAGCTTTACTTTCCTCACCTTTCTGACTTACGAACAGTTGAATAGCAATAAGAATATTCGCATCTGTATGCCAACGGAATAATTTCTCCCCCTGCAGTTTTTCAATCAACGCTTTAATAGCATAAATCTCTTTTTCTCCATCTTCAAGTAACGCTAGTAGCCCTATGGCTGGGTAATGCATCTGTTTCACTTTTACCTTTTCTTTTTTTAACGAATTCCATATGTTTGTACATGTTGCAACTAACATTTCTTCACGAACATCCTTCTTTAGTGAGAGGATATGACTTAAAAACTGAAGATCATTCCCTTTACGCAAACCAGCTTTCGCTAGTTTCTGATACAGACGTTCCACTCGGTCCATGAGTGTTTCTACATTCTCTGATTGTCCTGCTAGTAAAACTGCAAGTGGGTAATCATTTGTACTTGTAAGAAAAAGGTGATCCTCTTTCATACGTTTATATACTTGCATCGAACGCTGAATGTGCGTGCCATGCTGTTCATTTTCTTCTGTTAAAAGTACAGCTGCTGCGAGATAAGTAAATATACTTCGGCTAAAACCACCAGCGACCAATTGTTCATATAAATCTAAAAAATCCCGAAAAGCTTTCTTATAATCTGTAAAGTGAATATCTAAAGTTGCGGCCACCACAAAGCGATGATAAGACTTCAAGTATGAAAACATCCCTACCTGATTCTTAATAAAACTACTAATTTCTAAAAAACGGCCAAGATCAAACAATTTATCACTACTTGTATACATAGCAGCAATCATCATTCCTGTTCGAGAATCACTCGTTTTCCATTTTAATTCTCCCTTTAACTGTCCATATGTATGTGTGTATTGCTCCAACTTTTGTTCTAATGTAATCATAATATTCACCCCTATTTCTAGTTCTTCTCTACTATTATACTTATATTTCATATAGATTTCGCAACCTTATTTCTGTATTATCTTCAATATTTTTCTATTATGTAAAACAAAAAGTAATAACTATTCCTACTTTATATCAAGATTGCAAGCGCTTATCCCTCTTTAAGCTCAACGACAAAAAGGATAGATAATAAATTATCTATCCTTTTTGTCGTTATATTATTTCACAATACAGGTGTAATTTCGTTTTTTATATGCACTTTAAACTAAAGAGCTTTAATAATACGCTCCATCGCCTTCATTTGCCCAATATGATCCGCTTCATGATAAAGCATCATACCGTAAAGCTCTCCTACTGTTTCCAATCCTAGGAATGGCTCTGGCAGTTTATTTTCAAATGCTTCTGCTGGAATTTCGTTAATACGTTTCGCTTGTTCTTTTAATTGAGCCGTTAACACTTCCAATGACGGCCCCTCTGTTTTCCATTTAGACGGTCTTGATCCATACCCAAACATACCTGGATATTCAGTTGGTAATTGTTTAAATTCTTTTCCAAACATGAAAACTTCTGCTGCCGTTAACACATGACCGATATGCCAACGAATTGTATTGTTGAAACCCTCTGGTTGCGTATCCACTGTTTTATCATCTAACGTTTCCATAAATTTAAGTAATGCCCCGCGCGTTATTTCAAATTGTTTTAAGCCAACTAGTCTATTCATTTGATTGTTCTCCTTCTTCATGTACCATTTATTATGAACTAAGAATGTTCAATTCATTAAAGTTTCACCTTGTTTAATCTATCAGAAACAATGAAAAAATACATCTAATATGCTTAGTAAAAATAATAAAAAGGTTCACCTCTCGTACATATAGAATTACTTACTACACAAATAGTTTAAATAAAAGAGGAGTGTCAATTACATGTTACATATTTTAAAACAACAATATAATCTTATTAGCTCTACAAGAGAAGCCCTATTTTCATTTTTGGAAGAAATCCCACTAGAAAAATTACATAGCACTGTTCCGAATTTCGGGAGCGGTAGCATTATAAAAACACATATTCATGTAGCCGATTGCTATCGATACTGGCTTGGATCATTTGCATTTAAGCAAAAGCGAGCAGATTTTTTATTTGCTAGTGATGATGAAATTGAGCATGCAGATGTGGCGAAAGTCCGTGCTAGATTTAAGTTAGTAGATGAGACTGTACAACGTTTTTTAGATGAATACAATGACCGTTGGCTCGAAAATATAGCAAATGAAGTAAAATGGCAAAAAGAACCTTGGAGTACAACTCCGCTATGGCTTTTAACTCATACAGAGACGCATGAGTTTCACCATAAAGGACAAATTGTATCTATGGCTCGTCACCTTGGATACAATCCTCCTGATACAGATCTTAGTTAATTCGATTGTTTTAACAAATGAACTACTATAACTGTCGTTAACATTGTTTATGTATACGGAAAGGCTCTTCATTCTTTTTGACGTTGTTTATAGTTTCACAATTTTTTTTGCGGCACAAACCTGTATTATATTTTAATTATGTTTGTGTCGTGTTCTTATTAATTAGTTTCATATCCATAAAAAAACATATGAATATGTTTCCTTTTATTATTTCAGTTACCTAATCAATAAAAGGTTCTTTCTTTTTATTACGACTTTACACACAATAAACACGAAAATTCCGAAAATAAAAGTTGAAAATGCTGGTAACATTTTATCATTTGGCACGTATACACTCCAAAAAGAATTAAGAAGCGCATGGAAAATTAGACACATAAAGATACTTTTAGTTGCGTTATAAATTGTAGTTAATAAGAACGATATGGCAATTGTCGTAATTATAAAAGCTATAAAATCCCTTTGAGTTTGATTCGTGCCCGGAATAAACCATAACGGCCAGTGCCAAATAGCCCATATAAAACTCACAATAATCGTACTAAAAAATGCCGAAAACCTTTTCTGAAGGGCAGGCTGTAAGAATCCTCTCCATCCAATTTCTTCAAGACCACCACCAACGATCATTATTGGAAAACTAAGTAATGCCACGTATAATGGTTTTTGCATCGTTGCTCCACCAAATATTATTGGCAGATAACAACTAATAAAAGCCAAAACAACGATTAGAATATACCATAAAAAATGATACTTAGGATTTACAATACTTTTAATGAAACTTCTAAACTCCTCTTGTGATCCATATTTTTTCTTTAAGCTAATTGCAACGATTGCTGGCATGATTCCCCCAAAAACAAATACTATCATCGCTAGCGGTGTACCAAATGTCGTAATGTTAAATTTTATTAAGTTAATTAGTAACCCCCATAGTATCCATGTAAATATTAAAGTGCACATTACATATCGTTTAATCTCATTACTCATCTACTCCCCTCCTTTGGTTTAATTAGAGCATAAATAAGGAGATATGAAAACTATTTATGTTAAATAATCCCAAAAACCGAAAGGAACATCCATACTTAATTAGATCTTTACAAACAATCCCACTACCTGCTTTACTTCATTTGAGATTCGAAGTTAGAGTCTTATTATTCGTTAAGCCTGGATAAACAAAGAGCATGCTTTGAAAACCAATCAAAACATGCTCTTTAAAATATGCTATCTCAAATTTTTTATAATATAATCAATACCAAATAGTCTCCGCATAATTATATGCATCACTATTCGGAATAGCATGTTTCCCTTGCGCCTGTGCCTTTCTTGGATCTAAATCATATACCATTGGCGTATAGCATGATGTTTGCCCTTTATTCACAACACCATTTCCTCCAGCACTCCCGCAAGTGTATGCCTTTCCATCTGTTTTTCTTACGATTCTTGCATCAGCTTCGTTATTATATACTGCTGCACGAGTTACTGTAACTTTCGCCCACGCTGTCTTACACGTTGTGCTAAATTTTAATTCCACAAAAGAATTGGAATCAATCCACTTCTTTTCTTTCGTTACTGCTGATTGGTCACAGCTATTGTAATACGGACTTTTCCCATCATACGAATGATTTTCTGCATATGCTTTATCATTATTCGTCGTACTAAACATACTAGTTAAAACGAGCAATGATAGACAAAAACATGCGCTTAGCTTTTTTAAAAGTTTCAAAGTATTCCACTCCTTTTTAATAGCGTCCAGTTTTTCCATAACCGTTATTAAAAGTAACCGCTTCAGCATCTGCTGTGTATCCGAAATCAGCAGTTAAATCAAATACCATTCCTGTATACGTACTCGTTTGACCTGTTTTTATTGTCCCGTTCCCCTGATTGGAAGTGACTGATTTTTGGAATACACCATTTTTATATTTATTCACAACAGCGTACGCATACACTCCTCCAGAAACAGCTGGTGCTGGTTGATCTAAAACAAACTTAGACCAAGCTGCATGACATTTATTACTGTAACGTAAATACACTGTCCCTACTTTTTTACTACCTTCGTACACCGCTGTAGACTTAGCATTAAATCCATCTGCATCACACGTTGTACTGCCTCCGTATACTTTCGTTGTTGCTGGATTTTTCCCGTCATAATAACTACTTAAATCAGTAGCTGCAAATGTACTTCCTTGGAAACTAAATAATACCCCTACACTCGCTACACTTAACACACATACTTTCATAAGCTTTTTAAACATTTTCAATCTCCTCCCCAAAAATAAGTACGTATAATAAAGACAATCTTCTCCCTATGTACGCCCCTCCCCTTTCATGCTTTCTAGAGGCATCTTACAGAAACGAATAAACATTGTAAATTTCCTTATGATTATTGGAATATACGAAGAATTTTACTTATCCTTGCAAGAAAAAAAGTTGAGAAATACACATTTTATAGCATTCTTTATTTAAAACATAAAAGAACCGATACTTGTTACATGCAAGCATCGGTTCTTTATGCAAAAGTGCCATTTTTCTTTTATATAAAATAAATATTTCTCCACTTAATCTGTTGTAAAAAACTCCCTCGTCACATTAATAAATTGTTGCAGTGGCGCTGTCATCCATTTATCTTTATGCCAAGCAATTTGTGTATAAATCGGTGAGATTGCATTTTCTACATGTAACTCTTTTATCGTCCCTTCTCGTATATCTTTTTCTACTACTATTGCTGGTAACACGGCTATACCTAAATCTGCAATAACACATTGTTTAATTGCCTCGACACTAACGAATTCAATTTTATTTGCTGGATACACATCTTCTGTACGAAATAGCTCTTCAAATAAAGTTCGGTACGAGCAACCGAGTTCTGTTAACAAAATTGTTTCCCTCTCTAAATCTTTAATAGAAACGGAAGTTTGCTCGAGTAAATGATGCCCTGGAGAAGCTACGACTTTTAATTCTTCTTTCATAAGCGGCTCCACATGTAAAGCATCTTCTGTTTTACATTCGTCCAAAATAAATGCAAGATCGACTTTTCCCTCCATCAATTGTTCCTTCGCATCTTTATTGGAATGTGCTGGTTTAAATATAAGCTTTATTTGAGGAAATTGTGCTTTAAACCTCTTTAATATAGAAGGAAGTCTATATGTACATTGACTCTCTTGCGCACCGATTATTAACGTACCTGCTATTTCTTCATCATCTTTTACAGCCATTTTTGCTTCGTTGCTGAGCGCAATCATCTTGTCGGCATATAGTTGAAACTTCCTACCTGCTTCAGTTAAGAATAGACGTTTTCCTAATCTTTCAAATAACGGCGTACCTAGCTCAGCTTCTAACGTTTTAATTTGCGCCGTTACGCTCGATTGAGCAAAGTTTAATTTCTTCGCAGTTTGCGTAAAATTCAAAGTGTCTGCCGCTACTTTAAAAGTAATTAATTGTTTTATCTCCATTTATCGTCCCTCTTTTCAATCGATATTTCCGATTGATTTCATCGAAATAATCCTCTTTGTCTATTGATATTTGTATTGTATGATAAAGAGCATCGACAAACAATACAAATGGAGGTATTCCATATGAAAGCACTTTGTTTCGAACAGTTCGGAAGTCCAGATGTACTACAATATAAAGAAATACATGATCCAATCATAAAGCCAAATGAAATTCTTATCCGTACGAAAGCAATTGGATTAAACTTTGCTGATATTTATAGACGCCGCGGCGATTATCATCTCGCTGGCAATTCACCGTATATATTAGGTTATGAAGGGGCTGGCATTGTTGAAAAAGTAGGAGCTGACGTTACGAATATTAATCCTGGAAATCGTATTGCATTTGCTGATGTACCATTTGCAAATGCAGAACTAGTTGCCGTTCCATCTGAGAAAGCAATTATACTTCCAGATTCTATTTCTTTTGAAACAGCCGCTTCTGTCTTATTACAAGGATTAACAGCACATTATTTAACGAAAGATAGCTATCAAATAAAACAAGGTGATATAGCTTTAGTACACGCTGCAGCTGGTGGGGTTGGGCAACTTCTTATCCAAATAATTAAACTACTAGGCGGAAAAGTAATCGGCCTCACGTCATCAAAAGAAAAAGCACAAATAGCTACATTAGCTGGTGCTGATCACGTATTTTTATATAAGGAAGCATGGCCTGCGAAAGTACTTGAAATAACAAATGGTGATGGAGTAAATGTTGTATATGAATCAGTAGGTTCTACGTTAGAGGAAAGTTTTAGCGCAACTAAAACTGGTGGTACTGTCGTATTTTACGGAATGGCTGGCGGTAATCCTACGCCCGTTGATCCGCGTATGCTTATGGATACTTCGAAAACTTTAACTGGCGGAGACCTTTGGAACGTGCTTACATCTTATGAAGAGAGAAAAGAACGCTCCTCTCAATTATTCGAATGGATTACGACCGAAAAATTAAAGATCGCAAGTCCTACTACCTTCTCTTTACAAGATGGTGCCCGTGCTCATGAATTATTAGAGAACAGAAAAAGCACAGGGAAGATTTTATTAATCCCATAATCATTCCAATAAAAAAGGAAGCTAGAATGTATTTCTTTGCTTCCTTTTTTAACGTTATTTATGTTCAATCTCGCTTCTTTTCAATAACCCTGTTATTTATATTTTTTCTCTACGCTTCTCTTTCTAGGCCCCTCATTTTTAAGTTTATATAATAAATGAATCTAAATATTAAAGGAAAGAACAAACCTCCTGATATCAACGATCCAATAAATACAGTATCAATAAAAGAAAGAATCCCAAATAATAGCATTCCAAAAAAATAAAATACAACTGCACTCCAATAAATAAAACGTGGAAACTTAGTTTGGAACGAATCACCTTTTTCACACGGTTTTCCAAATAACAAATGAACGAATTTAATCAACATAATCACTTCTCCATATAATTGTTAATATTCTTTTCTTCTTAGAACTGAACATAAATCACATACCATGTACCACCCATATTCACACATTCCTTACTTTGTTTTATTTCTCGTATACTTACTTTAGATTCCGAGATGAAATGTAAGGCTAATGTCCCTCCAATACACTGCAAACTAATTTGTTGTTCCTACTCTCTAATTATACCATTACGATAATTTTCATAGTTCATTTTTAACGGAATATTCCGATTTGAATTAATAAATGATATATTGAAAAATAAAAAGGAAGCTAGATTTCTCTACCTTCCTTTTCTTATTTTTATATTTCCACACTCTCTTTCCCTTTTGCAACATAACTCATATCTCCAACTGACTCGACTGTATATGTTCCATCTTGATATACAATCTTCGTCACACTAGCATTTTCCACTCCAAGTTTTGTTTTGCTACTGTCTAACATTTCTATTAAGGTAGTAATTAAAAGCCCATGAACCACAACTAAAACGTTACCGCCACCATTTGCAGCTGATTCTTCACTAATTTTATCAATCTCTGCTTTTATACGAGTAGAAAATAATTCCCAGTCTTCCGCCTGTTTTGTAGGGTCCGCTGCTCTAATAAGATTAATCACTTCTTGAATAGAAAACTTCATAAGTTCTTCTGGTGATGCAACGCCCGCAGCTTTTCCAACCACATCCCACATATTTTCAAGTTTTTCACCTTCAAAAATACCAAAATTTAATTCTCGTAAATTTTTTCTTTTCTCAAGTTTTAACTTTGTTTGCTCACTATATTTTAATACTAAATTAGCAGTTTCAATCGCTCGGCCACTATCACTACTATACGCATTCGCAAAATGAACTCCTTTTAATCCCGTTCCTAAATTAGAGGCAACTTCCACACCTATTTCTACTAACGGAGAGTCTGCCCACCCTTGCGCACGATGATTCGTATTTAATATTGTTTTACCGTGTCTCGTAACATATAACGTAACTACATTCTCATTGCTATCTGTTTCTCGCTTCTTCATTCTCTTCTCTCCCTTTACATTTCTATATCAATTTTACCACCTTAATTATTCATTGAGCAAAATATACGTAAGTGAATTTGCTTAGTAAAAAAGCTATCTTTCTGTATATCCCTACAAAAAGATAGCATCTTTTATGATTACATTTTTTAACCGGTACTCCTACTCAGCAAAAGCACTCGAATATTGCACAACTCCTTCTACACCTTGTAGAGCATTCTCACTTAGCTCCATTACCATAAACACTTCATCTGGTACTTCAAATGGTGATTTTATATTCCACTCACTTGCTTTATTAAAACCAAATTTCGGATAGTACTCTGGATGTCCTACTACTACTACTGATCCGTATCCAAGTTCTTTCGCTTTTTCTAAAGCAGCTACAATAAGTTTTCCACCAATTCCTTTTTTCTGATGGTCCCTAACAACTGAAACCGGTGCAAGTGCTAACGATTCTACAGAAGTTTCACCCTGTTCTATCGTAATTTTAGATAACAGAATGTGACCGACTATTTCCTCATCTACTGCAACGATTGATAATTCTGGAATAAACGCGTCACATTCTCTAATACGTTTTACAAGTTCATGTTCTGTTTTATCACTAAATTCTTCATGTAAAAATGCTTGTTGTACAACTTCTTCTGTTTTTCTATAATCATTTTTTTGTTCTTGTCTAATCGTTACCATTTAAACTTATCCTCTATTCTTTCTTATTTCTTTTTGGATTTTACGAAGCGCTTTTTTCGATCCGCGCTCTATATCATGCTGCATTTTTCTTTCTTTATAATCGACAAATAGTGTATTTAAATCGTATCCCTCTGGGTATAATTCCTTTGCTGCTACCTCTAACGTAATACGTTTTACATTCACTTCAACAAATTCACCGTTATAATATACAACGACGTTATAGAAATTATCTATTTCCTTATAGATAATACCAAAATCATCACGATCTAATAAATTTACACGATCGCCGATTTTGTACTCGTAATGATTCTCTCTTTTTTCTTGCACAAATTTCGGTTTTCTAATTTTACTTTCATTCACTTTTTCTAGCGCATATTCTTTATTTTCCATATACGCTTTCGCTCTTTGCAGTACACGCTCTCTTACGTTCATTTTACTCGCAATCCAAAGTGCATTACTTTCACCTGATTTACCGATTACTAATTTATAAAGCGGTTCTAGTGTCTCACTATTAAATTGCATCGCTGCGTTCATAAAATCATCATGCATTTCTGAAAAGCGTTTAATTTCACCGTAATGCGTACTCGCAACTGTAATACATCCTGCAAGATAAAACTCCTCTAAAATAGAGATTGCAAGTGCTGCCCCTTCATTCGGTTCAGTCCCGCTTCCTATTTCATCAAATAGTAGCAACGTATTATTATTTGACATCCTCATTATTTCAGATAGATTTTTCATATGAGATGAAAATGTACTTAGTGCGTTTTCGATACTTTGATTATCTCCAATATCTACAAATACATTTTCAAAAATAGCAATTTCTGTTTCTTTATCTCCAGCGATGTGCAATCCTGACATTGTCGCTAAAGTTAACAATCCGATTGTTTTTAATACAATTGTTTTCCCGCCTGCATTTGGTCCTGTAATAATTAAACTACGGTAGTTTTGACCGATTTCAAAGTGTAATGGTACTACTTTTCCACTTAAAAGCGGATGCTTACAATTTACTAAATGAATGTAGCCATGATCATTTAACTTCGGCTCTATTCCATCGATTGATTTACTAAACTTCGCTTTCGCAAATACCATATCATATTGGCTAATCAATTCCATGTTAATTTTTATATGATAAATATTTTCTACTACCAAGCCTGATAAAGTCGCTAAAATCTGATACTCTTCCATCGCTTCTTCTGCTTTCAAACTTGCGAGTTCCGCATTTAACTTCGTAACCGTGTGCGGTTCTATAAATACAGTAGAACCTTTAGCTGACGCTTCCACTATACTTCCCGCAACTTGATTTTTATAAGAAGATTTAATTGGAATTGTATACCTGTCATCCTTCTTACTAATAAAGAATTCTTGAATATACTTCTTATTCGTACTACTATTTAAAAACTTCGTTAAACGCTCTTTTATTTTTCCATCTACCGAATCAATGTTATTTCGAATTCTTTTTAGCTCTTTACTAGCAGCTGCATCAATGCTATTTCCTTTAATGGAAAAATTAATTTCCTCTTCAATACTTTTAAATTCAGTCATCGAATTTGCATAAGAAGCTAATACTGGCGCAAAAAATTCTTTATCTAACATAAATTTTTTAATCTTTCTACAGCCGCGTAAAAAATCTGAAACACTTACTAACTCTTCGGGATCTAAAATCATCCCTTTTTCTAATTTTTGAATTGTACTAGCAATATTTGAAATACCGAAGAAAGGAACATGCCCTTCTGCATCTACTATAGCTCGTGCTTCCGTCGTTTCATTCAAGCGATTCCTCACTACTTTTATACTCGTACTTGGCTCTAATTTATTTAATAATTCCTTACCTAGTCCACTTACACAATAAGTTTTCACTATTTCCTTTAATTCGTTATATTGTAACTTTTCAAAAGTCATCGTATTCATTTTGTTTCTCCTCACTATGATTGATTTTTATCATAAATGAAGATACCTACCCATTAGATTCCAATGAGCCCTACATGATTCAATTACCATTTTTATACATTAAAAATATATACAAAAAAGCTGCGGGGATACCGCAGCTTTTACATTTACAAGGCATGAGTAATAACATATGAGGAAATAAGCCATAAAAAACAGATGGCAATCCCCTTATTACACGCTTTATAAAGTATTGTAGGTATCTTCATAGGTATCGAAATAAATCCATGACAAAATTAGGGGTATGGTATACATAAAAATCCCCTGTTCTTATCCGATTTATTTCATTAAATTTTTCCTATTTAGTACCTACCGCACTCACAAAAAGCACCTCTCATTAATTTATATTATAGTCATTGAAATCTAATTTACTGAAATCATCATACTATATGTTTTGTAATAAGTAAAGGTGCCAGACTATTGCCTTTCACACCTGAGGAAGGTCCCTTTTTTCACTTCGTAGACTGTAAAACTTTCATATAATCAGCCTTTTTCTCAAGGGTCTTTTTCGCATCTTCAGCCGTTAATATATAATCTACTGCAATATTTTTTAATACATCCTTATTAACGTCTGGCAGCTTAATCGTTATATCTTCCACACTACTCTTACTATTTTCAATCGTTTTATTAAATTCCTTAATAATTCTTGCAGCCTCCGCTAATGTTTCCATATGTACAGGATTGTTTACATCTAAAACAGTATTACTTCTAAAAACTGCCGTATAATACTGCTTCAAATTTTTATTCGCTATTTCTTTCTCGGCATTCTTATCGAAAACAGTATCCCCCGCCTGTATTTGAGCGAAAATAAGGATAGTATTATTCTCTTTTTTTTCATAATATGTATTGAATCTTTCTTGTAAATCATTCGCTTCTTTTTTTATTTTATAGTTATCATTATTTACTTTTGGAGAGATTTGTCCCTCGAAAGAAAGTTGAAATTGCAAATACGGTTCATCGACTTGCTGTACAGAAACTATCCGCCACTTTGGACCAAGGAAATCTTTTCCGCTATCCAGTGTTTCAACTTGGTTTAGTTTAACAGAAATACCATACTCCGATTTTGTATAACTTTGTGCTTTTTGTTCAAGTTCTTCATCCGTTATATCACATGATGTTAATAGTAATAAAATAAATACTATGCTATATTTCATTTTTGTTTTTTTCATATTTCCTCTCCTTTTTCTACTACTTCCTATACAGAAATACCCTTAAAAATTTAAAATTACGATTTATATAAAGAACTTCCTCTAATAACCGCTACATCAAATTGTCTCCGCTGACATTAATAATAAAAACTCATCATCTTGCTTTAGAAAGCCCTAATAACCAAGAGTGTAAAAACACCCATTCATTATTATTTTACACTTATAGTGTAATTTTACACTAGAATCATTTTATCGTAAAGCAAATATAACATCTATTAAAATCACGTTAAAAACATACTAATATTTAGTTCTATAGCAATCACAGTACGATTTTTATTATTACGAAAAACAATATATAAATCTTTTATATTCAACGCTCGGTCGTACATTATAATTTTTGAAGCCTCCCCATTTCAGGCAAGGCTTCTTAATTTCCAGCAGGGATTTTTTGCAGTTTGTTGTATTTCATAGTTATACAGGAATATGACTCATATTTAAAAAGGAAATGATTATGACTGAACTTAAAGATCGACTACAAGTAGATGATAAAGAGAAATGGGATTTAACGGATATTCACCATATATTTGAAGATTAAGAAAGCGATTTCCATAAAATTGAAGTATTAACGAAAGAATTTCACGAGTTGTTGGTGGTTCTGGGGTAAGAGCTACATCCGCCAGAACTGATCTATTACCTTTAAACCAAGGAGATGTTCTTCGAGTACGAATAAGAGAAGCCACGGGTGACATTATTTATTCCAACGCATCTCTTGTTGTTTCAAAAGTCGACTAGTTCATTTATTAAAATAAAAATTCAGGTATGATAACAATATAAAAAGAAGAGGAAGACTTATATTTCAGTCTACCTCTTCTTTTCATCACCAATTTACTGCTGAACATATATGGAAACTGAGCCTCCACTTACATAGAATTGCCCCAATCCATCCTTATTAATTGTTACAGTATTTGTTTGATTACCCGTAATATCGTACCATACTTCCCCAGCGTTATTCTTTCCAACATCCATCCACTTTGATCCTCCTGGTCCATCAGAGATTAATGTCGCTAAACCAGAATTAGCATGTACACCATCACCCTCTCTTGTCCAGCCAATCACATCTGGATGGTCCAAATAATCACGTTGCGTACCATATGCAAAGTTTTTTCGCGCCGTCAAAATCGGATCAATTTTATCTTTTAACGCTGGAATTTCATAACTACTATTTCCGCTTGTCCCATAGTAATCACCATAGAAAACTGAAGGATAGCCCTCTGCACGTGTTAAAATAAATGCATATGCCAACGGTTTAAACCACGGACTTACTACAGATTCCAATGACTGCCCAGGTTGAGAATCATGATTCTCAACGAGAGTAACTGCGAGTGCAGGGTGATTTTGCATTACTGTTCCATTTAAAATATTTCTCATATCATAATTCCCATTTCCTGTTGAAGCATAATGAAAATTGTAATGAAGCGGTGCATCAAACACAGATTGATTATAATTGACTTTCGCTAAATAATTGTTTAAAGCCTGAATATCATTTTGCCAATATTCTGCTACCGTAAACATTTCTTTCCCCGTTTGCTGTCTGACATGATTTACCCAATCGCGTAAATATTCATGATCAATATGTTTAACAGCATCCAAACGAAAACCATCTAAATTTAATTCATTCGCATACCACATTCCCCATTTTTTCATCTCATTCGCAACATCAGGATGATCAAAATCAAGATCTGCATACATCAAATAATCATAATTTCCATTCTCGCTAGACACTTCCCAGTCCCACGCTTTACCTATCCCCCTAAATTTATAAATTCGATTTAATTTTCTTCCTTCATCCCAATCCGTTCCGTCAAAATGATACCATTTCCATTTGAAATTAGAATAAGCATCTCTGCGCCCTGGAAAGTTAAAACCCGTCCATGCACTAATTTCATAATCACCTGACACTTCAATATTTCGATTGTTACGGTCTACCTCAACAGCTGTTACGGTTTCAGTATAATCAGCCCCACCTTTATGATTCATAACTACATCACCGTATACGTCGATGTTTTGCTTATGTAAAGCGTCAATTGCAGATTTCAACTGTGCTTTTGTCCCATATTTCGTCCGCACCGTTCCTTTTTGATTAAACTCTCCCAAATCATATAAATCATAGGCCCCATACCCTACATCATTTTGCGAAGTCCCTTTATATGCAGGTGGTATCCATACAGATGTGATTCCTTTATGGGCTAAACTTTCAGCATCAGAACGCAAACGATTCCAATGATCCCCATCATTCGGAGCGTACCACTCAAAATACTGCATTAGTGTTCCATTGTTTATCGTTGCTGCTTCTGCCTTGTTTCCCTCATATATATTAGGAAAAAGCAAAATAAAAAATAAACAGACTACCGTAATCCTTTTCAACATATTTACACCATCCCCTTCAAGAAAACGTTTGCATAATTCTTCAAAATTATTATAATATTCGTTCTACAGTTAGTAAAGTAACAATCTTTTAATCTCTCACATTATTTTTCAAAATATGAATTCAACTATTCCACAAGTACCCCCACATAGTTTAAAATTCACATCGTATTCAAAATTGTATACAATTTATCTATAAAAGTATGACGGAGGGATTTCTATGACAGACTTTCAAAAACAATTTTTCGCACGTTTACATATAGAAGAAAAAGAAACCGTATCATTTGAAGATTTATCTCAAATTATGTATAGAATGGCGCAAACTGTTCCATTTGAAAACTTAAATGTTCTCGAAAATAACTTTAAAGAAATATCAAAAGAGAATTTAAAAGAAAAAATTTTAGTAAACAACCGTGGCGGTCTTTGTTATGAACTAAATCCTACTATGTATTACTTTCTTAAAGACTTTGGATTGGATGTTTATTTAGTTTCAGGGACAGTTTATAATGCTGCAAACTCTATATGGGCTGTCGATTCCGGACATATCGCAACTGTTTTAAAACATCATCATGAACTTTATTTAATTGAAGTAGGATTCGGATCATACTTACCTCTTGCACCTGTTCCTTTCTCAGGTGAAGTCGTTCACTCAGTAACAGGAGATTATCGTGTTCGCAAAGAAACAACTGAAAAAGGAAATTACATTTTAGAAATGCGTAAAAACAATGAGTTTCTGGATCAATCTTCTAATGATGATTGGACGTTAGGTTATGCATTTTATATAGAAGAAGTGGATGAAACGAAAGCAAATGCAGCACAAAAAATCATCGTTGAACATGAGGGCTCACCATTTAACAAAGTACCTCTTATTGTAAAACTTACACATGACGGACACGCTTCTTTAACAAAAGATAGTCTTACAATAACAAAAGACGGTAAAAAATCTAAAGAAGAAGTTACAGACGAGCAATATACAAATCTTTTACATTCGAAGTTCGGAATTACACTATAACTGTTTAAGCCTTGCTATTTACAGCAAGGCTTTTCAATTTTCAGCAGGGATTTTTTGCAATTTGTTGTATTTCATAGTTATATAGGAATATAACTACATATTTAGAAAGGAAATGATTATGACTGAACTTAAAGATCGACTACAAGTAGCTGATAAAGAAAAATGGGATTTAACGGATATTTACCATACAATTGAAGATTGGGAAAGCGCTTTTCATAAAATTGAAGTATTAACGAATGAATTACACAAGTTTAATGGAAATATTCACGATGGCAATAGTTTATTAGCTTATTTAACAAAGAGTGAAGAAATTTCTAGCATAATATCTTTAATGTTCGCTTATGCACGATTACAATCTGATCTTGATACACGCGATACTGACGCTCAATCCCTCGTCGATAAAGTATCACAATTACACGTGAAAGTAAGTGCGGCTAAATCTTTCTTTTCCCCATTCTTACTTAGCGTAGATGAAAACACATTACATGCTTACATAGAAGAAGCAGAAGGCTTACAATATTATAAAGAAGACTTATTTGAACTATACCGTTATAAAAAACACGTATTGAATAAGGACCAAGAAGAGATTTTATCACAAATGGGTGAAGCACTTTCCTCCCCGCAGCATACATTTGGCATGTTAAATAATGCAGATATACTATTTGGCGACGTGACTACTGCTGATGGAGAAAAAGTAAATTTAACGCGTGGAATGTATGCAAAGTTAATAGAAGATGAGAATCGTGAGAAGCGTAAAGAAGCTTATAAAGCTTATTACAAACCATATGTTCAGTTAAAAAACTCTATCGCTTCTACTCTATCTGCTGCTATTAAAAATAATGTTACTGTTTCAAAGCTAAGAAAATATCCATCAGCTTTAGAAAAATCATTATTTGGCGATATGGTTCCGAAAGAAGTATATGAAAATTTAATCGATACGACAAAAAAAAACATTCAATCATTACATACATATAATGAACTTAGAAAAGAAAAATTAAATGTAGATGAACTAAGACAATACGACTTGAGTGTTGATTTAGTAAAAGGTGTAAAGCAAGACATTCCATACGACGAAGCGTTTGACATAATGATCGCGTCACTAGCTCCTTTAGGTGAAGAATATATCGAAACATTAAAAAGCTTTAAAGATAAACGCTATATAGACGTGAGAGAAACACCTGGAAAACGTTCTGGCGCTTATAACTTTGGTGTATACGGTGTTCATCCTTTCATTCTTTTAAATCATCACGATGATTTAAATAGCCTTTTCACTCTAACTCATGAATGTGGCCACGGTATGCATACGCATTACTCACACGGATACCAACCAAGAATTTCTGCACACTATACTATCTTTGTTGCAGAAGTCGCTTCTACAGTAAATGAAGTGTTATTAATTCACTATTTATTAAAAGAAGCAAAAGAAACGAACGTGCGTAATCATTTAATTAACCATTTTATCGAGAGCTTTAAAGGTACTTTCTTTACACAAATCATGTTTGCTGAGTTTGAAAAGATCACACATGAAATGGCCGAGCAAGGTAAACCATTAAATGCCCAAGTCTTTAGTGAAATTTATGAAAAGTTATTTAGAGAATATAATGGCGACTCCCTCGTATTTGACGAAGAAGTAAAATATGGCTGGTCTAGAATCCCTCATTTCTACCGTCCATTTTACGTGTACAAATACGCAACGGGCTTCGCCTCTGCAATCCAAATCGCCGATAAATTATTAAGCGGCGATCCAAATGCTCAGAAAAATTATATTGAATTCCTTAAAGGTGGAAGTTCTGACTATCCATTAAACCTACTGAAAAAAGCTGGCGTTGATTTAACTACGCCAGAACCGATTGAAAGTGCACTAAATCGTTTTAGCTCACTTGTTGAAGAGTTTTCAGCATTGTAGAAAAAAGGATGCAGAGTATATGCTCTGCATCCTTTTTTCATTTGAATCACTTTACTCTAAATGCTGCTGCGTCACACAATGAATCATACCACCATACGCATACAATTCATTTACATAAACACCAACAACTCTTCTACCTGGAAATTGCCCTTCAATAATTTGAAGCCCTAACTTATCATGTTCATCACCGTATATAGGAACCAATACAACTTCATTGCCAATATAAAAATTCAAATACGAACCTTTACAGTCTGCCTCTTTTACCACTTGTCTTGTTACAGGTACTGGGATGAGCTGAAATGGATTTCCATCTATATTTCTTGCTTGTCGCAATTCTTGATAATGTTTTTCTTGCGCCTCCAAAAGGTACGACTCTCCTTCCTCAAAAGGATCATATTCATATAGAATCGTATTTTCATTTACAAAACGTGCTGCACCATCAATATGGTAATCCGTATCTTCATCATAATTATCTTCTCCGCGAATACCAGTTATCCATATAAAATTCGTTACTCCCAAATACTTCGTTAATTCCATTTCAATCTCTTCCTGGCTTAGTGTAGGATTTCGATTCTCATTTATAATAGAAGTTTTCGCTGCCATTAAGGTCCCGTTTCCGTTTACCTCAATTCCCCCGCCCTCTATACAGACACTAGATTCAACTTTTGGAATGCTATACCTCTCACTTATTTTAGTTGGTATTATAGCATCGTTTTCATACGGATATTTATCCCCCCAACCATTAAATACCCAGTGTGTTAGGCGGAGATTTCCCTCTTTATCTTTCACAAAGATTGGTCCATTATCTCTGATCCAAACATCGTCAGTTTCCTGAACTAAGAAATCAATTTTATCCATATTTACTTTTTCTTCCATTAGATTTGATTGGACATGTACTTTCTCTTCCTCATCACATACAACAATATGCACATTTTCTCCGTAATGAAGCTCCTTTGCCATCGTTACCCAAATATCATCTAACTTAGCTCTGTAACCTTCACCTCTATGCGCTTTATCATGAGGCCATTGGAGCCATGTCCCCTCATGTTTCTCCCATTCTGCAGGCATATAAAACAAACTATTTTCTATATTTCTCATACATGTTCACCCCTTCTCTGAATGTAAGTACAGTCTATACTTTGACATCGTGTTAAGGTCAACAGAAATATATTCATTTACTTGTAGTAATTTTATAAAGCGATTCTTTATTTCTCCTTGTGATACACTATTTCTCCTTGTAAAACCGTCACTAAAACTTTCGCATTCGGAATCTTATCGGCACTCATTTTAGTAATATCTTCATTCAGTAATACCATATCAGCTGATTTCCCTACTTCAATCGAACCTGTAGTGTTATCAAGACCTAGCGCTTTAGCTGGCTTAATTGTATAGGCATCAATAGCTGCGTATACATCAGACAAGCCCTTTTCATCAATGCTTAATGCATTCGAAATCGTCACAAGTGGATTCAGTTCATTTACATCCCAATCACTACTAAGTGATACATTTGCACCTGTTTTCCAAATTTGTCCTAACGGCATAATTCGTTTCATTTGCTGGTCTGTAAAATACGTACTTGCCCAGCTTTGTTTAGGATCTTCCGCAAAATCATGCCCTACTTGGAAATCAGCGCTAATACCTAATTTAGCAAAACGATCTATATCACTATCTTCTACCATTTCCACATGCGTAAGCGTATAAGGCTGATTCGCGCCTTCTTTTTTCGCTGCCTCAATCGCATTTAAACTCTCTCTTACTCCACCATCCCCAATTGTATGAATGAGTGCACCGTAACCAATTTTATTAAGTTCCGTCAACCACCACTTCATTTTTTCTTCTGGAATATAGTTCAAACCATACGGCGTTCCTTGAAACCACTCAAATTTATATTTTTCAAGCGTTTTAGCTGTACTATTAATACTAATTCCATCACTATACATTTTCACTTGATTAATAAGCATGCGGGATGACAAATCATCACGTTTAATTTTCTTAAAATACTCCATTTGTTCTGCTTCATTTAAATTCGGATATACCCATGGACGAAGTACTACTCGCGTTGTTAACTTTTTTTCATCATGTACTTTATTCCAAACATCTAACCAGCCTCGTTTCCAATAAAGACGGCCATCACCAACTGTAGTTATACCATTCTTCGCAACTTCATCTAAACCGTCTAACAAACCGTCATAATTCTTTTCAAAAAGTTTCGGCTGAGAATTCCATGCTTTTTCCATCACAATATCTCCAGCTGTATCATAAAGAATACCAAAAGCTTCTCTTGTCTCTGAATCCCGAATGATTCTTCCACCCTGCGGATCTTTCGTATCTTTATTTATCCCAGCTAACTCCAACGCTTTCGAGTTAACCCATACAGAATGGGAGGTTCTTTCCATAATTAATACTGGATTATTAGGAAATAACTCATCAAGAACTTGTAATGGAGTTTGTTGTTCTGACTTTTCGTCCATATCTTTTAACAGCTCTTCCAAACTAAATCCCGTTCCACTTATCCATTCGCCATCTTTCACATCTTTTTTACAAGCCTTTAAATACGAGCGTTGTTCTTGCAGGGAAGCATCTGGTGAGACACTACAATTCCCTGCTGCTGGTGATTTTGCTTCAAATATATGATTATGATTGTCCACAAAACCAGGGAGGATAAAACGTCCTTGTAAATCCACCACTTTCGTATCTTCATTTATAAATCCCTCTACATCCTTGTTTGAACCAACAAATGTAATTTTCCCCTCTTTAACGGCTACAGCCTCTACGATGTCTTGCTTTCCGTTTGAAGTATAGATTGTACCATTTTTAAACACTACATTTTTAGGTAACTGATTAGGTAAAACAGCGCTACCACTCTCACCTTCTCCTACTCCAGAAGTACATGCCGAAATCCATACCATACTTAGAATCAGACAAATAATCATGATTGTTCTTCTCATATTCTCTCTCCTTTTTATTATGATAAATTGCTTTCGTACATAGAATAAGGATTGACATAATGTTAATGTCAATCCTTATTCTCATTCTATTTTCGTAACTAAAAAACAAATTTGTGTCACATACTCTTCTGCTAAACAATCACATTCAGGTCCCTTTATATAAACTTCATATGGATGACCATCTATTTTATAACCGTTCTTTTCCACCCACTCTTCTAATGCCATATAGGCATAACCTATATAGTCATAGCTACCATAATGCATAGTAGTAACAATTTGATGTTGATGTATCTTTTTTATTTCGTATCCTTGTAATCCATCTTTATCGTCACTATCCATAACTGGAATTCTTAATTCAAGATCACTGTGACCCGGCATAAACTCTTCATCATAAAAAACAGTAGAAGGAGAGCCTACTATTTGCAAACTATTTTTTTGTACTTCTTCATATAAGTCATAAAAATAATCATCCATATGATCTATATCTATTTGTAACCTTTGAGCAATTACTGTTATTTCATTTCTCGTTCCATTTAATATATCGTAATTTCTATGGCGAGCAATATTTAAAGCATGATTCATATTGACCATTTCATTCATTTCAGAAATAACCTGTAAATTTTGTTTCACCTCATGAGACAACTCTATAATTTGCGCTTGCATATGGTGAATAAATGAATCTTGATCTGATGACTGCAGAATTACTTTAATTTTCGGCAAAGGAAACTTGTACTCTCTGAGCTTTTTAATTTTCAGTGCTATTTCTAGCTGCCCTTGCTCATAAAATCTATATCCATTTACCGGATTCACATATGCCGGTTTCAATATTTCCTCTTTATCATAATGTCTTAGCATCCGTGTACTCATTTTACAAATCCGAGAAAATTCAGTAATTGTATACATATACATACCCCTTGAGTATATTTCTTTTTTAAATTTATTTACTAAAACCAATCAAAAAACTTTTTAATTGAAGAAACTTCATTCTGATTACTCAATCCTTTCATTTTTGAAGGTAACAAATGACTCGGACAATACCACGTTAAACAATTCATTGCGCCTCCCATAGTCGAAATGTCTCCTACATGAATTTGAATAACTTGTTTCTCTGTATGCTGTTGAATATATCGTAAAACTTCCCCGTCTTTTGCTAATCCAAACTTAGGAACATAAAGGGCATCACATGTTTCTAACATATTTATATATAAACCTTTTGCCGATGCTATTTCTTGATCATATTGTCCTTTCTCTGTATATGAGGAAGGAACAACGATAAATTCAGCTTCTGGCATTTGCTCTTGAATAATCTCTTGCACATGATATCTAAATTCATTATCACCTAGAAAATCACTAATAAACATTGTGTGTTCATCAATAAATTTAACCATTCCGTCCGCGTGCGCAAGTACATCTCCTTCTTCAGCAGGAATAATAATAACCCGGCTCACATCTAAGTCCCACTCTAATTGCTCAATTATTTCCTCTTCCGTCCAATCATCGTTGTCATCAAATATGCGTTCTGTTAATATAACAGTATCTTTTTTATTCCAAATAAGATTGCCACCATCCAATATTAATGGTGATTTCACATACTCAAAGTCATTTTTCTTCAACCATTTATTAAATTGTTGATCTAAATATCGTCCCTGATCCTCTGGTAAATAATTTGGGTAATATTTAAATTTAACAAGATGATTCGTTACAACTGGCGCAACATCTCTTAACCAAATATCATCATACTCAAAGAAGTTTGTATGAAAGTCTTGCTCTTCAACAGATAAAGATATAAGTTGATCCGCAATTGATTTCTTTTCATTTAAACATTCATTAAAGTAAATCAAGTCTTCATAAAATGGTTGATAATATTCATTCGATTCGTCTGGTATTGCAGTAAAAATAATGCCATTATGTTTTTGTTCCATATTATTTACCTCGCTTTTTAATAGTAGTTACATAACTGATTTTACAAAGCCAACTATTCCTCAATTCATGTCTTTTTTCATTACAACTCATGCAACATGTACATTTCATGAATGGATTATAGCATGGAGAAATATTATATATTTATATAAAAAATATAAAGCTGACGTTAAGCCTTAAATTGACTCTTGACAAGTTTTTTAAATACCATATTTTAAAACAACAATAAATGATTAAATGATTTTTTTATCACGATTCAAACCCATTACTTCTAATAGATCGTTTTGATTATATAAATTCACTAAATGCATTTCTACTCCTATACAAATTCCTTCTAGCGGAAGATCATTTGGATCCTGACCAAAGGGATCTTCAATTTCAACCCCTATTGCTTCAATACCTATGAATGCAAAACTTATAAACGTAGTCGCAAGTACTGTAAACCATCCGAGACTATCAACAAGACCAATCGGTAAAGTCGCACAAAATATAATCAATAAAATTTTTATATGAGCAAAATATGCAAAAGGAATAGGTGTTGTTTTGATACGATCACATCCACCCACAGATGTAAGTAACGTATTCAAATCCGTTTCCATACTAATTATCGCATTTGGATGAATTTGCCCCGTTTTCAAACCTTTTGATAGTATAGTTTTCAACATAAAAACTATACTAATCGGTAAATGATTGGACTCAACCAAAAATGCTTTTTCCTTCTCAGAACAGACAGCAAGCAATGATTTCACTTCAGATAAATCTTTTTCCTCCCTCAAGTGCCCTTTCGCTAACTTTGGAAATGCAATTAATAAATGTAAAAATTTTATTTTTTCCTGCTCCATACTCTTCCCTTTAGAATCCCAATGACACAAAAAACTAATTGCTAAATTTCTAGTACAAGCACCAATCGTGCCAAATAGCTTTCTACCTTCCCAGTACCGATCATAGGCAGTATTCGTACGAAACACTAATAGTAATCCTAAAGCTCCTCCGACGATTACCCAAGGAGTCTGATTTATATTTATTTCTGCATAGTAATAATTAATCACAGCTACTATCGTTGAAATACACGTATATAATACGATTTGTGGGAAAATATCTCTTATAATTGTCCCTTTTAATGTAAATATTTGATGTAAACTATTTTGATTATTGTAATGAACCATATTTACAAAAACCTCTTTCTCTATTAACCTTTTATTCTTTTAAATCATGAAAGTATACAATTAAATAATAGACTCATAAACCCTATCATTATGAGGCTGGTTAAGATTATTTCTTTCAATACTGTTACTCCTTTTTTCAAAAAGATAAAATACCTTATTTATTCAACAACAAATCTTCACTCTTCTAAATCACGACGCATTATTTTAGAATTTGCAATGAATAAAGCACTAATTAATACAAGAATCGCGCAAGCATATAACAATGAATCCATTGGACTATCATGGTCTATAATAATTAGACGAACAATAGCCGTAATACCTATATATATAAAATAACGTAATGGAAAATGAAAGTTCATTTGAAAATACTTTATAATCATTACGATGAATTCAAAATATAAAAAGAATACGACGATACTATCAATCAAATGATAACTAGATTCCTCACTATTTAATTTAAGTTCTTGTATAAATTGAATAACTTCTTTCATAAGAAACACACTTAAAACCATTCCCAAACAGATCAAAGCAACATTTAAAATGTACTGTAGAACGATAGGGAACAACGAAAAAACTCTTTTTATATTCTTTAACACAAATATTTTTCTCCTTTTCCATATAAAACAATAATGACAATATATTTAATTATCGTTACATCAAAATTATACATTTTATTCTTATTACAGATGTTAAAACAAGACAAAATAAGTAAAAATAGCATTTCACCTATTTTGTCTATAAAGCAACATAACGAAACTATAATCGATTACTTCAATTGAATCGGTTGTTGCTGTGTAACACAATGAATCATTCCGCCATTTTTATAAAGCTCTCTCACATCAATACCGACTACTTTACGATCTGGGTATAACTTCTGAATCGTATCGTTTGCGATTTTGTCATTTGGGTCATTATAGTTAGGCACCAATACAACTTTATTCCCAATATAATAGTTGATATACGATCCCTTATAATCGAGAGTTTTTCCACCTTCTAAAGTAACTTTATCTTTACTAAGCGGTAAGTATTCATATTTATATTTCTTTCCTGAAGCATTTTTTGCATCTAACAATTTATCCATATCTTTGTTTGACAAGCCCCATTCAGCCAAGTCATCTTCTTTCATCGTTACAATGGTAGATTTATCATGGAATTTAGCAAATCCATCAATATGAAAATCCGTAATATCTAAATTAGGCACTCCATCTAACCAAATAAAGTTTGTCACCCCAAGGTCACTTATATATTTTTCAATTTCCTTTTCTGATAAATCAGGATTTCTATTTTTATTCGTTACTGCACTTCGAGTTAATAAAGCAGTCCCATTGCTGTCTAATTCAATTGCGCCACCTTCAAGGACGAATTTCCCCCAATCAATTCTTTCAATCCCTAATTGTTTACTAACATTCTCCCGTACACGGGCATCATTTTTATAAGGAGTTTTCTTCCCCCAACCATTAAATGCTGGATCTAATATTTTTAGATTTTTATTATTGTCATAAACAAAAATTGGTCCACTATCTCTTGCCCAAACATCATCAGTAGGCGCTATAAAGAAATCAATCTTCTCCATATTTAGCCCTTCATCTGTTAGAAGCTTATTAATTCGCTCTTTTTCTTCCTGATCATATGCAACAATGTGGACTTTTTCACCCTCAGTTAAAGTACTTGCCATCTTAACCCAAATAGGTTCAACTTCTTGTTTATACTCTTGACCGTATGTGTATTCATGTGGCCATTGTAGCCATGTACCTTCATGTTTATCTTTTTCATCCGGCATCGTATATTTCCCAACGTTTTTCTGTACCTCTACTTTTTCACCCTCTTTCCCTTTAGCATTTTCATTATTCCCTTCAAAAGAACATCCACTAATAATCGCTGGAGATAATGTAGCTATTAAACAAAACTTTACTACTTTTTTCATTTTTTCAACCTCCTGTTCGTGTCTCCAATAATGTAAAGCTTCACATAGTGTGAAGCTCAAGCTTTTTCATCAATGTAAAAATTACCAATTATTCTTCCGCATGATAAATTACATAATTTCAATACAAATAGATGACATTCACAAAACAAATCCCCTATATTTAACATTAATATCATTTAACTTCCTTCATAAATTTATTCTAATATTAATCCCCTCTCATACATGCTTGTTCACTAAATAAAACATTATTAAATAAAAAAATCGGTATTGATAATTACATATCAATACCGATTTTAAAATAATTATTTTTCTTCTATTAAATCATTCGCTAATTTCCTAAACTCTTGATTAAATGTATCATTCATACCATTTTGTACGTTAGAGAATAATATTACAAACGTTCTTTTATCCCAGTTAAAATTATTAAAAGTGTTCCAACCAGCTAATACACCATGATTATGATAATAATCTGGGTAAATATAGAAACTAAATCCATACTTTCTAGCGGGTGATACAGTAAACATATCTGACAAACTTTGTTTAGAAAGCAGCTTCCCATCCATAATTGCCTCATCTAACCTTTTCATATCATCAACTGTAGTGTACATTTCACCACAACCATATAGCCAATTCATCCTTAAACGAGGCGTAGCTACTAACTCATTATCTTTTTTCGTATATCCTTCTGCTAAAAACATATCTCCTGGGAAAGTGGCACCCATCCCAGATTCATGCATTCCAACAGGAGTAAAAATGTTTTCTTTCACATAGTCAGCAAGTGGTTCATTTGTTATCTTTTCTACAATATATGCAAGTACCATATAATTATAATCTGTATATCTCCATCCCGTTCCTGCAGGAAATTGTAACGTTTGCGCTCCGATCCAAGTTACTAACTTTAAACGTGACGCTGCATCAACACTACCTTGCCCCTGTTCTGGTAACCCGGACGTATGTGTTAACAAATTTCGTAACGTAATGTTTTTATCTGCTGGAAACGATGGAATATACTTATTTACATTGTCTTCAATATTTAATTTCCCTTTTTCTCTTAGTTGCATGATAGATATTGCAACGACTGTTTTCGTAATAGAACCAATGCGATATTTCGTTCTTGGCGTTGTTAATACATTATCTTTTACATTCGCATACCCGTAACCTTTTCTTAAAATTACATGGTCTTTACTAGCTACAAGAACACTCCCATTAAATCCTTTATCTTTTAAATATTGATCTAGTTTTGCTGCTGCAATCTCATAACGTTTTTGCTGATTCGCATCGACTTTCGGTTTATCATTTTCAAATTTATTCTTATAACCTGAAAATGCCTTCAAATTATATTTCTTATCTTTATTTGCATATGTTAGTGCAGCGACACTCCCACAAAAAACAGCAAAAATAAAGAAAACAATTAGCCATTTCTTAAACATATAGGGACCCTCTTTTATCCAGTTTCACTTTATATTTTTCCATTCTATTCTATATCTTTTAATTTTCAAACACTTTATAATCTATCTATCATTCATTATATTACACTAGATTCCTTTTTCTCACACTCAAATTTTAACTACTCTCTATTGTAGTTCTTTTTTACAAATTTTCTACCTAACAATCGGATACATCCAACTTTAATTTACATTTTTTATGTAACATTCGTTACACATTAGCAAGAATGGAGGTGGTGATTTGAAAAAGACCGATAAACGCAATCGTTTAGATGATATGATGTTTCATTATCGAGTAACAAAAAATGATATAGTTTTAATTGAATATTACGGAAAACAAATCATGATTTTAAAAGGAAATGAAGCTGACAAATTTTTAAACAAAATAAATCGGGCAAATAACGAAAAAGAAAAACAACTTATTATAGCTAAAATTACAGGTAATTTCAAAAGAGGAAATGAGCGTTAATGAAAACGAATCTCATTTCTAAATTGATTATACAGCATATAAAAAAAGAAATGTCACTCCCATGACATTTCTTTAGGTTTTCTTCATAAAAGATTTACATTTTTAATATTCATTTACTTTTACATAAACTCACTGCTGAAACGCTTAGTAATGCAGCTATACCCATCAATGCATATGTGTAGCCTTTCCCATCTACTATATAACCAAACAAAGCAGGTGCAAAGATAATAGCAATTTGATTAAGCGTAAGCGCAAAACTCACTGTTAAACCTACCGATTCCTCACTTGCAGACTCAGCAGCTTCGACCATAAAAAGACTAAACCAACCAATTGCAAAAAAGCCTAACAGTCCGCTTACCACAAATAATGCCCCAAGTCTCATTGTATGTATACTCATCACAACAACTAAAATTAAGAAAAAAGAAATACATACACATATAAACAACGGTGTACGACGATTCCCTTTGTAATATGTATCACTTATTGTAGCTAATATAATTCGGCCTATCATTCCTGCAAATAGCATAATCGAAAATACTTTCCCTGCTAAAATAGGTGTTATCGATTTTTCAACAGTTAAAAATTTCATAAAATGTCCGACTAATATCATTTGTAAAGAAATCATACAAATACCTGTAATAAAAATTGGATACAGCTCTTTTTTACATATCACCTTTTTTAATTGCATCCAAAAAGAAAGCCTTACATATTCTCGGCTAGTGTGTTCTCGGGGGATCGATTCCTTATAAAATATGAAAAACAATAACCCACCTACTATACATATAGTTGCAATAACATTTATCGTATAAGATAAACTAAATTTAAGTGTAAGCAAAGGGATCGTAACTCCTGCTAACGCCCCGCCAATAGGTATACCAGCTTGCCGTATTCCCATAGCTAATCCGCGCATTTCTTTCGGAAACCATTTCAAGATTACTTTACTTCCCCCTGGCTGGGATACGCTATAAAACGTTCCTATTAAAAGAAGGACAAATAATAGCCCCATAAATTCCCTTGCTATATGAGCAAGTAAAAGCGCCCCGCCAAGTAATACAGTGCTCGCTCCAATTAATATTCTTTCGCTATATCGATCAAGTAACCTTCCGACAAAAAGCATACAAAACAGCGGACCTATATTTACAGCACTTATTAACAACCCAACCTGCATATTCGAAAGTGCATATTTCTGTTTCCAAAATAAAGCGAGTACCCCTACTCCATATGTTATAAGTGTTGCACTTGCCTGTGCTACCGTTGCCAAAGTTAACATGATCCATTTATTAGAACTACTGTACTTTGCAATTCCCCCTTCACTTATCAACGTTATCTCCCCCATATCCCTTTCATTGTATGAAGGTTCTGATATCATGTAAAATAAGTGTTAATAATAGAATCCATCAAAAAAATTGATACCTTTTTCGGGGTGATAATAAATGGACATAAAAGATTTAACGGTTTTTTACGAAGTTGCGAAAGTAGGAAATATATCTCATGCTGCTAAAAACTTAAACTATGTACAATCAGGTGTAACGATGCGTATAAAACAACTAGAACTCGAGTTAGGTGTGCCTTTATTTTATCGAAACGGAAGAGGCGTTACTTTAACTTCTAACGGAGAAATTTTATTAACATATGCAAAACAAATCATCCACTTAATGGATCAATCCATTCAAGCTGTCCAAAGTAACGGAACCGAGCCAAAAGGCACGTTAAAAATCGGGTGTACAGAATCGACAACAGCCGTTCGTCTCCCACCTATATTAACGACCTATTATGAAAAGTATCCAGAAGTTGAATTGATTCTAGAAACAAATACGACAGACCAATTAACTCAGCTCGTTTTAGAGCGAAAACTAGATGGGGCTCTTATCGCTGGAAATATTCAGCATACTGAACTTCATACACTTTCATTTCGAGAAGAAGAACTCGTTCTCATTAGCAAGACTCCTCTATCTTCCTTTAAAACAATAGGAGAACTGAATTTACTCGCTTTTAGTCAAGGATGTTATTACAGAAAACTATTAGAAAACTGGCTTCAAGAAGAAGGGATTTTACCTAAAAGAATACTAGAGTTCGGAACAATTGAAGCAATACTTGCATGTGTAAAATCAGGTATGGGCACGGCTATTATGCTGAAATCCATTATTCCAGATTACGAACATGTTTTATCTTTAAAGACATTACCAAATCACTTTAAAAAGGTTCCTACTACCTTTATTACTCGAAAAGATATTTTCCACTCAGCTGCCTTGCAAAAATTTATGGAGATGATCAACAATGCGTGAAAAGAAAATACGCGGCATGAAACGAAAAACAAAAACTCTTATAAATAGAATTGCAGACGCCACTAAAGCATTTCCATCTACTTTCTATAACGGTGCATACTGGCATATGCCTTTACCGGGCACTCAAGCTTTTATCGATTCTATTAAAACACCTAGAAAAGTAAAGCGATTATGCATTCAAACATTATTAGATAGAGCGGATCTTTTAATGAAAATGAAACCGAACGATACAAATACATATCGAGTCGTTGTTATGATTACAATAGCAAGTTTATGGCACTCACAAATCATCATCTTTAAAAACAATGACTACTTTCACAGTGTTTTCAATAGAGATAACGAATTTCAAAAATGGATTCCTCTTTCCAATGAGTTCGACTTCGGGCATGAATGGGGAATATCAATTTCTAACAGCATCCAAACATTGCATTTCCAAGAGATAATCAAGGATGAAGATGAATTTTATGATGAAGTAGAACTTTTGTTTATAGGAGAGTTATCATAAAAGGGGAACTGTCAAATGAAAAACTTCCCTTTTTCCACTAAATAACATCGCTATATAATGAATTTAACGTTTCACTATATAGGAGGTTTTCATATGGTAATCCCTAAATACCCTGAAGTCCCATATCTTACGAAAAAACAAATTGAAGAAATAACCGAAATCACTTTCCTAAAAGAATCAACACCACAAGAGTGTGATGCAATTTTCGTTTTCGGTGGTTCCCATCCTGGTAATTGGCAAGCTCCTCTACATGCTTATCAACAAGGTTTAGGTGCACAAATTATCGTCACAGGTGGTACTAGTTTACATGGAATGAAACATCCAAACTGGGATTATGGAGATTTATCAGAATCAGAAGTAATTGTTAACAAGTTAATTGAACACGGTGTACCAGAAGATGCTATCATTTTCGAGAAAAACTCTCTCCATTCTATCGCAAATGTAATTGAAGCTAAGAAGATTTTTGATTTTACAACAATTAATAGTTTACTGTTTGTATGTAAAAGTTTAGGAGCAGGTCGGCAATATAGAGTATTAAAAAAACATTTACCAAAACATATAACTTGTATTCCATATACATTTGATACAAGTTTTGATGGTGATTTTATAATTAACAGATATAGTTGGATGGAAAATGAGAAAAGTCGCTCTATGATTTTCGGAGAATACTTGAGAAATGTTTGCTATGGTAGAAAAGGCGGAATTGAACCTCCTGAGAAAGAGATTGAAGGATTAGAAAAATACGTATCATATTACCAACATCTTGCATAATATTTTTTCAACATAAAAAATATCGGGAAGCCAATATAAAGGCTTCCCGAACATTCTAATGATGCATAAGTAACACTAAAATTACTTTTCCTCTTTCATTTTCCCACATTTCAACAAAGAAAAGATATTCATCTGGGACATCTTCTAAAGATACTGGTTCACCAGTAAGACAAATATTATTGTGATATTTTGTATCCCATTCGGTTCTCACATCATCTATTGATTCACGCTCTAAATTACTTTTTTGACCGTCAAAATAATGGGATATAAATACTTCTTCTATTCCACCGTTAAAAACCATTTGTTTCATTTCTTCTAACGTAGGATTATTAGGATACACTTTATTTGAAACTACTATTTCATTGTTGTACAATCGTTTACTTTCATTGTCTATAAAATAACCTTTTCTTCTCATAACGCTCAGCCCTTTATGTTCATTTTATTATACAGATAAGGCATAGCTAGCGGTATATTATCATAGACGCCTACCATTGTACACATATTAAGCCAACGCAGACGGCGGCAATAATTGCGGTCCTTTCCCCGTGCGCGCCAATACCCAATCATCGTAATACCACATTTCTGTTTGACGGCGGCTCATCATATAATCCCAGCGTACTTCCCGCTCAAATTCAATGATTTTTCCGTCACCACCAATTGTCACCCAGTTAAAACTTCCGTTATTATGCATCATCTTTATCCATAGAACAGGAAACTCCACAGTTTGTCTCCCGTCAACATAATGTCTCGTTTGTTTTTCCATACGAAGTAAAGTTAGGCCCTTTGCATATTGTCGATCAACCTTTTCCATTACATCCATCGCTATTTTCTCTGCCTCATCCTTATGAGGTAGTTTATTAGAGTATACTGGCATCATATTCGTATAACTTAAAAGATGCTTATCCTTTTGAGAAGTAATCGTTGTTATATGAGAACCACCGTAATTTAGTCGTTCTTCTGCTTGATAACGATGTATTTCAACATTTACACCATCATGCAATTCTTCATGCTCATGCACTAATTTTACATACTTCGGAATTGGTAATAACATTGAAACTTCCTTACTACAGTTTTGAAAAACATTTAATTGATTAGCCATTAAGCATCTCTCCCTTTACTCGTTTCGTTTTGAAATAATGCTTTCGGTACTTTCGAAAGCATTGTCGTAATCTCTCCTGTATAATAAACATATAATTCATGCATCGCTCGTGTACATGCTACATAAAATAAATTCCGTTCAGATTCTTTGCTATACATGTCATTTGAAGCATCAAATATAATAACAGCGTCAAACTCTATCCCTTTTGCCAAATAAGTAGGAATAATCACAATGCCTTTTTCATAAGTCGTATTTTCTTTTTTTACAAGATGAAAATCTAATTTATCCCCTATTAACTCCATAGCCCTTATACATTCTTCATCTGTTTTACAAATGATTGCAATCGATTTATGACCTTGCTTTTGCAAATCTCTTGCTTTATCTATGATACTTTCTGCGCGCTCTCGTTCATCATTCACTTTTACACCTAACGGCTTCTTCCCGTTACGGTTAAAAGCTTCAATTTCTTTTCCATTTGGAATGATATGTTTTGTAAATTCAATTATCGGTTTTGCCGAGCGATAACTACGGTTAAGCTGAATTGTTTCTACTTTTCTATTTGCAAACAACGTTGAAATCATATCCATCCCTCTATTGCTAGCGTGTGATAAAATGTTTTGATTTACATCTCCAAGCATTGTCCATTTCGCCTCCGGAAACAGCCGCTTCATAAACGCTAACTGAAATGGTGTATAATCTTGTACTTCATCAACAAATACAAATTTAACAAGGTGATTCGTTTTAAATCCTTCAATTAACTCTTTTAAAAACAAATACGGCGCTGCATCTTCATACGCTAATTGTTTTCTCTCCAACCGATTTACTGTTTGTTTACATATCTCTTCCCAACCATCTGGTACAAAAACATCTTTCTGGATGGTTTCAAAGAACTGCTGAAATATTGCAGAATGATTTACAAAAGCTAAAGATTTCACCTTTCTTCGCAATGAACGAAAATGTTTTCTCACTACATATTTCGTTAATAATTCATGTTCCTGCTCATAATAATCAAATTGGTTATCCTTCTCTAATTTTTCATAAAAACGATTGTAATCTTCTTTATTTAAATACTGAACTTCTTGTTCTACCCAGTCTTTTTTCGCTTCTTTCTTTGCAAATTCATTTATCTTCTTAAGAATCCATTCCGCTGTAAGCTGCATTCGATTCGGTATGGAAATAGACGTTTCTAACGCATAAAAATAATCATCTATCGTTCTTGCCTCAATCAACACTTCACCTTTAAATGTGACATCATGAAATTCTAGTCCTTTTTCACTTAGACTTCTCGCATATTTCTCAATCAGTCCCATAAATTCAATTGATGATTTATATTGAATTCCTTTTAGTCTCGTTTCATACATGTTTTCCTGTTCTTTCGTTAACATGTATTCTAGCTGTGAAAAAGAATCTTCTACAATAAAACTTTTGCTGATCATATGCTCCACATACGCCTGAAAAGTCGTTTGCTGCATATTTTCCTCACCAAGCTCTGGTAAGACGTTAGCAATATAGCTATTGAACAACTCATTCGGAGAAAATAGCAAAATTTGATCCGCGTTTACTGTCCCGCGGTAACGATATAATAAATACGCAACCCGTTGCAGAGCTGCTGAAGTTTTTCCACTTCCAGCCGTCCCTTGCACAAGTAATACATCACTTTTATCGTTTCGAATAATTTTGTTTTGTTCCTTTTGAATTGTCGCTACAATACTTTTCATCTGTTCACTTGCATTTCTTCCTAACGCTTCTTGAAGGAGTTCATCCCCTATCGTTACACCTGTATCGAACATACTTTGAATGTTACCATTTCGGATAATATATTGACGTTTCAAAAGTAAATCACCTGATATTGTCCCCATTGGTGCTATATACTTTGCACTTCCTAAAGAATAATCGTAATAAAGACTAGAAATAGGTGCGCGCCAATCATATACTAAAAATTCATCTGTCTCTTTATCATAAAAAGAGCCGATACCAATATAGATCTCATCAGTATCCGCCTCTTGTTCTTCTTTAAAATCAATTCTTCCAAAGTAGGGTGTATCTTTTATTTTCGTTAAAAGATTATATTCATTTTTCGCATGTCGATGGGTATGCTCCCTTTCCGAAAGAATCTCGGCCTCTTGCCTAATACTGGCCGCCGTTTCAACCGCCTCTTTAATATTATCTATATTTACTTTTACATCTTCCCAAAAGTTTTTTCTTATATTTACAATTTCAGACTTCACCGAACCAACTCGGCTGTCCAGCTCATTCAGTTCCTCGTCTACTTTTTCAATGACTACATTTACACGTTGTTGTTCTTCTTTATAATGACTCATATAATCTCCCCCTCTCATTACGTTTCCTGATTGAAAGCCTTATATGATACGAAGTTCTTTACTTTTGAAAAATACCACGCGCAACAATTTCCCATGACTTTTGAAATTCTTCGTTTATCTTCTCTTCTTTCCATCGCTCAGAAAAAGCAGGGTGGTAGAACGGTGATAGGAGTCCAAAAATCATATGCGCTAAAAATAAACTGTCTTGTTTTTCAATCTCGTTACGCTCTATCCCTTGATTTATAACCTTCTCCAGTTGCCTAACTAATCTTTCTTCGTGTTTTCGGATAACAGCATTCTTTTGCTGCACTAACGAACTATTCAATGTAAATAGCTCTTCATTTTCCAGTAACTCTTTCTTTTTAAGTTGGAACAAACATAAGAACCACTCTTGTAAAATCACTGCTGTTTCTCCGTCTTCTCCACTAATTTTCTCAAGTTGGTCCGAATACTTTAATAACCATCTTTCCAAAATAGCGTCGCGAAGTGCTGCCTTACTACGAAAATAGGAGTATAAAGCTGCATGACTAACATCAAGCGATTTCGCAATACTAACAAGCGTCGTCCTACTCCATCCATATTTAATCAATTCCTTTTCCGCTGCATCCAAAACAACATTTCTCATTAATGCTTTTTCTGTCATTTTTCTCACCGTCCACTTTATTTACATAATAAAATTATCTTCTGTTATTTCAACAACTTACATTTTTTATTATTTGTAAGTTACAATCAAAAAAATTCATCTTTCAAGTAGGTTATAAGATTAGCACATCTGCTTACAACTTACAATATTTTATTTTTGTAAGTTGTAAGCAATAAAACCACCGCTTTTGAAATACAAGCGGTGGTTTTATATTAATTACATAATAAACGATTCATTATCTCTTCAAGTAATATACCCGGCTTTACTACCTCATTTTCCGTACGCCATCCAATAAATCCATCTGGTCTTATTACTACCGCTCCCCCATTTTCTATCCCGTATAGTTTTCTAAAAAAGTTACCTTGATCGATGAAATCACCAGCTAAACCTACCTGATACACTTTTATCTTTACGCCTAATCTCGATGAAACAACATTTGCAGCTTCAGTCCAAGCACTAGACTCTCCTCCAGAAAGTAATACAAAGTTGCTACCAAATAGATCAAGTATAGAAACTTCTTTTCCTTCATAAGTTCCCCAAAAATGTGGCGCACGCGTTCCCGGGCGTCCGTTCAAATCAACTATATCCATTCTATGCGATGTGTTACTTTCGTCTATAATTGCTTCTGAGCAATACTGATACCCAACAGTGACAGCTAAACTATCCAAATTACTCAAATTACCTTCCTCTCTGCCCGCAGCACGAAATAATATACTACTCGCGTGGTCCGTTGTTAATTTTGCAACAGGGTATCTTTCTTCATGATATGTTTCTAACAATTTTGGTTTTGCTGCCCCTTTTATAACAGCCGCTAATTTCCAAGCTAAATTATGCGCATCTTGTATTCCTGTATTTGAACCAAATCCTCCTGTTGGCGGCATAATATGCGCTGAGTCGCCAACTAAAAAAACGCGATTTTCTTGAAATTTTGTAGCTGTACCTTCAGTCGCTTCCCAAGGTAAAACACTTAATATTTCTGACTCTACATTTGTGCTTCCAATTGCTGTTTGAATAATTTGTTTACAGCGTTCTATAGTGAAATCCTCTGGTCGCTCTCCTTTTATTGGATCATAAGCTACATGATAGATCCATTTACTCACGTTATCGACCGGAATAAGTGCACCAAGAACCTCCGGATGAAGTACCATAGAAAAACCAAAGGCGTCTCCTTGTATAAATCCACTTAAATCAGCCTCAAAATAAATATTCATATAATAGCCACCGATTGTACCGCGACCTTCAGTTGTAATCCCTAAATGCTCACGTATTTTACTTTTGGCTCCATCTGCTGCAATTACATAGTCACAATGTATGACACTCTCTTTTTCTGTTTTTCGATCTCGAATCATTGCTATTACTCCGTTTTCATTTTGTTCAAAAGAAACTAATTCATGATAAAAAGATAGCTTTCCGCCTAATTTTTTCACGTATTGTAACATCATCTCTTCTAAAATAATTTGATAACACGCAGTTTGTTTTGATGGACTAATCTTTTCTATTTTTTGAAGTAACTCTTCATCGTTTCCGTATTGAGTCGCTCTCATTTGTTCCAATTCTTCTTTATTCGCCTCAGCTATTGTATGAACTGCTATTCTTCCTCGGCAGTTCTCTAATGCTTTACCTGCCAATTTAATTCTTTGTTCCAAACCTAATTCTCGAAATAACTCCATCGTACGTAAAGTAAGACCGCCTGCTTTCGGATGAATGGCAGTAGACGGATGCCTTTCAATAAGTAAGTACTCAATGTTATGTTTTGCAAGAAATAACGCAGACGCTAACCCAGATAATCCCCCTCCAACAATTAAAACTGGTACATAATTCGATTTCATATATTTACCCTCCACATCATTGTTCTGAGCTCAGTGACATAAATATAATCAAAAAACCAACAAAAATATAGACTTATATTTCATTTTGAATTATCATATAGATAGATTACGCCCCAAAATTTCTTTTACCTTTTCATACATTTATAATCCACCTGAATTGTGTCTGTATGAAAGTGTAAAACAAAAGAACTTACTTTACGTTGAATCATGTTCTATCGTAAAAATCAAAAATAATACAAACATTATAAGCGGTCATAACCTTATGGATTATATAAGGTTGCGGCCGCTTATTTTATTGTTACATCATTTTTTGTTTTTAAAACTTCATCTATTGTGTTATGTAGTCCTTCCAATCCCTTTTCTATCTCCCTATAATTTTCAACAATAAAAAATTCATTCGTCTCGATTTTCTTTCTCAATATTGCAGCTCATACAACAATCATGTAGCATTACCGTATCGAAGTAATGGTCCATCATCTTAAACCTTTCGACTCATTACCAGGAGGTATAGTGATTAAAATGAATAAACAAGAACAATTAAATGTTATAAAAAAAAATTTTGTTGATTCTCAAAAAGTATTATTGGCAATTGGTGATGAAACACGTCAAACTATTTTGTTAGTTCTCATGGAAACTGAATGTCAAACAGGATTACGTGTAGGAGAAATCACGCAACAAACACACCTTTCTCGACCAGCGGTATCACATCACCTTAGGCTTTTACGAGAAGCCGGTATTATTTTAATGCGAAAAGAAGGTACAAAAAACTTTTATTATATTGATATACGTACAAAATTAAGTTTATTAAAGAACCTTGTATTAGATATTGAAAAGCTATTGCACAACTTTTATTGAAATTTGGAGGTATAAGAAATGAAAGCGATGATAATTGATAAATACGGCAAAGTTCCAATGCGTATGGCAGAGGTACCTACTCCTGAAATAAGTGAGCATGAAGTGCTTGCAGAAATTCATGCAGCTAGTATTAACCCAATTGATTTTAAAATACGCGATGGCAAAGTAAAAATGTTACTGAAATATGAAATGCCCCTAATCCTTGGGAATGACTTTTCTGGTGTCATCGTAAAGGTTGGATCAAAAGTGACTCACTTTAAAGTCGGTGATGAAATATATGCACGTCCAAGAAAAAATAAGATTGGTACTTTCGCGGAATATATAGCCATTCATGAAGATGATATAGCCTTAAAACCGAAAAATTTAAGTTTTGAGGAAGCGGCGTCGATTCCTCTCGTTGGCTTAACATCCTATCAAGCTTTACATGACATTATGCAATTACAACAAGGACAAAAGATTTTGATTCACGCTGGATCTGGTGGAGTTGGTACTTTCGCAATTCAGTTAGCAAAAATAATGGGCGCTACCGTTACAACGACTGCTAGTGAGGCTGGTGCGAATTTAGTAAAGTCTCTTGGCGCAGATGAAATGATTAATTACAAAACAGAAAAATTTGAAGATATACTAACAAATTATGATGCGGTATTTGATACAATCGGTGGTACAACACTTGAAAAATCATTCAATATTATAAAAAGCGGAGGCAACATTGTTTCCGTTTCAGGGATGCCGAATGCTCGATTCGGTAAAGAATTCGGTTCAGGATTTTTCAAAACACTCTTATTTTCATTAGCAAGTAAAAAACTTACTGCACTTGAAAAAAAACATAATGCTCAATATTCATTTTTATTTATGAAACCAAGCGGAGATCAATTACGTACTATTGCAAATTATATTGAAGCTGGAAAAATCAAACCGGTAATCGATCGTGTTTTCCCTTTTGAAGATGCTCAAAAAGCAATGGAATATTCGGAGGCTGGAAGAGCAAAAGGAAAAATAATTGTAAAAATTAAATAATAATAAAAACTCATTTTTTTAAAATGGAGTTTTTATATTTGCTGTTAAATAGACATAGTGCAGTGAAGTCCTTACAATAGATTTCAAGGGGAAATATCATATTATACTTTTAGCTAACTTTACAAAGAATACATACGTACAAATACATAATAAAAAAAATAAACAAGGAGGAGATAAAATGACTAAAAATAATGAAGCTGGTTGGAATTTAGATAATAGTTATACGACTTTACCACAATCATTTTATACAGAAATCCCCCCTACTCCCGTAAGTTCACCGGAGTTAATTAAACTAAACCATTCATTAGCAATATCTCTTGGCTTTAATCCAGAAGAACTGAAGAAGGAAGCCGAAATTGCGATTTTTGCTGGTAACGCAACACCAGAAGGAGCTTATCCATTAGCTCAAGCATACGCTGGGCACCAATTTGGTCATTTCAACATGTTAGGAGATGGTCGTGCCCTCTTAATTGGAGAACAAATTACCCCTTCAGGTGAACGTTTTGATATTCAATTGAAAGGTTCTGGCCCTACTCCATATTCACGCCGAGGAGATGGTCGCGCTGCCCTTGGACCAATGCTACGTGAATATATTATTAGTGAAGCAATGTATGCACTTGATATTCCGACTACTCGTAGTTTAGCAGTCGTCACAACTGGTGAACCAACATATCGTGAAACAAAGTTACCTGGAGCAATTTTAACAAGGATAGCAAGCAGCCATATACGCGTCGGTACATTTCAATACGCTGCAGCTCGTGGCTCAAACGAGGACCTTAAATCACTAGCCGACTATACGATAAAAAGGCATTATCCAGAAATTGAAGCTCATGAAAACCGATATACTGCGCTACTTCAAGAAGTCATTAAACGACAAGCAAATCTCATCGCAAAATGGCAACTCGTCGGCTTCATTCACGGCGTAATGAACACTGACAACATAACAATTAGTGGCGAAACGATTGATTACGGTCCTTGTGCATTTATGGACAATTACGACCAAGGAACAGTATTTAGCTCTATTGATACACAAGGTCGCTACGCATATGGAAATCAGCCATATATGGCCGCATGGGACCTCGCGCGATTAGCTGAATCTTTAATGCCGATTCTACACGAAGACGAAGAAGCAGCCTTAAAAATTGCACAAGACGAAATTTCAAAATTCAGCGTGCAGTACGAAAACAATTGGTTCCTCGGTATGAAGAAGAAATTAGGACTATTTAACGAAGACGAACAAGACAAAGCACTTATTGAGAAACTTTTAAAAATGATGGAGAAATATAAAGCGGATTACACAAATACATTCCGTTCTTTAACTCTTAACACGTTAGAAAGTAGTCCTCTCTTTGGTAGCGATGAATTTAAAGAATGGTACAATCAATGGCAATCTCGATTAGAACGACAAGAAGAATCGAAAGAGAACGCCTATGAGATGATGAAAAATAATAACCCATCAATCATCCCAAGAAACCATCGCGTAGAAGAAGCACTAGAAGCTGCTGTTACAGGTGGAGATTATAGCGTAATGGAGAAACTTCTTGAAGCTTTATCAAACCCTTATGCATACTCTACAAATCAAGAAGAATACTGTGTTCCACCTGCACCGACGAATCGTCCTTATCGTACTTTTTGTGGGACTTGATTATGTAATACTTTTAGAAAGGTGTATTCTTATAATTATGTGCACCTTCCAGAATAACCTTATTACTTTTTCCGGCACTAACTTACATGCTAAAACTGAAGAAACAGTAAATCTCCTAGATTAAATATACGTGTGCCATGGAATTACACAAAATAAAAACCGTTTGCCACATCCTAATTTACGGTGTAGCAAACGGTTTTTATTTTTTTATATTATATGCTTTTTTTCAACCGCCAGTATGTCCTTCAGAGTACTTAATAACATCTACAGGCTTTACATTCTCTTTTGAAACTACAAAACCACCGAACGTGAAGGTTACAGCTGTTATGATTCCTAATAAACTAATAGTTACCTTTTTCATTTTAGTCCCTCCCTCTCTATAGCTTTTTTTCTTGATTGAGAACTTGAATAGAAATATTCACTTGCTTTAAGTGTATTTCCTTCTTCATAGTATTTTAAGGCTAAAGATTCTTCATATTTTTCTATATTCTCATATAGTTCTTCTCGATTGAAGTATTCAATTCCTTTTAAAACAATATTTTCAAACTCATTCGCAGCTAAATTGTCATTCATAGACTTTAAGATCATTAGGCGATGATAAAATTCTTCATTTTTCAACTCACCACAAATTGTTAACGCTTTTTCAATAAGTGTATTTGCAGTTTCTTTATTTTTCAATTTAAAATGTTCTCTTGCTTCAATGAATAGAGCTTTATAATTATTTGGAGATTTTTCATTTACTTCACTAATATATCGAATAGCTAGTTCAGATAAATTTTGACTGCCGTATAAAAACGCTAAATTGTGACGGCTATAGAGGCTAGCGTGTTCTTCCCCTAGTCTTTTAAATACATCTAATGCCGAGATTAAGTATTCTTCCGCTAACTCATACTCTTTTAAGTGAATACACGTTAATCCATAAAGATTGTCACAATACCCTATATTTAATTCAAAATCACGATGTTTAGCATAGATTTCTTTAGCCATCGAAACTTGTTTTAATGCCAAGACATATTGCTGTTTATGACAACTGAAAGTAGACAGTTTGAAATAGAATTCTGCGTGTTCTAATTCATCTGGAAGTTGAAGCAATTTCTTTTCCGCTTCTTCATATAGTTCTTTAGCCGAAATATAGTTTCCAGTTATAGTGGAATGCATCGCTTTAAAAAAATAATAATAATATGATAATAAACTATCAGATGGTTTACCAAGTGCTTCTATTTTATTAAAACTATCTTTACTAATACTTAAGCTATCTATTAGATACTGGTATCTAAACTCTAATAGAGCGTAATATAACTGTACATTTGGATCATTATCAATACCTTGGATTTGCTTATCAATTTCTTTTTTCAAATTTCTTGATTCTGTTATATTTCTTTTGCGAATTTCATGATATAAATCGCTTAACATGTGTATGATTCTTTCATTTCCTTTTATTTGAACGTTCATATCATAGCCCCCTTTGTTTACTTAGTTTCATTCTCATATTACCATAATTAACTTTCTTTTCTGACTTTATAATATTGAGAAACTTTTAAAGGAACAAATACCAATAAGATTATTATTAAATGGAGCACTCTATCTTTGAACTCAAGTTATGATACCAAAAGGATAGAGGTAAGTTTTTACCACCACTTATATTTTGCTGTTATCCTTTAATCTCCTTAACTTCACTGACTTTATGAACGCTAATAAGCACTTTGCAGAATAAATTCTTTCATTCGTTCATCTTCACATTAATTATTATAAAACTCATCTCTCATCAACTCCGCAATCCCCCTACTCCCCTCACTACCAACTTTCTCAAGTTCCTCCACAACTAAATTCCGTCTCTCTACCGAATGATTTTGACTTAACTTCGCTTTTCCTTCTATTTTATTTATCTTTATTTTGAATCCAACTATCCCCTTACTTAATCCTCCCATATAATTCGGGTCTACATCATTAAGTGAATAGGTACTCTGTGGATCTTCATATGCATGTACTAAATCTTGAAGAGAGTCTATTAATTCCTTTTCATCCTCAACAATTTCTAATTCACCATATACATGCACTGCAACATAATTCCATGTTGGTACTGCATTGTTTGTTTCATACCATGACGGTGATATGTAACTATGCGGTCCTTGAAATATAGCTAGTGCTTGCTGTTTCCCACTATCTTTCCACTGTTCATTCGGACGTGCAAAGTGACCATATAATGTAAAGGTTTCTCTATTCAGTAACAACGGCAAATGCGTTGCATATGGTTCCCCGTTATGTTGAGAAAATAACGTCGCAAAGCTATTTTGTTCAATTATTTCGTACTTCATCTCTTCATCTTGTATTGTAAAATATTTTGGTATGTACATAATCTCCCTCTTTTCCGATCTTTTATTTCTCATTATATTTAGGAATCGTATCATTCAACAGAGCCAGTTTATATTTGTTTTATAATGACAGCTTTCTATTCCAAAAGAATAGGCGGTATGTACTTCATGCCGCCTTAGTGCATTTTTTCTAATATATTTGTAATGAATGCAGTCTTACCCTTGCTATAGCTGGCTCGATTTTCCGACTCTCTTGCTAACTTTTCCTTTAAGCGCCCATATTCAATAGCAACATCGGCATATTCACGAAGGTAATCCCGAAACACTACATGTCTCCTCAACTCTTCACTATTCTTATCACACACATATAGATGATGTTCCATCCAAACTGTACTTTTCCCGCTCCATGGAACGAAAGCATCCTTTCGTCCAAACGCCTCTCTCCCTTTGAAGCTCCATTCTTCTTGATGATAGTATCCTACCGTTTCAAGCTTTTTTACTACTCCAGGAAAAATTTCGTAATCTTCTATTACTATATCAATATCTAATATTGGTTTAGACGAAAGCCCTTTAACAGCTGTGCTCCCAACATGTTCAATGGACAAAACAAGTTCTTCCATTGCATTGTTAATGAGAGATTGTAGTTTATAAAATTCACTTTCCCATTTGATGTTATATTCTTCGATAGTAATTCTCTGCTTCAATGTATCCCTCTTCTCAAAATATATATAAAAACAATTTATAACCTCTGAATGTGAGTATCTTTAAAATCCGTCTCATATTTCAATCCATATCCAAACATTCGATCCATTCCGATATGTGCTGTCCATATTAACCCTATCATAATAACGATGTCTACCTTAAAAAAGACACCTATTAGAACAATTAATATGGATATGATATATGTGTGAAATAAATTATAAATTTTAGCACCAACATGGTTATTTATCCCATACGCTACCATTGATAAATCCGGTGCTAAAAGGAACACCAAAAATATAATCCAACTAAATTCATATATTGAATACGTATAAATCGTGGCTAAGAATACCACTAGTCCTTCAAAATGTACAATACGTTTTTGCATTCTTCTTCATTCCTCTAATTCAAATGATAGGTTTCTCTCTTATTTTTCAATATTTACCGATAAATTCTTATCACTGAAAGTATCCTTTGCATTTTTTGACCAAACGGTTGCTAATATCGGTCCTGCAATGTTATGCCATACTGCCGCTAATACACTTGGGAGTGCAGCAGCTGGTCCAAAATGTGCTGTCGCCAGTGCAACACCTAAGCCTGAATTTTGCATTCCTACTTCAATTGAAATGGCTCTTCTAGTTCCTTCATCTAGCCCAAGTACAAACGCTGTTATATACCCGAGTAAAAAACCGAATGCATTATGGAGCATAACTGCTACAAAGATAAGAAGGCCTGAAGAAGTAATACTACCTACATTTGCTGAAACAACTGCAGAAACAATAATTATAATTGCTATAACTGATATTAAAGGAATAACTGTCATCCCTTTATTAACGGTATTAGGGCAAAACTTCTTCACTACTAGTCCTAAAATAATAGGCACAATAATGACTTGTACTATAGAAAGAAACATAGACATAGGATTTACTGGCATCCATTGCCCCGCAAGTAATAATAAAATGAGAGGTGTAGCAATTGGTGCTAATAAAGTTGATAATGAAGTCATTGCAATAGACAACGCTAAGTTCCCTTTCGCTAAGTACACCATAACATTTGATGCAGTGCCACCCGGTACTGAACCGAGTAACACTAATCCAGCTGCTAATTCCGCTGGTAGATTCATAACGTAGGCTAGTACGTATGCGACAAGTGGCATAATAATAAACTGAGCACATACACCGATAATAACTGGCAATGGTTTTGTAGCAATGATTTTGAAATCAACAGCCTTTAATGTTAATCCCATCCCAAACATTACCACTCCAAGTAAAATCGTTATGTAACTATTTAACCCAAGAAATGGCGCGGGAATGAAATATGCAATAGCTGCAATACAAATAACCCACAACGCAAAATATTTTCCAGCTATATTACTTATCGCTTCTAGTACTTTCACCCAATCATCCCCTATCCTTTAATTGAAACACCTTATTCGGATTCAAAATATTTTGCGGATCAAGAGCTTTCTTTATTTTCTCCATTACTAAAAGCGCGGTCCCATGTTCTTCTTCTTGATACTTCCGCTTCCCTATTCCAACGCCATGCTCTCCTGTACACGTTCCGCCACGTTTAAGAGCATACAGTACAATATTTTCGTTTATTTCGTCCCCTTTTTTCACTTCATCTTTATCGTTCGGATCAATCATTAATAGCACGTGGAAATTCCCGTCTCCTACATGGCCAAGAATACCACCAACAAGACCAACTTTATCTAAAGTCTCTTTCGCATGCTGTATTGCACCAGCTAATTCTGAAATTGGTACACAAACATCCGTACTCATTAGTTTTTTACCAGGATAACTATGAACGTAAGAGTAAGCTAAATTATGTCTTGCATCCCATAATTTATTTCTCGCCGCAGTTTCAGTTTCAAAAGCAACTTCTTTACATTTATGATCAAAAACAATTTCCTTCGTAAACTCGATATCTTGCGTTAATCCCGCTTCATTTCCGTGAAATTCTAAAAACAGTGTTGGTTCTTCTCTATAATTTGTTTCATTATAATGATTTACTTGTTTCATAGATAGTTCATCAACGAGCTCTATTCTCGCAATTGGAATACCAGCTTGCAATATGTTAATAACAGCTTCAACTGCATCACTTATAGCCGGAAACGATGCTCTCGCAGCCATAACATGTTCTGGTATGCCGTATACTTTTAATGTTAGCTCTGTAAAGCATCCAAGCGTACCCTCTGATCCTACGAAAATTCCATTTAAATGATAACCTGATGATGACTTCGCCGCTAGATTTCCAGTATGTATCACTTGTCCATCAGCAAGTACCACCTCTAAATCACGAACTTGATCACGCATAACTCCATATCTCACCGCTGTCGTTCCGCTTGCATTCGTAGCAGCCATTCCACCTAACGTTGCATCTGCACCTGGATCTACACTAAAAAACAGACCGTACTTTTTCAATTCTTTATTGAGCTGAGAGCGTGTCACTCCCGGTTGTACCTTCACTAGAAAATCTTTCTCTCTTATTTCAAGTATTTTGTTCATTAATGAAAAATCAACTGTAATCCCCTTTTCATAAGGAATTATATGACCTTCTAAACTAGAACCTACTCCAAATGGAATGACAGGTTTTTTATGCTCACTCGCTACTTTCATTATTGCTCTAACCTCTTCCGTCGTTTTTGGAAAAACAACTACATCAGGTAAACTACTAGTATGGTAAGATTCATCTTTACTATGTAACTCTCTTACTGTCTTATTAACCACTACTTGATCTTCAGGAAGTACATCCTTTAATTCATTTACTAAACGCTCAATTGTTATTTCCATTACGTACTCTCCTTTTATATTATTTACTCTACATTAATTATACCATTTTTATACAAAATAATCAGAATAGTAAGTTTACCTTGTTTACACATAAAAAAAGAACTTGCAGCACACGCTACAAGTTCTTCTTAACTACATTTTAGATGATTTCTTTATTAACAGCATAAACCAAATTAATGTGAATGCCATCAGAGAATGAGAGAACCCTACAATATAAGTTAACCCTTTAAAGTCCGCTCCATTTAGTTGAAGAAGACCTCTCGCTGCCAGCGAACCTAACATTAATGTTAACGCAATATTATGTAAAATAAACCAGTTATTAAATCCTTTCACTTCATGAAACGCGAATACTTTTGCTAATCCTAAAGCAATTAAAAAGAAGAAAAAGCCAAGCACTAGCGTGTGTGTATGCAAAAGATTTAATAGTGTAGATCCTAGAATCCCTTTAAATTTTCCATACTCTCTAGCGAATATTCCTGATAGTAAACCAATAATTAAATACGTAAACGATGCATTATATAATTTCTTCATTATGTACCTCCTTAAGTAGAATGTGTAGTGCGTCATATTTAGTAATAATGATAGTTATATAGTAAAAACCCCTAGTTTCCTAGGAGTCATTGTATAAGCATCTCACTCTTTACAGTCAATCCTAATTATAAAATATCCTTTTATACAAAACAACCGAACTTTATGTGAACAAGCAGGGCTCTATTAAAATATGTTGCGCTTTTGTGTTACACAATCCATACTAATTATTATAACTTTTAAAGGGGGTGCAATAGATTGATAGTTCTTGAAACTGAACGACTCACTCTTCGTTGGTTCAATATACAAGATGCTCCGTTCATTCTCGAGTTAGTAAACGATCCTGCATGGATTCAGTTTATCGGTGATAAAAGGGTTAAAAACTTAGAAGATGCAAAAAATTACATCTTAAACGGACCTATCGATATGTATAATAAAATGGGCTTTGGTCTTTACTTAGTTGAACGAAAAGGAGATCTCACTCCACTTGGTATGTGCGGCCTTATTAAAAGGGATTCATTAGAAGATGTTGATATCGGCTTTGCCTTTTTAGAAAAATTCCGTTCAAAAGGATACGGCTATGAATCAGCTGCTGCGGTAATCGAATACGGTGTACATAAGCTAGGTATGAAACGAATTGTAGCAATTACTTCTATAGATAATGCTGCTTCAGGCAATCTGTTAGAAAAAGTAGGATTGCGATTCGAAAAAATAATTTCAGACTCAGGAGAAGATTTAAAATTATTTGGGTATAACGCGTAATAAAAAGGTCGCCATTCATGGCGACCTTTTTGCTATTTCACTTCTACCGTATAATTCCCTGATCCCCCACCATATTGATATACATGTAAATAATACTTACCTGGATGCGCATTGTAGCTACCCTCTAATTTACTTCCTTGCGTCTTAGCATACGTAACATAATTATTTAAATCAGCTTCTGAATAAAGAACCCAGTTTACTCCAATATTATTTTCCTTCGTTACGTTAATTTGAAGGTTTTTTGCAGTTTCCACATTTATTTCAAAGTAATCACTCGTATCACCGTTCCCTAAACTAGCACGTAAAACTTGATTTAATTGCAGTTTATTTGCTGTCTGGAATGAATTGTTTGATTCTTTTTCTACACTGTTATCTTCTTTCTTTTGAACCGTTACATTCGTTGTAACAGTATTAGTTAATCCTTTATCATCTGTTACCGTTAATTTCGCTGTATACGTTCCTTCTTTTGTATAAACGTGCGTTGGGTTTTGTTCATTACTTACAGTACCATCGCCAAACTCCCATTTATAAGAAACAATTTTCCCATCTTCATCTTTTGATCCATCGCTTTTAAACGAGATTGCTTCATTCACATTTCCGCTATACGGACCATTTATTACCGCAACTGGTGCTTTATTCACTGCACCTTCTTCTGTATTAATGCCGTGGAACACAACATCATATTCAAACTGGCCTGATGCATTCACACGGTAATTCACAAAGTACGCAGTTACTGTTTTATAACCTGTCCATTCTTTCGCACTTAAACGTTTTAACGTATCATTAACGTTTTGCGTAATTGTTTTCCAGTCTTCATTTTCTCCTTTTGCAGCTGTTCCTGTATATGTTCCTTGTAGTGTAAATGTATTAAAGAACTGAGACTTATTTTTCTTTACCGATACATTACTTAATTTTGCTTCTGCTGTAATTTCTGCTGCAATATCCGAAACTGGTTTCGGTGCGTGAGTTGCTAAATAATCGTCTGATACTAACGGAACGTTATATTTATCACGATTATCAACTAACATTTGCATATAGTCTTGATATTCTTTATTTAAATTCGCATCTTTACTTAAAGCAGAGCGATAAGCATCATATGCTGTTACATCATTTTTTCTAATAAGATCATGAATTTTATCAAACATATCATATCTCTTGTTGTACATATAAGATTGTAAAGCAAAGGAATAGTTATAAAAATCCCAAGTTCCATACTTTGCATTTAACGTCCGTTCTGCTGTATAACGTTCTGCTGGATTTGAAGATAGTCCTCCTATAATGCTCTTTCTTGGAACGACGTTGTCCGTTCTCGTTGCACCTGCAAAAAACTCAGCATTCCCTTCTTCAAACCAAGATAACCTCTCATTCTCATACAGCTTACCTTGTCCCCAAAGTCCTGGCACTTCATATCTACCTTGTAAGTAATGCGTGAACTCATGGCGGAACAATTCCTCTAAGCTATAAATACTTTCTTGTGGCGTACGTTCATAAGTAAAGAACGTACCTGTTCCTTCTATATAAAGACCACCGTTATTTGTTTCATATCCGTACAATTGACGGTTAAATTGATATTCATCTGGGCTATTATAAATAACCATCGTTAATACATCATCAGGATTTCCTTTTTCTAAGGGCTGGTCACTTTCAACGGTACGATGGAATTGTGCCTTCACTTCTTTTGCTGCCCAATATAGGCGTTTTACTTTTTCCTCAGTCACTTTATCTCCAGCTTTTAAAACAATTGCACCATCATCAAACGTATACGTTTTCGGTAAATATTTTTTCTTACCATCTTCTCGTATTTGATCTAAATTAACCGTATTTCCATTTGCATCTTCTCCGCCATAATTCGTCGTAATTTGCTCAGCTGCTACGAAATATTGCTCACCTAAATAAGGATAGATTTTCATCGCATCTGTTACAACTTGTAATCCTTTTGTCCCTGTACTATGGAATGTGCCGAGTCTACCTGTATAATAAATACCATTATTAATAAGCCATCCGTTTTTCTCTGTAATCGTTCCCATTAACGCGAATCTACTTAACTCATTAATATAACTATCTATTCTCTGATACCATACTGTATCTTTCGGTGCTTTTCTCGTATCGTACAAATACGATTGAATATCGTAATCAACACCTTGCATAATATCGTAAATCGCATTTCCAGCTGAAAGATTATCTACCAATGTAGAAAAATTATCATTATATTGCTTAAAAATCTTTGCAGCCGATGTTACCGTTTCCACATCACTCGAAGCATTTCCTATTAATTTTCCGTATGATGATACAACTCTATTTTGTTCCAATGTACCGAGCTTGAAATTTGGATTGTTCGCAATCGTTTTTAACGCCGGCAAGCACTTGTCATGATAGCTCCGCTCATTAAGTTTACTTAATTCTGCATTATAAAAACCTAAATAAAATCCAGAGCGCAATACCTCTACTAGTGTCTCAATCCCTTTTGAATCATCCTTCATATAAGCTTGTCCTTGCTGCTTCAATTTATCAATAATCGCCTGCATCCTACTATCATTTTGATAGAATGCAAGGCTGTCCTTATTAAACTGAAATAGCCCCGTAATTTGCTCCCAATCGATTGTTACAAGTAAATCTACTAATTGTTGATTGCTTAATTGATTTAATTCAGCAATTGTATAAGTTTTCGCTACAGCTAATTGCTTACTTTCCTTTTTTACTTCAGGCGGTCTTTGCGATAAATCAGCAAATTGTAGCCTTTTCTCAAAAGACTTGCTTTCTAATACTTTCGATGAATGAGCTAATTCTTCCACTGGCAGTTGTACACCAACCGGCTCCATTTTTAGCACATTTCGATATGAAACTTGCTCTCCCTTAGTATCTTCCGCCAATATGCTTCCTTGAAAACTCCCTAACATTAAACTAGCAAAACTTACCCCTACTAAAACTTTTTTTGAATAGCCTTTCATGCTCTCCCCTACCTTACATATTTTAGTGTCCCACACCATTATTTTACTATTCTGACTATTTATTCTGTATTGAGAAAAAAGAAGGGAACGTTCACACATGTATCCATTCAAAGTGAAATTAACACTTGACTTCACATGTGATTTATGTAAAAAAAGGATAGATAATAGCGAAATTCCTGCTACATCTATCCTATATTTCAACACTATGATTTTAACTTTATAAACGTGATTTCCGGTAATGTTTGCATATACTGAATGAATGCATTCTTTTCTTCAGGTGATATACTTTTCAGCTGCATTCCTACCTTATAAACCACACCTGTATCTTGCTGTAAAGCTTCAACTTCATATGAAATTATTGGAATACCTTGTACTTGTAGCGTCTCTAATATTTGTTGCACCGCTTCATGTTTATTCATACAAATTTGGACTGTAATATTTTGCGAAAATAAAAATCGCAACTTAAAAATACGACTTACAATCTCTAAACCAATTAAAACAAGAATCGTAGCTCCAATCCCTACTACATACATACCCGCTCCAATTGCTAGCCCAATTCCTGCTGTAGCCCATAAACCAGCCGCTGTCGTTAATCCTTTCACTGCCTGCTTTTGAATAATAATTGTACCTGCACCTAAAAACCCCACTCCACTAACAACTTGCGCTGCAATACGACTTGGATCAAGAGACATATGATCTTCAAATATAATATCTGAAAAGGCATATTTTGAAACAACCATTATTAAAGCACTCCCTACCGCTACGAGGAAATGAGTCTTTAATCCCGCTTCTTTTGATCGAATTTCCCTTTCAATACCAATCATCGCTCCTAATAAACCAGCAACACCGATTCGCATAATAAAATCAATATGTAAGCTCACGAACACTTCTCCCTTTCATTCATTATAGATAGATGCAACAAAAATTATCACACACATCCATTTATCGATATAAAATCATTCCATTAAAATTCACTTAATATTCCGATATATTTATGTTAATATTTTAAATATTAACATAAATAAAAACATCCTACTTTTCATACGAAAACCTTTAAATTTCAAAGCACAACTCATTTTCATTTGAAAGCAGAATGTGGATTGCATGAAATGAAGTTGAGAAAATAAGAAAACGCTTTCATTTTATGCCGCAATTTTTGTGAAATAATACATAAAATAAAAGGAGCTTACTAACAATGAACGTCTCTTTACTTACACCTACTACCGATTTACAAGAAGAATACTTAGATTTCTATAACGAATGGAAAGATAGCGGTGAAACGATGATTCCGTGGGTTATCTCAAAAGATCCTGCCAACTTCCCAGCTATGATTCAAGAACTACTCGATGCCCATAATGGAATAAATATCCCTGAAACTTGGGTACCGGATTCTACATATTGGCTCGTTACAGCTGAAAATAGAATTGTAGGAGCTGTTAATATACGTCATAGTTTAACTGATCATTTGTTTAATGCTGGAGGCCATATCGGTTATGGCATTCGTCCTTCTGAAAGAAGAAAAGGCTATGCTACGAAGTTACTAGCATTATCATTAGAAAAAACGAAGGAATTAAACATCACGAAAGCACTTGTCGTTTGCGACGAAGTGAATACGGCTTCAGAAAAAACGATTTTACATAACGGCGGTCTTCGTGATGAAGATTTCACTGAAGAAGATGGTAATGTTGTAAGAAGGTTTTGGATTGAACTATGAATAAATCATCCAACGAAAACACTCTTTTTATAAAGAAATATAAAGCAAGCAATGAATTAGAAGTAAAACAACTTATTGCTTTATACAATGAAGAATCTAATCTACTTCACTTATTACGAAATAATAAAGTAAAATGTGCGTATGTTGCCTACTATAACAAAGATGTAGTAGGCATTTTTATCGCCTGGAGCAGTAACTTCCATCCATACTGCACATACTTTCGAATATACACGAACCCTCTCTGCTCAAAACTACAAATTAAAAAACATTTATTAACTGAGGTTCAAAAACGAGAAAAATTCACTCTACCATTGCAGACTTCCATATGGGAAACTTTAGCTCAGCTAAAAGCCTTTTATGAAGAAAATAATTTTATTGAAATCCGAAGAACATATATGCCGATATTAGACTTACAAAAAATAGTTCTTACCAATACAGTTCTTACTTCAAATTATCGTTTACAAACTATATCAAATATTTTATCCGATAATAGTTTACTTAAAAAACTAGCTCACTTAGTAAAAGCAAATTACGAGCATACTCACTTAGTAAATCCTGTTGCCTCATTCCCTCTCGAAACTTGGCAAGAAATGATTTTGGCTGATGATGTACTACTAGATGGGAGCTTTCTCATTATAGATGAAGAGAATCAAATTATTGCGTACTCTTTCCTCCATACATCAGAAAAGGATAATACGTTAGAATTAGGATGGTGTGGGACTCACACTACAGAAGATTTACCATTACTGAAACTGCTCGTTTTCGAACAAACTACATATGCAAATAAACACAGCTATTCTTTCATACAAGGTGAATTCGATTCAACGAGTATATATGCAATGGAAATATTAAAATCCTTTCCTTTTAATCCTTGCCCTACTTGGATTACGTATCAAAAAGAAACCAGAAAGTGATTACACACTTTCTGGTTTCTTTTATACTGCTTCTATTTCAAACTGTACTGTAACACCACTTGGATCCACTACCGTAAATCCATTTGAAGTTTCATTTAGTTCATGTTGTTTTTCTATTAATCTTTCTTTCACTTCATCTAACGCTTCTTTATGAGGCAGTACAATCGTATACACTTTTAGTCCCGTTGCATATGCTGGTGGATGTGGATTATTTACCCCGTTCCACGTATTTGCACCAATATGATGATGATAGCCTCCTGCCGAAATAAATAAGCAATCATCTTCACGCTGTTGTACTTCAAAACCTACTGTATCTACATAAAACTCATGTGCCTTCTCAACATCAGCTATTCGTAAATGTACGTGCCCAACCACCGTTTCAGCTGGTAGGCCATCAAACTCATAATCAACGAGCACTGCTAGTTCTTTTAAATCAAGTGGCGTACTTCCTCCTGGCCCTTCTCCCCACTGATCTCGCGGTCGGTCTGCATATATTTCGATACCATTACCCTCTAAGTCTTGTAAATAAAACGCCTCACTATACGTATGATCACTTGCGCTATTAAACCTTGAAATTGGTAAAATTTCATTTGAATATGTATAACGCCCTTCTTGCTCAGCTGGACTATCAATTACGTTCTTATTACGAAGCACACCAAATAATGCTGAAGCAAAAGCCTCACGAGTCGGAACCAAAAAGGCAACATGATATATACCAGTCGTACGTGGTTCTTGCAGTACCCCATCCTCCAACTTTTCAAGAACAAGCAGCGTATTCTTACCACCCTTTCCAGATAAATATGCTTTATTCCCCTCTTGTTTAATTACTTCTAATCCTACTACATTCTCATAAAAAGCAATTTGACGCCCTAAATCTTTAACTTTAAATTCCACATGACCAATATATGTTTTCGAATGAATTTGTACCATGAATAGCTTCCTCTCCAGTTCCCTTTAGTTTTTTATGTAAGTTGATAGGCAATAGGCCCATTCAACGAATACACCTTAATTTTGTTTTTTTGTAGCATCAATTTTTAGCCATTTTTTCGATATATCGCTTAATGTTCCATCTTGTTCTAATTCTTTTAACGCTTTATTTATATCTTCTAACTTTTCACTCTTTTTTGCAAATGGAAATGCAATCTCTCCCCATTCAAGTGGACCAAATCCTACTTTCACATTATCTAGTTTCGCCTTTGTTATTGTTGTTTCTACTTGAACTTTATCATTATAATAAGCATCGACGCGTCCAAATCCTACTTCATTCAATTCCGCTGTCGGATCCTCTGTGTATGTTTTAATCGTAAAAGCATTATTTTTATTTAAAGCTTTTAACTCTTGCTCTCCTGCCGTACCAAGTCCAACACCTACAGTCTTCCCTTTCAGATCCTCTATCGATTTAATTGTATTATTATCTTTCTTCACTGCGAAAACAGATCCTGAATACACATACGGGATTGAAAAATCATATTTCTTTTTTCTTTCCGGAGAAACGGATAGTTCATTTGCAATCGTATCAATACGACCAGAATCTAATAAACCAAATAATCCTTCAAAATCAGAAACATTCCATTCTACTTTATATCCAGCTTTTTTAGCAGCTGCTTCAATAATTTCAGCATCAAAACCTTTTACTTTCTCACCCTCTTTAAAAATAAATGGACTACGACCTGCAGAAGTCCCAACTTTCACTACTTTTTCATTCGTTTTTTCACTTGATACGTTTGAACCACATGCAGACAAAGCTCCAACTGATAATGTTAATGCTATCGTTAGTAATAATGACGATTTCCTCATAACTCTTCCTCCTAAATAACGAAATGATTTCCTTCTTCAGATGCATTTAATTGTCGTAAAAACTTTTTCGTACGTTCATTTTGTGGGTTTCTAAAAATCTCTTTTGGCGTTCCCTGCTCTACGATAATTCCATCCGCCATAAATATAATGCGATCCGCCACCTCTTTTGCAAAATTCATTTCATGCGTAACAATCCATCGTTATATGCTGTCTTGCCAAGTCTTTAATAACTTGCAGTACCTCATTAACTAATTCTGGATCAAGCGCAGAAGTCGGTTCATCAAACAATAATACAACGGGATTTAAAGCCATTGCTCTAGCAATCCCTACCCTTTGCTGTTGCCCCCCTGATAACATCGTTGGATAAAAATCTTCTTTATCAGCTAATCCTACTTGTTTTAATATTTCTCTCGCTATTCTCTTTGCCTCTTCTTCACTTTTTTTCTGTACAACCGTTAATGGCGTTGTAATATTTTGCAGTGCTGTTTTATTTTTGAATAAATTATAGTTTTGAAAAACCATAGCTGTTTTTTGCCGTAATTGTATTATTTCTTTTTTATAAATTTTCTTCGCATGAATCTCTAAATCTTCAATTCAACAAAATTATTTCCAAGTGACGGCACTGCTACACGAATAGCCTGCGGAAAGATAATTTGCCGCATGGCTTGTGCTTTTGTCATCCCTACTGATAAACAAGCATCCATTTGCCCTGATTCAACAGCATTTAATGAACCTCGAATTATCTCTGACAAATAAGCAGCATTATTTAAACTGAGACCAATTAAGGTTGCTTGCATAGCTGTAAGTACTGTAAAAGCCGGAAATATTTGTGGCAATCCGAAATACAACACAAACAATTGAACTAATAACGGTGTTCCTCTAAAGAAAGAGATATACACCCTTGCAATTGGATATAAAAATTTCGGTTTGTTTTTTGTTATGATTGCCAAGCCAATCCCTATAAAGAAAGAAATAATCATGGAAACAACAGTAATCCCTAAAGTTATGTATACATACTTAAATAATTGCGGAAAACTTTCTAAAAAATACGTTACATCAAATTTCATTCTATCCCCCCTCTCTAAACAAAAAGCTCTTCTTATACATATAAGAAGAGTTGAATGTTAATCCATTTCCCCCCATCTTCCAAACGCATCATTCGTTTGCTGGAATTAGCACAGTACTTTTGTAGCCTGTTGCTGAGATTTCATCGGGCCAATCCCTCCATCTCTCTTGATAAGAAAACTAATAAATTTTTCCATTTATTAAGTTGTTATTATGAAGAATACAGCTGAATTAAAATAATGTCAATAGGAAAACTAAGAATTAAACCCAGTCTTTTTTTCGTACATACGAACAATACGCCATCAAAATTACTCTTCTTAATAAATTGCACACAAAAAGCCGGTACTTCTAACAAACTTAGAAATACCAGCTTCCAATCTTTTACTCTTATAGCTTATGATATTTATCTCATTTTATGTACTTCAGCAACTAGCTTTCCACCTTGTATGCCCATATACAACTTAACAGGAGCATCATTCGTGTTTTCAAATACTAAGTCTAAATATGGATACGCAATTGTAGCATCTCTTCCTTGTGGTACATAACCTACTGTTTTAGAATGTGTAGTTCTCTCTACCATTTTCAAACCAGCTTGATCTGCCGCATTGAATAAAGTAGATGATGTTTGACAAACACCACCACCATATCCATCTACTAATTTACCATCTACAATTTCTTTTCCTAATTGGTACCCTTTATCTGGTGTTGTATCTCCAATTAGTGCATTAAAAGAGAAACGGTCTCCTTTTGCTAAAACAACTCCACTTACGCTCTGAGCAGATAAACGAATATTTTCAATTCGACCACCTGTTGAACCACCTAAATTCGTTTCATATCTACCAATTACAGTACCACTGCCTTGCGCATCACTTAATGTTGCAGTAGGTTTTTTCTCCACAATTGGTAACTGATAAGTAGAATCCCACATACCTACATTTAATAATTTGTCTACTAACTCTTTTTCCATTAATTCATACGAAGGTTTTCCTTCTTGCCATGATCCATCAGGCGCTATACGCGAAGGGACCATCTTTTTATCGACGCTTTTCCCAACTTCACCAGCAACCTTCGTTACCGATTTTTTGAATTTCGCTTCATCTTCAAAATAGCCTAAACTCGATAAATCTAGTTTCTTCACTTCAGTACCAGTACGACCATCCACTAAGCTAATTGAATCCTGTACATCAGCCTTAGCCTCTACAACGTTCCCACCAATATCACTCACTAATGCAACATCACTTACTTTTGCGCCACAACCACTTACTATAGCTACGCATAGCACCCCTACTAATATACCCTTTACTTTTCGGAACAATATACTCTCTCCTTTTCCCCAACATCATTTCTTATGTATTATTTCATTTTTATGTATGTTTTGTTACAATCATTTTACAATATATTTAGAAAATGTTACAAGTTATTTTTTACTCTATCTAAATTACTCTTTTCTTTTGTAAATGTCTATACATATTAATATAAATTTTCGAGTTTGATAAGATTGTAACTTTTATGTAACCTATCCCTATCCAGTATATACCATTTAACGCATGAAATACAATTGTAAAACTCTTTCATTTCACCTCTTTATTCACCTACATGCTTCATAAAACGTAATGCTGATTTCTCATATATGATCATTATTAAACAACTGAAACCAAATTTTTATAGATCAAAACAATCAATCCCTTCAGCGCATCTAGGTATTTGCCGTGCCACTACTCCGCTTCTGCACATACATTATGGTGAATTTAACCTAATTATAAAGAAATGGAGGATGTGTTTATGTATCCCTACAATCCTTATGATCCATATAACCAATATGGTTACCAACCTCAGTATGATTTAGAGACACAATACCAACAATATATAGATCAATCAGAACAAGTTAATCCATATGATCAAAATCGCCAATTTCAACTTCCAATCTCTTTCCCTGGTACTGGAAACCGTCAACTAGAACGACGAGTAAATGAGCTTGAGCAAAGAGTACGTCAACTAGAAAACACAGTTGAGCGTCATACGCGTAGATTAAACCGCTTAAATCAGCGTTTACGTACAGTAGAAAATAGACTAAACATTCCATTTTCAGCATTAGAAGACGGATTTTAATTTCGAAAATAACAAATATATAAGGAAGGGGCTCCCCCTTCCTTATATAAATTGACGAAAGTTTTTTCCATCTCTATACTGATAAGAGTTAATGAAATGAAACAAGGTGATAAATATGGATTTTGAAATAAATTTTCTTTCCTTTTATGTAGTACAAGTAGAAGGAAAAGGTGAAGCAGTTGATAAACGCTATAAACATTTTCAAACATTAGACGCTGAAGAGTATGAAGATAGCTCTTTAAAAGAATTTTTGAATGGTGAATTATTAAAAATTTCAAAGCGAAAAGTAGAACGTCACGCAAAAACAGAACAAGCCCCAACCAAAATTGGTCGCTTTATTGTAGAAGAAGGACATGAACTTGATTCAAACCCTCATTACAACCTTTTTAATCGTATTCGCTTTGCAGAAACAAAAGAAAACTTCAAAGATATGAGCGAACCTCTCGTTTATACATATCTTGACACAAGCGCTGTACGTGGTGGTGTATTTTTAATCGCTCAAGCAAAACTACGCAAATACTTTGATGATCCATTCGTTTTCGTTATGAAATGTGACTTTGAACCGAAAGTTGCTTCTATTTCAGATGAATCAACACTGATTCGTAACGTTGAAATGGCCATCACAACAAAAAACATGAAATCTATCCAATATCCGTACATGCCTGAGGAAGGCATGGTCGAAGTAGGCGAACTAAAAATACACCAAGCATCACACGCCCGTTACTTTGAAGACTTCTTAAAATTCGTCGAATACGAACGCTCTATGCCTGAAATTATGAAAACACAAGTAATGGACATGGTATACGACCAAATTGAAGATGTATTTGAAGAAGGTACTGAAGAACGCGAACAATTCGACCAAGCGATGGAAGTATGGGCCGCCAGTCCGAAACGCGAAATTATGGAACAATTTTCAACCGAAGAAGTAATGGAAGCTACCGCTCAAATCGTCGAGCATGCTCCTGAAGTAGAATTAAAGTTAAAAGCAGATCATATCTCTGTGAAGGCGTTGCTTGCTGATTTCGGAGACTTAATACATATTGCAAAGGTAAACGACCACTATGTATTAATGATTGAGGCTGACACACTTACGTTTGAAAAAGGCTTCTCTCCGATTGAGTTTCTGAAGCCGGATGAGTTGCAAGACGTAATTGAGCGGATTGAGAATAAGCAGCAGTATTCTTATGATCCGAACGGGAGTGAATAAATGCTTCCATGTACTAAACGTTATTTACATAAACAAACTATTTAGTATCTTTTGTTTTACAGCATTACATGCTCGCTATTTGGAACATAGTTGCCATTTATATTAAAAACCGATTCTACTAAGAATCGGTTTCTCTGCTTTATAACAAAATATGCTTATTTTTAAATTTTTTTGTAAGGTCAAGTAGATCCCTTCCTTGCTCTACAAGCGTATTTCCATTACAGATATTTGCTTCAATATTTCTAGTTGACCAAGGTCCTTCTATAAGTTTTTGGTGTCCTTTTAGTCACTATGTATGTTGGTAAAATTAAAATTTCACTTCACTACCTCAAATTTATTGTACTCGTAAAAAGATAATTGAAAACGATATTTTGGATGCTCTCTCACCCAATCGTAGGCTTCTTCTAAAATATCCATTATATTTTGCGCGTCATTAAGTTCACTACATTCATTCTTTTTCTGTTTGCATAGAGGGCAGAACCCACTCACTATCTCGGCATTCATCGCACGAATAGTTTTACTTTCTAGGTCAACTACTAGACGAAGAATAAGAGAATGTTCCGCTTTTGTAGTCACCATCATTTCAGCAATCCCATCCTCATTCCAAAAGACTCCGTTTAATTCCATCTGTACGTTGACGTCTTTAATATCCAAGTCTACCACTATCACACCTCCCTTGTATAAAAATCTTATCTTACTCTTATATTTTAATCGTTAATACCCCACGGTTAAAATATTAAAGATCGCTTCCATTTAACTGTCCACTCTTTCATTTCTATGAGTTCTTATTTTATTAATACATTTTACAATTCTTACTACGCCTTTATTTTCAAAGCAATTATAACAACAAATTAATTTCTATTTAATATGAAGACTTTATCCACCGTCAAAGCGATAAAATTAAATTTATGTAGTTAGAAATGGAGGAGGATCTCATTTAACCTCTGTATTCTCCTCCATCTCAGCCAAATACCTAAGTTGCCGCTCTGCCTTTCTCACTGCAGTAGGAAAGTGTTTTTTTAGAAGTTCTACTGCAGATTCACTTATATAATATCTTTCCGTTATACTTTCCCACGTGTCACTACTTTCAAATACACTCCATACAAAAGGACGCTCTGCACTTTTTTTCATTTCTTTAAATGCCCATTTTCGCATCTTTTTTTTCGCTTTTTCTGTTAGTTTTCCGTTCTTTACAAGTTCAAGCTCACCATGTCTCTTGTATCGCTTATTAATATCTCTCTCACTATATGCTTTAAGAAATATATTCGCTGTATTCTCAGCATCTGCGAAAGCACGATGTTGCCTACCTTCCCACGTTAAATCAAGCTGCTCCACTGCAAATTGTAAACTTGGTGTATGCTCAAATAATTCTTCATACGCCTGGAAAACAAATTTTTGCACATCAAATCTGCTCTCTTTTTCCATACATGGGCATTCTACACCATGTAATGTACAATCGTGAGATAGAAAACGATAATCTTCTTTTCCCCATGAAATAAATATAGAATCTTCTCCGATAAACTTAATAAATTTCTCTATAATTTGAGGGAACTTTTCTACACCAATTAAATCTTTCTTTGTAATTCCAGTTAATTTTGTTGTATGACGAGTTAATGGGGCACTTGGTTTTACTAACTCTGAAAATTCTCCAATAATCTTCATTGTACTCACATCTATTTTTACAGCTCCAATATCAACTATTTCTGACGGATCTTCCGATTTATACGGCCTAAAATTCCTTTCAATATCAAACACAATAAAATGTGTAGTGTTTTTCAATTTGTATACCTCTTTCTAATTCCTATTAATACGAGAAGCCTATTTAACAGCTTTACTTTATTTTCAGTATCTATTTATACATGCAGTTTATACATTTAATTATAAACTAAAAATTCAGTCTTTTTTATAAATATACATAGTAGGACACCCATCAAAAAAACGCAAAAAAAAGAAGGGCAAGCCCTTCTTTTTTTCATAATTACTTCTTGTTTACGTTTGTAGCTTGAGGTCCACGGTTACCTTGTTCTACTTCGAAAGTAACTTCTTGACCTTCTTCTAAAGATTTGAAGCCGTCGCCTTGGATAGCTGAGAAATGAACGAATACGTCTTCTCCGCCTTCAACTTCGATGAAACCGAAACCTTTTTCTGCGTTAAACCATTTTACTTTACCGTTTTGCATTTAAAAAATCCTCCTACAATGTACCTATATGTACATATTCATTTTCAACCACTTTACAATAATACGTCATAAATTAAAAAACTGCAACCCCCCGAAGGAGATTTAACATTGCTACCCCCTTGGAAGTTACAGCTCATTTAAATCTCTATATTATTAAAAGTAAAATGGTTTAAAGTAACTATATCATATCAATATAATAAAAGCAAAGTTTTTTTACTAAATAACTTCTTTCTCCCATTGCATCGCTTTTAATTCACCTGATCCAGCTACAACATAGTCTTCTTTTTCATTCACAATGCGCCAACCATGCCCTTTAACCGAGTCACATACTGTAACAATTCCTTCATTAAGATGCACTCGGCAAACCGTGCTAACGCCCGCCTTATTTTGCGTTGAAGTCGTATATAACACATGTTGATCTACACTTAAATCTAAATAGCTACTAGCTTTCTGCTCACTTTGACATGTATGCCAATATAGTTTTTCATTCTCAATACTTTCATCTATTTTACGAAAAGAAATATTACCGCCAATTCCTTTACACGATCCACTTGCTGCTACTAAATAAGAATTATGTATAGTCAACGCAGAAATCATTTGATTCATCGCTATTTTAATTCTTCTTAATTTACGTTTCTCTAAATCAAAAAACCAAACACCACCATATTTCGCATGTATTTTCGTACCGATAAATAAGTAATGTTTATATAAGAATAACGAACGAATAGACGGTGCATCACTACCATAATCAAGAAATGGATGAATGGTCTCCCATGTAGAACCGAAATTATTGGAAAGATACAGTGTTTTATCTCCATGAGCAATGACAGTTCCTTGTACATTACTACACACATTCCAACTCGTTGCTTTTGTTGGAAAGCGCTGGATTGTCCACGTTTCTCCACAATTCATACTACGAATAAAAACTCCTTCATCTCCTACCCCGTAAACTACATTACCTTCACTATGTAAATCTCGAATTCGTTTTTGGAACCCAGTTAAAATCTGTTTCCATTCTCCATCTTTTTCAATGAATAAACCATTATATGTAGTAGCTAACAAAAGCTTTCCATCTCTTAACTTTGTAATAGCGGTTGCACTGAACTCTGTTTCCACGTTGACACTCCCATTCCTAGAACTTCTCAGCAAAAGCAATTGCAAAATTACTGCATTTTTCAACGTCCTCTTCATCTTCTGGAGCTAATTCAATTTTCAATCCTTCTTGTACAAGCTCTGCTCCGCATTTTACAAGACGTTCTTCAAATATCGTTACCGCTTCACAAAACAGTTCATACGCCGTATCACCTGATCCAAAAACAGCCACTTTTTTACCCGTTAAATCTATATTTTCTAACTCATCATGGAAATCTTCCGCTTCAAATGGTAATTCACCATCACCCCACGTATAAGATCCTAAAATGATTCCATCATAAGCTAATAATTCTTCAGCATCCATACCTTCCATCTCTTGTAATACTACTTCATGATTAAAGGCATCTAAACTTACTTTAATTAAATCAGCAATACTCTCTGTATTCCCTGACATACTTGCATACGCTATTAAAATTTTCGCCACTTTGGCATCCCCCTCTTACAATAAATGATTCTCATTCTCATTATATTAATAATGAGAATCAATTTCAATTATTATTTTCATCCGATTTATATCCTTTTCATTTATGTTAAAAGAAATCGTACATCTGACTATTACTTTTTCATTTTGAGTATTAACATTCATATTCGTCTATTGCCAAATCTAGTTTCTCAACTTATTGTATATACATCCTTTCACATTTAATATGTTGCATATATAATGCGAAAGGCCATTTACACATTTCATTTTTTTCAGGTAACAAACAATTTCGACTTTACAAAAAGAGGAGTCTTTATAATGAAAAAAATTTTTATTAGACTTTTAAAAATATCATCCCTTTTGACAGCACTATTATTAACAGTGGGTGCCAGTATTCTATTTGGCACTTCATACGGCCATAATTTACGTGTCATCGCAGCGGAAAGTATTTTAACGTCTCAACATCCGCAATACGCAAAAATTACATTACTGTCTGATAACGAGTTAAATGATATTTCTCAATCCATTACAAATCCAAAATGGAAAAATAGCGAGTTTGCCAATACAAAACTTTCAAAACAAGAATTAGAACGAAAGAAAAATTTACCACTAACTGTTTCGATTGAAACAGTTAAGAAAAAATATAACGACCATTTTTTCGAAGGTAAATTAATGACTATTAATAATCCATTAAATGTAAAGCTCGTTACACAACAAGGTTCACAAGGAAAAGACGTTGGGGAAAAAATATATGTCATGGCAAAACGAAACCATGCACTTGCTGCTGTAAATGCTAGTGGGTTCTGGGATGAAACGGGGCATGGTGGTGGTAAAACAGGCATCGGTATTGTTATGGAAAACGGGAAGGTCATAAACACACCGCAAGACATTAATACCCCTACTCTCGTCAGTGGACTTACAAAATACGGACAAATGGTTTCAGGAGAGTTTTCTGCTAATCAACTGTTAAATAAGAATGTCGTTTCCGCTGCTGGCTTTATGCCTCAACTAATTGTAAATGGCGAAAAAATGATTACAAATGATGGCGGATGGGGCTATGGTCCCCGCAGTATTATGGCTCAGAAAAAAGATGGATCAATTATGTTTTTCATCATTGATGGAAGACAACCTCATAGTATCGGAGCTTCTTTAAGAGACTGCCAAGATATTCTTTATGAAAAAGGGGCCATAAATGCAATGGCAATGGACGGGGGCTCGTCAGCAACATTGTACGCAATGGGAGACATTTTAAACATCCCTTCAACCTTATCTCATAAATCACGCTATTTACCAAACGCCTGGATTGTTACCGCGAACCCTAAACAACAAGTTCATGTAACGATAGATGGCAGCCCAGCAAGCTCTCAAAAGATTTCCGAAATGACAGGATCTACTGCTGTAGCTATAAATAAATAAAAAAGAACGGATGACTATACAATCATCCGTTCTTTTTTATTACTTTTTAAAAATACCAAATGGTTTTCCAACTGATAATACAACTTTTCCGAAGTGTGTATTTAACACGGCTGCTGCTGAACCATAGAAAGATAATAATGAAATACATAGTTCAGAATACGCTGCTAAATTATGCATTGCGTGCGGCATAACACCTAAAGTACTTAATGAAAGACCGATAAATAAGAAATCAATAAGGACGAAAATCATAAATAATACTTTATGTGTTTCCATTGCACCAATTGTCATAAAGATCGTGAAAATCAAGTATCCGATAAAGGCTATACCAAGCTGTTTTGAATCTGCAGTTTGGGCTAATTTTTCGCCAAATACTCCAAGTTGAATTAACCAAGTCATTCCAACACCTAACCAAAATAGGCCGTACGCACCAAATGCTGTTGTACCGAACGTATTATTATGCTTTGCATCGTGAATGCATGCAAAGATTTGTGCAAATCCTCCTAAAAAGATTGCCCATGGTAATACAAGTGAAACGCCATCTGTTAAGCCTAACTTTTGAGATGATGCTACAAGTGTTACCATCGCTAATCCAAATAGACCAATTCCAGATGGATCTGCTGTTGTCATTTTCACATGATGTGTAGTAGTTTGATTGCTCATATAAACCTCCTGATTATAAACATACTCGAATACAATACTTAAATCAGAAGGCTATGTCAATGGTTTTTTTTGTATGTTGTCAGACCTTATTCCCTATAATAATCGAATACACTTTGGGCCATTTCATACGGTTTTATATTTACATTTGGCAACTCATTTACCGGCATCCATAAAGGAATATAACTCCCTCTATCTTTCAGCTCGAACTCCTCGCCTTTACCACTTCCGAAAACTCCACCTATAATATGGGCATTATAATAATACTCCGTACCTTTATACTCCACCTTTGCAATCAGATGCTCCACTTGTATATGTACCCCTAATTCTTCATAGACCTCTCGCTTCGTTGCTTCTTCAGGTGTTTCTCCTTTTTCAATTCCCCCGCCCGGAAAAACAAAATACATTTCATCTTCTCGAACACGTTTTATAAGAGCGATTTTACCGTTCTGTACAATAATAGCTGCACCACGATTTCTTCTCACTTTATTACCTCAACACCAATCGCAACTGTTCCCCATTCATTTTCTTGTTCTTTCGTATATATTTCGTATGTACTTTCTAACATTTCTTTTATACTAAGTTCTTCACAGTCAAATAATTTTTTATCAATTTGTTCGTACATTGCTTTAAAGCTTTCGTATCGTTTTATCTCCGTTACTTTTACAGCCATCGTTTCTGCTGTCGTAGGGTTCGTAAATACAATTTCATCGTCTTGTTTTATAAGTTGACGTTTTTTATCGTATAAGCGTACTTCATATACTTTTTTCCCTAATTAAATTGACTGAAAAGGTTTATTATATAATCCCATTTCGTATCTCATACATTCCACTCCCTTTTATTCATCTTGCCTACTAACATTTTTGCACATTACTATTTCATACAACATAGTTCGCCTTACTTCACCTTGCATATAATGTTCCATATCCATTACTTTCTTTAGAGAGGATGCTAAAATTGGTATGTTATATTTAAATCAAAAACCTGAATATAATAAATATGATATCGGTGATTATTCTTACAGTAAAGTAGGCCCTATTATTTTTTCTTGGAATGATGAAACAAAATTAAAAATAGGTAAGTTTTGTTCATTAGGAGAAGAAGTCGTTTTCGTACTTGGCGGTGAACATCGTGCTGATTGGATAACAACTTATCCATTTAATGTCCTCTTCGAAGAAGGAGCACACATTACTGGTCATCCTTCTTCAAAAGGTGATATCGTAGTCGGCAATGATGTATGGATTGGTTATCAATCCTGCATTTTATCTGGTGTTGCAATTGGTAACGGGGCCATTATCGGGGCCAAGAGTGTTGTTACAAAAGACGTACCTCCATATGCAATCGTCGCTGGTAATCCTGCCAAACTAGTTCGATATCGTTTCCCGCAAGAAATCATTGAAAAACTAGAAAACCTTGCATGGTGGGACTGGGACATTTCCGTTATAAAAGGAGCTATTCCATTTCTACTCTCCAACAAAGTCAACGAATTTTTCACTTCTCCCGAAGAAGAAGCTACTTGATCCAAACAAAAAGAGCATCCTATTCTTTCAGGATGCTCTTTTTGTGTTTATTTTTTATTTATTTGCAACTGATTACACGGAGAACAGTGAAATGGAATTTTGTCTAAACAATTAAAGTTTGTTTCGCAAATTTGTTCTATCGTTGGAACGAATGGAATGACAACTATGTTACTATCTATTATTTGTGTAACAGGTGGCAATACTGTGCCTACTTGATGTTCAAACCGAATACTCGCTTCATTAATATAATTTCCTGAACCACTTGGTGCACTCTCAACTACTACTTGAAACGAAACTGTCCGTGCTTCACCAGGGTTTAAATTTCCTATAAGAAATCCTGATACTGGGCTTACATTGGGCACTGGCGTATTATCAACCATTACACTTCCAGGAACAAATCGAAAACTCCCATCTAACATATCTTGAAAACGAATATTTTGTATCGCTGTATCCCCCGTATTCGTAATAACTGTGGTAAACGTAATAACATCGCCTATCGTTGCTGTTTGAAGATCTGCCGTTTTTACGACTGTCGTTGAGACATTTTGAGGAATAAATGGGATAACGACTGTATTACTATCGCCTTCAACTACTACAGGCGGCTCATTCGGATTTACAGTTGCGAGCCCAGTCGCTGTAGCAGTATTTGTAACTAAATTATTTATTTGTCCTCCCGTTATTACAACTTGGAAATTAATAATTGCCGCATCATTCGGCTGAAAATCACCTAACGGAATACCCGTATTCGGATTGGCAAATGGAAGAGGTACATCATTTACCGTTACCGTGCCATTTATAAATAACGTATTTGGATCAATGATATCTGTTAAAACAATATTCGTCACAGGAACTGTACTATCATTTATAACGGCAATGCCGTAAGTGACAACATCTCCTACCATTGCTACTTCAAAGTTTGCTCCTTTTGCAACAAATAAGATTGCAGTGTTTACCGTTACAATAACTGTATTACTCGTGTCCATCACTGTAACTGGCGGCTCTCCTGGTACTAAAATATATTCTGCTAACACTCCAGCGACGTTCACTACTGTACCACCATCTGGAAAACTCGTAATTGTAGCTTCATATGTTACTATCGCCGTCTCACCGACTGGAATGTCTAAAATCGTAAATCCAACCTGCGGATTTACTCCTGGACGCGCTACTCCATTTACCGTTACACTATTTGGTACAAAAGCCGCTTCCGGAGATAGCACATCAATAAATTGAACATTCATTGCATCAGCCGTACCAGTATTTAATATGCGAACACGATACGTTACCGTTTCTCCTACTCCAACAATTGAATGATCTACTTCTTTCAGCATATCTAAACTGCCTCTATTTACTGGTGTGACTGTCGTATTACTTGAATTCGTAATTGTAAACGGTGGTTCTCCTGGAATCAATTCGAAATCACCAGTTACTCTCGCTGTATTCATAATGCTACTAGAAGGTGGAATTGCGATTACATTTACTTCAAATGTGATTAATACGCTATCCCCTACTGCAAGATTTGGTAATGAAAAGCCTACAAAAGGATCTAAACCTACTTGTGGAATCCCATTTATCTGTACACTTCCAAGAACAAATTCTAAACTAGCGGATGGAACATCGATAAACTGAACATTCGTCGCCAGTACCGTTCCTGTATTCGTAACTTGCACACTATAAATTAACGTATCTCCTAATCGCGTTGCTTGTTTATTTACAGATTTTATAACGCTAAATCTTCCTCTATTCACCCTCGTTATTGTCGTATTACTTGGCTGATTTACTACAACTGGTGGTTCTCCTGGTACTAAAGTAAAACTCCCTGTTATATTTGCAACGTTCGTAATTGTTCCTGATGACGGGATGTTTGTAACTGTCGCTTGAAACGTCACTATTACCGTTTCTCCAACGAGTATATCTCCAACTCCAAAGCCAGTAATCGGATTTAAGTTTGGTTGCAGGGCTCCATTTATCGTTACACTATTTGGGACAAATGACGCTCCTGCTGAAATCATATCAATAAACTGAACATTGTTAGCTGTTACTGTTCCCGTATTCGTTATTTGCACTGTATACGTTAATACATCGCCAACGAGAGTCGCAGCCCTGTTCACCTGTTTTATAACATTAAATCGTCCTCTATTTACAGTTATGAGTGTTGTATTGCTTGGCTGATTTACTACAACTGGTGGTTCTCCTGGTACTAATATAAAGCTTCCAGTCACATTTGCCGTATTGGCAATCGTTCCGTTTGATGGAACACTGACAACTGTTACTTGGAATGTGACTTCTACACTTTCCCCTGGATTTATATCTGGAAGCGAGAATCCATTATTAGGATTGAATCCAGGTTGTGACACACCATCTATCGCTACACTGTTCGGTACAAACATTATAGACGAAGGTAATATATCACTATATTGAACATTCGTTGCTACCATTGTCCCTATATTTTGAACTACTGTTGTATATGTGATTGTATCGCCTATTGCAACAATTGGCTGACTTACTGATTTTAAAACATTCAAACCAGTTTCATTTATTTCTGTTAATGTCGTGTTACTTGTCGTTGTCTCAGTAATAGGCGGCTCTGTCTCACTTACAACAAATGTCGCTGTAACATCTACAAAGTTTACAACTGTTCCACCTTGAGGGATGATCGTTACCATCTCTTGGTATGTGACAAGCACAAAATCATCTACAGGTATATTTGGAACTGTAAAACCGATAAAAGGATCTAATCCTGGTTCTGGTACTCCATTTATGCTCACACTTCCCGGTACAAATTTTACACCAGAAGAAGTCGTATCGATAAATTGAACATTCGTCGCTGGCACTGTTCCGAGATTAAAAATCAATACATCATACGTTAAAATTTCTCCTACAGTCGCTACTTCTTTATCTACTAGTTTTAACGGAAAAATAAACGCTATATTAATCGTCGTAACGACTAAATTTGTTAATATCGTTTCCGTAATCGGTGGTTCTTGCGGGTTTGGTTGCGAAGTAAATGTAACGTCTGCATCATTTAATATGACTTCATTATCTGGAATTTCTGTAATCGTCACTTGGAACGTTACCTCAATACTTCCGCCATTAATTAATAATGGCGTAACTGTAAATCCTATTTCTGGATTTACATCCAGTTGCTGCACCCCATCTATCGTTACACTATCTTCTACAAATGTCGTCCCTTCTGGTATGACATCTTGGAAGAACACATCTGTAACAGGTATAATTCCTACATTTGAAATTAACACGGTATACGTTAATACATCCCCAACTGTTCCAGTTGCAACGTCAACTGTTTTTGTTGCTGTTACTTCACCAGGAGGAGGTAACGGTATTGTAACTACTGTCGTATTACTTGAATTTGTCGTTGTTACAGGTGGTTGTAAAGGATTTAATAAGAACGTGGCTGTAGCAGATGCCGTATTTAATACTGCTCCGCGCGGGGATGGCGCAACTACTGTAACTTGGAACGTTACAGTCAATGATGTCCCAGCTGCAATATTAGGAATCAGAAAACCAACATTTGGATCAAACCCAGGTTGTGGCGTTCCATTTATCGTTACACTATTTGCTACAAATGTTGTTTCTAGAGCAATTGGATCAATGAAAGAAACATTCGTCGCTAGTACTGTGCCGTTATTCCGAATGACAACAGAATACGTGTAAGTTTCTCCAAGTGCTGCTTGTTGTACAGATGAAGATTTTTGTATATTTAACTGTGCTGTATTTACTTGTGTCACTACAAAGTTACTATTCGTAACATTCGTTATAGGAGGCCCTGCCGGATTTATAAGGAAACTTGCAGTAACATTCGATTGATTTCTTATATTCCCTCCGCTTGGAACAATCGTCACTTTAACTTGAAACGTAATTGTAGCGGTTTGCCCGACTGGAATATTTGTAACTGGAAAACCTTTCATAGGGTCCGCACCTTGCTGAACGACTCCATTTATCGTGACACTATTCGCTACAAATGTAGCTCCAGATGGGATTGGATCTTGAAAAATAATATTTGTGGCAGGAACAGTTCCTGTATTTTGAACACGAATCGTATATGTTAACGTATCTCCTTTACCTGCTTGTGATGTATTTACACTCTTTATTACATTAACTGAACCTACATTCACTCGCGTCACGACTATATTACTAATCGTTACAATTGTAATCGGTGGCTGCAAAGGACTTACTTGAAAATCTGCAGTTACATTTGCATTATTCGGAAGTACTCTATTCATTGGCACACTTGTGATTGACACTTGAAAAGTGACCGTTACCATCCCTCCTACTGGAATATTAGCAAGTGGAAATCCAGTTGTTGGGTTTAAACCTGGTTGGGGCGTTCCATTTATCGTTACACTATTCGCTACAAACGTTGTTCCAGATGGAATCGGATCAAGGAATGATACATTTGTCGCTGCTACTGTTCCACTATTTTGTATAGTAACTGTATATGTTAGCGTATCTCCTTTACCAGCTTCACTTGCATTTACATTTTTCCTCACATTTAACCCTGAAGAATTCACCACTGTCATAACAGTATTACTTGGTACTGTTACAGTAATCGGTGGCTCTGTTGGATTTACAAGGAAATCTCCAGTTACATTCGCATTATTTACGACATTATTTCCTTGGGGAATTTCATCAATTAATACTTCAAACGTAACAATTACACTCGCACCAGTAGGCAAATTATTTAATGGGAATCCAAGTTCTGGATCAGCCCCTTCTTGTAAAACACCATTAACCAATACACTATTTTCAATAAATAATGTCCCTTGCGGAATTGAATCTTGGAAAAATACATTTGTAGCTGGTACACTACCTGCATTAATTATTTCGATTGTATATACTAAAACATCCCCTACCGTTGCAACACTCGTATTCACAGATTTTATAACTTCAAAGCTCCCTGTTTGTACTGTCGTATTCACGACGTTACTCGGAACAGTAATAGTAACTGGTGGTTCACTCGGATTCACTTGAAAACTTGCGGATACAGTTGCACTATTTAAAATATCTTCATTTTCTGGATCCTGTACAATTAATACGTCAAATGTGACTACAACGGTTTGAGCCGCAGGAATATTTTGAAGAGAAAATCCTGTATTCGGATTCAATCCACTTTGCGGTACTCCATTAATCGTTACAGAATTTGCAACAAATGAAACAGCGGAAGAAATAGTGTCTTGGAAAAACACATTTGTTAACGGAACGTTTCCTGTATTTTGAACGGCAATCGTGTACGTTAAAGTATCTCCTACTGCCGCTTGAGCTGTATTTACTTCTTTTATTACATTTAAACCACCTGTATTAACTTGTGTTACAACTGTATTCGTTTGTCTATTAATCGTTACTGGCGGCTGATTCGGAATAACGACGAAATTAGCAGATACATTTCCGCGATTCGCAATCGTACCTCCTGATGGCGTTGATGTCACTCGTACTTGAAAAGTCACTACCCTACTTCCACTGGGAGATATATTTGCTACTGTAAACCCAGCCGCTGGATTTGCTCCAGGTTGCGAAACTCCATCAACAGTTACACTATTTGGGATAAAAGTCGTTCCAATTGGGATTGGATCTTGAAAAGTAACATTTGTCGCAAGTACATTTCCGATATTTTCAATTGTAACTGTATACGTAAGAACATCATTAACCGTTGCAAAAGCTTTATCCACTGTTTTTCTCGTTCTTATATCAGCTATATTAATAGTAGTAAATACAGTATTACTTGTCGCTTGCCCTGAAACTGGTTGTTGACCAGGCACTGGAGTAAAGTTAAATGTTACACTCGCACGATTTGGAATTGGATTTACAAGAGGACTCGATGTTACTCGAACTTGAAAGCGTACTACAGTCGTTTGCGAAACATTAATACTTCCAAGATTAATACTACTTGCTGGATTCGCTCCTGATCGCGCTACTCCATTTATCGTAACACTATTTGTTACAAACGTTGTTCCAGCAGGTATACTATCAACAAAAATAACATTATTTGCAGCGACATTCCCATTGTTCGTGACATTCACTGTGTAGGTTAATACGTCATTAAGTGTTGCCGTCTGTAGGTCTACAGATTTTTGCAAACTTAGATTTGCACGGTTTACCGTCGTCTGTACTGTATTTGAAGAAGCTGTACTTGTGATAGGAGGACTTCCGACGAAAGGACGGAATTGGTAAGATACCATTGCACGGTTGGAAATTGGATTTGGATTTGGGAATGACGTAACTCTCACTTGAAATGTAACAATTCTTTGAGCGTTATTTGGGGTTGTACCTAAATTTATTCCACTAGCTGGATTCGCACTCGGCTGCGTTACTCCTCCTACTGTCACACTGCCGGCTATAAATGTCGTTCCATTCGGAATACTGTCTTGTAATACAACGTTATCTGCACTTCCCGTCCCTGTATTCGGAACGGTAATCGTATATGTGAGAATATCTCCAACTGCTGCCACTGTTTTATCAACAGATTTGACAGGATTTATAATCGGCCCCGTCGCATCTATTTGAACACCAAAACCAGCTGCAGCATATCCATCTCCATTTGTAATGAAGCGAACTGTTGCTGACGTTTGATTATTCACTAATGATGATGAAGCATCTACATTCGTAATATCCCACCCTTGTCTTCTGACAGCCAAGGCTGCCCCTAACGGCTGATTCAAATTTCCAAACGTGCCGCTCGTATCTAAATTCCCATTGTCATTACAAATTTGTGATTGAAAGAAATTATTTGCGGGATTTCTCGGTCCGAATAATGCAACTGTAGCATTAGCGTTCGGCCCAAAACGAAGTTGATCTCCAACAATGTTAGAATCACCTTCTTGAGCAGTTACAAGTACTCTTCCTGTAACTGTCCCCGTAGACGGCGTTGCAAAACCAGAAATAATAGCATCAACTGGTGGCGATGAAGCATCGATGATTTCTTGACCTGCATACACTGATAAATTTCGAAGTGGTAAACTCGCATTTTGATAAACTACCTCAAGTGTCCAGCCTACCGATCGACTAATAGTTGAATTGGCAGCAGTTCTCGCAGCAGGAACACTCCCAGTTGTATATGTCCCCGCTCCTCCTCCATTAACAAAGTTTGTTACACTGGCAGATCTAACGTAATAAAACTGATTCCCAACTGATCCTTGTTGAGCAGTTGCAGGATCTGGTGCAACTGAAAATGTTCCTGCTGGTGTTGTAAACGAAATATTATCATTTAAAAATGCAGTAACATCCTCAGTATCAGTCCTGTATGTGCCAGCCCACACTAGTTCTGCGTATAAAAACTACTCCCTGCTGGAAGGTTTAAAATTGCACTTGAAGAATTTAATGGCCAATCATTTGTCGTTCCTGCTGGGAACCCTGGCACTTGAAGCGATGTATTTACTGTAGTAAATACATCAATCGTACCGAAGTTATTGCCTGGTGCAGGAGATGTAGGACTGAGTCCCAACGTGTTCCCAGTGAACGTGACGGCACCAGTTACTGTCGTTGTAAAGCGATTCATAAAAGGCACATAATCATCTCATTTCATTTATAGTAAAAAGTGCTCTATACTATAAAATGTAGACAAACTATAGAGTGTACGTTGTCCAACAAAATTCCGCACATACGAGAGGGGTTTATAAAATTATGCGCTACGTAATCATAACAGGAACTTCACAAGGTTTAGGTGAGGCGATTGCCACGCAATTGTTAGAAGAAAATACAACGGTCATCTCTATTTCTAGAAGAGAAAATAAAGAGCTTACTAAACTCGCAGAGCAAAATAACAGCAATTGCATTTTCCATTCCTTAGATCTTCAAGATGTACATAATTTAGAAACTAACTTTAACGAAATCATTTCATCTATTAATGAAGAGGCTGTATCATCTATTCATTTAATTAATAATGCGGGCACAGTTGCACCTATGAAACCAATTGAAAAAGCTGAGAGCGGACTGTTCATTACGAACGTTCAAATTAATTTACTTGCACCTATGATTCTTACCTCCACTTTCATGAAACATACGAAAGATTGGAAAGTAGATAAACGTGTTATAAACATTTCATCTGGCGCAGGAAAAAATCCTTATTTCGGATGGGGAGCTTATTGTACAACGAAAGCTGGCGTAAATATGTTTACACAGTGTGTAGCGACCGAAGAAAAAGAAAAAGAATATCCAGTAAAAATCGTCGCTTTTGCACCTGGTGTTGTTGATACAAATATGCAAGCTCAAATTCGTGAAACAAATAAAGAAGACTTCATAAATTTAGATCGATTCATCGCATTAAAAGAAGAAGGAAAGCTACTGTTACCCGAATATGTTGCGAAGGCAATTCGTAGCTTACTAGAAACAGAGGACTTCCCGCAAGGTGAGGTAATTCGAATTGATGAATAACAAAAAGGCACGCTATACTAGTGTGCCTTTTCATTCTACTTCTCTAAGAATATAAGTACAGACTCCATAATCTCTTCATAACCAATTTCTTGATAAATTTTATTTGATGTTGGATTTGCCAGATCAGTATATAATGTCGTTGTTTTGTAACCTTCATCTAACATACGTTGACTAAGTGCAGCTACACAATTTGATGCGTACCCTTTTTTCCGTTCTTCTTTCGGCGTATATACGAAATTAACTGTTATATTATTTGTAGTTGGTCTTGTTTTTGCAGCTACAGAGACTAATTTCCCGCCAACCTCCAGACCAAATAGACGGTTGGTAGTTATTAATGTATGTGCGGTTTGTTTCGCTTCCTCTTTCGTAGTAGGTAACTTCACGTCTTCACAAAATTGATATATCCATTTTTCTATTAATGGTAGCTCATCACTATTTATCGTACGAAAAATCCCATCGTTCCACTTCTTCTTTACTCGTTTTAATTCATATACACCTTGCTCCATTCCAACTACAATTTTTTTCTGTTCTAATATCGCAATCTCTTCAGCTAACTTCTTTATGACTTTCTTATTGCCAATGAAACCAGGAATATCCGGATATACTTTCGTTAACTCCTTTGCAAGTTCCACTATATCCTCTTCCGCAATTTCAGAAGTTGCAACAATCATTTGTCTTTCCACAGTTTGAAGAAATACAATCGTAACCTCTTCTCCACGTTTCGCTACCGCCATAAATATCGGTTCTTGAACAACTTGTAAAACGCCTAATATTAAATTATTTGCCTGCTCATTCTTTTCTAAAAATGATGTAACATCTTCTTTAAAACGGAGAACCTCTTCATATACGTGTAATTGAATCATCGACAATCTCTTCCCTCGATTTATATTTTAATTAAGTATTGGCGATTAATTCATTAAATCCTCCTTTTACGATTCAATAATATTTGAAACTAATGTGTTCAAATCATTTTCAGCATGCAAAACTCTCTTCTTTTCCTTCTCAAATATCTCTTCTTCTTTTCGAAAAGATTCTTTGCGTTTTTGAATCATACGCTCCATCTCTTTTTTACTCGGACCACCATATACATTTCTTTTTTGAATAAAAGCTTCTGGTGATATAATTTCTTTCCACTCTTCTTCTAATAAAGTTACTCTTAACTTTTCTTGCAAGTACATATTTACTTCTTTGAAATGTAATTCATGTAATTCTTTCTTCTGCTGCATAGACATATTCGCAATCGTACTTGCTGCATGATGTGCATGCCGGAATGGTATTTCATAGTTCTTTGTTAAAACATCTGCGAAATCTGTAATCGTAATCGCGTGTTTATATGAACGACTTTTTAACGTTTCCGCTTCTACCTTCATCGTTCGAATAACTGCGTTCATAATACAAAAAACACGAATCGCCTTTTCGATTCCTTTATATAAATACGGCTGCAAGTCATCCTCCGTATCGACAATATCGCCAAATGGTGTATTATGAATCATTTGAAATACAGTAAAGGCTTCCCCTAAAGCAGTACTCGTAATAGCGCGTGCATGTTCAATTGAAACAGGATTTCGTTTTTGCGGCATAATGCTACTTATTTGTACATATGGCTTCGCTACAGTAATCCCATCGTATTCTTTCGTCGCTAATAGTAAAAAATCATGAATCCATCTACTTGTGTTCGTCATAATAACCATTAGCAACGAACTAACTTCTAATAAATAATCCGCTCCAGCGACAGCATCATATGAGTTCTCAATTACATTTGTAAATCCCAGTAGCTGTGCCACTCGCTCTCGCTTAATCGGGAAACTTGTTGTAGAAAGGGCAGCTGCCCCCATTGGAGAATGATTTACAAAATGATACGCTTTTCTCGTTCGTTCCAAGTCTCTTTGCATCGTATCGTAAATTGCTAAAACATAATGACCAAATGTTGTTGGTTGCGCTGGTTGTGTATGTGTATACGCAGGCATAATTGTTCCCATATGTTCCTCAGCGAGCTCCAGCATACTTTCTTGCAGCAATAAATGATGTTCCATTAACCGTAATACATATTGCCGCAAACTCATGCGATACATCGTTACACCCATATCATTTCTACTCCTACCGATATGCATATTACTGACAAATTCACACTTTGCTTCTTGAGAAAGTAAATGTTCAACTAAGAAAAAAAGATCTTCATGTTGCTCTGTATATAGCAACTGATCCTTTGGAATTGCCCCTACCTTTTTAAGTGCTGTTAATATAGCTTTCGCTTCTTCTCTTTTCATTAGCTTTTCTTCAGTTAACATAATAATATGTGCCCTATGCACTTGAAACATATCTTTCAATAAATAATTACGCTGAAAATCAAATACATGCTGTAGTACACAGTCTACATATGTTTTCCCAGGGAAATCAGCGCCTTCATTTTTAATAAACTCTTCTTTACTCTGTTTCATCACCTTTTCCCCTTTCGCCTAAGTATTACTACCCATCATACCCAGCGATAGCTAAAAAGTGCTTGTACATAAAGTGAAACTTTAATCAGTGGGTGGTTCATCCCCCACTGATTATTAACCTTCACCAATCGGTCGTTTACGGAATAAAAATAAACTCGGCGCTCATAGCACCGAGTTTATTTAATAAAAGTCGCATCATACTTATCACTTTGCAACACTTGGAAGTGTAAATTTGCTAAATGTTTACGTATTTCAGCACTGTCATCTTCATTTAAATTATTCGCTAAAAATACAATTTCTGTACAGTTCCCGCGTTTATCCATTGCATAAACCGCTTTTGTAACTGTCCATGGTGTATAACCATTCTTTTGCCCCGCGTGTCTAAATGTTTTACGATATTTCTTGGCACTCATATCCGTTTCAACGATATCCGCCCACACTTTTTCTTCTGCTTCTGTCAAGCCACCTTTATGATTTGCCTTTTGAAGCAATACCATATAATCGTTTGCAGAAGCAGCCGGCAATCTATCCGACCAAATTTTATCGTAACGTTCTTCCAAATAAAGAGGAATTTCCTTCTGTAATAATGGGCCCTTCTTTTTTAAGCGTTCATGAATAATCATCGCATATTGACGATATTGCTCTTGAGACATTTCTTTTAGCTTTTTCTCTATTTTATATTTTGGAACATGTAGTTCTTTATGCAAATATCCCGGAATGTATAAAGATGAAACGATCGGAAATAGTGGTTGATGTGCAGGAAGCGATAAACTTTGTAAATTACGATTAATGTTATCTAATCCTAACACTTCCATTAAGTACTCAGTATTCGCATTTGAACTGAACTTAACCATACCTTTTGCAACTTCCTCTAAAGAGACTGCTCCTTCAGTTATTTTTTCTTTTTTTTGCAAATAACTTTGCCATCTGTCTTGTGCACCACCATCTGTATTCGGCACATAATAACGATTCACATCATTAATTGAAACGAAACTAGACGGGTCGATTTTCCCCTCTGTAACTTGTTTCGTATATTCAAGCGCCACAATTAACTTCATCGTACTAGCAACTGGCAATACAACATCTGGATTTACAGAATACACAACTTTATCATTTCTCTTTACTAGAAGAGCGCTATTTTTTTCATCTTTATGTTCTTCAATAAAAGATGCTATATACTGCGCATCATCATTATTTGAACTCCACACTTTTTTCACTAAAAAGTTACCCGAGATTAGCAAAACGAAAATACCCACAATCACTGCGCATACTATAGTTTTTTTCAAGTAAAATTCCTCTCCTATTGTGTAACTCTTCTCTATTTATCTCTTAAAAACAAAATAATGGAGATGATTATTTAAATAATCATCTCCATTATTTTAACTTGTATGCTCCTATTATGTCTACGTCATAATTTTCACAAAATCTTCAAGAAACTTTTTATAATGTAATGACCAACCAATTCTCACCCAATTTTTCAATGCTTTCGCATCAGGTTGCGGGCGAAAATCAGCGATACTTTCTCCTTTTGCAACTCCAACCGTATCGACATCAACACGGCGATACACGTAATCTAAAAGAGATGGATTTGCCGCTACCATCATTGTAACAACGTCATGTACTGGACTACCTGTTATTTTTGGATTTAACTTTTTATAAGCTTTATAATAATACGTAAATATCGGTTCAATTAACTTATTAAAACTTGTTTTAGAGTGTTTCGTAATATACTTTACCATCTCCGGCGTAATAATAGCTTCAGATGTAACGTTAAGTGGCACTAATGTCACATTCTTGGCATTTTGCATAACTAATTGCGACGCAATGGGATCACCATGAAAATTCGCCTCCGCGACTGGTGTAACATTACCAGGCATTAAGAAAGCACCGCCCATTATATAATACTCTTTCACATACTTCATCATCGGTTTTTCTAAAATAAATGCTGTCGCTAGTGTCGTTGATCTGCCAGCATCAACAATGATTAATTCACCTTTATACTTTTCAAGAATATCAAAAAATGCACAAAAAGGTTTTATATTAGGTGAAAATGCTTTTGGCGGTTTAATAGGACCTAAGCCATCTGCCCCATGAATCTCCGGGTAATACGTCACAAAATCCCCGGATAAAGGGATTTTCGCACCATTAATAACAGGTATATCTTCCCTTCCCGCCATTTGCAATAAATATGCCGCATTAGTCGTTGCTTTTTCTTGCGTTACATTCCCGTATCCTGTTACAACACCAACAATATCAACATCAGGATGCATAATTCCATACATGATGGCTAAAGAGTCATCAATTCCCGGGTCTCCCAAAAACAACACTTTTTTCATCGACCTCAACTCCATCCCCTCAGTTGTTATTAATTTATGAATAGTCATGGATATACAGAATAAAAAAGAATAAATTCATACGAAAAAACGCAGCCCTATACGGACTGCGTTCTCCATCTTATCTAGACGTTTTTCTTCATAGTAACCATACTGCCAATGATGTAAGCAATAAATGCAAAGCAGATTGGGAAGACAACTGTATGTATACCGAACGGGTTTGGATAGAAAAGATGAATACACATATATGAGCCTACCCCAACTAAAATGGAAGCGAGTGCTCCAGTTGCATTTCCCTTTCTCCAATATAAACCTAGTACAATCGGCCAAATGAACGCCGCTTCTAAACCACCGAAGGAAAATAAATTTAACCATATTAAAAAATCTGGCGGCTTAATAGCTGCAGCATATACGAGTAATCCTACGATACCAGTAATCAAAAGACTACCTTTCTTTATCGTACTATCTGCTGCATCTTTATTTATGTAATTCACATATATGTCCTTAATAATTGACGAACTTACAAGTAAAAGTAATGAGTTTACTGTAGACATTATCGCTGCCATTGGTGCAGCCAAGAAAACTCCAGCTAGCCAAGGTGGTAACACTTCCATCGCGAGTAGCGGCATCACTTTATCTGGTACCGTTATACCAGGAAGTACTACTCGTGCAAATACACCAGTTAAATGCATACCAATCATAATTGTACCAACGACAATCGTCCCAATGATAAGCGCTTGATGCATAGCTTTTGAATTTTTATAAGACATAGCACGCACACTAATTTGTGGTAATCCAACGACTCCGATTCCAATTAAAATCCAAAACGATGTCACATATGATTTCGTTAAACTGCCATCTGCTCCAAATGGTGTGATTAAATTCGGATTAATTTGAATGAGTTCCTGCATAATCTTTTCAACTCCACCACCAGCAATGACAGTAGCAATTAAAATGATTGTTGTTCCGACTAACATAATGATTCCTAATAACGTATCTGATAAAGCAACTGCACGAAATCCACCAATTAGCACGTACACAAGTACAGAAAATGCAAATAAAAATAGTGCTGTTGTATAAGAAAGTCCTGTTAGTGACTCAATTAATCGTCCGCCGCCAACCCACTGGGCTACTGTTGCTGAGAACAAAAAGATTATAATACATAACGCAGAAAGAACAACTACCGCTTTATTATTGTACCTTCCCTTTAAATAATCAATAAGCGTAATCGCTTCCATCTTCCTTGCGATAATCGCAAACTTTTTACCGATAACCGTTAAAACGATATATCCTGTTACAACTTGAATCGCTGATAATAGCACCCATCCAAGTCCCATATTGTAAGCAATACCAGGCCCACCGATAAAGCTACTTGCACTACCGTACGTAGCAATCATTGTCATAGCTAATAATAAGCCGCCAAGCTCACGTCCACCAAGAAAATATTCTTGTAAAAATTTATTATTAGCAGTTGCTTGTACACGTCTTGATGCGTATACACCAATTAAAAACACAACGATAAATGAAATTATCATTGGAATGATTACATACCAATTCATCTCTTATTCCTCACTTTTTTCTTCCTCATCGAGTGAAATATCTTTAAATACAAAACGAACAACTAAACTAAGCAAAATAACCATTACGATAAATCCAACGATACAGCTATAAAAAAACCATGATGGAAAACCTAATACATATGTATATTCACTTGGATCCTTGCTACCAAGCCCATAAGCAAATCCATACCATATTATAAAATTAATAATAGCTAATCCAAGACCAATTAACGCTTCTCTATGAGCAATTCGAAAGCGCGGATCATCATGATAATTCTTCATTTTCTCCCTCCTCTCACGATGTATAATTGTACCACTGTTCTTCTAGTTTTTCCTACTAGAAAACAAAAACGCGCAGGATTTTTTGTAATTGTATAGAAATACCATGTATCATTACATATTTTTTACAATTGTAACACAATTGAAATTTGAATTTTCAGTGTTTATTATTTATGATTTTAATTAGAGGCTTTTCATCTAGTTCCCACATCCTTGATTTCGGAATAAACGCCGTCTCGTACTGCGTTTACATTATATTTTCAAGGGGGTTATACAATGAGTCAACTAGCTGTAAATCTTCATGAAAAGGTAGAGAAATTTCTTCAAGGCACGAAAAAGTTATATGTAAATGGATCTTTCGTTGAAAGCGCTTCCGGTAAAACATTTAAAACACCTAACCCTGCAACTGGCGAAACACTTGCTGTCGTTTCTGAAGCTGGTCGCGAAGATATTCATAAAGCTGTAGTTGCAGCTCGCATGGCTTTTGACGAAGGTCCTTGGTCTCGCATGAGCACTGCTGAGCGAAGCCGTCTTATGTACAAGCTTGCCGATTTAATGGAAGAACATAAAGAAGAGCTTGCACAGCTCGAAACGTTAGATAACGGAAAGCCAATCCGTGAAACAATGGCAGCAGACGTACCACTTGCAATTGAGCATATGCGCTATTACGCTGGCTGGGCTACAAAAATCGTTGGTCAAACAATCCCTGTTTCTGGTGAATATTTTAACTATACACGCCATGAAGCCGTTGGTGTTGTCGGTCAAATTATCCCTTGGAACTTCCCACTTCTTATGGCAATGTGGAAAATGGGTGCAGCCCTTGCAACAGGATGTACAATCGTTTTAAAACCTGCAGAACAAACTCCACTATCCGCCCTATACTTAGCTGAATTAATTGAAGAAGCTGGATTCCCGAAAGGCGTTATTAATATCGTTCCTGGATTCGGTGAATCAGCTGGACAAGCTCTCGTTAATCATCCACTCGTTGATAAAATTGCATTTACAGGTTCTACTCCAGTCGGTAAACAAATTATGAGACAAGCATCTGAATCATTAAAACGCGTTACATTAGAACTTGGTGGTAAATCACCAAACATTATTTTACCTGACGCTGACTTATCTCGAGCGATTCCAGGTGCGCTTTCTGGCGTTATGTTTAACCAAGGGCAAGTATGCACTGCTGGGTCACGCTTATTTATTCCAAAGAAAATGTACGATAATGTCATGGCTGATCTCGTTCTATATTCAAAAAAATTAAATCAAGGCGCTGGTCTAAATCCAGAAACTACAATCGGACCTCTCGTTTCTGAAGAACAGCAAAAGCGTGTAATGGGCTATATCGAAAAAGGCATTGCAGAAGGTGCCGAAGTACTTTGCGGAGGCAACAAACCATTCGATCAAGGATATTTCGTTTCTCCAACAGTATTTGCTGATGTAAATGATGAAATGACAATTGCTAAGGAAGAAATTTTCGGTCCAGTTATTTCCGCATTGCCGTTTAATGATATTGATGAAGTAATTGAACGTGCGAATAAATCACAGTTCGGTTTAGCTGCTGGTGTCTGGACAGAAAATGTTAAAACAGCACATTATGTTGCGAGTAAAGTACGTGCTGGTACAGTATGGATAAACTGTTATAACGTCTTTGATGCAGCATCTCCATTTGGAGGATTTAAACAATCCGGCCTTGGCCGTGAAATGGGATCTTACGCATTAAATAACTATACAGAAGTGAAGAGCGTTTGGCTCAACTTAAACTAATGAGAAAGAACCTGATCTATCCGATCAGGTTCTTTTCATTATGTATTCCTTTAAACCTGCAGTCCCCCGCTCACGTTTAATACTTCTCCCGTAATATAAGATGCATAATCTGACGCTAAAAAGGCAGCTGCGTTTGCAATGTCTTCCGGTGTTCCAATTCTTCCAACTGGAATCGCTCCAACCATTTTCTCTTTCACTTTATCTGGTATTGTTTTTGTCATATCAGTATCCATAAATCCTGGACAAATCGCATTACACGTAATACCAAAACTCCCAACCTCTTTCGCTGCTGTTTTTGTTAAACCTACAACCCCTGCTTTTGTAGCTGCATAATTTGCCTGCCCTATGTTTCCTTCTCTACTAATTGAAGATATATTAATAACACGTCCATATCCTTGTTGTCTCATATAAAGAAGTGCTGGCTGCATACAATAAAAAACGCCAGTTAAATTCACTTGTAATACTTGCTCCCAAGCAGACTTCTCCATCTTATGTAACATTGCATCTCTTGTAACCCCAGCGTTATTCACTAAAATATGTAGTGTACCAAATTTTTGAACCGCATATTCAATTAACGACTTCGCTTCATTTTGATTGCTCACATCACATCGATATAAGCTCACTTCATATCCTTCATCCGATAACTCACGTGTCGTTTTTTGTAGCTTCTCTTCATTTACATCACTAATTAATACTTTAGCTCCTAATTTTGCAAAAACCCGTGCGATTTCTTTTCCAATCCCCTGCGCAGCACCTGTTACAACTGCTGTTTTTCCATTTAACAAGTCCATCCCTATCCCCCATTTCTATTAGCTATACTGTATATTTCGGCTCTATGCTTTCCAAATCCTCTTTGTATAAAAAAGTCTATTTGTGTCAAACTAACTTTGCAACGTCGCATAAAGTGAAACTTTAATCAGTGGGGAGTTTGTTCATCCCCCACTGATTATTAGCCTTCACCAATCGGGCAGTTACGGGCAGTTAATCTCCCACCTAGCTTCTTTGTTCCATCTGAATTTTGAGGTGGGAGTTTTACTAACCATTTATGCGGGATAAAACACAAGGAGATTGTGTCGAATGAAAAAAAAGAATGTAAACCGAAACAAATCTGCTGATGGCATTGATGTTGAGTTCTCTCGCGAACTCGCTGACCACAATGACTTAGAAGCAAACGCACGTGCAAATGCCGCTGATGCACGTCAAAAACGCCAGTCATCAGAAAAATAAGGCACTACAACGTTCCTTATTCTTTTCAACAGGGACCTACTACCCGAAAAATAAACCGAGAGCCACTCTCGGTTTATTTTTTATATTTTTTTATATAATGTGCCAAAGCGAGCAATGGATATATATGTCCGTAACTATGATACCGAATATAAAAGCCACCCGGTAACCCGGTACCAGTAGGATATTCTTCATTCATAGTAGACTGCGCGAGCAAATATGAAATCCCTTTTCGAATAATTGGTGTTTCTTGATCATAGTAAGAAATGAGTGCATCAAGCGCCCACGCTGTTTGTGACGGCGTGCTAAAAGGTAAAGAAATAAATTTTTTCTCTACACTACTTTGACAGGATTCTCCCCACCCTCCGTCTTCATGCTGCAAATGCTCGAGCCATGAAGCTGCTTTTTTCAACGATGGATGAGTAGAAGGCACTCCTAATGCACGTAAGCCTGTCATTGCTGCCCATGTACCGTATATATAGCATATCCCCCATTTTCCATACCATGATCCATTCTGTTCCTGTACATCCATTAACCATTTGACTGCTTTCTTTTTTTGCTCTTCAGGCAATTCATTCGGTGCATACGTTCCGAATAATTCTAACACCCTACCTGTAACATCTGGTGTAGACGGATCAGTTATCATATCAATCGCATTTTCAATCGGTAAATTCGCTAGTAACTGGCTCGTTACACCTCGTTCAAAAGCTCCCCAGCCTCCATCATTGTTTTGCAATCCTTTTATCCATCCGACGCCTCTATCCCATGCACCATCTACTTTACTATTCCCTCTACTTCGCGCTAAGGCTCTAAGAGCAGCCGTTGTATCGTCTATATCAGGAATCGTTGTATTCACATCTGAAAATCCCCAGCCGCCAGCTATAATGGACGGTGCGTGTACACTCCAATCCATTTTCTTAGTCTGTTGTCTTTGTAGTAAATATTCCGTCGCCTTTTGAATCATCTTATTTTCTTTTATTACATTAGCTTCTTGCAATGAATAGCTAAGTAAAGCGGTATCCCATACGGTAGAAGGAGAATTTTGCAAATGACTTCCTCTGTCCATCTTCCATATATAAGATTTTAATCCTATCACAGCTTTCTCAATAATTGGAGACTGAATAGAGTGCCCTAGTGCAAGCAAAGCATAAATCATATAAAACGTAGCACTGGCGTAACTATATAATGTTCCATTTTCATCTATACGCTCCTTCATAAAGCGCTCTACTTCTTCGTATCCTTTATGATGTAACGATAATGGATAAGATATTACCTTTTTCACATCACCTAAAAACGATTGAAACAGCAGAGACCGCTCCTCTCGAAACCATTGCCCACCCCCACCTGCAATATGATTTAAATTTGGCAATAACTTTTTCTCTACACGGAATCTCTTATTCATACAAATCATCATCGGAATTAAATGTATACGTGCTGAGCTGCTTAGCCCAAATATACTGAGGGGGGAGTCATCTTGTAAAAATAATATTGGTGTTGGAAAGTGAAAAAGCGCAGGAAATTCATATTCTCCATGAATCGCTAATAAAAATTTCGTCATAAAATGAGCACGAGAAACTCCCCCGTGTTCCTTAATAAACGTTTCAGCTCGCCTCATATTCATATCTTCTTTCGAATATTTTTCCGAAGCAAGTAAAGCAGCATATGCTTGAATCGTCGCGGATAAATTCCCTCCTTTTTCATCTTCGTATAATTTCCAAGTCCCTTCATTTGTTTGAAGAGATACCAACCTTTTCACAAACGGTTCTATTTCGTCATTTCGCCCTAATAATTTGAGTAAAAAAATCATGTGACAATCCGTTAGCAATGCTCCTTCAAAACAAAATGACCACGTTCCGTCTTGCCTTTGCATCGTTTGAAGTGCAGTCGTTCTCCGCTCTATCTCCTCACGCACTTTGTCATATAGTAGCACACCGCTCACCCACCCTTTCTAAGTCCGTATACGATATTCGAAAAGCTAGATAAATATGTATGAAAACAAAGAAAAGCAGAACGTGTATTACACACATTCTGCTTACAAACAATACCCAACCCCAACAACAATTCCTAATAGTGCACCCACAACAACTTGATACGGTGTATGTCCAACGAGCTCATTTAACTTTTTATATTCTGTTTGTCTACCATGAAAAAAATCATTCAATATTTTCGCTTGCTTACTTACCGCAAGCCTTACTCCTGAAGCATCGTACATAACAATAATGGCAAAAATAGTGGCAACCGCAAATATTGGACTCTCCACACCTTCCACCACTCCGACACCTGTAGCAAGTGCAGTAACAGTCGAAGCATGCGAACTTGGCATTCCACCTGAAGCAAAGAACTTAGCAAAATCAAACTCGCCTGTTTTTATTAATTTAAAAACGACTTTCGTTAACTGTGCTAAAAACCAAGAAATTATAGCTGCTATAAGTGGATCATTATGTAAAATTGTTTCCATGTTTTTCAGCTCCTCACTGACTATAATGGAATTTCTATATAATATAAGTATAAAGAAAAATGCGTAGAAAATACTACGCATTATGATACTTTTGCTGATTTATTTTTAATAAATTTTGGTTGTTTCTGTAGTAGAAACTTTGTTTTCGCCATTGAAAAGACCAATAAAGCAATCCATATACAGAAAAACGCAATCATATGAGTAGATGTGAAATGTTCACCAAAAACGAACACACCTAAAATTAAACTAATAGTCGGTGCGATGTATTGTAAAAATCCTATCATATAGAGCGGAATAAGTTGTGCCCCTTTAGCAAAATAAAAGAGTGGTAATGCTGTAACAATACCCGCACCTATTAAAAGAAACGTTGATATTGCCGAAATAGAACCGAACGAACCGAAACCATGCACTCCTGTCATAAACAAATATATAAGTGCAAATGGCGTCACTAACATCGTTTCCATCGTAAGCCCGATTGTTGCGTCGTAATTTAATAATTTTTTCGTTAATCCATATAATCCAAATGAAAAAGCAAGTGAAAGAGAAACCCATGGAATTGATCCGAAACGTACCGTTAAAATAACAACACCTAATCCAGCTAAACCAACCGCAACATATTGCCAAAAATTAAGCTTCTCTTTTAAAACAACTGTACCAAGTAAAATACTTATAAGTGGATTAATATAATACCCAAGACTCGCTTCGATTACATGGTTATGATTTACTGCCCATATGTATACAAACCAGTTTCCACTAATAAGTACCGAAGCAATTGTTAATGACATTAATAATTTAGGTCGTTTAAAAAGGGCCACTAACTCCCCACCAAACTGACGAAACCTCTTCGTTACTCCTAAAACTAACAACATAAAAACAAATGCCCAAACGATGCGATGCGCTAATATTTCATCTGCCGGTACTTCCTCCACCCATTTCCAATAAATCGGAAGGACTCCCCACATCGTATACGCACCCGCCGCATATATAATCCCCTGCTTTTGCTCTGCTGTTTGACTCCCCATCTTCCCTGTTCTCCTCTTCTCTTTTTTTCTTCATTATAAGGTCTCATATACTTACTTTACCAATATTCAATCTGCATTTCTTTCGACATTCCTCTTACAAATCCCTTATATGTATAAAAACACTCCTACTGTTATAATCACGAGCACTGGAATACCGAAGACAAATTTACTTTTATGTGTCTTATGATGAAACATATACATACCAATCCAAGCTCCAACCGCCCCTCCAGCTGCAGCTGATAAAAATAACGTACTTTCTGGCGTTCTCCACTGCTTTTTCTTTGCTTTTCGCTTATCAAGCCCCATCATACTAAATGCTATAACGTTGATAATAATAAAATAAATCCATTTCATCTCTTTCTCTCCCTTAAAAAATTCGCTTTATGTTAACACGAAAATAAGGTGCGTACAAATAAAAATGGCTATAGGTTAAAAATAAATCTTTTTAGCCTACAACCATCATTGTAATACCTTATACTCTATTTCTAATCTTACTATGCTTTTTCGCGTATATAAAATAGATAAAAATACCTACAATAACCCAAATTGCAAAACTGATTAAAGTAGTTTTAGAAAGATTTAATGCTAAATATAAACAACTTACTATCGCAAGTATAGGTAAGAATGGAACTAACGGAGCTCGGAACGGTCTTTCCAAATTAGGATGTGTCTTCCTTAATACAATTACAGCAATAGACACAAATATAAACGCTGTTATCGTTCCCACATTCACTAAATTCGCCAACAAATTCAAGTCCAATAAACCTGCTAATACAGCCGCAATAATACCCGTAATCCATGTATTAAAAAATGGTGTTTGATAACGTTTATGAACACTCGAAAATCTTTTTGGTAACAAGCCATCTCGGCTCATCGAGTATGATACTCGAACAAATGCGAACATAGCAACTAACAGAACTGTTGTTAAACCAGCTATCGCTCCAACTGATAATAGACCAGCAATTCTATCCTCTCCTACAATACGCAGTGCATACGCAACTGGATCAGCTACATTCAGATCCGTAAATGGCACCATTCCAGTTAACACAAATGAAACACCAACATAAAGAATTGTACAAATGCATAAAGAGACCAGTAATCCGATTGGAACGTTACGTTGTGGGCGTTTCACTTCCTCTGCTGCTGTTGCAACTGCATCGAAACCTAAAAAGGCAAAAAATACAGTAGCAGCTCCTCCAATAACACCATGGTATCCAAAAGGAAGAAAAGGCTGCCAATTCTCTGGCTTTACATATTTTGCTCCTACAATAATAAATACTAAAATAACAGCCAGTTTAATAATAACCATTATATTATTTATACGTGCGCTTTCTTTCACACCACGACTTAGTAAAAATGTAACAACTAAAATAATAATAACCGCTGGCAAGTCAATAATTCCGCCATTCCCCATCCCTGGTGCAGAAGCAATGATTGCCGGAATATGAATATTAAACCCTAGTAGCAATGACTGAAAATAGGCTGACCATCCCGCCGCCACCGCAGAAGTAGCTAATAAGTACTCTAACATGACACACCAGCCAACTATAAAAGCAAAAATCTCACCTAATGTCATATATGTATACGAATACACACTTCCTGAGACCGGGACTGTAGATGCAAATTCAGCATAACAAAAGGCTACACAAGCACATACAATTGCAGCTAACATAAAAGATAATACAATTGCTGGACCAGCATGTTTCGCTGCTACAATACCTGTTAATACAAAAATGCCTGTACCAATAATTGCTCCAATTCCTAAAAGCGTTAAATCAATTGCTCCTAAAGTTTGTTTTAACACTTTTTTCTTTTCTTCATTCATTGCTTTCTTTATAAATAAACTCATTCGTAGAAACCTCTTTTTTCAAAATTATCCCTTACTCATTACAATCTTTATTACTGTTGCTATTACACATTAATAATATTCATGTTTTACTTTCACTCCCTATATAAACTCCACACATTAAATGGTTTAAAATCAGAAAAATCAATCTTCTAAAAACACGCTTGTTAACAGTCATGTTTTTAGAAGATTGATTGAATTTATCACACAATTAATTATATTGTCAACAATATAATTAATTCACCAACATTGAATAATTATAAGCAAAATAGCATTACAAAATATACGATCCCAATAACAAACACTGTCAATTCCCATTTTAATACACTTTTCATTATTTCAAAATTCATTTTTATACATTGAATTCAATGTAATCCCCGTATGTAAACACAATAAAACCAGTCGATTCATTATATAAAAATAACTATTCATCTTGTTAGACCGATTAACTTCCCTACAAATTGCAAACAGTATTTTCACTTAGGACAATAAATAAAGCGCAGATGTTCATCTGCGCTTTATTCTTCCGCTTCAATTTCTGTACTACTATTATCGATATGTTCCTTTCGAGCTTCTTCTTGCAGCTCTGCTGAAATCATTCCATAATAAATTTCTGGATATAATCCAAATATTTGATATACACTCCCTAAAAACGGCATCGGAATCCCTCTTTTCTAAAGTTGTATTGCCATTCTTAAGGATTCCCTTTTCGCTCATTATACATTCGTTTTTGGTGCTTCTTCTTCATCTTGGACATGTAATAAGTTTTGCCATTTTTTATAAGGTGCACTATTTGGATCTACATACCCTTTCGCATACGAACGATCCCACAATTGCTTAATAAACATCTCTTTTTCTTTCTTCGCAACCATATCCGCGCCTGTTCCGTAGTAATTTTGGAAATACAGCTCAATTTCATCAAGGAATAGCCTTAACAAATCGTCAGATGTTTCTTCTAACGTCGGGTCATATTTCGCCTCACGGTCATACATTAAAATCATATCTAAAATATTATGGACATGCTCTTTACGAAGCCATCTAATATCTTGAGCACCTAATACAAATGGATGTGTATATAAATGCCCACCTTGTATCATTGCCTTTTCTTGTTCTTCTTCAAACCGGGACAAGATGTTTTCATAAATAAACGGATTATGAAGCAATGCTCTGTGCAACTTATAACTTTCGTTTGAAATATTTTTCCCCATCGACTGGATTAAAAAGCTACGGCCGACACCATTATATTGATACACGAATTGTCCATCAACAGCAACTAAACTAATCCAGCGATACATATACGCGTATAGAAGAGCACGATTACATTTATCGTAATCTAACTTCGTTTGCGTTGCATTCAAGTCTGGCATAAAGGCTGGTAAGTGCCAATATTTATCTAAATGCGGCGTCAAACTAGATTTTTTACTATTTAATTTGTTCACGCGGCGATAATACGATTGAAAGTAGTCACCTTTATCGTTCATAAAGCCATTTGCAATATGCCCAGATGAAAGCTTAGGAAAATCTTGTAGCGATAATCCATAATGAGCACGATAACAAATCACTTCAAATGGTGAAAACGCCTCGTTTACCGTATCTTTTTCTTTAAACATTTCTTGCAATAACTCTTCTTGCAATTCTTGTTTTAAAGAAGGGTGTACGCCCCAATATTGTAATTCTCTATGATGAGAAACTTTCGGAACGAACGGACTTGCTAAATGGAAGAGATCTTCAATTTTTTCACGAACGTATTCATCACGATCACGCTTCTTGAAATCTGCTTCCTTTCGCAGTGCTTCAACGATATTAAGCTCTAATTTGTCACGATAGCGCACTTGAAGTTCGTCATAACAATAACTCAATATATGTTCACGATAGAAGTCTTCAACCTTTTTCGACTGAATTTCTTCGGCCTTCGCATCACGACAATATTCCCCGTACAAGCTCATGTAAATTTCTGCTGATATATCTTTCGGTAGTACACCTAAATTTAAATGTTGCTGCATATCTTGCCAAATCTTTTCTTGCAATTTCTCTTCAGCTAATACGTATACATTCGTTGGGTTCGTTTTCCCCTCAAATTCTTTGCTTCGTTTTTGAATTTCAAACAATAAATTTTCACGTGTTTCGTGTAAGTTATCAAAAAATCTTTCCCAATATTGAATCATTTTATCAACTGCTTGGTATAGCGATTGATACACGAGTTCTAACAACATTTCTTTACGATACTCACTTAATTTGTGCACATATTGCGTTACGATATCTTCAAATTCTTTTTTGAACAAACGTTGCTGATTATAAAACATTTTCCCTACCCAGCCTTGTTGCTGAGCAATTTCAACGCGGCGAACAGCCGTTACCGTTCCATCAATATTACTCACATTAAATTTCTTATCGTAGTTTTGAATTAAATTACGCTTTTGTTCATTATTTTCATGTAGTCGATTCATCTTCTCTACTAACTGCTTTCGAATTTCATACAGCATAAAACGTGATGCGACTGGATGGACAGGATCCGTTTTCTTTAAAAACCATGTATTTAATTGATACGACTGTCCTTCTGAGCCACTCGGTGTAAAGCGATCTGATTCGATCATATCATATAAAAGGGTAGTTACATGTTCATGTACACGGCTCGGAATCGCATACGCATATAAACGAACTGCATGATCAACTCTCGCTACTTCACCTTTCATTTGTTCCATTATTTTAAGTTTCGCAGCTGATATTTTGCACTCATGCTGCAGGCGGTTTAATTCCTCATCTTTTTGCACTGTACGGTGTACATAGCTTTCAACAGCCTCTAAAAACAACTTAGACTTTGCGACACCGACCTTACCGCCCTCTGCTCCTTCACGCGTTTCATTGAACATTTGTCTATAAAAAATATGGGCCTGCTCTGGACGAGTAGCAAGATGCTCTAAATCTTCTAAATAACTTTTCCCGCGCTCTGGCTTTTCACGCTGCATACCACGTTTGACATCTTGGTCGTATCTTTGCTTCTTTTCTTGAAACAGTTGATCTAAATGAAGCCAAGATTCATCTAAACCTTGAACCGCCCATTTTAAAGCACAATATTTCAAAACGTGCTCATACGGATAAATAAGTTTTGCCGTTCCTGCTCCGCAATATCTACCTTTCCCGCTCGATTCTGCCAATTGCTGAATTTGATTATCTTCTTGTGCAAAATGATTTGCAGACATTGGACTAAATAACTGTAAATGAATTGTATTTGCCATTTGCTCCATATAATCTGATAAATTGTGCAAATGGTGCCCATGTAAATTTTCATAATCATATAAGAAGCAATAATTGTACGGTAAATGATGCTGCTTTATCGTATGATTCGTTCTTCCATCTTCATCCACTTGATCAGGACGATATTCTAATTCAATCGTGACGCCGCCTCGTTTTGATAATTCACCGGTAGAGCCGAGTGTAATAGCATGTAATTCTTTTAACGAGGCATAGCCGTTTGCTTGCACCGTTTCAAACTCTTTCGCACTAACCGTTCTCGTCTTCACTAAAACGTCTGGCATTAAAAACGCACCGCGAATTAAAATGTTGTGATGCTGCAATTTTTTCCGAAGCATTTCACGCAAATATAATGCGATTTGTAAAAACATCCCTGAACCTGTTCCGCCAGCTAGTGACGTTACAATAATGACACGTACACCATATTCTGTCTGATCACTTGTAACCGGAAAAATCTTCTCGATTTCTTGCCAAAACGATGTCAGCTTATCTTCTTTCATCGCTGCACGTAATGCTAAACGTGAAATGACACGCAACTGTCCGGCCCCTTCTGTTAATGGTTTATCAAGTATAGTCGGGTCCATCGGAAACCACTCCGGAATCGTTGGATCTCCTGCAATATACTCCCTCGGTGTTTTACTCGAGCTCGTTTGCGTCTTAAACTTTCGAATATGATCAAATTTACTCAATGTATTCACATCTGTATCAAATACGTGCATTGCTACCTTTTTTCGGCGCTCCTCAGGCAGTTTTTCATATATTTGATGTGTCACAGTACTACCGATTCCACCTAAACCAATTAATATCGTTGGAACTTGTAATGTCATGTGAACCACCTTCCTATTCTTGCTTGTTTAAAATAAAAGGGGAAAGAGCGCAAAGAACCCACCAGCTCTTATCCCTATCCACTATTCACATTCGTACCTGTAAATTTCCTTACCATACCCTCTATCAATTACTAAAAGTTCATTTGGATACAGCGTCTTATGTTCCATCCCTACCTCATCCTCTGTTATAAACATTCCATCAATAATCATCCCAACTACTTGTGACTCTTTCGCTACAAATATAGATTTCGATCCTTTTTTCGCTATTAATGTTACAGATTGCACCGTCTTTCTTTCTGCTCGGAATGGAATACCAAAATAGTACTTCCACCATTTATTTTTAAGTAACTCTGGTTCGGATTGATAAAGCCAATCTTTCGCTACTTCTTGATCCCATTCATAATATAATAATGCTTTTCGGTGAAATCTCGGACGAACAATCCATCCTAAAATAATAATTCCTACTACTAAAAGTAATAAAGTGATAGGAATTACAAATTTAAAAATGAGCGCATATTTCTCAAAAAATGGCGCATTTTCTATATGAAGTACAATCTTTTCCTTTACTTCTTGTAATTTTGAATCATTAATCGTGATGGTAGCTTCTACGGTGCCTGTATCTGTAAAATTGAATGTGTCGGAGTAATAAGGTCGAGGATAAACGTAAATTTGATTATCATGTTGTTTTACTTCATAGTTGATTGATTGATTGGATGTGACACCAGTAGATTTTAATAGTTTCTTTACAGCCTCTTCTGTCATCGGTTTACCATCTAACTGCGGCTGTAAAATAAATGGTTTACTATTTTCCAAATTCGTTACCTTTTCTTCGTAACCTTTTGTAACAGTTTGAAGTGTTAATTTTGGTTTTTCAGTTGGTTCAATCTTGAATTCTTTCGTCTGCCTATAAAATCCCTTTATGTTCATATGAACTTTTCCGCGTACTAACTCTTTGCCAACTTTTGTCTCATAATAAAATAAATGTCTTTTATCATCCCACTTCATCGGATACTGCTTTCCGTCTATTTCTACTTCTGCTTCAAAATAAGAAATTTGAATTGGTAGCTCCGTAGGTTTTGCTTCAATAACAGCCGTTACTCCTTCGTACATTTTCTCAACATTTTTTCTATCTTTATCATCTTTGTCATACGTAGAAAGAGTATAATTAAGCGCTGGTTCAACAAGTACTTGTAACCCTTCTTTCTCAATATCTTGATCCACTTCTATCGTATATGTCCCTGGCTTAATCACTTCCTGATTCGCTGTACTTACATGCACAATATTTCCGAATAATTTAGCTTCTCCTGGTGCATGTATGGAAAAAGAAGACTGCACTTGTAACGGTTTAGAAATTTGCATAACTTTATATTTAGACAAAGACGATGATTGTCGTACAAGCGTCATACGCTTTAATGGGAACGGCGTTGTAATTTCTATTTTTTTCCCTACTATTTTCGTTTTGACAATTGTTTCAACCGAGGAGAAAGGGTCACGATTGGCAACCAATGCTGCCACTTGATTTACACTTTTTACAATGCCATCCTCACCACTAGATGGCATCGTAACACCATTTATCTCTTTCTTCCATATTTCTTTAAACATATTTAGCTGTTCTTTTTCTTGCTGCCCTAAATCCTCTTCCATCGTGATTAAGACTGGATGTAAAGAGATCTTTTTCGAATCCATTTCTTTCTTAAACTGTGCTAACTTCTGTGTAATTTGTTTTTTTCCGCCAACCTTATCTTTCTCCAAATCATTAAATGCCCCGTCAGTTAATACAATAAGCCAAAATTCACGTTTTCCATCTATATCTGCTTCCTTTTTTATAGATTGCATCGCCGTTTCTACTGCGCTAAATGGAGTATTTAAATATGTTTTCCACGCGCCGATCCCATCAATTTCTGTTTGCCTTCGATCCTTTGTTAACGAAATGTTTAACGGATCATTTGGCTTACTCATTGGAACGTAAGAAAATTTATCTTTCTCATCTAATAGCGCAACTAAACTTTGCAAGGCGTAATTGGCATACTTCCAGCGATCGTTATTTCTCATGCTGCCCGAATCATCATATACAAGTGAAACGACCCTTTCTTTTGCCTCCTCTCCTTTTGCAAAAACTGAAAAAGGTAAACATATAAATAGAAACAGCATGAACGTGGCACAAATTCGAATTTTCATGATGAGGCTTCGCCACCTTTGTAGACAAATTCCTATGTTTAAATTTATGAGAGGAAACAAGATATATGACTTGTATTTTAGGACAACAGTTCACAACAAGTACATTATGTAAACAAAAATGAACTACTCCCATATTATATTTTGAGTTTTTTCCTTATTATATATATCTAAAATAACACATAGCTTTCATACTTTTCCCACTATAAATTCCACCACTAAAGTTTGATTTTCTTTTCAATACAAGAAATAAAAGAGCACGCTATAATTAGCGCACTCTTCATTTTTTCACGTATACTTCAACAATCGGATTTTCCTTTTGATCTGCATGTAAACGTATATTCTCTTCACTTGTATTGTAAATACTAGCTAACAGCATAACAGTTAGTAAGTTAGGTATCTTCGCATCGCTTCCGTATTTTCTTTCAAGCGCCTCCTTATATTCAAAATCTAAATCTCCTTGCACATATGTATACACTTCAAAACCATCCTTCAAATTACATATGACCGTATCAATAATATCCGCCCCCACTTGTTTCTTTATTTCCCCCCGCAATGCTTCAATAAATTCTTCCCAAGGAACTTCGTACGTCTGAAATTGGTCTGTAGATTTCATTTCTCTTCCTCCTCGTTATGTATCCTGTATCCTGTTCGTATATTTCCCCTTTCGTATAACAATTATGATAGATAGGTCATTCGTACAAGCCGCACTTGTCCTGCTTACATATCGTATTACGGTAATACGGAAGGAGGAAAGAACATGCATAGAAAAAGATGTTATGATACATGCCAACGTTATTTCGGTAAAGTTGTTCGAATTGAAGATCGTGATGGTCGCATTCACTTGGGCAAAATAATCGATGTAACAAACGATTCTGTTTGGATTGAACCAATGCAACAGCGCTCAGCTTTTGATACAGGATTCGGATACTATAACGCATATTCAAACGGTGGATGTGATATTTGCGGTGGTATTAGCAGATGTGATAACTGTGGATTTGGATGCGGTGGTGGATTCAGTGGTGGATTTAGTGGCTGTGGATGCGGCGGTCGTGGTTGCAATAGTTGTGGCTGGGGCGTTGAACTCGGATTTGGCTTTATTTTTGGAATTACTTTGGCTGCATTATTTTTCATCTAACATAGTAAAGAGTTGACTATTTTTAGCCAACTCTTTTTCTCTATTTTTCACATATAAAAATGCGATGACCTAAAATATGTTGGTACATAAGCAGTACTTGTTCGTGTTGTACCCACGCCTCATACAATTCTTCTGGAATAAACGGTGATACATTCCACTCCAGCTCTTCCCTATGTCCTGCAACTGTTTCTGCAATAGTTCCGCCGCCCGCAATTGTAATTCTTTTAAAATTTGCTGCTTTAAATAAATGAATCCACTCATTTTCAGTTAATAATTCTTTCATACCGTATAACTGTCCAATCTTTTCTTCCTCTTTCTTCTCAATATGCTTTTCGGTAATCATTTCAATGACAACAAGCTTTCCATTCTTCTGTAATACACGATAACATTCCGAAATAACCTTTTCTTTATTTGTAAAAGCGAGTATAGATTCTCCAAGTACAAGCTCAAATGAATCATTTAAACACGGTAATCCTTCTACATCGCCTTGAATCAATTGTATATTTAAACCATCAAACAACCATCTATCTTTCGCTTTTTGAATCATAATTTCATTCTTTTCAACCGCTGTCACTTTATAACCCAATTCTTTTGTCATATACGCCGCTGTTTTCCCCGTGCCGCAACCTATCTCAAGAACATTTGCTCCGTGTCTAAGTGGCAATTGAGATAGCAATTGCTTTGTTAACGTAAAACCACCAGGATGAGCACTCCCTATTCCGTAATAAGCTAGAAAATCGATGTATGTGTTTCGTTTCATGGGATTCTCCCTTTTTTATTTTATATATTCCAGAAAGGGAGAAAAGTGCATAAAAAAAAGGGCGCATCGCGCGCCCTCTCTTTTACTTATCTTCAGAAATATATGCCCATTTGTAGCTGTAATCTCCACCAACTGGATGGTGAATAATACCTTTTACTTTCGCTCTTTGAACAAGAGCATCACCACGTTGATATAACGGTGCAATTGCAGCATCTTCAAGTAGCATTTTCTCAGCTTTCAGTAAGCTATCCCAGCGCTCTTTCGTTTTCGTTAATAACTCGCCTTTTCCTTTTTCTACAATTTCATCATATTTCGGATTTGAATATCCAGTTTGGTTATGAGGTCCATTTGTAACGAACATATCAATGAATGTCATTGGATCTAAGTAGTCAGGTCCCCAACCAGCGTAAGATAAATCATAATCTAGATCTGATTCTAATTTTAATTTTTGTTTAAACGGTTGGTTTTTCAAGTTCACTGTTAAGCCCGGTAAGTTCTTCTCAAGCTCTCCTTTTAAGAACTCACCTACTTTTTTCGCGTTATCGCTATCGTAGTTTAATAGCTCAATCGTTACTTGCTCTTTTCCAAGCTCTTTTTTCGCTTTTTCCCAATGCTCTTTTGCTTTTTTCACATCTGTTTTTAAAATATCTCCGTTATCTTTACGGAAGTCTTTTCCATCTGGACTCTTCGCAAATTCTTTTGGTACTAAGTAATCTGCAGGTGTAGATCCGTCATTTAAAATTACATTCGTTAAGCCTTTTTTATCATATGCCATTGCAATCGCTAAACGTAAATCTTTGCTCTTTAATACTGTATCTTGATTACCACGTTTTTGGTTTAATCGTAAGAAGTACGTTGACGGTGTTTTTTGTGTAAAGAAGTCTGGATTTGATTTATATTTGTCAACCATTTCAGATGTAAGTGCCGCACGATCAATTTGTCCACTTTCATATAAGTTTACACGTGTACCGCTATCTTTTACTACGTTAAAGTTGATTTCATCTAACTTAACTGTTTTATTATCCCAGTATTGTGCATTTTTCTTTAACTTCCAACCTTCTTCATGTTTCCAGTCTGTTAATGTAAATGGTCCGTTGTATAACGTTGTATCTGATTCTAAACCGTATTTTTCTCCTTTTTCTTTTACGAATTTTTCATTTAACGGATAGAATGTTCCGAATGAAGTTAATTCTACAAAGTAAGGAACTGGATTTTCTAATTCTACCTCTAATGTGTAGTCATCTACAGCTTTTACACCTAACGTATCAAGTGGTGCTTTCCCATCATTAATTGCCTTTGCGTTCTTTAAATCAAACATAATGTATGCATATTCCGCTGCTGTATTTTTATCTACCGCACGTTGCCAAGCATATACGAAATCTTTCGCCGTTACAGGTTCTCCATTTGACCATTTCGCATTTTTATTTAATGTGAATGTATATTTTTTACCATCATCACTCTTTTTATATGATTCAGCAACCCCTGGTGTTGCTTTATTATCTTTATCAAGTCGATATAACCCTTCCATTACGTTGTTTAAAGCAAGAAACGATACTTGGTCTGTCGCTTTTGCTGAATCCATAGATGGAATCTCTTGGCTCTCTGTTAAATTAAGTACTTGTTTTGCAGCTAATTTTCCGCCTTCTTTTTCGCCGCTTTTCGGCGTTGTGCTTGCCTTCTCTTTATCCCCTGATCCAGAGCAAGCTGTTAATGCCATACTCATTACTAGAACTGGTGCTACAACCGCTGTTAATTTTGTCATCTTTTTTCTCTTCATTTTTTTGTACCCTCCCCAATTATATGTACGATATTAACAGTTAGAGATTCTCTATTAACTTTCGTTGTCAGAAAATTCTTATTAATTAATATTCTACTGTTTTTTCGAGTTTTGTAAAGTAGTTTTATAAATTTTCTAAATATTTATTTTTTTATGATAGTAACTTGTTATTTTACTATTACTACTATATGAATTATCCCCCATCTACTATATGTAAACATCCCCATCCTTATTCTTCTCTATTGCTAATTTCTATATTTTCCTTATTCATATGAAATCTTTTACTATCATTTATCTTTCCAACCGTTGAATTTCATTCTAATATCCTACAGTAAACTTTCAAATGTGTCCTCAACGTTTCTCAAAAATTCAATAAGCCTTATCCTCCTTATACTAAAAAAAGCATTTCAAAAGCATATTAGCCACTTTTGAAATGCTTTCATGTTATTTCTTTCCGCCATCCTCAGTTACATACGCCCACTTAAAGCTATATTCTGGACTGATGTTGTGTTTCACAATGCCTTTTACATTCGGTTTCATTACATATGATCTTCCTGTTTGATATAAAGGTACTAATCCAGCATCTTCTTCAAGGAATAATTTTTCTGCTTTCCCTAACGCTTCCCAACGTTTCTTCGGATCAGACAGTAATTCATTACCTGCTTTTTGTACCATTTCATCGTATTTCGGGTTTGAATAACTCATTTGGTTATATGGGCTCTTCGATTCAAACATATCAATAAATGTCATTGGATCCGCATAATCTGGGCTCCAGCCTGCATAAGAGATTTCATAATCTTGCGCTGACTCTAATTTTAATTTTTGTTTGAACGGCTGAATTTTCGTATTAATCGTTACACCTTTTAAATTTTTCTCAATTTGATCTTTAACATAATCAGCAATCTTTTTCGCAGTTCCATCATCATAGCTTAGTAATTCAATTGTAACTTGATCTTTTCCAAGTTCCTTTTTCGCTTCTTCCCATGCAGCTGCTGCTTTTTTTGTATCTTGTTTCAGACCATTTTTAAACGTGTCTTGGTAATCTTTACCGTCAGGTCCTGTCGCAAGCCCTTTTGGCACCAATTGATCTGTTGCTTTTGATCCATTATTTAAAATAACATTTGCTAAACCTTTTTTATCAACTGATAATGCAATTGCTTCACGAAGTTTTTTACTCTTTAACGGTGTATCTTGTCCGTTACGCTTTTGATTTAAACGTAAGAAGAATGTACTTGATTCTGCATACTCACCGTATTCATCTTTATTCGATTTATATTTATCTACAAACTCTCCTGATAGTAGTGTGAAATCAATTGATCCTGTATCATATAAATTTACTTTCGTAGCAACTTCTTTTACTACACTATAATTAATTTCTTCTAATTTCACAGTCTTATTATCCCAATATTTATCATTTTTCTTCAACTGCCATCCTTGTTCATGTTTCCATGAAGACATAACGAATGGCCCGTTATACACCGTTGTATCTGCTTCTAAACCAAACTTATCTCCTTTTTCTTTTACAAACTTTTCATTTAATGGATAGTATGACGGGAATGCTAATAAATTTAAGAAGTACGGTACCGGTTTTTCTAATTCTACTTCTAGCGTGTAATCATCTACCGCCTTCGCTCCTAATTCAGTTACAGGTTTTTCTCCTTTATTAATCGCTTCTGCATTTTTTATATAGTAAGCAATAAATGCATATTCCGCCGCTGTGTTTTTATCAAGTAAGCGCTGCCATCCGTATACGAAATCTTTCGCTGTTACAGGATCTCCATTTGACCATTTCGCATCTTTACGCAGTTTAAACGTATATTTTTTACCATCTTCGCTTTTCGTACTTGATTCTGCAGCAGCCGGAATAGGCTTATTATCTTTATCAAGGCGATATAATCCTTCCATTGTGTTCCCTAAAATTTGTGCCCCTAACGTATCAGTAGATTTAGAAGTATCCATCGTCGGAATTTCTTGGTTTTCCGTACGATTTAATACTTGCTTCGCTGCATATTTAATATCAGATTTTTTTTCTTCCCCACTATTAGATGTAGTAGTCGTTTTCTTCTCCCCACCTGATCCAGAGCACGCTGTCAATGCAACACTCATTGCTAAAACTGGTACTACAACCGCTGTTAACTTTTTCATCTTTTTTCTCTTCATTTTTATACCCTCCCTAATTATATGTACATTACCAACCCTTGAGAGACCCCTTGTTAATGATTTACTTTTCAGAAAATTATAACTAATGTTATTCTACTCTTTTTTTCGCATTTGTAAATAGTTTTATTTTAAATATTCTGATTTTTATCTTCATAAATTAGTATGATTTATCCCCCATCTACTATATGTACGTACTATACGCCTTATTCTTCTCTATTTAACTGAACTAAAAATTAGTATTTTTAACTCACTAAAAAAAGCATTTCAAAGTAGCTAAGCTACTTTAAAATGCTTTTTTAACTCTATTATTTTTCAGTCACGTATGCCCACTTAAAGCTAAATTCTGGACTGATATTATGTTTTACTACACCTTTTACATTTGGTTGTAAAACATAAGAATCTCCACGTTGATATAAAGGTAGAATCGCTACATCTTCTTCAAGTAATGTTTTTTCAGCTTTTCCTAACTCTTCCCAACGTTTTTTCGCATCACCCATTAATTCAGTACCAGCTTTCTTCACCATTGCATCATATTTAGGATCTGAGAAGCTCATTTGGTTATGAGAATGCTTAGACTCAAACATATCTAAGAATGTCATTGGATCTGCATAATCTGGATTCCAACCACCGTATGAAATATCATATTGTTGCTCAGATTCTAATTTTAGTTTTTGCTTAAATGGTTGAAGTTTAATGTTAACTGTTACACCTTTTAAGTTTTTCTCGATTTGATCTTTTACATATTCTCCAACTTTTTTCGCATTACCAGTATCATAGTTTAAGAATTCAATTGTAACTTGATCTTTGCCAAGCTCTTTTTTCGCTTCTTCCCAAGCTGCTGCAGCTTTTTTAGCATCTGGTTTCAAGCCGTTTTTAAATGTTTCTTGGAAGTCTTTACCGTCTGGTCCAGTTGCTAATCCTTTTGGTACTAAGAAGTCAGCTTCTTTTGATCCATCATTTAAAATTACGTTTGCTAAATTCTTTTTATCAATTGATAGTGCAATTGCTTCACGCAATTTTTTGCTCTTTAATGGCGTGTCTTGTCCAGCACGTTTTTGGTTCATACGAATGAAGTACGTACTTACTTGCGAATATGTGCCAAATTCATCTTTCTTATTTCTATATTTGTCAACGAACTCTCCGTTTAATAAAGCGAAATCAACTTGTCCGCTATCATATAAATTGATAAGAGTTGCTGGCTCTTTAACAACACTGAAGTTAACTTCTTCAAGTTTTACAGTCTTTTTATCCCAATATTGATCATTTTTCTTTAATTGCCATCCTTGTTCATGCTTCCAATCTTTAAGAACGAACGGTCCATTATAAACTGTTGTATCAGACTCTAAACCGAACTTCTCCCCTTTTTCTTTTACGTATTTTTCATTTAATGGATAGTACGATGGGAATGCTACTAAGTTTAAGAAGTACGGTACTGCTTGCTCTAACTCAACTTCAAGTGTAAGGTCATCTATCGCCTTCACTCCTAGTTCAGCTACAGGTTTTTCTCCTTTATTAACTACTTCTGCATTTTTAATTGGGAAAGCGATAAATGCATACTCAGCAGCCGTTTTTGGATCTAATAGACGTTGCCAAGCATATACGAAATCTTTCGCCGTTACTGGATCACCATTTGACCATTTTGCATCTTTACGTAGTTTAAATGTATATTTTTTACCATCTTCACTTTTCGTACTAGATTCTGCAGCAGCTGGAATAGGCTTATTATCTTTATCAAGACGATATAATCCTTCCATTGTGTTCCCTAGCATTTGTGAAGATACTGTATCAGTTGATTTTGAAGAATCCATCGTTGGAATCTCTTGTGTTACTGTTCGATTTAAAACTTGTTTTGCCGCTAATTTTTCCCCTGACTTGCTATCTCCACTTGAGTTTGAGTTTGTGCTTGTCTTTTTATCTCCGCCTGATGTAGAACATGCTGTTAGTGCCATGCTCATTGCTAAAACCGGTACTACAACTGCCGTTAGTTTTTTCATTTTTTTCTTTTTCATTTTTTGTACCCTCCCTAATTCTAAACGATATCTATTTAAGAATTTTCTGATAATTCTGTTTTTCTTTATATATTTATCAGACGATTCTTACTACTTCTTATTCTACTAATTTTTTAAAATTTGTAAAGTATTATTATTAAAAATTTTTAAAAAATTATTTTCTTACAGTAATATTCATAAAAATTCCATATAATGTTCAAATTCTATTGCTCATTCATATAAATGTGCCATTTTAATAGTCTTTATTATATTTACACATTAAATATCTGTGAATTATTGTTAATAAATAATGTATATTTTTAGAAACTCTTTTCCTACAAAAATAAAAAAAAGTCAGCAAAGCTGACTTTTTATCCGGCCATTTTCTCTCTTTTCATTTCCTCTACTACTTTCATATACTTCTCATCATCAAATTCATTTTCACTTTTTGCAACAACTACAGTCGCAATACCGTTACCAATTAAATTGACGATAGCACGTGCTTCTGACATGAAACGATCTACACCTAGTAAAAGTGCTAGCCCTTCTAACGGAATAACATTCATCGCAGATAAAGTAGATGCTAGTACAATAAATCCCCCGCCCGTTACTGCTGCTGCCCCTTTAGATGTAACTAACAAAATAGCTATTATAGTTAATTGTTGACCTAGTGAAAGATCGACGTGAAAGACTTGAGCTAAAAATATAGTAGCCATTGATAAATAAATCGTTGTTCCATCTAAGTTAAAAGAATAGCCTGTTGGAATGACTAAACCTACTACCGGCTTCGAACACCCGAAGTCTTCCATCTTTGTCATCATTCGCGGCAGTACTGATTCTGATGATGATGTCCCCAGAACAATAAGTAATTCTTCTTTAATATGCACTAAATATTTCCACAAACTAAATTTATACAGTTTACAAATAAAATTTAAAACAACAAAAACAAATAATGCCATTGTCGCATATACACAAATCATTAATTTACCAAGTGGAATAAGTGTACTTAAACCATATTTACCAATTGTAAACGCCATTCCACCGAATGCTCCAACCGGTGCTAATTTCATTACAATTGATAAAATGTTAAAAAATACTTTCGATAATCTTTCAAAAAAGTCGATAACAGGTTGTCCATTTTTCCCTAACATCGTTAACCCTGCACCAAATAAAATGGAGAAGAATAACACTTGTAATATATCACCTTTTGCAAATGCCTCAAACATATTAGAAGGCACGATATGTAAAAAGAAGTCCATCCATTGCATTTCTTGCCCGCTTTGTACATATTGTGAAACATCTCCGCCCTTTAACTTTGAAGGATCTAATCCATCTCCAGGACGTACGATATTCGCTACGATAATACCAATGACAAGAGCAAAAGTTGTAACAATCTCAAAATATAATAACGCTTTCCCACCAACGCGTCCTACCTTTTTCATACTTCCCATACTTGCAATACCAAGCACAATTGTTAAAAAGATAATTGGTGCAATGACCATTTTTATCATATTAATGAACGTCTCACCAATTGGCTTCATTTCTTGTCCAACACTAGGCCAAATCGCTCCTACTGCAATACCACAAATAATTGCCACAATAACTTGGAATGTTAAATTCTTTACAATTTTCATTTTCAATACTCCCCTGTTTCTTTCATTTCCCCCATACTATTTCTACCGATGACAATCATTTATTTTATGTGATAGCCCCCTTGCTATTTAACTTGAACCCCCGTTATTATGTTACACTATTATGTGTAATTTTTAAATAGTATATAACAATTAAATATAAAAGATATACTATTAAACAAAAAAAGCAGATATAAGATCTGCTTTAATTTTCCTCAATTTGTTTCTCACTTAATCCAAGATGTGTTCTGAGTGTATTACTCAAATTTTGTAAGTCTTTTTTATTAGGATTATAATAATATACCCGTTGCCCATTTGGGCCATTTGGTAAATATAAATCATCACCATTTAGCTGAATCTTCTCAACTGAGCAATCTAAACCATATTTATAAAAAGATAAAATATCATCCAGTGCTAAATTTGTTTTAAAATCACCCTCGACGGCCTCAACCATTTTCTCAACTTTTGTAATAGACCCTACATTTTTTAATTTACTTAAAATCGCCTCAATAACAAGTTGTTGGCGCTGTCCTCTCATTGCATCGCTATCAATATGACGAGTTCTCGCCAAAGCAAGTGCTTCTTCCCCCGTTAATTTCTGAACCCCTTTTTTCAAGTGTATCGTATCAGGTTCATCTTTACTATTTTGTTCAGTAAATTCAACCGGGACATCTACCTCAACACCATCGAGCCCATCAACAATTTTAATAAATGACCCAAAATTAAATTTCACAAAATAATCTACCGGTACTTGCAGTAACTTCTCTACTGCCTCAACGGAAGCTTGTGGCCCTCCATCTTTTCCGTTTTTAACGAAACCACTTCCATATGCGTGTGTTATTTTATCTTTTTTCTTTTCGATTGGAACATATGTATAAGTATCTCTTGGTATACTGATTAATTTCACTGTCTTATCTTCTTTATTAAACGTAGCTAACAATAATGCATCCGTATGAAATGCACCATTATAGCCCTTTTGCCGTTCTTGATTTTCATCAATTCCCATAATTAACATTGATACGTTGTGTGTAATTGGCTTTACAGCTTTCTCACGTAAATTTGATTTTTCACCACGCGATAAGTTCAAATTAGATTTTTGTACGAGATTAGAAGTTTTCATATATACATAAGCACCGTACCCAACTCCGCCAAATAGCAATACTCCTAACAATACACTTATTATCGTTGTCTTTTTATATTTTCGTTTATTTTTCTTTTCTCTTGAAGAAGAGTTATTCTCCATATAGTTACCCCCTTTTTATTCAGATAAAATGTTTTTCATTTTTTCATAATTAGCGCTATCCTTTTGAAATGCAGTCTCTTTCAATCCTTTGTTTATTTGTATCCATTCAGTCGTGATCGAATATTGAATCATACCTTCATGGAAACTAAGGAACTTTAGCATAATCCCTGTATTTTTCTCTACAACCATTTCAAATTTCCCTCTTAAATCTTCAGATGTACTTACAGGCATTTCTATATTTATTGTTCCTTCTATTTTGTAGCAATCAAGTCCAAGATACTTCGTTTCTTTATAATTCCAATCTTTATATCGAATTAATAGATCAGCAAATTCTGATTGAATACTATACTTCGTGAATCCTACATATTCATCATCATATCTTTTTTTCTCGCCTGATTTTCTCAATAACCTTTCCGTAGGATTTAATTTTAATAGTTCATTGTTTCTTTCTTTAGGGCTCCATTTCGTCTCTTTATATGTGTAATTCTCATCATCAAATTCTTTTTTCGTGCCCTCATTATATATAATTGTTCGTTTTTTCGTTAGTTTATCTTCTTTCGAAGAAGTACCTCTTTGTTTCTCCGTATCAATCGCATACTTATATGTTGTAGCAATTCTTGATGAGCTAGAATATTCCTCAAATTGTCCTGAAATATTTTTAAAATGATCAATGGAATCTAGCATCTTTTGATGAATCTTTTCTTTATCTGGATAATTTACGTTCAATTTTATTTCTTCTTCATTTTCATAATCTGAAAACGCCTTTTTCTTTACATATTCAAATACTCCGCCGTTTTGAGCAAAAATTTGATCAGAAAACTCCGACATAGACACAATTGAAAGTGCTAGAACAGCAGCACTCATAACCATCATATAAACTCTGTAACCTTTCTTTTTTACTGGAAGATTATGTATTGTACCATTTATCTTTTCATTTAATTCTGGCGGTACTATAATATTCTCATCTTTTATTCTCTTTTTTAATTTCTCATCAAATAATTTTTCATTATCCATCCTATACACCCCCTATTCCATCTTTAATCGTTTTTGCAGTTGTTCTCTCGCACGTGACAATCTCGATTTCACTGTTCCTTTTGGTATTTCTAAAAGCTTCGCAATACTATCTTGATTCATATCCTCATAGTAATAAAGCACCGTAACAGCTCTTAATTCTTCATGTAACGATTGAATCGCATTACACAAATCTATATCTTCATACTGATCACATGCACCCATATTGTAATCATTCTCTTCTGTCACAATTACCTTTTTATACGACCTGATAATATTGTTACACTCGTTCATTAGAATTCGAATTAACCAAGTTTGAAAAAACTCTTCTTTTTTTAATTTTTTTATATTTTCATAGGCTTTTAAAATTGTCGTCTGTATCGCATCCTCTATATTTGTTTCATCACGTAACATAGCCTTTGCAATACGATACATCTTCAATTTTTCTGTATGTATAAGGACCATAAACGCTTCATGATCACCTTTTTTCGCTAAGGAAACATCTGTTTCTTCTTTTACAATCATTTTATATAAAGGGATTACTTTCACAATTGCTCCTCCTGTTTCATCCTCACTTCAAATTTAACTTTACATGTATTAGACGGTTGAGCCTAGAAAAAGGTTCATTTTTTCGAATATTTCCATAAAAAAAGGTAAACATTCTTCATGTTTACCTTTACTCAGATGTAATCCTAAGGAAATATCCATCTGGATCCAGAACCTTAAATCCCCTCATCTCCCATGGATAAGTTTGAATCTCTTCTTGTATTGTGCATCGCTTCTCTTTACAACGTTCATATACGTCTTCAATTCGGTCGACAACAATAATTAGCTCAAAGCCATTCCCCTTCATTTCTTTTCGATTGTAAAAATAGTGATTTGCATTCAATGTTGAATCATTAGCTAATAATAGAGAAAACTGATCGTGATTAAATCGTGCTGCATTCATACTTCTTTTATACAACTTTAAACCAAATATTTCTACATAAAACAATAATGACTTTTCAATATCATGTACATTTAGCTGAACCCGGAATAAATGATCCACTAGTTTCCTCCTCATCAAAAAAGCCCACTCATATAGTGGACTTTCTACTCTATAACGGTAAATCCCTCTTCCTAAACACTACAATTGCTAATATGAAGATACAAAGCGCTCCAACAGTTAAGCCTATACTTACCGGCCATATATTATATGTTCCTTCAGCAATTTCTTTCGGACGAAACAGCGTAAATAATGATAGATTTTTCATCCACTCTAACTTATCGCTTAATTTACCTACCATATCTAATACGAAAAATAAGATAGTTAAACTTGCTGAATAACTTAGTGCTTTTCTTTCATCATTACATATACAAGAAAAGAAAAATGAATAAGCACTAACGACTAAAAATATTAGCCCTCCAACTACGTTTATCTTCAAAAATAATTCTTTATTTAAGTTATTATCTTTTAAAAACCATTCTGCACCTAATATACCCGCTACATAAGTGACAATTACAATGATTAGTAACCCCAATATGAGAACAGTAGCTTGCGTGATTGCAATTTTCACTCTAGATACAGGTGTTGCTAGCAAGTATGCCATTGCGCCTTTATCTACATGACGAGCAATTAAATGCGTTGCAACCGTGACACAAAAAATTGTTAAAATGATAATAAACAATAGGCTATAATATTCACCAGCTAAAAAATCCATTACATTTTGAATTGGACTTTCCATGCCAACAATTTTTTTCACACTATCAGGCATGGCACTTATTAATTCATTTAACCCTTTCGCTGAAACCATCGATGGGAATATCCAAATTAATAACCATAAATAAAGAGCTGCACCAGTAGCATAACTCAAAATACTTTTTTGCGTTTCTTTCAAACTAGCTAAAAATAGTTGCTTATTCATGCTTTACCCCTTCTTTCTTATCGTAATAATGCATAAATAAATGTTCTAAATCCGTCGCTCTCGTTTGTAGTGCAGTTACATTGTAGTTTGAAATTATTTGTAAAACAGTTTGATAATTTCCTTGCACAATAATTGACGCCTCTCTACCTTTCACTCCTTCAAATTGCAAATCACATTGTTTAAGAGACTCTATTTCTTCTTGAGATGATACTGTTACATCTATTACTTGTCTTCGCATTCCTTGTAAATCATGAATATCTTCTACCGTTACAAGACGTCCATCTTTAATAATAGCTACTCTGTCACAAGTTCTCTCAATTTCAGTGAAAATATGCGATGACATAAGAATCGTTTTCCCTCTTTGTTTTTCCTCTAATATTAAATCTATAAACACTTGTTGCATAAGTGGATCGAGTCCTGATGTCGGTTCATCTAAAATTAGTACTTCTGGATCATGCATAAATGCAGCAACAATCCCTACTTTTTGTTTCATTCCTTTAGACATTTTTCGAATTGGTGTTTTCACATCGAATTGCAGACGCTCTATCAAGTCATCACGTCTCTTCGTTTCCTTCAGCCCACGCATTCCTTGCATCAAATTTAAAAACTCTAATCCATTCATTCCTTCAATAAAAGAAATTTCTCCTGGTAAATAGCCAACTTCTCTTTGAATTTTCGCAGCATCTTCCCAACAATCTAATCCGAAAATTGTCGCTTTACCAGCTGTCGGTTTTATAAATCCCATTAAATTACGAATTGTTGTTGATTTCCCAGCACCATTTGGTCCTAAGTAGCCAAAAACTTCCCCTTCTTTCACTTCAAATGTAATATCAAACAAGCCTTTCCCATTTGAAAACTGTTTTGTGACATTTTGAACTGAAATCATAAGCCCACCTCATTTTTTGAAATATTTAATATGTGATATTTCAAAATTATTGTACTCCTCATCTTTCATATTCGCAACAACTTTTTGAAATATTTATATGTCCATATTTCAAAAATATTGTTTTCAATTATTTTTTCTTGTATATTTTAAATGAGGTGATTGCTTTGAACGGCTTTGAAAAAGTGAAAGAAAAGAAAAAACGTGCCATTAAAGATGCGGCCTTTAAATTATTTTCAGAACGTGGATTTAATGAAGTGAAAATAGAACATATTGCAAAAAAAGCAAACGTTTCTCAAGTTACAATTTATAATCATTTTGGAAGTAAAGATGCGTTATTTAGGGAGCTTATACAAGAATTTATAATATCTGAATTTCAATATTATAAAGATCTTGCAGAAGAAAATTTACCTTTTCATGATATGATGCAAAAAATGATTGTAAGAAAAATGAATACTGGCGGGTTATTTCAGCCTGATATGTTACTACAAATGATGCAAAGAGACGAAGCGCTCAGAGAATTTATTTATAGTTATCAAAACGAAAAAATCCTGCCTTGGTATTTAGAAATATTAGAACAAGCACAGCAAAAAAATGAAATTAATCCACACCTTTCAAAAGAAATGATGTTACTTTACATTCAAATGTTCACTAAGTTAGGCGATGATTTCGGGGCACAACTTCTTGAAGGAGATCGAGAAAAACATATACAAGATATAGTCACTATGTTTTTTTACGGTCTTTCTGTTCCACAAAAATAAAAAAGACACGAAATTCGTGTCTTTTTTACTTTACCGAAATGACTTTACCCGTTTCACTACTTTCAATAGCTAATTGAATCACTTTAATAACATCTAAACCTTCTTCTGCTGTTACAGGTAGTTTCTCACCATTTACAATACTATCTCTTACACCTTTATAATACATTTCATAACAGCCGACTTCTGTCGGCATACGTACTAATTCTTCTTCTGTTTCTATAGTAGCAAAATTCTCTTCAGAGTCTGCTCCATAACCGTTATCGCCTGGCTTCATTCCATTTTTTAATTGTTCTTCCTGTGAATCCATACCATACTTCACGATAGAACCTTTATCTCCATGCAGTGTAAAATGTGGACCTGCTTGCTTTACGTAACTGCTACTATGTAAAATGACACGCTTTACTCCGTAGTGAAGTACAACATGGAAGTAGTCATCAATTTCTGCACCTGGTCGTTGCTTTATTACATCAGCATGTATCGCATCTGGTTTCCCAAATAATGATAATGCTTGATCAATTAAATGTGAGCCTAAGTCATATAAAATTCCCGATCCCGGTAAATTCTTTTCTCTCCAGCGATCACGTACATGTGGGCGGAAACGATCGAAATGCGCTTCATATGCGTATACATTCCCTATTCTTTTTTCTTCTAACAATTTCTTTATCGTTAAGAAATCATTATCAAAACGGCGATTGTGATACACACTTAAAACGACATTATGTTGCTTCGCTAATGAAATAAGTTCTTCTCCTTCTTCAATTGAAACAACGAATGGTTTTTCCACAACAACATGCTTACCATGTACAATCGCTTCTTTTACATATGGAAAATGAGTTGTATTCGGTGAAGTAATAACTACTAAGTCAATATCAGCATGATTTACTAATTCCTCAATTGTGCCAATAACTTCAGCATTTGGTAATGCTTGTTTCACTACTTCTTCTTTTGATGATAAGATAGCACGAATATCATATTCTTCTATCGTTTGTAATAACGGGATGTGAAATGTTGTACTAGAAAATCCAAATCCTACAATCCCTACACCTATTTTTTTCATGTTGCCCCTCCATTTATCCCGCTACTTGCGGGCAGTAAGACCCCTACCTCAAAATTCAGCGAAAGCACAGAAGTTAGGTGAGGGATCAATTGCTCGTAAAAGCCCGATTGGTGAAGACTAATATTCAATGGGAGATGAAGAAAACCCCCACTGATTAAAGTTTCACTTTATGAGAACGATTTCATTCCACTATTATAACAAGATTATTTTTATACACATAATGATTTGCTTATAAAAAAGCATCTTGCTACTATTCATAGCAAGATGCTTCCTTTATTCCGGTCTTTTCTTCGTCCACGTTTCTACAACTTCACCAGTATCATTAACATCTAATACTAAACTACCGTTACTATACCGGTCTTTATTTCGATACGCTTTCGGATCAATTTCTTCTACAATGTGTTTCTCTGTCTTCATGTAAATTAGTTCATCGTCTCGCACAATTTCAATACCGACAATGCGGTACGGATTACGCTTTAACTCTTTGAAAATAACAAGACCTCGCTTCGCCCTCGTTGATTTCTCAATCTCTGATGCTTTTAGACGTTTTACAGCACCTCGCTGCGTCACGAGAATAAGTTGATCTTTCTCACCATTTAACGGTTTACCAGAAGCGACATAATCATCTTCTTTTAAATTAATTGCTTTTACACCAGCGGCCCTTACACCAACTGGACTTACTTCATCTTCATGGAAAATAAGTGCATATGCACCATGAGTTGCAAGAACAATATCACTCGTTCCATCTGTCGCAAATATATCAACAACTTCATCTTCTTTTTTCAAGTTTACAGCGACGAACGCTCTTGAATAGCGCTGTACTTTATATTGGTTTAATTCGGTTTTCTTAATCATACCGTTTCGTGTAACAAATACGATAAATCGTTTTTCTTCTTCAAAATTCGGTACGACGGTCGCCCAGATAATCATTTCATCCCGCTCGAGTGAAACGAGATTCGCAACGTGTTGACCTAAATCTTTCCAACGAATTTCTGGCATTTCATATACAGGAAGATAAATATAATTTCCTTTGTTCGTAAATAAAAGAACGGTTTCTGTCGTGTTTGTATCGAAACGCTCAAGTAAGATGTCACCCTCTTTCATACCGAAGTCTTTCCCGTTCGATGCATTATGTGAACGCCAGCCTGTTCGTTTCACATATCCTTCTTTCGTTACAGTAACGATGACATCTTCTTGCGGAATCATAACTTCCACATCAATTTTAATTTCCTCAATTTGTTCTTCAATAATAGCACGGCGATCATCACTATATGTTTTCTTTACTCTCTTCAAATCTGTTTTAATAACTTGAAGTAGTCTTTTTTCACTTTGTAAAATCGACTGTAACTCTATAATTTTCTTATTAAGCTCATTTGCTTCTTGTTCTAGCGCCGTAATATCTGTATTCGTTAAACGATATAGTTGCAACGATACGATTGCTTCTGACTGTGCTTCTGTAAATCCAAATTTCGCACTTAAATTATCTTTCGCATTACGCTTATCTTTAGAAGCACGGATCGTTTCAATCACTTCATCTAAAATCGATAATGCTTTCTTTAAACCTTCTACAATATGCTGACGATTTTCTGCTTTTCTTAATTCATATTGTGAGCGTCTTGTAACAACTTCTTTCTGATGCCCAATATATGCATCCAAAATCTTAGTTAATGTCATAAGTGTCGGACGACGATTATTTATCGCTACCATATTAAAGTTGTATGGAATTTGCAAATCTGTATTTTTATATAAATAATTTAAAATACCTTCAGCATTTACTTCTTTTTTTAATTCTACAACGATGCGAAGACCTGTACGATCTGTCTCATCACGCACTTCAGCAATTCCATCTAGCTTTTTGTCTAGACGTAATTCATCCATTTTCTTAACAAGGTTCGCTTTATTTACTTCATACGGAATTTCTGTAATAACGATTTGTTGCTTCCCACCACGAATCGTTTCAACTTCTGCTTTTCCGCGAATAATAATTTTACCTTTCCCTGTTTCGTACGCTTTTTTAATACCATCAATCCCTTGAATAATACCACCTGTTGGGAAATCTGGTCCTTTAATAACTGTTAATAAATCATCAACAGTACTATCCGGCTTATCAATACGCATCATCGTCGCATCAATTACTTCTCCAAGGTGATGCGGAGGAATTTCTGTTGCATAACCAGCTGAAATCCCTGTCGATCCGTTCACTAATAAGTTTGGGAACATTGCCGGTAATACAACTGGTTCTTCACTCGTATCATCGAAGTTTGACACAAATTCTACTGTTTCTTTATCAAGATCACGTAATAACTCAGATGCGATTGGTGATAAACGTGCTTCTGTATAACGCATTGCCGCTGCTGGATCGCCATCAACACTACCATTATTACCATGCATTTCAACTAAAACATTACGTACTTTCCAAGTTTGACTTAAACGTACCATCGCCTCATATACAGAGGAATCACCGTGTGGATGGTAGTTACCAATAACATTACCTACTGTTTTAGCTGATTTACGAAACGCTTTATCATGTACATTTCCTTCTACATACATAGAATATAAAATACGTCTTTGTACCGGTTTTAAACCGTCACGCGCATCTGGAAGCGCGCGATCTTGAATAATATATTTACTATAACGTGCAAAGCGATCACCTAACACGTCTTCAAGCGGGAGGTCATGAAACTTCTCTGCTTGCATGTTATTCCACCTCCGTCTCCATAATCATTTCATTTTCTAAAATATTTCC